>Ga0070730_10005868_pt1 | contig 10539 bp, 9 predicted proteins | sample Coa_R1_3_FD_66447 | JGI IMG/M metagenome (GOLD analysis project Ga0070730, IMG submission 66447) | Surface soil microbial communities from Centralia Pennsylvania, which are recovering from an underground coalmine fire - Coalmine... | ecosystem: Environmental > Terrestrial > Soil > Unclassified ... | reverse complement strand
CGCACGTCGGGGATCGTCGCTTTCGGCTCCGCGACCTCGTGGCCACCGATGACGATGCGGAGATTCCCCTCCCAGCTCCAGTACGCGAGGTACGTCCCGGAGGCGGACCATTGCGGACGTTCACCGACCCCGAGCGGGCGCAGCTCGCCGGTCGGCAGGTCGAGCGCATCGAGGAAGAACTCCTCCGGAGATCCGGTGATGCGCGCGGACGGCAACACCACCATGCGGTCGATCGCGAGCGTCCGGCCGTCGGGCGACCAGGCCACGCCGATCACGTCGGCGATCGGGGGCAGGGCCACGCGGTCGACGCAGGTGAAGGCATCCGGGCCGTTGGGCGGGCTCGGGGTGGGGGCGCGGCGCGGCGGATCGGTAGGCGACGGCGTGGGGCTCGGCGTCGCGATCGTCGCGGATGGCTGGGCCGCGGGACCGGGCTCGCACGCGCCGAGGACGCAGGCGAGGAGCCACAGCGACGCGAGGACCACGGCCCACGGGAGACGCGCCCGGCACATCAGACTTCCTCGACGATAACCAGCGCGCGGCCCTTGACACGGCCGGCCGCGGGCGCTATTACACCACATAGTTAATTAACCAAGAGGTGTACTAGGGCATGGCGACCGACCGGCTGAGCGCGACGTTCGCGGCGATCTCCGATCCGACCCGGCGGGCGATCCTCGCTCGGCTGGCGTCCGGTGAGGCGACCGTCACCGAGCTCGCGAAGCCATTCGACATGAGCCTGCCCGCGGTCTCGAAGCACCTCAAGGTGCTCGAGCAGGCGGGGCTGATCTCGCGCGGCCGCGACGCCCAGTGGCGTCCGGCGCGGCTCGAGGCCGATCGCCTGCGCGAGGCCGCGAAGTGGATGGAGCGCTACCGCGTCTTCTGGGACAAGAGCCTCGATCGTCTCGACGCGCACCTGCGCCAGCTGCAACAAGGGGAGAAGGAACATGGCCGTGGCAAGTGACGTCGTCGCACCGGAGCGCACCCTCGTCACGACGCGCGTCTTCGACGCACCGCGCGAGCTCGTCTACCGCGCCTGGACCGATCCGGCGGAATTCGCGCGGTGGTTCCCGCCGGAAGGATTCACGACCGCGGCGTGCGAGCTGGACGTGCGGCCGGGCGGCACGGTCCGCATCGACTTCCAGGCGCCGGCGGGCCCGCCGTTCGAGGGCGCCGTCATGCCCGGCCGCGGCCGGTATCGGGAGGTCGTGCCGAACGAGCGCCTCAGCTTCACGCTCGTCCCCGAGGTGGGCGACCAGCGGATGCCGATCGTTCTCACCACGGTGTTCTTCGAAGACGCCGGAGCCGGACGCACGAAGCTCACGATCCACCAGTCGGCGGAGTCGGTCGCCGAATTCGAGCGGCTCGCGAAGCAGGGCATGGCCGAGGGCATCGCGCAGAGCCTCGGCAAGCTCGCCGGCGTGCTGTCGGGGAACCCGACCGACCGCGGCGCCGCGGTCTCGGGCCGGACGCTGACCCTGACCCGCGTCTTCGCGGCACCTCGCGAGCTCGTCTGGACGGCGTTCACCGATCCCGCGCACATCACGCAATGGATGTTCGCCAACGCCTGGGAGTCGCCGTTCGCGGAGACGGATCCGCGGCCGGGTGGAGCATTCCGCATCGGGATGCGGCCGGCCGACCACAGCGCCGAGGGCTTCGTCTTCGAAGGCACGTACCGCGAGGTCAGGAAGCCCGAGCGGATCGTCCAGGTCATCGGCGATGGCCGGCTCATGACCACGACGTTCGAGGAGGTCCTCGGGGGCACGAAGCTGACGCTCTCGATCGAGATGTCCCTGGATGCATCGAGCGAGCGGGCAGGGTGGGGCCAGATCCTGGATCACCTCGCGACGCAGCTCGCGTCGGTGCGCAAGGAGAGCTGATCCTCCCGCGTCGGTTCATCACTCCTTCACATGCCTGATCGAGAGTTCGGGACGAAGCGAGCGATCAGGAGATGAAGGCGATGAGCGCGACGATGGCGACGACCGAAACGATCGAGCCGGCGGAGCACCACGCGCCGCGAACGATGAAGGCGATCGTGCAAGAGGGTCGCGGCTCAGCCGACGTCCTGCATCTGCGGGACATGCCGACGCCCGAGATCCTCGAGGGGCGCGTGCTCCTGCGCGTGCGCGCCGCATCGGTGAACGCGCTCGACTGGCACACCACCCACGGCGGGCTGCTGCTCGACATCATCGCGAAGGTCATGCGCCAGCAGGACCAACCGGTCCGCGGCGTGGACCTCGCCGGTACGGTCGAGGCCGTCGGTCCCGGGGTCACGCGGTTCAAGCCGGGCGATGCGGTCTTCGGCGGCGCACCCGCTGCCTTCGCGGAGTACGCACGAGCCCGCGAGGATGCCCTGCTGCCCAAGCCGACCGGCCTGTCGTTCGAGCAGGCGGCGACGCTCGGTGTCGCGGGGCGCACCGCGCTCCAGGGTCTCCGCGAGCACGCGCAGGTCAAACCGGGGCAGCGCGTTCTGATCCACGGCGCGGGTGGCGGGGTCGGCACCTTCGCCGTCCAGATCGCGAAGGCGCTCGGCGCGCACGTCACCGCGGTCACCGGACCGCGCAACGTGGACCTCGCGACGTCGCTCGGCGCCGATGAGGTCATCGACTACACGAAGGAAGACGTCGCGCGCCGCCCCGAGCGCTACGACGCGGTGCTCGACATCTCGGCGACGCGCTCGCTGTCGTCGATGCGACGCGTCCTGGCCCCGAACGGGATCTTCGTCCAGGTCGGTGCGCCGAAGAGCGGCGGATGGATCGGGATCTTCGCTCGGATCGCGAACGTCATGGTGCGGGCGCGGCTGCTCCACCAGCGCGTGATCTTCTACGTCGCGAAGACGAACGTGAGCGACCTCGAGTATCTCGTCGAGCTCATCGGGTCGGGAAAGCTGCGCCCGGCGATCGACCGGACCTATCCCCTCGCTGAGGGCGCCGAGGCGGTTCGGTACGTGGGCACCGGGCAGGCGCGGGCCAAGGTCGTCATCACCATGAGCTGAGCCCTCGCACGCCGGCTCGGCCACGCCTACTGTGGCCAGCATGTGTGGGTGGGGAAGGTGCGCAGCTTCGTGCCGGTGCGTGTCTCGTTGCGGCCTGATCCTCCAAGATCCGCAGGGCGGTTGACGAAGCGCACGGCCGCGCTGGCCTCGCGAGCGCGATTCTGAGCACGCGGTGACGCGCCCGGCGGTTCTCGCCGTGCTGTCGATCCTGTTGGTCACCTGCTCGAGTACGTCGACGGTGGCGCCGTCCGTGGCAGCGGTCACGTCCGGTCCGTCCGCGTCCGCGAAGGCATCAGCGCCACCTGCCGGCGGCGTCGGTGCGCCGTGCGTGACCTCTGATCTGCGTCCGACGGATGGTCCCGTGGCGATCCCGGACCCGGGGACGGCAGCTCCGAGCATCACCGTCGGCGTCGGCGGCTTCGTCAAATCGCTCGACGTCGCCGTGGATGTCACTCACCCGTTCGACGCCGATCTCAAGCTCGAGATCGTGTCTCCCGGCGGAGAAGCCGTGACGCTGGCCGAGGCCGTGGGGATGTGGGGACACGACTTCATCGGCACTGTCTTCAAGGACGGATCACCGGGATCGATAGCGTCCGGCTCGCCTCCGTTCAAAGGAACGTTCCGTCCGATACAGGCCCTGTCGCGACTTGCAGGGCTCCCCGCGCAAGGCATCTGGAAGCTTCGCGTGACCGACATGCGCGGCGGATACGCCGGCCGCATCGAGAGCTGGTCTCTCGCCCTCACGACGTGCGCTGTCGCCGAGCGGTCACCCGACACCGCGGGCGCGCAGGTATCTCCGCCGCTCCCCACGGCCGTTCCTTCGGGGCGCCTCCCCGACGAAGGACGGGTCATCCTCGTGACGAGCGCGAGCGATACGGTCAACGGGGACGTCTCGTCGGTCGACCGGCTGAGCGGGTCGTCAGGCCCCGACGGGATCTCGCTCCGCGAAGCCCTCCTGGCGACGAACAACAGCCCAGGGACGTACACGATCCGCTTCGCGCCGGCTCTGGCTGGCAGCACGATCCACGTCGGGTCGGCGACCGGGACGCCGCTTCCGCCGCTCACCGGAGGCGGCACGCTCATCGACGGGGACATCGACGGGGACGGCCGGCCCGATGTCACGCTCGATGGGCAGCGGATCGGCAACGGCAGCCGGTGCGGCATCTGCGCACTGACGGTCTCCTCCAGTGGCAATCGCCTTCACGCGCTGGCGATCTCGCACTTTCAGCGGGGAGTGGCCTTCGCGCCGCCACGGGGCGATATCGACCCGACCGTCCCGTCGGGCGGGACGTTCCGGGGGAACAGCGTCACCGGGCTCGTGCTCACCGACATCGCGGATGACGGCATCGGGCTTCGCCCGGGATTCGCGGACTGCGATGCCTCCGCCTGCGCGACGCACGATCAGTGGATCGACACCCGGGTCGTGGGGAACACGATCGCCGCGGGCCGCGTCGGGTTCGGCACCGAGCTCCGTGCGACGGCGGGCGACGCGCTCCGCGGCGTCACTGTCGCCGGCAACTCGATCACGATCGGCGGCGGCGCCGACGGGGTCCAATTCGTCGTCGGAGACGGTGCCGGCGCGAACGAGAACGAGGTCACCGATGCCGTCATCGCCTACAACACCGTCAACGCGTCCGCACCGGGCAAGATCCTGACGATCGGGATCGACGTCACCGTCGGCAGGCGCGGCGGCTCGCGGAACTCGGTCACGGATACGTCGATCATCGGCAACCACGTCCGCTTCGCGGCCGGTGCGCTGCGGGCGCGAGCGGTCTCGCTCGGCATCTCGGACGGGTGTTCCGTCGAGGGCGTCATGATCACCTCGGGCAAATGCTCGACCGACAACGCGATCCGAGGGCTGGAGATCAGCGGGAACGCGCTCAACGGGCAGGACGCGGGGGTGGTCATCGATCCGTGCTGCGGGACGGTGACCCAGAGCACGATCACCCAGGTGCTCGTCGAGGACAACGTCATCCAAGGCATCGCGCCCGCGGTCGACCTGGACCCGTGGGGCATCGTGATCGCCGGCCCTGATACCTCAGGGGTCACCGTCGACCACAACACGATCAGCGTGCAGACGATGGATCCGGGACAGGCACACATCGCGACACTCGCCGGCGCCGGTATCGCGGTCCTGGGCGGCCTCGGATCGGATCACAAGGTGGTGCGGGACGTCTCGATCGTCGACAACCGCATCGACACCGAGCTCGTCAGCATCAGCGTGGTGGGGGGCGGTCCGAGCGACGAGCCAAACGCCCTGCTCCCGGCGGTGGGCAACCGCGTCTCCGACGTCAGGATCTTGCGTAACGTGGTCGAGCGCGAGCCCGCCCTCGTCCAGCACTGGGATCCAGGCGTGAAGGGCATTACGGTCGTCGCCGGTCTCGGCGGACCGAGCCCGGCGAACGGGCAGTCGAATGGCTCACTGCAGAACGCGGTCGACGGGGTGACCCTGACCGGGAATGTCGTCGCCGGGGTGCCCGACGACTTTGCCGCCTACGCCGATCTGGGCACCAACGCGTCGGGCAACTCGATGAGGAACGTCGCGCGCAACTGACGACCGCTATCGCTCGGCGAGGGTCGCGGTCCCGACCGGAGACGAGACCGTTCCATCGCACCGGCCATCCGGGGTGTGATCGTCGCGGGGCTTGGCCACCTGCTTGGGCCGTGGATCCAGGCCCAAGGACCCAGCCCGGCCATGGCGCGTGCAGGTCCCTGGTCAGACATGGGCGACACACACGGAGCCTTGTATATCCCGCATGCCGTCGGAAAGGATGCGCCGCGAGTGATTGACAACTTGGCGCGCCGCAATGGTCTGCTGGACCACGGGCCGGATCTCGACTCAGCGCGTGGGTTTCACGGTCTCACACCCTGGGGACGTCACAGGATCAGGAAGATCACAGAAGTCGCAAGGAGCGCAGCCATCGCGATGTTGAACGCACGGGCGGCACGCTCCGAGTGCAACAGGCGCTGGAGCACAGCGCCGAATACGAGCCACGGTAGAAAGCAGGGGACAGTGATCGCCACGAACAGAATGCTCAGCTCGACGGATTGACCGATCGCGCTCCCGGCGGCCGGGTCAAGGAATGACGCGGCCGCGGCCGCGCATATCAGCCAGGCCTTCGGATTGATCCACTGGAATGCCGCCATCGCCCAGAACCCGGGTGACCTGTCGTGCGCGCTCGCGAGGTGCCCCGTCGTCGCGGTCCTCCAGGCGAGCCAGGAGAGGAAAGCCGCCCCACACACTCGCACGACCATCACCAGAAGCGGGCTCTCCAGGATCACCGTACCGAGACCCAACGTCACGACCGAGATCAACGTCCCCATGCCGGCGCTCGCGCCGACCAGAGCGGGAAGTCCGCGTAGCAGCCCGCGCTGCGCGCCCGCCGTCGCCAGGAGCGTGTTGCTCGGCCCCGGGGTCGCGGCGGCCGCAACGGTGAAAGCGACGAACGCGACGAGCTGCTGCGTGCTCAACCGAGCTCGTCGCGCGGCGGCGAGAACACGTCGCAAGAGATCAGGACCATCACAGGTCGAGCCACCCTCCCCCGACGATCGTGCAGCGTCCGCCGACATGCACACTCGTGATCCCATCGCGAGTGCCCCCGACACGGACGTACAAGAGTGACGGCCGACCCATCTCGAAGCCCTGCTCGGAGACGATGCGCCTCCCGTCCGACAGTCCGTGCCGCACGAGGAACGCCCCGAGCGGCCCGTTCGCGGAGCCCGTCGCGGGATCCTCGGCGATCTCCTGCCCATACATGCGCCCGTGCACGGAGGAACCGGGCTCGACCGTCTGTGTCGTGAAGACGTACGCCGCCTCGGCGAGCTCGCGCGGCGACGCGCGTCTCACCGCATCGAGGGTCCTCACGGCGACGAACATGAACCGAAGGCCGCTGGACCCGATCTCGATCGGAAGCGCGGGCTCGAGATCGGCGGCATCCAGCCCGAGGCTCGCGGCGACGGCATCGCGGTCGGCGACTCGCTCGAACGTGGGGAGCGGCTGCTCCATCTCAGTGAAGCCGTCGCGCACGCTGATCTCGAGCGTCCCGACCTGCTCCTCGAGGCGGAGCGTCGCATCGCGCCCGCGAGCGAGTACGAACGCGGTCCCGATCGTGGGGTGGCCAGCGAATGGAAGCTCGCGCGCAGGGCTGAAGATCCGGATCCTGTGCTCACCGTCGTGCTCCGCTGGGACCACGAACGTTATCTCGTTGAGGTTGAGCTCCTTCGCGGCCGCCTGCATCAGTGCGTCGCTGACGCCTGCGCCGTCATGGAACACCGCGAGCTGATTGCCACCGAACTTTCGGTCCGTGAAGACATCGACGAGCGTGTATTCGTAACGGGTCACGAGCGGCTCGCGTCCACGACCTACCGGCCCAGTGCCTCGTTGATGCTCTTGAGGTGGCTCGCCGGGTGGCGGATCGCGATGCTCGCCACCCAGCCGACGGTCTGCGTGCCGGCCCACGCCCATTCCTGCGTGACCGCCAGCTGGTCGCGGGTCAGCGAGCGCAGGAGCTCGGAGGTGCGCTGTGAGCCGGCCCTCAGGTCGCGAAGAGTCTCTTCTCGCGGTCGCCTGGCAGCCCGGCGCGCATGTTCTGCGTTGCGCTCCGTGATCGTCTCGCGGGTCAACTCGACGGAGCGGCCGCTCAGGAATCGCTGGACCCAACGCACCACGTCCGCATTGATCTCTGCGATGTGGTCGAACATGACCCCGACAGGGCGCTGCTCGTTCGCGCAGTTCGTCGTCCAGTCTGCCGGTGAACAGATGTCGGCCGCCCCAATGACCTGGGCCATCAGCGCGTCGTACTCGTCAGCCAGATCAGCTGCAGTCACACGGCTTCTCGCACGGGCGCCAGAGCTGACGGTCGGTGCAGCGGATCAGGGATGCGGTCGCCGAGTCGGAACAGGACGGTTCCCGCCAGCAGCGCGGCAAGCGCGCCGCCCCACCACACCGCGTCCGGCGACGTCTGCAGGAGCACGCCACCGATCGCCGGGCCGATGGCCAGTGAGATGGCGAACGTCAGGCTGTAGAGGGAGAGGTAGCGGCCGAGCAGATGGGCTGGAGCCATGTCCGCGACCAGCGGCCCGAGAACGACAATGTGCACGACTTCGCCGCTTGCGAAGACGATCGCGACACCGACGAGGAGAGCGGTCGCAGCGAGCTCCGACTGGATGAGCGTCGCTGGCAGCACCGCGAGCAGGGCGAGCGCAAAGAGCGCGCTTGCTGCCGCGAAGGCGTCGGTGCGCCGCAACCGTCCCACGACACGCACCGCTGGGATCTGCGAGATGACGACGAATAACGTGTTGGCGAGGAAGATGATCCCGAGCGCGGCTGGCCCGACTGGTGTGTGGGCCGCTGCAAAAGGCGACAGGATGTTGGAGAAGAATGTGTGGCCGACGATCACGAGCACGACGTTGGCCACGATCACCGTGAGAAAGAGCCGATCTCGAGCGACCGCGCGAAAGCCGGTTCCGTTGACGTCTGTCGCTGCGACGCTCTCGGGTCCCGGGCCCGGGACGGCAGCGAGCACGATGAACGCGAATCCGGCGAACGTCACCGCGTCGAAGAAATAGAGAATCTGGAACGAGCTGAGCTGCTGCGCGGACGCGACGAGGAAGCCGGCTATGGTCGCGCCGAGACCAATGCCGAGGTTGCCCGCGACGCGGTTCAGCGCGAAGGCGGCCGCTCGCTGCTCGCGCGTGATCAACCTGACGAGCAAGGTCCGGTTGGCCGTCCCCGCTACGCCGTTCCCAGCACCGCTGACGACCGCGCAGGCGAACGCCTGCCACGGCTGGTCTACGTACGCGAGGCCGGCGTAGCCAACGGCGCTCGCCAGACTTCCTGCGATCACGAGCCCTTTGGCGGAGTGCCGGTCGACCAGCGCTCCTGTCGGCAGAGTGACGATGGCGGCGGTCCCCATGATCGCCGCGAGCACCAGTCCGGCGGTCGACGGCGAAAAGCCACGTATCTGGTGCAGGTAGATGATCTCAAAAGGGGCAATGAGCCCGTAGCCGAGATAGTTGAGGGCGTTTCCGGCTTGAAGGATCAGCACAGGGCGTGCGAGCCCGGTGCGCCAGCCCCCGAGGAGGCGCGAGACGAAGCGGCTCAGCGCGACTCCTCGACCACGGCCCAAGCCTCGATCTCGACCCTGGCACCGAGTGGGAGCGCCGAGGTCCCGAAGGCAGTCCGCGCCGGGAACGTTGAACCAAAGAACTGCGCGTACGGACCATTGAGGGCCGGCCAGTCCGCGATGTCCGCCAGATACACGTTGACTTTGATGACCTGCTCTCGGCTCACACCGGCGTCGGCGAGCACGTTCGCGAGATTGCGGAGCGTCTGCTCGAGCTCGGGCCCGAACCCGCCCGGCACCAGCTTCCCGTCCTCGCCCAGGCCGATCTGACCTGATGTGGCGATCGTCTGTCCGATCCGACGCCACGGACTGAAAGGCCCCACCGGCTTTGCCATGAACCGCTCCTTATGTATTTCGTCTCGGCCTGCGCACACCTGCACGACTCCGTGTTCCGCGGGTACCACTTCCCATTTGCGCCGCGACGTTGACGAACCCGTCGCGGAGCATTTCGGGACCGTACTCACCGTCGCTATGGACGGTCTTGAACGATCGTGCGTCCGGCTCGTCGGACGCCGCCGGATCAGGAAGCGTTGCTCCGCGCGCCGACGTAGTCCTGCGCGCTTGTGAGCCGCCGACCAAGGACGACACCGATCCCGATGGTGCCCACGCAGAAGAGGCACAGCAGCACGATCCACATCGCGGCCGCACCCGCTGCGATGAAGCCGGTCACGATGGCCGGTGAGGCGATGAAGCCCAACGAGGAGGCGAAGCCCGAGATCGAATTCGCACGGCCACGGATCCTGTCGTCCGCGAGGCTATTGAGCAGAGGACCTAGAGTCGGCGCAAAGAAGATCTCGCCCAATCCGAATAGGGCGCTGAAGGCGAGGACGCCGGCAACACGTACCACGGGCACGCTCGGCAGCGCGGACAGCCCCAACAAAGCCCAGGACGCGGCCCAGATGACTCCGATCAGTGTCACAGCGACGCTTCGTCGGAGCCGCCGGATGAGCCGAAGGATCAGCAGTTGCGTCGCGACGATGAAGACGGTGTTGACGGTGAGCGACAGCGCGACGACCCGTAGCGATACGTCCGCGACCACGGTGGAGAACGCCGGCATACCGGAGTCGAACGCGGGGTAGCCGACGAATGCCATGAGCAACGAAGCGACGATCACCAATCGAAGTCCCGGGTGCGCCAGCACGTCGCGGTACCCCGCCTTCGGCGCACCGCGGTCCCGCCGACGGTGCGGATTCTCGACGAACGGAAGCACGCCGACGAACAGCAGGCACGAAGCCGCGTTGGCGAGGAAGAGCGCCGCGAAGGGCGTCGGACCCTCGCCGGTGCCGACGACTACGGCGCCGACCGCGGCCCCGACACCGATGGCGGCGTTCTGTGCCGTGAAGTTGATCGCGAACGCGCGCTGCTGCGAGACCGGATCCGGGGTGAGCCCGGCGATCATCGTTTGGCGAGTCGATAACGTCGGTA
>Ga0070730_10005866_pt1 | contig 10545 bp, 8 predicted proteins | sample Coa_R1_3_FD_66447 | JGI IMG/M metagenome (GOLD analysis project Ga0070730, IMG submission 66447) | Surface soil microbial communities from Centralia Pennsylvania, which are recovering from an underground coalmine fire - Coalmine... | ecosystem: Environmental > Terrestrial > Soil > Unclassified ... | reverse complement strand
AGTAACAAATAGCGTCAATGTTTGACAGTGAGAGGGGGCTCCCACATGACTGAGGGTTCTCATAAAGACAGGGCTCACAGAGATAATGAGACTTTGCAAGAAGTCAAACCGTACATTGATGCTGTAGTGCGAAATATAGTTCCCACCACATTTTCGTATGACGATAGGGAAGATCTGGCACAGAAAAGCTGGATCAAATACTGGCAGAGCACACAAGAGAGGAAGATCAGCTATCCAAAGGCGTACATCCGTCATATTGTGCACAGTGAGTTTATCACGATGATACGCAAGCGTTCACGCTTGACACTCCTGGTCGTGAGCGAAGATGGAGAACTAGATCCTGATCAAGGGAACATACTGGTCGAAGAGAGCGAAGGCATGGGTAATCCAGAAAGAGTGTTTGAGCAAAAAGCAGCGGCGGACGAGCGGATGGAGGAGGCAATGCAAGCTCTGAAGGCCCTGCCAGAGCGGCAACGGCAGGCCATAACAGCCACATTATGGGAAAAATTGGATACGCTCATCCCCTTTATCGACTCCATTGGCAGGCATGACCTGGAGATGACACGCTGGCCAGCTAACCAGGTAGAGAAACAGCGGCTCCAGGCCTCTCGCCCCCCTGCACTCAAGCACATGGCACAACATATGGGCATTAACCTACACAATTACAAACATTGGCACAGGCAGCAGCACACTCTGCTAACGCGGGTGTGAAGCTTGCCAGTTCACAGGCGCCCACACCAGAGTTTCCCTCAGGCAAAGGGCTATCAGACCATAGGGAGACGCTCAAGCTGCAGATCATCCTGTATAGAGCGCCCACCGGGGACATTGTGCCGGGCCATGATACGCTGCATAGCCAGGCCAAGGCGCTCAATGCCCTTCACAATCTGCTCTTCATCGGGAGAAGAGAAGCTCAAGCGGATATGCTGATGGCCGCCACCATCAGCATGAAAAGGCTCACCAATTACAAAAGCCACCTGATCATGTGCGGCCTCGCGCAGAAGCGTACGTGCCCGTATCTCAGCCGGTAAGCGGCACCAGAGATGAAATCCGCCAGTTGGCTGATTCACGCGCACTGTAGCGGGCCAGAATGTCTTGATCGCATCGAGCATCACATCGCGCTTCTGGTGATAGCGCTGGCGGAGAGTAGCCAGATGGCCTTCTAGCCAATCGCGCCGCAATATCTCGGAGACGACCCACTGTCCTAACGCATTGGTATTGAGGTCAAAGATCTGCTTATGCAACGAAAGACGCTCAATCATCAACTCAGGAGCAGCCAGCCAGGCAACACGCACACCAGGGGCCAGGATCTTGGAGCAGGTTCCCAAATAGAGCACATGCCCACGCGTATCCAACGCCTTGAGAGGCTGGGGAGCCTTCCCCTCAAAATAAATCTCACTATAGGGATCATCTTCCAGCACAGGGATTTGATAGCGCTTTGCCAACAAGAGCAAGCGACGACGACGCTCAGTTGACATTACCACACCAGTGGGGTTCTGAAATGTAGGCATAGTGTAGATGAGGCGAGGACGACGACGAGCTAGAATGGATTCGAGCAGATCCACGCGCATCCCTTCATTATCGGTAGGCACTCCAATCACCCTGGCGCCCAGAGCACGAAACGTTTGAATAGCGCCCAGATAGGTTGGAACCTCAACCACCACCTCATCGCCAGGAGTAAGCAGGAAACGCCCGATCAGACCGATACCCTGTGTTGAGCCCGACAGGATCAGAATATTTTGAATATCAACGGACACACCGCGCTTGCGCATCCAGGAGGCAATACCCCGGCGCAGGCTCTGCAGACCCTCTACAGGACAGTAGCCAAGAGCATTTTGACCCGCGGCGAGCAGGTCTTCACTGAAGATCTGCTGAAGCATCGCTGTCGGCAGCAGATCGGGCGCGGGGGTGGCGGCGGCCAGCGAGATGATTTCCTGGCGTTCGCCCATCGAAGTCAGTTCGCTTATCACATGAACATCGGGGCCAAGCACAGCATCTTCACCGGCGGCCAGACCAACAAGCCAGGAAGGCACCTCCTGATCGAAAGGCTCATCGGACTGATCTAGATAACTACGTTTGACCAGCGTGCCGCGTCCAACGTGACCTTCGATCAAGCCCTCACTGGCAAGCTCATTGTAGGCATTCATAATCGTCGTACGATTGACGCCGAGTTCCTGAGCCAGAGCCCGTTCGGTGGGAAGACGCGTTCCCTCCGCCAATTCACCTGAGAGAATTGCCTCACGCAAACCATTACAGATCTGTCGATATAAAGGCACACCATTGCTGCGTTCAAGTTGGATGAGCGAACGAATGGACGCAGTAAAGAGCGGTAATGGCTGATGCTGAGAGATATAGTTGCGCATAGTGTCCTCCTGATTGGCCTATCCTTGTATAAGTGTAGCCGAAGTCATACAGGGGAAACAAGAACCAATTGGCTGATATCAGAGAGAGCCAATTGGCATACCTGGCATGGAAAGCCAGATGTTTTTGCTTTTATACACAAGACAAGAGAGGCATGTAGCACAAGACAAAAGATGTATTGACATACACTGTTACTGCGGTTATACCGTGAACACCAGTTCAAGCGAGGAAGAGATGCGTTGTATTGGCTGTCTGCGTATGTTATGCTTTTATGAGAAGTGGCGAAAGGAGTTTCTATGAGGCAGGAAGAGATCGAGCAGCGGGTGGAGCTGATACGAAATGATCGAGAGCATGGATCGAGATGGCTGGTGCGAGAAACGATGCTGCTATTACGAGATCTGGCGCAGAAGCAGGGAGCGGCGCGGGAAGAACAGATGCGTCTGCTCTATCAGGTAGGGCGAGAGTTAGCCCAGGCCCGGCCAGCGATGGCAGCATTATCCGGAGCGGTGGGGCGAATCCTGACGGTAGATGGAGGGCCAGTCGCCATCGCGGAATATGCCAATCAACTACTGGCGGAATACGACAACGCGACACAGCGCATCACCACGCATGCCCGACCCTACCTGTATGGCCAGCTACTGACATGCAGTATCTCCGGCACAGTGCTGGAAGTGCTGACCGCTTTGGGTGGGCAGATCAAGCAAGTCATTGCCCTGGAGGGGCGGCCACGCTACGAAGGACGCGAGACAGCGCGCATTTTGAGCAAGCAAGGCCTGGCAGTCACGCTCATTACCGATGCGCAGGCCGACATCTTTTTGCCAGAGTGCCAGGGAGTGGTGGTGGGGGCAGATAGCATCCTGGCAAATGGAGATATTCTCAATAAAGCTGGCACTGCACTCCTCGCCTGGGCAGCGCAAGGGCATAGCATTCCCTTCTATGTGTTGTGTGAGAGCCTAAAGATCTCGGCGCGGCAGTGGTCCACTAACCCGGCGCAACAGAGCGCAAACCTGCACCTGTTGGAAGAGAAAGAGCCCGAAGAGGTACTGGAAATCCCCCAGGGGGCACAACAAGCCATAGAGGGCGTGATAGTGCGCAACTTCTACTTTGATCATACACCACATCAGCTGGTCAGCAAAGTGATTACGGAGCTTGGTGTATTAGAGCAACAAGAGGTGGAAGAGGTAGCACAGAGAGTACAGGCTAATGAACAAATACTGTCACGCTTCTTTTGATAAATCTTCCCCCATCCATCGAAGTTTGACCGTCCAATAAGCGCGAAGTCCTACTGATTTGGTAAAAATGCAGGTCAGGAGTATCCTGATCTGATAGAAGGCTGTTATTTTGATTCAGCGAGGGTATGTGAATAGAAGGAGTGCACAGTGGAATTCGATCAAAAACAGCATTATCAAACAACTGCAGAGCAGCACGAGTTGTCCAAAGTGTTCCATGACAGTCAAGAGACGGGAGAGGTAGCGCCCGGTGTTGCCGTAGTACGGAGCAATACACCCAAACCGCTTACGTTCGCGCCAACCACATTTTCCGGCGAGCAGCATGAGCCGTTGTCGTTGCCAGGCTTTCCAAGCAAAGCGCCATCAGCGCCACCTCTACCAGAGGAGTTAGGAGAAGGGGAAGAAGAGAACGTGGCCAGCCCCATTGGCGCGCTACCACTTTCCAGCAAAGCGAAGGCAATGATACAGGATCCGCAAGAGTTCGCCTGGCTTTTTGAGTATGGATTGGAGATGGATAGCACCATACTCAACAGCCCTGAACGGCTTGACGGACTGGCATTACTGTATGGACCAGCCGTATTGAAAGGCTATAGCCTCATGTGTGGCAATAATGGGGGAAAAAGCGTCGCAACCATAGTAGCTGACAGTGAGCCAGGAGCAGAGGTGTGGGGGGTGCTCTATCGTATCCCGCGACGCCTGACCGAACGCAATGGCAACCAGGCAGCACAGTTGGATAGCATTCACAGCGCAATTGGAGCGCAGAGCCTGTTCCACGTCACACGGGTTGTCGTCCAGGAAACGTATCGCGAGCGAGAGATACCATGTATGACTTACGTTATGACAGAGAATATGAGGCACCAATTACAACTCCATAAGCCAGATCCAGCAGGCGTCGATGCCCTCTTCATGCAGCGCCTTATCAGCATTACCCGAAAGCAGAAGTTGCCAGAAAGCTATCTAAGTAGTCAGATCGCTCCCACACAAGCAGAAAGCGCAATGCAAGCACCAGTACGGGCAGAGCAGAACACCGAACCACTGCGCATCTTACAGGAGCAATCCGCAAAGGAGGCCAGGCAGGGTCTGTTATCGATAGCGACCCCAGTAGAGAAGACACCAGATGTACTGATTATGCCACGCAATCGATGGTTAGTGATTTTCGCAATCTACCTGGTAGTACTACTCATGCTGATGTTAACATTTGCGGTGCTGCAAGGTCTGGGTTTTGGCAGTGAATTACTCACAACACACTTTAGCCCATTGAGTGTTCCATGGCAGGTGCTGGCATATGGACTGATGGGAGGATGTATCAGCAGCATTGTCACATTGGGCCGCTTTCGCGCGGACAATCCTCCGTTATTTGTCATTATTACCTGGTTTACACGTCCCTATATCGGTATTGTGCTGGCTATTTTTACCTATCTGTTTCTAACAAGTGGCCTCTTTTTCTTTGGAGCGGGTGGAGAGCGGCAGGACACAGCCTTTCTGCTGGCTGGAGCACTGGCAGGACTATGTGAGGGGTGCATCTTTCTCAAGAAAAAGCACTCCTAAAATGAGGGTCGGACCTTGCTCTATTGATGGGGATGTTGGTACAATGATGGGTAGAAACCTGTGGCGACCTGCGTGTTTTTGTCAACTGTAAGAAACCCTCTACCATAAGAACATCCTACAACTAAGTTAGCAATCCAGTTACTAAGGAGGAGTTATGCCAACCTACATCAGCCTGGTGAATCTAACGGAGCAGGGGGTAAGGGAAGCCAAAAACGCCCCGGAGAGACTACAAGCGTTTGACTCGGCAGTGAGCGAAGTGGGAGGACGGCTCGTAGGATTTTATCTCGTAATGGGCCAGTATGACTATATCGTGATTACAGAGGCGCCCGATGATCAAACAGCGGCGCGCCTGATACTTGGCACCATTGCGCAGGGCAGTATGCGTACTCAGACCATGCGAGCCTTCCCACGCGAGGAGTTTGAACAGATTGCCAGGGGTTTGCGATAGTTACGTAGAGAGTGTAGCGATGGAACGTATTATCCGTGGGTAGCGCGATCCATCGCTACTGATGGTATCCTATAAGTCGGGGTCCGGCTCCTCGATCACCAGATCCTGGATGTGTACATCGAGCGCCTTTGCCAATTTCCAAAGCGTACTGTAGGCCACATCTCTATAAGGGTCGGTAAAAAGGGCCTGCACCGTTTTGTAGTTCACATCGGCGATTCTAGATAAGCGAGTCATACTAATTTTTTTTTGTTCCGCGATCTCCTTAACCTTCAAGCGTATCATGCATAGTACCTCATTTACAGATTAGATCGCACTATCGTACGTTTTTCAAGTACGTGAAACAAGTCCCATGCAAGGGTAGTGTTGCAGGGGTCCACCTACCGGAAGCACAAATTAAAGTATAGCAGGTGGAGGAATAGTCTGTCTGTGCGAAAATGGCGCTCAACAGAAGTGGTTAAAATACACATATGTTCCATGCAAAAGAGAGGGGTCATGTGGTAATCATCCATACCGCAAGCACCTGAGAAATTCTAGGGCTGATGGACTTGACATTGACAATGAAGCTTAGGTATACTAAGCAAAGTATAGATGCCAAAGGAAAACAGCCTGGCGACATTAAAAACTGAATATACGCAGTCAAAACTGCTCTCATCAAGAGAGGTGGAGGGAAACGGCCCTATGAAGCCCGGCAACCCGCTTACAATGTAGTCAAGCAGGGTGCCAATTCCGGCGGAGTTACTCGTTCTATAACGTGAGTAATCTTCGCAAGATGAGGGGAATGAGCACCGTCGCCAGACCCCTGAGAACAGGGGTCTTTTTGTTGGCTGTGTATAGTATGTACATTACAATCCAAGACCAGAACAACGATGAAGAGGAAGAGTAAATGCTAAGGGCGGCTACAGAGAGTTGATGAAGATGAGAGATCAGCGCCGTACCGACATTGAAAATGGCCTCGAAGTTGCAGGTTGAAAGCCCGACGAGGGCAAGTAAGCTGAGCCGTGTGGCAGCGTTAAACGCCAGAGTGTTATCTGAACAAAAGCGTGTTATTATCATTCTTTTCTCAGATCAAGGCAGCAGATAGCACTTATAAAGGTTGATGCCGTGAGGCGTTGACAAAACAGGGTGGTACCGCGAAGACGTTTACCCCTCGCCCCTGCAGGGTGAGGGTTTTTTTGTTCCTTTTTTTCGGGGAACAGAACAGTGAAGAGAGCAGCGGACGCGCTTCCCGTAAGGGAACTAGAGCAATCAGTCCCGATATGTGCACAGCAGGAGGTATTTCATGGTGGTACAGATGGATCATCCCACCGGGCGAAGAATAGAGCAACCGGCCCAAATAGCGGACACGATAAATCGGTCCCTACAGCATACCTACACGTTCGAGCAGATGCCATTGCGGCATGGTAGTCAGCTCGACCCTGTCATGCTCGCATATGAGACGTGGGGGAAACTCAACGCAGAGGGGACGAATGCGATCCTGATCACGCATGCTCTGACTGGAAGCTCACATGCACACGATGTCGAGCAACCAGATAACCCGAAAGCGGCCTGGTGGAACCCATTGATTGGGCCTGGAAGAGCATTCGATACTTCACGTTACTTTGTGATCTGCTCAAACGTCCTGGGAAGTTGTTATGGAAGTACAGGTCCGGCCTCAGGTAACCCCCGCACAAGCCGTCCATATGGCATGCGTTTCCCTGTGATTACGATTCAGGATATGGTACGAGCACAGCACAACTTGCTTGAGCACCTGGGAGTGCATCAGCTCGCACTGGTAGCAGGAGGCTCGATCGGGGGACAACAAGCCCTTGAATGGGCCGTAGCCTATCCAGAGATGGTGCAAAAGGTCGCGGTCATCGCGGCGACGGCAGCACTGACCGCCCAGGGCATCGCCTTCAACGAGGTTGGACGTCAGGCGATCATGGCCGATGCTAACTGGCAGTGTGGGGACTACGCTCCTGGGCGTGAACCAGATAGCGGACTTGCTATCGCGCGCATGTTGGCGATGATTACCTACCAGAGCGAAGAGTCAATGGAGATGCGCTTTGCCCGCCGACCAGCGAGATGCAATGAAATATCGTCGCCTACCCACTACCCCGACCTGGGTGGCCGCTTTGATGTCGAGGGCTACCTCTATCATCAAGGAGAGACGCTGGCGCGGCGTTTTGATGCCAACAGTTACCTGTACCTCAGCCGCGCCATGGACCTGTATGATGTAAGCGAGGATTATCCTTCCCTGGAAGCCGCATTACGTCGCATTCGTAGTAAAGCCCTCTTTGTAGGTATTCGTTCAGATTTTCTCTTCCCAGCCGCGCATGTACGGTGGCTGGCGGAGAAAGTAAGCAGCGTTGGTGGTAACGCAGAGTATATAGAATTAGATTCACCCCACGGCCACGATGCCTTCCTCAAAGAATGGCAACAGATGACCACAGCACTTCAATATATTACCGATTAATCGTAAGGAGTTACTAGTGCATTCGAGGCTGTTTACTCGAATGTGTTCACAAGGGAGCAAAGGACTCATGGCGCTTAATAGCAATCGCAGCTACGGTTTTGAAACCTTATCTTTACACGCCGGGCAGGAAACGGCAGATAGCGCGACGGGTGCGCGCGCAGTGCCGATTTACCAGACCTCATCATATGTCTTCGATAGCCCGGAACACGCGGCAAATTTGTTTGCCCTCAAACAATTTGGCAATATCTATACGCGTATCATGAACCCCACACAGGACGCATTTGAGCGACGTGTGGCGGCGCTGGAGGGTGGAGTAGGCGCGCTGGCCACCGCATCAGGTCAGGCGGCCGAAACGCTAGCGATCCTCAATATTGCCGAAACAGGCGATGAAATTGTCGCGTCCGCCAGCCTCTATGGCGGCACCTATAACCTGCTGCACTATACGCTGCCCAAACTGGGGATTACCACACGCTTTGTTGATAGCCGCAACCCGGAGAATTTCCGCGCCGCCATCAATGAGCGCACCAAAGCCATCTTCGCGGAAACCCTGGGCAATCCTCGCCTGGACACGCTGGATATTCGCGCCGTAGCCGATATTGCGCATGAATATGGTCTGCCTTTGCTGGTCGATAATACCCTGCCAACACCCTACCTGATCCAGCCAATCAAACATGGGGCAGATATCGTCATCCATTCAGCCACCAAGTTTATTGGAGGGCATGGCACCTCCATTGGCGGGGTTATCGTTGATAGTGGAAAGTTCGACTGGGCGGCCAGTGGACGCTTCCCTGGTCTGACCGAGCCCGATCCATCCTATCATGGCCTGCGCTATGTAGAGGCGCTGGGACCACTGGCCTACATTATTAAAGCACGTGTACAATTGCTGCGCGATCTGGGCCCGGCCACGACCCCCTTCAACTCCTGGCTCTTCCTGCAAGGATTGGAGACGCTGCCGCTGCGCCTGGAGCGGCACAGTCAGAACGCGCTTCGCATCGCCGAGTTTCTGGAGAGCCATCCGTCGGTCAGTTGGGTCAGTTATCCCGGCCTCAAGAGCCACCCACAGCATGACCTTGCCACTAAATACTTTACGCACGGCTTTGGCGCAATCCTGGGCTTTGGCATTAAAGGCGGGCTGGAAGCTGGCAAACAGTTGATCCGCCACATCGAACTCTTCTCACACCTGGCGAACGTCGGCGATGCCAAGTCGCTGATTATTCACCCGGCCAGCACCACCCACTCGCAGTTGTCAGAAGAAGAGCAGATCGAGACGGGCGTCACACCAGACTTCATTCGCCTCTCAGTTGGCCTGGAGACCGTGGAAGACCTGATCGAGGATCTGGACCAGGCATTAAAGGCTGCGACAGCAGAGGTCAGCGAACCAGCGAACGCGTAAGTATGATTGAGCGGACAGAGTAGAGCGGCGCACGTCTCGCGGATCAAGCAATGAGATTTTCTCAACGTGGTTTCGCGAGACCACTGCGCATCTTTGATAAACGTAGGGGTGATCCTGCAAGATCGCCCCATTGGGAGCTAGTAGTTATGCAAAACAACGTTGTTAGTGTTTTAAAATTTGGTGGAACATCAGTTGGAAATGGCGAACGGATACGCAGGGTTGCGGCCATTATTGCAAACACGCTCAAGGAAGATACTGAAACATTTCCAGTCGTCGTCGTCTCAGCCATGTCGGGAGTAACCGACCAGTTGTTACGGATTGCTCGCTATGCCTGCTCGGGGAAGCATGAAGACTGCAAGCAAGAATTAAAGGCCCTGGAACAGAAACATTTCGAGGCCATCGAAAGCGCAATAACCAACCAGGTAGGGCGCGAGGCAGTACATCAGGAGTTGGAAGCTGCCCTGCATGGGCTGGCCCAGGATGTCGCAGCATTGCGCCTGGCTGCGGAGCAAGGACAGGATGTGGCCCTGCCGACCGCCACAGTTGCGGCCTGGGGAGAGCGCCTCTCGATCCGCCTGGTCGCAGCGGCAGCCTGCGATCTGGGAATTGCAGCGGAGCCAGTGCGCCAGGAAATTATCATTACGACACACCCTAAGGCGGATCCATCACAACCCTTTGGCGTTGTGGTTGGCGCGGAACCTCTGGTAGCCGAAACGCAGGCCAACGCGCGCAGGCTGGTCGGGCCGCTGGTAGCAGAGGGGATCGTCCCGATTGCTTGCGGCTTTATCGGTCGTACGATCACAGGGTTTGTGACTACACTGGGTCGTAACGGCTCGGACTACTCGGCTACCGTGATTGGCGCGGCCCTCGATTGCACAGAGGTTTCAATCTACACCGATGTGGACGGAGTGCTCACGGCGGACCCACGGCTGGTCGCGAATGCACGTTTACTGCCCAACCTTTCCTATGCTGAGGCAGCGCGCCTCTCCTGGTTTGGCGCCAAGGTGCTGCACCCGCGCACACTCATTCCCGTGGCGCCCCGCAATATTCCTGTACGGGTACGCAATACCTTCCGCCCCCATATTCGCGGAACGGTGGTTGGTCCGTTGGATCATAC
>Ga0070730_10005865_pt1 | contig 10546 bp, 11 predicted proteins | sample Coa_R1_3_FD_66447 | JGI IMG/M metagenome (GOLD analysis project Ga0070730, IMG submission 66447) | Surface soil microbial communities from Centralia Pennsylvania, which are recovering from an underground coalmine fire - Coalmine... | ecosystem: Environmental > Terrestrial > Soil > Unclassified ... | reverse complement strand
TCGCGTTCGTGACCCGTGGCGCCAACCGCGCCGGCGCAAAGGCGATGACCGCGGGCCCGGCGCCGGACAGCGCCGCGCCGAACGCGCCGGCGGAACGCGCGGCCGAGACGATCTCCTCGAGCGCGGGGACGAGCTTCAGTCGCGCGGCCTCGTGCAGGCGGTCGCGCATCGCGATGGAGAGGAGCGCGCCGTCGGCCTTCAGCACCGCCGCGACGAGCGCGGAGGCGTGCGCCAGGTTGAACACCGCGTCCGCGCGGGAGACCTGCGCCGGCAGCACGGCGCGGGCACGCTCGGTCTCGAGCGTCGCCGTCGGCACGAAGAGGCAGGCGCGCCAGGCGCTCGGGAACACGAAGCGCATCGCGATCGGGCCATCGGCCGACGGGAGCGCGACGGTGAACGCGCCGTAGAGCGCGGCCGCGACGTTGTCGGCGTGGCCCTCGACCTCGGTCGCGACGCGCAGGAGCGCGCGCTTCCCGAGCGGCTCGCCGGCGAGGGCGTTCGCCGCGACGACGCCCGCGACGATCGCGGCAGCGCTGGCACCGAGCCCGCGGCTGCGCGGGATCGCCGAGCGCTGGGTCACGTGCTGCGGTACCAGGTTGTGGCCGAGCGTCTTCGCCGCGGCGATCGCGGCGATCACGAAGAGGTTGTCCTCGCCGGTCGGGATGTCGGAGGCACCGTCGCCATCGACGGTCACCGACCATTCGCGCGCGGGCCTCGCCTCGAACTCCGCGACGAGCGGCAGGGCGACGCCGAACGAATCGAAGCCCGGGCCGAGGTTGGCGCTCGTCGCCGGAACGCGGATGCGCAGCTCGCTCATCGACCGATGGCGCGACGAACGGCGTCGAGCGTCGCGTCGACCTCGGCCGGCGGCGGGGCGAGCGCGATCGCGCGGTCCGGATCCTTCATCCCGTTCCCGGTGAGGACGCAGACGACCTGCTTCGGCTTCGCCTCGCCGTGCGCGAGCTTCCGCAGCCCGGCCACCGCCGCCGCGCTCGCGGGCTCGCAGAACACGCCCTCGCATCTCGCGAGGAACGAGTACGCGTCGAGGATCTCGTCGTCGGTGACGGCGGTGATCGAGCCACCGGATTCGTCGCGGGCCCGGACCGCGCCGTTCCACGATGCCGGGTTGCCGATGCGGATCGCCGTCGCGACCGTCTGCGGGTCGGCCACGATCTCGCCCGTCACGATAGGCGCGGCACCGGCCGCCTGGAAGCCGTGCATCTTCGGCCGCCGCTTCGCAAGCTTCGCGTCGCGGGCCTCGGTGAACCCCTTCCAGTACGCGGTGATGTTCCCGGCGTTGCCGACCGGGATGCAGAGCCACTCCGGCGCGTCCCCGAGCGTCTCGCAGATCTCGAACGCGGCCGTCTTCTGGCCGTCGATCCGGTGCGGATTCACGCTGTTCACCAAGGTCGCCTCGCCGCTCGTCGCGAGCTCGCGCGAGAGGGCCAGCGCGTCGTCGAAGCTCCCCCGCACCGCGACCACCCGCGCGCCGAAGGCGATGGCCTGCGAGAGCTTCCCCAGCGCGACGTGGCCCGCGGGGAGCACGACGGCGCAGCGCAGTCCGGCGCGCGCCGCGTACGCGGCGGCCGACGCGGCGGTGTTCCCGGTGGAGGCGCAGAGCACGGCCTGCGCGCCAGCCTCCATCGCCTTCGCGACCGCGACGACCATCCCGCGGTCCTTGAACGACCCGGTCGGATTGGCGCCTTCGACCTTCAGCCAGACCTCGGCGATCCCGGTCTCGCGCTCGAGCGCGGGCGCGCGCACGAGCGGCGTGTCACCTTCGCCGAGCGTCAGCCGCGGCGTCTTCGCGCTGACCGGCAGGAACGCGCGATAGCGCTCGACGAGCGTCTGGCTCTGGGGCATCCGCGGATGCTAGTACCCCGCGTAGCATTCGCATCGTGAGGATCAGCGCACGGGAACGTCAGCTGTTGCGCATCCTGGGCGTGCTGCTCGCGTTGTTCCTCGCGTTCCAGGTCTTCGAGATCCTCTGGGTGGCGCTCGGCCGGATCGCCGACGTGCTCATCATCTTCGGCGCGTCCTGGGCGTTCTCGTACATCCTCGCGCCGCTCGTCGACCGCATCGATCGGCGGACGCGCCTCAACCGCTTCGGCGCGGTGGTCGTCGTGTACGCCGCGATCTTCATCCTGCTCGCGGCCGCCGGCGCGTACGCCGTGCCGCGCCTCGCCGATCAGCTCACGGCGCTCGCCTCGCGCGGTCCCGAGCTCGCGAACAACGCCGACCAGGCCGCGCGCGACTTCCAGAAGGGCCTCGACGCGGCGGGCGTCCCGGTGAACATCGTCCCGCTCTACGAGGCCCTGCCCGGTCGGATCGCCGAGCTCGCCGGGATGTTCGCGTCGGACGCGCTCGGCGTGGTGTCGGCCACGGCGACGATCGTGTTCGACCTGCTGCTCGTCCTCATCATCGCGTTCCTCATGCTCATGGACGGCGACGCGCTGTGGAGCCGCTTCGCCGGCCTGCTCTCCGAGCCGCTGCGCGCCGAGTTCGAGCTCCTCCGCATCAGCACCGACCGCGCGTTCGGCGGCTTCATCCGCGGATCGCTCATCCTCGGCCTCATCTACGGCCTCGCGACGCTCGTCACCGTCGCGGCGTTCGGCGTGCCGTTCGCCGGCGTGCTCGCGCTGTTCAGCGGGATCGTCGTGATGATCCCGTTCTTCGGCCCGATCCTCGCGATCGTGCCGGTGCTGGCCATCACGTTCCTCGGCGCGCCGAGCGCGTTCCTTCCGGTGCTCGTCCTCCAGCTGCTGCTCCAGCAGGTGATGCTGAACGTCGTGAGCCCCCGCATCATGTCCAAGGCCATCGGCATCCACCCGCTGTTCGTGTTCCTCGCGCTGCTCCTCGGCGCGAAGATCGCGGGCTTCTGGGGCGTGCTCCTCGGCGTGCCGATCGCCGGGGTCCTCAACACGTTCTTCCGCTACGCCGTCGAAGTGAGCTCCGGCCGCCGCCAGCGGACCGAGGCCGCGACGCTCATGGAAGAAGCGCCGACCGAGGCCGCCAAATAGCCGAGCGCAAGCACATCCTCGTCACGAACGACGACGGCATCGAGAGCGACGCGATCGGACCGCTCACCGACGCGCTGTCTGAGATCGCGGACGTCGACATCATCGCGCCGGAGCGGAACTGGAGCGGCGCGAGCCACAGCATCACGCTGTTCCGTCCGCTCCGCTGCCGCCCGACGCGGCTTCGCACCGGCCAGGCGGCGTACATGACCGACGGCTCGCCGACCGACTGCGTGCGCCTCGCGGTGCTCGGTTTCCTCAAGCAGAAGCCGGACCTCATCGTGAGCGGCATCAACCGCGGCGCGAACGTCGGCGACGACATCACCTACTCCGGCACGGTCGCCGCCGCGATGGAGGGCTTGCTGTCGAACATCCCGTCGATCGCGGTCTCCATCGGCGCGTTCGGCGCGAACATCGACTTCTCCGTCGCCACCGCCTTCGTCGCGATCCTCGCCCGCAACATCCTCGAGAAGGGCTTCGTCCACGACGCGCTCCTCAACGTGAACGTGCCGCATCTCCCGCGCGAGCGCATCGCCGGCGTCGAGGTCACGAAATTGGGGAAGCGCAACTACCGCGACCAGCTCGTCGAGCGGCTCGACCCGTACGGCAACCCGTACTACTGGGTCGGCGGCCCGGCGGTCTCCGACGACGCCGAGCCGGGCACCGACGTGGCCGCGCTGCGCGACGGGAAGATCAGCGTCACGCCGATCGCCCTCGACCTCACCAGCCACGAGCTGGTCGAGGTGCTGGCCGCGTGGGACTGGGGCTGGACCGCGCCGGTCGGGCTGCCGACCGCGGCGGAGTAGCGGTCCGGGCGGCGCACACCTGCAAGCGCCGCGCTTTGAGTTCGCGAGCGACACGCGCATCACTTCAGCGCCGCCGCGAGGAACGCAAGCACCCGAGCCTTGTATTCGTCGGGATGCGCGTGCAGCGCGCCGGCATGGCCGCCAGACGGCACGATCCAAAAGTCCTTGGGTCGGGCGGCCGCGGCGAAGATCGCCTTCGCGCCGGACAGCGGCGTCGTCGCGTTCGTGTCGTCGGCCGAGTGGATCAGCAACACCGCTCGGGGCGCGATCTGCGAGACGGCGTCGACCGGCCGCGCATCCTCGAGCCGGCCGCCGATCACCGCGGCGAGGAGCGCGGGCTCGTACGGCGGCAGCGGCACCGAGAGTGGGCCGAGCGGCAGCGATGACATGCGCTCGAGTTGGAAGACCTCGTCGGGCCAGCTGCTATCGGCGATGACCCCCTGGATCCGGTCATCCTTCGCCGCCGCGAGCAACGCGTCTCCAGCGCCGAGGGAGATCCCGAGGACGGCGACGTGGTCGGAGCCGGCACCGCCGCGAGAGCGGACATACGAGACGGCACCGACGACATCGCGGTCCTCGGTCGCGCCCACGCCGAAGACGCCGGCACTCGTGCCGCAGCCTCGCCCGTCATAGAGGAGAACGGCATAGCCGGCATCGCGGAGGAAGGCCGCGTATTCGACCATCTCCTGCCGGTAGGTCTTGAAGCCGTGCACGAGGATCACCACACCCTTGGCCGAGGTCGCATCGAGATACGTACCCGCGAGGCGGACGCCGTCCGACGCGGTGAACGTCACGTCTTCGCTCGGACCGAGAGGCGCAAGCAGCTCAGCGAGATCAGGGATCGCGGCCCGGCGCGCCACGAGCTGCGCGGCGCGCACCGCGGGCGCGAGCGCCCACGCGAGCGCGACGATCGCGACCGCGGCGACGACGACGCGCTTCAGGCCGGCAGCCATCCCGCACGCCGCAGGACCTCGCGAGCGATGGTCGACACGTCGCGACCGTCGGTCTCGATCAGCAGGTCCTCGAACGGATCCTTGTCCATCTGCGCGGCGAGCTCGACGGCTCGAGCCAGCTGCCACTCGGTGCTCATCCCCCGTGCGCGCTGCCGGACGCGCGCCCGCAGCGTCTTGGGCGTGGCGCGCAGGCGAGCGATCAGGATGTCGGCGCCCGGCACCGCGCGCCGATAGCCGTCGAGCTCCGACCGAGCTTCGATCACGCGATTGATGATCAGGCGGCGCGCACCCGCGCGCTCGTAATTGCGCCAGAGCGCCGCGAGATTGGCGAGCCCGAGGTTGGAACCCCACACGTCGTCATCGGCCGGTCGCGGGTAGCACGCCGTCAGCTGATCCAAGTCGACGTTGCCGTGCGCGATCTTTTCGTCCAGCAGCAGGTAGCCCATGGCCTCGGCGACCGTGGACTTGCCGACGCCCACCGGTCCGGTGACGAGGATCGTGGGGACGCTCACCCGCGGAACGGTAGTCGCCGGGACGCGCCAGGGCCTATCGAGCGGGCAACGGCTCCAGGGCACGGCGCAGCGCGCCGTCAAGGTAGATCGGCTCGATCCCGCCCGCCCAGTACTCGACAGCGCGGCGGTCGGGCTGCGTGGTCTCGCGCTCGGTCGGAAGCTCCGCCCCGTCGTCGCCCACGAACGCGAGCCAGCCGATCCATTCGCGGCCGCGCGGCTTGCCGTACGCGCGGGCCGTCCAGCGCCGGCCGTCCTTGCCCAGGACGTGGGTCGAGTACTCGTGGATCAGGACGCCGCCGTCGCTCCTCATGGCACCGGCGACATGCATCGCGGGTGCCGTTGGCCCGGCGTTACGCCGCTACTGCCGAAGGCAGCAGGCCGCAGGACCGCCAGGTCCGAGTCCTATTGCTGGAGGGCGCCGAGCAGCGCTGCGAGTCCCTGCTGGCCGCGCACACGAGCACGCTGCAGCAGGTACATCGCGTTCGAGGACTGGATCGAGCCACCGGACTTCTTGTATCCGGAGAGGTAGCCGCAGCGCGCGAGCGCGGCGAACGACGCGTCGTTGAAGTCGCCGGACGGGTACGCGAAATGGCGCACGTCGGTGCCGGTCCAGTCGCTCAGGATCTGGCGCGCGGTGCACATCTGGTACATCTGGCCGCTGAGGTTGCCGAGCATCGGGATGTGATCCATCGCATGGGATTCGACGTCCATCCCGGCGTCGGCGAGCGCGCGCACCTGCGCGCGGCTGATGTAGCCGGGCTTGTCGACCAGGTTCACGGTCACGAAGAACGTACCGGTCATGCCGTACGCCTTCAGCAGCGGGAGCACGACGCGGTAGGCGTCCTCGTAGCCGTCGTCGAACGTGAGCATCACCGGCTTCTGCGGGAGCGCGGCGGTCTGGTCGAGCGACCACCAGAGGTCGCGCGTCGTGATCGTGTGGTAGCCGTTCGCCTGGAGGTACTGGAGCATCGCCTCGAAGTCGGCGGGGCTCACGGTCAGGTCCTTGCGCAGGCCCATGTTCGGATCGCTCGCCGGCAGCCAGCTCACGTAGTGGAACATGAGCGAGGACACGCGGATCTGCCGCGAGCCGTCGCCCATGGTCGCGGGCACGTACGTGCGCGCGACCGCCGGCGCGGGCGGCACGGCGGTCGGGTCGGCGGGCACGTGCTCGTCGTCGGCCTTCACCAGGACGTAGAAGATGAGGCCCGGGTCCTCGAGCCACTGCTGGCCCTCGAGGACGGGCCGCAGCGAGAGCTTGTACGTGCCCGCGGTGGCCGGCGCATGGACACGGAACTGGAACCACATGACCTGACCCGGACCGACGTACGGCGTCGTCTGGATCGCGGCGCGATTCGCGCTCGGCCATCCGGTCGCCGGAGATGCGCCCGTGCCGTCGCCGCCGAGCGCGCTCGCCCGATCCTGTCCGGGCACGGGCCCCCACGTGCCGAGGGCCGCGTTCCCGTACCAGCCGATCGAGCCCGTGTTGAGGAACGCGATCGTGACGGTCGTCGTGCTGCCGGGACAGAGCGTCGGGAAACCGGAACGCGCGTAGAGCGCGGCGTGCGCGCCGGGAAGGCCGATGGTCGAGGCGACCGGCGCCTGGCCCGGACCGATCGTGTCGGTGCAGCTCACCTGGGGCTGTGCCGGACCGGCGGGCATGACCGGGGCGATCGGTGCGGCGGGCGCCAGCTCGGCCGCCTGGACGACGCGCGCGGTGGCGGGGATCGCGGCGAGGGCAAGCGCCAGCACGGTGACGCAGAGCTTCTGGAACACCCTCGTTCTCGCCCTCTCCTCAGTCAGGTTCGCCCGGCCACTCGGGACAACGCGCGTTACCTGTTCGTTGTGATGCTACGGGTCAGGTGTCGAAGGTCAACACATCGCCCGCTCTCACGCCGGCATGATGACCGTCCGTCCGCTCACTCGAGCGACCGCCAGGCCCGGTCCGAACACGCGGCCCACGACGTCCGCATCCAAGGCGACGGCCGGCGCGTCGTCGGCGACCACGCGCCCCTCGGCCATCACGACGACGCGATCGGCGAGCGTCGCGAGATTCAGGTCGTGCAGCACCGCGATCACGATGACGCCGCGGTCGCGCGCGAGGTCGGCGACGCGGCGGAGCGTGTCCAGCTGATGTCCGGGATCGAGGTGCGCCGTCGGCTCGTCGAGGAGCAGCACGTCGGTCTCCTGCGCGAGCGCCATCGCGAGCACGACCCGCTGCCGCTCGCCGCCGGAGAGCGCATCGAGGCGGCGGTCGCCGAGCGCGCCGAGGCCGTGCGCGGCGATCGCGCGCGAGACCGCGGTGGCGTCGCCGGCGGTCGGCCGCGCGAACAGCCCGAGGCGCGCGGTCCGCGCGAGACCGACGATCTCGCGCACCGTGAACGGGAAGAGCGTGTCGAACGTCTGCGGCACGACCGCGATGCGTGACGCGAGCGTCGCGCGAGGCAGCGTCGCGACGTTCGCGCCGTCGATCGTCACCGCACCGGCGGTCGGCCTGATGAGCCCGGCGAGCGCGCGCACGAGCGTCGACTTCCCCGCCCCGTTCGGGCCGACGAGCGCGACGAGGCCGTTCGGGCCGAAGGCGAGGTCGACATCGCGCAGCACCGCGCGCCGGCCGTAGCCCGCGCTGAGCCCGCTCGCGACGAGCGCGGTCATGTGACCTCGCGGCGGCGCGCGCGCACGAGGAGGAACAGGAAGAACGGCGCGCCGAGCAGCCCGGTGACGACGCCGACGGGGAGCTCCGCCGGCGCGAGCGCGCTGCGCGCCCCAAGGTCCGCGAGCACGAGGACGCTCGCCCCGGCGAGGAAGCTCGCGACCGCGAGGCGCCGATGGGTGGCCCCCACGACCGGCCGGAGCGCATGCGGCACGACGAGCCCGACGAAGCCGACGAGCCCGGCGAGCGCGACGGCGGCACCGGTGAGGAGCGCGGCCGCGCCGATGACGCCGAGCGTCGTGCGCTCGGGATCCACGCCGAGGGTCGCCGCGGTCTCCTCGCCGAACACGAACGCGTCGACCCGCGAGCCGAGGACGAGCGCGATGACGACGCCGGCGGCCACGACGACCGCGGCGATGACGAGCTCGTCCTTGGACCGCACAGCGACGCCGCCGCTCAGCACGTCGAGCACCGCGCGCAGGCGCAACGACAGCCGGTCGCTCGCGAAGAGGAGCAGCGTGACGACGGCGCTGGCGAACGACGTGAGGATGATGCCCGCGAGCAGCACCGTGAGAACGGTCGTGCGGCCGCCGAGCCGCGCGAGCTGCCACACGATGACCGCGCTCACGAGCGCGCCGGCGAAGGCGGCGAGCGGCACGACCGTCGCGGCGATATCGCTCCCGAGGGCGATCACGCCGACCGCGCCGAGGGCCGCGCCGGCCGACGTGCCGGTGACGTACGGATCCGCGAGCGGGTTGCGGAAGAGGCCCTGGAGGAGGGTGCCCGCGACCGCGAGCGAGCCGCCCACGAGCGCCGCCGCGAGGACCCGCGGCAGGCGAAGGTCGCGGACGATGACCCCGGTGGCCGGGTCGCCGCCGCCGAGGAGCGCGCCGAGCACGTCGCCTGGCGCGAGCGGGACCGCGCCGACGAGGATCCCCGCGACGAGGCTCACCGGGAGCAGCGCCACGAGGACCGCGAACGCCGGCGCGGCCCGCATCTACTTGAAGAGCTCCGGATGGACGAGCTTCGCGTACGCCTCGGCGGCCTCGCCGAGTCGCGGGCCCGGCCGGCTGAAGACGCTCAGGCCCGCGTAGACCCGTTTGTTCTTCACCGCGGCGAGCGCGGACCAGCCCGGCCGCTGGGCGATCGACTCGATGGACGTTCCATAGAGCGCGTCGCCGAGCACGATGACGTCCGGATCGGTGCGGATGATCTCCTCGCCGGACACCGTCGGATAGGGGGTCTTCGCGGAGGCGAAGACGTTGACCCCGCCGGCGATCTTGATGAGGTCGTCGATGAACGAGCCCGGGCCGACGGTGTAGATCTTCGCCGGATCCGAGGCGTCCTCCTCGTGGAACACCTTGAGCTTCGGCGCGCCGTCGGTCTTCGCCTTCACGGCGTCGAGCTGCTTCTGGATGTCGCCCGCGAGCTTCGCGCCGTCGGCGCCGATGGCCTGCCCGATGAGCGTCGCCGAACGCGCGACGTCCGCCGCTCCCTGGGGATCGACGACGAGCACCGCCGCGGTCGACTGCGACAGGGCCTCGAGCGTGCCGTCGGAGAACTTCACCGTGACGATGAGGTCGGGCTTCAGCGACACGACCTTCTCGAGGTTCACCTTCACGCCGCCGACGTGCTCCTTGGTCTTCGCGGCGGCCGGCTCGTCGGAAAAGTCGTCGTCACCGACGACGCGGTCCCCCGCGCCGAGAGCGAACAGGAACTCGGTGTTCGACGGGCCGATCGAGACGATGCGCTCGGGGCGCTTCGAGATCGCGACCGAGCGGCCCTGGAAGTCGGTGACGCTGGTCGGGAACGCAGCCGCGCTCGGACGGTCGGTGACGGTGAGGTTCAGCGTCCGATTCGGTTGACCGCCGGCGGTGCAGCTGACGGCGAAGAGGAACGCGAAGACGAACGCGAAGCGACGGATCATCTCAGGCTCACCCTTTCTCGCGAAGGTGTGTTGGCCGCGAGCGGATGTCCAGGCGACCCGAGTTCGGCGTGAAGGCCGTTACGGTGGCGGGACCCTGCCGGAATCGCACCGGCTTCGCTGGAGTCCGCGTATTCAGTTGTGCGCGAGGGACGGACTACGCGGTCGCGGGCACTCGCTCAGTCGTGTAGCGCGCGCTGTCGGAGAGGTTCGCGGCGAACAGCCGCTGCAGGGTCATGACGTGGGAGCAGAGGCCGTGCACCTGGAAGTGGTCGCACTCGCAATTCCATGCATCTCCGGAGAGGCGGATCCGATGGGTCCCGTTGTCGCCGCGGAAGGACACGTCGAGGTCCTGGAACTGGACCCGGTCGGGCTCGGCTGCGTACCGTTTCGCCTTCTCGATCTTGGAGATGAGGCTCGAGTTCATGAGTTCCTCCCGCTCCGTTTTCGCACGCGGGCGTCGGGGAAGCTCCGGCGTCGAGCCGAGTATAGGAAGCCCGGTTTCGCTGGGAATTCCGCGAGTCAGCGAGCGTTCGAGCGCTCGGGATCGTCCGCTGACCCGGGCGTCCGCCGCAGCAGCTGCGCCCGCGCGGCGGCGTCGTTCCCGCGATCGCGCGCGCCGAGCGCGTCGGCGATGCGCAGCCGGTGCTCGACGGTCTTGTTGCCGCCGTACTTGAACTTCGC
>Ga0070730_10005864_pt1 | contig 10548 bp, 10 predicted proteins | sample Coa_R1_3_FD_66447 | JGI IMG/M metagenome (GOLD analysis project Ga0070730, IMG submission 66447) | Surface soil microbial communities from Centralia Pennsylvania, which are recovering from an underground coalmine fire - Coalmine... | ecosystem: Environmental > Terrestrial > Soil > Unclassified ... | reverse complement strand
CGCATAGGCGCTGGTGAGATCGAGCAAGGTGACTTCCGAGGTGCCGAGCGCAAGGCTCGGGTTGTTGGCAAGCCGCGCATGCAGGCCGAGGTCGCGCGCCGCCGCGATCACCTGCGGAATGCCGACCTGCTGCGCCAGTCGCACGGCGGCGGCATTATAGGAATGCGCGAATGCCGCGGCCAATGTCACGCGGCCATGATAGTTGCGCGCGTAGTCTTCCGGCTGCCAGCCCTTTATATCGACCGGCTCGTCGAGCACCATGTCGTCAGGAGAGTAGCCGTGGCGCAGCGCTGCGTAATAGTCGAACAGCTTGAAGGCCGAGCCCGGCTGCCGCTTGGCCTGCGTCGCGCGATTGAACTCGCTGTCCGCATAGTCGCGGCCGCCGACCATGGCGAGCACGGCGCCGTCCGGCCGCATGGCGACGAGCGCGGCCTGCGTGGCGTGCATCTTGCGGCCTTGAGCGGCGAGCGTTGACTCGATGACCTTCAAGGCGAGCTCTTGTAGCCGCAGATCGAGCGTTGTGCGTACGGTAATGGCGCCGGCCTTTGCCGAGACGGCGGCGTCGGCGCTGCGGTAGACCCAATCGGCGAACCAGCCCGCGGCCGGCGGCGAGAGTTGCGTGGGATTTGGCGTCGCCGGATTGAGCTTCGCCTCGAGCGCGGCCGCCTGGCTGATCTTGCCGTTGGTCACCATGGCGTCGATCACCACGGCGGCGCGGTTGCGCGCGGCACCAAGATTGTGCAGGGGGTCCTCTTTGCCGGGCGCGTTGATCAAGCCGGCCAGCATCGCCGCTTCCGGCAGATTGAGATCGGCGACCGCCCTGCCGAAATAGAGTTTCGCGGCGGCCGGGAAGCCGGTGGCGCCGGAGCCGAGATAAATGTTGTTCAGGTAGCTCGTCAGAATCTGATTCTTGGTCAGATGCCGCTCGAGCCAGATCGCGAGCACCGCTTCCCGTACTTTGCGTTTGTAGGTGCGGTCCGGGCTAAGATACAGCGTCTTGGCGAGCTGCTGCGTGATGGTGCTGCCACCGGCGACGACATGACCGGCTTGGAGATTGTCGATGAGCGCGCGCACAATGGAGCGCACGTCGATCGGGCCGCGTTCGTAAAAGCGCCGATCCTCGATGCTCAAGACCGCATTGACGACGGTCGCCGGCATTGCCCCAGCTGGGATCGGCGACAATTGCAGCCGGCCTTTGGGCAGCAAAGCTTGGCCATCGGCTGCTTGCAGCGCGATCACACGTTGCGAGGCGGCCTGGGCCTCGGTTGGAAGAGTGATGCCATGGAGCGCCCACAGCCAGAGCCCCGCCAACGCCCCGAGCGGGAGGCACACCACGACAATTGCGGCGATCACGTAAGGCAGATAGCGGCGCCGGCGGCTTGCGGCACGCTCAGGTTTGTCATCGACAGGCGTAAGCGACCGATTCCACATGGAGAAATGTCCCAACGGTTTTTAACCGCGCACAAGCCAATCGCGTTCCCGGCAAAGCTGTGCGGAACTTCGTTCCACCGAATCGTGTGCTGCCGGGAGCGGCCGCGCGGCGGTGCGTTATCCACAGGCGCGTCAGCGCGGCGTTGGAATCCAGATTCGGAGAATCTAGGCTTGCAGCGTGTGTTCCACGGTTCAGTCGGGAACACGCAGTGCAGTTGGAGTAGCGTTCGATGAGTGATCGGCAAGTGCGCCGTGCTGATTCAGATGCGGCCGAAACTGTCTTCCCGTATGCCGCTAAGACAAATTCGGTGCCCCGTCGCAAATTCCTGCTTGGAGCGTTCGCGACTTTATTCGTCGTCGTAGCGGTGCCGGTATTATTTCGCGCCGATATGCAATTGGTCGCGGCGAACGGCACGTTGAAGTGCTACGACCGCGCCGGAAAGTCCGAACCGTGCGTCACGCACGCCAATGCGTCCGGTTCGCCATCTCACGGCCGAGCAGCCAGGCTGCATCTGGCAGCAAGCTGGATGACGACGGCGCTCTATCGACCGGAAAGTTGGCAAACGACCACCGTCGATCAAACGGAAAATTCCGCGGCAAGCGCGCCAGCCGCGCGGCGAACCGGCACGCCGCGAAAGCACCTCGCATCGGCCTGCCGGCGTCATTTGCTGCCGTGCTTCTTTTCTGCCTTGCGCAGGGGGGTTACGCATTTCGCATCCGCGGCGGCGGCGCAAGCGCGGCCTGCCAGGGAACGCCTTTAGCTGACACGCTCGTTTTACGCGCTGCCTTGGCGAGGAGAAGCGTGGATTTGTGATCGCGCCTCAGCCCGCGGACCTAAACGGCTGCGCGGCGACCTAAAAACCTCATCGCAGCATCATCATGATCGCTGCCATCGCCGCGACCATCACCGTCCCCATCACGGCAAGATGCAACTTACTGCCCATGACGTGATGCAGCAGGGCAAAGCGCGTCCCTTCCGGCAACAGCGCCATGCCACAAGTCGGGCATTGCCCCGGGCCCGCTTGGCGGACACTGGGATGCATCGGGCAGACGTACATCTTCGATTCGGTCATTGAAGCCTCCCATCGCATCACCAAAAGGCCACTGCCGCGCAGCCTCATGCGCCGCGCCGGAGGACTTCAGGCTTTGAGAAGACGCTTTCGCTCTTCGTATTCGCTCTGATTAATCTCACCGCGTGCGAAGCGTTCGTTGAGCAGTTCAAGCGCATGGTCGCCATGGGACCGATGATGCATTCCGCTCATCATGAAATACATCATCGCCATGCAGAACACGGCGAAGACGATCATCATGATCGGCCCGAACGGCCAGAAACCCCACATATGCCACGGGCCCGGCCAATAATACTGCGGCGGCAGCGGGGCATTTGGCGATTGTGCCTGCTGTGCGATGGCGTGCAGGGGTTCGATCAGAACAAGCAAGCCAGGGATCGCCATGGTCGACAGTTTTTTCAACATGACACGATCTCCTCTCGCGACAAACTACCCGAGACCAAGCAGGCGCGGTTTGACGTAGATCAAAGAGAACCGGCAGCCTGCATCAAGGCTTGGGCAGTAACAGCACGCTCCCGGCTTTGAGACCCCAGTTATCGAGGTGCGCCGTCGCGCTGCCATCCGGCGCGATCCAATGGCTGTGCGTTCGCTGTCCGCCGTGGCTGACGATGCCAACCAGGTCGGGCGAAACATAAAAGCCGGCGACCGCTCCGGCGAGCGTATCGCCTTTGGTCTCGACCGTGATTGCAATTGGCTGTCCCATGCCATGAGGGCCATTCGTCGGAGCGGCGTTCACGTGCATGACAAAGGACGCTAGCGTGCCGCGAATTTGAAATGGAAAGGGTCCTTGAGGATTTAAGCCGTGCTGAGCGGCGCGTAGCGACAGGAAGGACTCGATGCCAACGGGTGCCACATCATGCTCGACATTGATCGCCTGCCACGCCGAGACCTTGCCGATCGTCAACAAGGCCGCGTTCTCGGTCTCGGGCGCTGGGTGCGCTCCCTCCCTGCCGTAGCTGACGATCAACTTGCCGTCGTGGATCGTAATCTCGCCGCGGGCATCGGCCATCGCGCCGACGCCGGTGGTGGGCCCTTTTGCCATCGCCGTCCCGAGCGTCAGCTTCGGGCTGAAATCCCCGGCCAGGATCAACATCCGAAATGCGCCGAAGGTCTCGACGTCGTAGGGCTGGCGCAGCGTGTGCAGTCCGGTATCGGCTGCTGATTGCGGCATCGCTGTATCGGACACTCGCCCGCATGGCGGCAGACGGTGAGATCAAGCGCGCTGGGGCCGTCATCCGGCTTGCGGGGAATGATGCACGGGCCTGACGCGCCCTCGTGATCGGTAGCCTACTCGCCGGCGTGAGATTCTTGGCCATGCCTCAACATGCGCGCTGCTGCTCGTGCTGCGGCGAGCTTTCGGTTGATCCATATCAAGGCCACGGCGGCGCTCATCTGTTGAACTGAATAAGGAGGTGCCGCCATGTGGAACGCGATCATCGAGGGGATTTCGCCTCACCTCGTAGCCGGTGCCATCATGGTCGCCGTGATGGGCGTGATGTTTGTCGTCCACAAGGCCTACGGCAACAAGCACAAGCCGGGCCCGCAAGAGCCGCTCGACGTGCTCAAGGTTCGCTCCGCGCGCGGCGAGATCAGCCGCGAGGAATACGAGGAACGGCGCGCCGTACTCGCGCAAGCGCACTGAGCGAGGGGGCGCGAAGCGCTCCCTCGGCATGAAAGGTGCGGCCGGCATTCGCCGCTCCAGCGTTGCGGCCGCCGGGATGGAGGACATCATGTGGAACGAAGATTGGCTGAGCCTGATCGTGTTTGCGTCCATTGTCGCGTTTGGCCTTGCCTATGCCATCCATCGCGCCAGGCTGATGCAGTGCTGTGATCTCGACGAGCATGGCCATCAGGTCGGGCCGCGCGCTCGATAAGGACGTGATCGGCGTCTTTAAAGCGAAGGCGTCACTCTGCCGGCATCGCGGGCTGGTGCGCTGCTCGGCTCGATGGAGGCCCCGCATTGCGAGTCGTCATTTGCTGCAACCGACCGTTTACGAGCACAACCCAAAATATCCCGGTCGGCGCTAAAATTAAGCCTTTCTTAGGATTGTAATTCGAATGTGACCGCCAGATTCCATCTTCACGTAGTGCAGACGAATCCACGCCGAGGGGGAGCGATCATGCTCAGGATTTGTGCACTTTTGGCGGTGCTGCTCGCCGGCAGCGTCGTCGCGGTCGGAGCCGAGCCCGAGCACGGCACGCGCGACCAGGCCGTGGCGATGGTCAAGCGCGTCGAGGCCATGTTCCGGAAGGACGGCGCCGACGCCACTTTCAAGGCGGTCACGGCGCGGACCTTCAACGACCGCGACCTTTATCCGTTCGTCTACAAGCTCGACGGCACCGACTGCGTCGCGCACGGCGCTAACCCGGCGATGGTCGGCAAGAACCTGATCGATCTGAAGGACCAGGACGGCAAGTTTCTCATCCGCGAACTGTCGGACGTCGCCACCAAGGGCAGCGGCTGGGTCGATTACAAATGGCCCAATCCGCTCACCAAGCTGATCGAGGCGAAGTCGAGCTATGTCGAGCGGATGGGCGATTATTTCGTCGGCGTGGGGGTCTATCGCTAAACGTCCGACGCTGCGCGGCCCTTCGATGCTTTGACCGGCTCCTTGCGATTGCCGGCGCCGGAAAGGCGCTCCTTCACCATGCTGCGGCGGCTTGCCAATCTGCCCATCGTCGTCAAGGCCTTTGCGGCGCCGAGTCTGTTGCTGATCTGCCTTCTGGTCTTGGGCCTCCGGAGCTATCTTTTCATTGCCAATACCGCGGCCGAGCTCGATGCCATGTCGCGCTCGAAGCTGCCGACCTGGAACGCGGTCGAACGGCTCAACAACGCTTTGTTGGAGACGCAGCTCCTGTTATTTCGCTACGTCTCGTGGATGAACAGCGGCGTCGACCGGGCGACCTTGAAAAAGGCCGAAACCGAGCTGGACGAACGCGACGCCTACATCGCCTGGCGCATCGACACGCTGCTCGGCCGCAATGATCTTCCCGAAAACGAGCGCAAGCTCCTGGAAAAGGTGCGCGAGGGCTGGCGCAAGTTCGGCAAGCTGTCCAAGGATTCCATCGAGATGGGCGCGGTGCAGCCGAGCATGGCGGTGATGATGCTCGGCCAGGTCGACGATCTGCTCTCGGGCCTGACCAAAGACACCGACCAGATCGGCCAGTCGATCCGCATGGCAAGCCAAAACTTCGCCGTGTCGATGGTGCAATCGGCGCGGCAGAGCCGCACCATCCTGCTGGTCGCGTTTTTTCTGGTCATTCCGTTGAGCGTGCTGTTGAGCACGCTGGTGGCGCTGTCGATCGTCCGGCCGATGCGCAACGTCACCAAAAACATGCTGGCGATCTCCAAGGGCGATCTCGGCGCCACTATCGGCTATGCCGACCGCTCCGACGAAATCGGCCGTATGGTCCAGGCGATCACCGTGTTTCGGCAGAACGCGGCGCAAATTCACGAGATGGAAGGCCGCCAGCGCGCCGAAGAGCAGCGCCACGCCGATCTGCGCCAGGCCGAGATGGACGCGCTCGCCGCCGAATTCGAAGCCTCGGTCAAGCTGATCGCGGCGCGGCTCAACGACACCGCGAAGAAGGTGACGGCAAGCGCCGCCGACCTCGCCAAGAGCGCCGAAGCGACGCGCGATCAATCCGCCGGCATGACCGAGGTGGTCGAGACCATGTCGGCGAGCGTGCAGACGGTGGCCGGAGCGGCCCAGCAGATCGCGCAGGCGATTCCGGAAGTCGCCGGCCAGGTCGCGCAGGCGAGCGAATTCGTCAAATTCACTGCGGCTGAAACCCACCGCGTCGACAATGAGATGGGGCAACTCATTAAAGCAGTGCAGGAGATCAACAACGCGGTTGGCCTTATTCAGGATATCGCCGGCAGTACCAACCTGCTGGCGCTTAACGCGACCATCGAAGCCGCGCGCGCCGGCGAAGCGGGCAGGGGATTCGGCGTGGTCGCTTCCGAAGTCAAGGCGCTGTCCGGTCAGACCGAGCGGGCGACGCGCGAGATCACCGCGCGCATCGAGGCGGTGAAGTCATCCTGCTCGACCGTCGCCAACAGCATCGCCTCGATCGTCAAGGCCATGCAAAACGTCGAGCAGCTGTCGCAGGCGATTTCCGGCTGCGTCAACGAGCAGGCCGCCGATACCGCCGAGATCGCCGACAGCGCCGAGTCGGCCCGCGGCTGCGTCGCCAAGGTCGCCGACATCCTGGCGCGGCTGCGCGCTGCCGCCAATCAAACCGATGATGCGTCGAAGCTCGCCGAAACCGAGATGCAGGGCCTGCTTCGCGAGGCCGACATGGTCAACCAGAAGGTCGACAAATTCATCGCCAGCGTCCGCGGGGGGTGAGGCAAACACATTCCTCTCATTGCCGCGAAAGCGGGGAGCCACAGCGTTACGCGCTGGGTCCGCGCTTCCGTCCGCGGGGACGAGCGAAAGTGAGCCGTTACTTTATCAATGTCGCAATCCGCTCGATGATCTCGTGCGGCGTGGCGTAGGCCTTGTCGATCAGGGCCTGTAGGCGTGCGCCGTCCTCCGGGCTGACGTCGAACTTGCGCAGCTTGGCTTCGGCGATGAAGGCTGGATCTTTCATCGTCGCGTCGAAGGCGTCGCGCAGCATCTTCAGGCGATCCGGCGGCAGGCCGGGCGGAGCGACGAACGGACGGCCGATGCCCTGGCCGATGTAGAGAAACGCGATCGCCTGTTTGTCTTCGGGCCGCTGCGCCAGATCGACGACGAACGGTACGCCTTTCAATTCCGGGTTGGGCTCGGCGCCGCCCTGGAACAGCACCGCCACCGTGCCCGAGGAAATCCAGTCCGGCCGCCGCGACTTCACGCTGTCGAGGCTCTCGCAAATGCCCTGCACTTCGCTGCGCTCCATGGCAAGAAACACGTCGGCGGACGACGGATAGCCGCCGACCAGCTTGAACTTGGCGCCCAGGATGGCGTTGAGCGCCTTCGGATACGAATGGGTGCCGGTGCCGGGGCCGGTGTCGCCGACGATCAGCTCTTTCTGCAACAGGTCCTGCGCGGTCTTTACCGCCGCGGTCTCATAGGCGATGCAGATGTTGGTCTCGGTCGCCGGCGTGCCGATCCAGGAGAATTTGGTGGCGTCGAACAGCGCGCCGGGCTGGCCGGTCAGCGGTCCGAGCGCGGCGTCGCGGGCGATGATGGCGAAGGCAGAGCCGTCCTTCGGCGCCTGATTGTAGATGTAGCTCGCCGCGCGGTAGCTGCCGCCGCCCGGCATGTTTTGCGCCACCACGGCCGGATTGCCCGGCAGATGCTGGCCGATATGGCCGGCGACGAGGCGCCCCCAAATGTCGTAACCGCCGCCCGGGCCGAAGCCGATGATGAGATTGACGGTCTTGCCGGCAAAGCCGCCCGCGGGCGCTTGCGCCAGTGCGCCGCCGGCGGCCACGAGGGCGGCCGCCACGGCGGTGAGCAGCGCCACGGCGAACGGCACGCGTCGCCTTGCTTCTATGCGATGCAGCGGCATCGTGATACTCCCGACATTATGTCTTTACCGTTGGGTCAACCGCTAACAAATGCCGGCGCTACCGACAAACCGGCCGGCTGCGGCGAAACAGCCCGAAGCAAGCGGCTCGACCTTGTCGTGTCCGCAGCAGGAGTCGATTCATGAAATTTCCACGCCGCACCTTTTTCCGTCTTGCCGGTGGCGCCGCCGCGATGCCGGTCGCCGCGCGCTTCGCCAAAGCGCAAAGCTATCCGTCGCGTCCGGTCCATGTCATCGTCGGCCAGGCCGCCGGCAGTTCGTCCGACATTACGGCGCGGCTGATCACCCAGCCTTTGAGCCAGAAACTCGGCCAGCAATTCGTCGTCGACGTGCGGCCCGGCGCCACCGGCAACATCGCCACCGAGGCGGTGGTGCGCTCGGCGCCGGACGGCTACACGCTGCTTCTGATCAACTCGCAGAACACCATCAATGCCGCGCTCTACACCAAGCTCAATTTCGATTTCGTCCACGACATCGCGCCGATCGCGCTGGTCGACCGCGTGCCGCTGGTGATGGAGGTCAACCCGTCGTTCCCGGCCAAAACCGTGCCGGAGTTCATCGCTTATGCGAAGGCGAATCCGGGCAAGATCAACATGGCGTCGGCCGGCATCGGCGGGCCGCAGCATGTGGCCGGCGAGTTGTTCAAGTTCATGGCCGGCGTCGATCTGGTGCACGTGCCGTATCGCGGCTCGACGCCGGCGTTGGTCGATCTGATGGCCGGCCAGGTGCAGGTGATGTTCGACGTGACGCCGTCGTCGCTGCCGCACATCCGCGCCGGTAAGCTGACCCCGCTGGCGGTGACCACGCCGGAGCGCATGGACGTGCTTTCGAATATCCCGGCCATGGCCGAATTCTTGCCGGGTTATGAGGCGTTCGGCTGGATCGGCTTCGGCGCGCCGAAGGGCACAGCGGCCGACATCATCGAGGGACTTAACAAACAGATCAATGCCGTGGTCGCCACGCCCGAAGTCAAGGGCCGGCTCCTTGATCTCGGCACCCAGATCATGCCGCCGAGCCCGCCCGCCGACGTCGCCAAATTCATCGCCGACGATACCGCGAAATGGACCAAGGTGGCGCAGTTCGCGCACCTGAAGGTGGATTGAGGAGCGCATGCCGAACAGGCCGCAAAGCTAATCCTCGTACTTCGCCGGTTTGCTCTCGGCGACGAACAACCAGAGCAGCGCCGTCGCCGCGCCGGCGATGACGGTGATCACCAGGAAGCCGGTCGCCGCGCCAAAACCCTGGAACAGATAACCGCTGGCGAGCGTGCTGAGCGAGGCGGCAAGTCCGCTCATGGCGCCGACAAAGCCGCGGGCGAGGTTGAAGCGGCCGGTACCGACGGTCAGGTCGGTGATCACCAGCACCGTCAGCACGGTGATGATGGCGCCGCTGACGCCGTCAAGGATTTGCGCGACGATCAGATAGGCGTAGTTCGAACTCAATGCGAGCACCGCGGCGCGGATCGGCTCGAGCGCGAAGCCGATCAGGAGCAGCGGCTTGCGGCCCTTTCGTTCCGAGTGATAGCCGACCCATGGCGCGAAGATCGCCACCACGATCTGCGGCACCGCGATCAGGCCAGACATCCACAGCGAGCCTTCCTGTTTGGTGTTTTGCGCCAGATTCTCGCCGATCATCGGCAGCATCGAGGCGTCGGCGAGCTGAAACAGCACCAGCGCGGCGGTGAACAGGATGAGCGGATGGTTTTTGGCGAGATCGCGCAAGCGCGCGTGGCGCGCGTCCTTCGGCTTGGCGGCGTTGCGCGCCTTGCGGTAGTCGATCTCGTCTGCGCGGATGAAACCCAGTGCGATCAGTGCCGGGACGCACGGGCCGGCGGCGGCGAGAAAAATGCCGCTGTCCGAGTAATAGGCGCCGACGATGCCCATGATCGCTGCGGTGAGCGCGTTGCCGCCGGCCGCGTAGCGGAAATTGCGGCCGGTGCGCAGCGACATGGCGCTGCGGCCGACCAGGCCGAGGCTGATGGCGCCGATCGCCGGCGTGATGATGCCGCCGGTAACGCCGTGCAGGAGTTCGGCGAACAGCACCGGAGCAAATGTCGGTGCCAGCGCCAGGATCAGCGCGGCAATGCCGATCGCCACAATACCGGTCGCAACCAGCGCGCGTTTCCAGGAGACCGCGTCGGCGAGCGCGCCGCCCGGGATCTGCATGACCACGGCCGCCAGCGTGCCCGTGGTCAGCGCGATACCGACGTCGCTTTTCGCCCAGCCGAGATGAGCCAGATAAAACGCGACGAACGTGCCGAAGCCGGTCTGCACGTCGGCGATGAAAAAATTGGTCCAGTCGAGGCCATGACGGCTCTGCCAGGAAGTCGGCGTATGGAGCGACCTCCTAGCCTTCCAATAACGGGTCGCGCTGTTGCGTAGCCGTGATGGCATCGCAGCCATTGCACCGGTCGAACGGCCCTCCCGGTAACCACACCATGCGAACGGTAGTTCCTACGGGCCGCGCGGCGGCGCCTCGCGCAATTCAAAGGCAATTTCTGTGCGTTACATCTATTAGGAGATCGGCGTCG
>Ga0070730_10005863_pt1 | contig 10548 bp, 11 predicted proteins | sample Coa_R1_3_FD_66447 | JGI IMG/M metagenome (GOLD analysis project Ga0070730, IMG submission 66447) | Surface soil microbial communities from Centralia Pennsylvania, which are recovering from an underground coalmine fire - Coalmine... | ecosystem: Environmental > Terrestrial > Soil > Unclassified ... | reverse complement strand
GATCTGGCCGATAGGTATCAGATAGAAGTCACGGCGGCGTCGATGCGGCTCCATAAGCTCTACACGGCACGGCTCCTTACGCGCGAGGTCGAGATGACTTCGTCCGGCCGTCAGCACGTTTACCGGCTCCCGGCGTAGTCGCCGTCTGGCACTTGCCGCTCGCGATCGGCAGGTGATAAACTTTTTCTGTTTATGAGGTGTGGGTGCCCGGACGCGCTCGGGCACCCACACCTCGAGGAGGCTTAGCCGGACGGAGGCACAACCCTACAGAGGTCATAAACAGTTTCTATTTATGAGTTAGCCGGGCATACGTGGCGATCACGCCAGTGTGGCGCCCGGCATCGCGTGCAAGGCGCTCGTATCTGGCGCACCGACAGGGGTGCGACCCAAAACGGAAGGAGCATCCAGATGGATCTGTTTGTTCACGATCGGACCGGTGAGGATCCCCAGATCTTGGAGGTCGACGCAACGGCTGTGGTTCGAACCCTCGTCGCAGAGGACGGCTCGGACGCAGCGGTCTGGGTCGAAGAATTCGACGAGGAGGTAGACCTCGACATCAACTTCGAGCAGGCGGGTATTGGTCATCGCCACCACGTTCATCGTGGTCACTGCCGCCATGTCGAGGTTATGGTGCGCTTCAATCGAACCTTCGAACGGGCGTTTGGACCTGCAGCCACGATCAAGCGTGTCTACGCCTGGGCGTCGGGACCCAATGGCGCCAATCTCTCGCCCGAGCAGGCGGCGAGGCACGTGCTGGCGATCCCCGGTGCCGACCACTTTCTGGACAGCGGCGTCCACATCGGCTCCCTCGTAACACCCGGCACTTGCAGCGTCACGCTGGACCTCCTGCCGCGGGAGCGCTTTGAAGGATGACCAACCCCCCTGGACCCGACGAACGCGCTTTGGGGGAGCACCTGCAAAGCGCGCGCTTTCAAGCAGGCGTCAGCGCCGGACGCTGGCGCATGCTTGAGCCGCTCGACTGGCCGATCGCCTTCATCGAAATATCCGCAGCGCCGCGCGAGAACGGGCCGTCGGCTTTCACATTTCGATTCGACCTGGCCGGGTATCCCAATGCCGGACCGACCGGCGGACCCTGGGACATGCTCAGGAAAACGTATGCCGAGACGGCCCGGACGCCGAAAGGCGCGCGCGCGTCACAAATCTTTCGCGGCGGACCGGCTATGTATGCCGCCTGGGACCGTGTGACCTTGGGGTCCCATCCGAATTGGCCTCGGAGCAACCTAATGACGGCGTGGCATTCCGGGCGCGACCTGACGTTCGTCTTGGCAAACGTGCATGAGGTTCTGAACGCAGATGACTATGTGGGCGTTTAGGCAACGCCACGCGTTGCTTCGGATCTTCCGACCGCGCTGGGATGCGATGGTGAAGGAACTCGGTCGGCGCGGTCACGGCCAGCGAGAGTCCGGAGCCTTCCTCTTGGCTGATCGCTACGGTGACCCGCGCGTCGTCACGCGGGTGGTCTTCCTCGACGACCTTGACCCCAATTGTCTGCAGGGCGGCATACACATGGAAGGGCTGGCGTACAGCAAGCTCTGGGATATCTGCGCCCACGAGAAGCGGGTGGTGGCGGGCGACGTTCACACGCATCCCGGCCAAGGCGTCTGCCAAAGCGGCACCGACACCGCGAACCCGATGGTCGCGCAGCCGGGCCACGTCGCGTTGATACTGCCGGACTTCGCAACGCATCCCGTCGAACCTGGCGAAGTTGGTGTGCATCGTTACGACGGTGCGGAGTGGGCCAGATGGTTCGGCCACGACGCAGCGCGGCAACTCCGGGTCTCGTTGTTCGTATGAACTGGCCGTCAGCTGACGAAGTTCATCGCACGGCCAAGGCTTTGATCGACGCCGGGAAGGCGAAGGATCCGGAGGAAGCCCACCAGATCCTTCGGGATTTAGTGCTGCAGGTAGAGGTCGGCGCATCCGTGGCCGGCGACGTCGCGGCTCAGGCAGCTCTGCTCACGATCATGAATACTGGCCATCGCGCTTTTCTCGGCGGTGTCAACGTCCACCTCGAGTCGGATCCGATCCTGACGGTGCCGTGGGCAAAGGGTCTGACGACACACGAGGCGATAACCCGATTCGGTGGCCGGGTCGTCACCGAGCTCGGTTCTAACCACCCGACGCTGGCTATCGCCAGTCCCATCGCTCAGATCGGGCGCCCGATACTTGATGTGGGCGCAAGAGACTGGGTCGCGTTCGTCGGGGAGATGCCGCCAAGCGGTGAGCCCGGGATCGTTCCCGCCGGCGTTGCTGCGGGCGCCCTCGGTGTCTCCGAGGCCTTTCAACACGACCTCGGCAGCGTCACTGCCGGACGTCGTGATCTCGCAGTTTCACTTTGGCGACCGGACCTTCCGTGGACTGATTCAGCGGCTCATGGGCCGGCGTTGAGCTACCTGCCTTCGAAACTCTGGTTGTTGGGTCTTGGCCATTTGGGCCAGGCATACGCGTGGGTGCTCGGTATGCTGCCCTTTGCGACTCCCGGCGACGTCTGCATCGGTTTGATGGATTTCGACCGGGTGATTGCGGGGAACACCGCAACTCAGCTGCTCGTGCGCGATCAGGACTTGAATCGGCGAAAAACACGGGTGGTCGCGGAAGCACTCGAGCGGCTTAGTCTTCAGACGCTCATCTCCGAGCGGGCGTTCGATCGACACTTCCAGATCGACCTGTTACGCAACGAGCCGACTGTGGCGCTCGCCGGCTTTGACAAACCAGAACCGCGGTTGGGGCTTGGCAAGGCCGGATTCAAGCGCGTCGTCGACGGGGGGATCGGCGGCGGACCTGTTGAGTACCTCGACCTCCTCATCCACGCTTTCCCGTCCAACGAGGACCCGGATGACGTGTTCCGACCACGCTCTCGCGGCGGTCGCCGACTGGCGAAGCCCTACGAGGAAGAGATCGCGCGACGCGTTGCGACTGGCGAAAATGAGGCGGCAGTACGGTGCGGCATGCTCGACCTGGCAGGTGTGACTGTTGGCGCGGCTTTCGTCGGCGCTTTCACAGGCTCGATGGTCCTGTCCGACATCCTGCGGCATCTCAATGGCGGCCTCGAGTTCTCCGTGATTGGCGTCGACCTCCGAAACCCTTGCGATGTACGCGCCGTTCAGAACCGCGCGCCTGGGCCGTTTCCGGGCATCGACTTCACGACCCCGGCGTAGAGGAATTCCGCGCAGGGTGTTTGTTGTCGGCCTGCTCGCCTATCAGGGCCGGTGGCTCACCAAAATGAGCACCCGGCAGGGCATGCTGCGGCTTCGTATCGGCCTCGCGCTCAGCGCCCCGCGGTGCATGCGTCCGTTCGGATCAACAGGTGGCTTCTCGGCGGGTACGCTGATGCGAAGCACCTGGGAAGCGTTCGAGTGTGTAAGTCTGTGTATCGGACTGCTCGTGGCGTTCCGCGAGTTAGTGTCGTCGGCGCGTCGGCGGCTCCAGGTGATGGCGCCGAGCGCGTATGGCGTCTGCATCATCCACGTATTCGTCGTGGTTCCGCTCCAGTTCGCGGTGATCGAGTTAGCAGCGGCGCCGCTCGTCAAATTCGCGCTCGTCGTGCTGCTTGCGGTTCCGATCAGCTTTAACCTGGCGGCGCTCCTGAGGCGCCTGCCGGCTCCGCGCGCCGTCCTCTCTAGATCGGCGCGTGGACGTGCAGCACCGGATTGTGACGCCCACAAGGTGGTGGCGAACCTGTCCGGAACGCTGCCGGAACGCTCCTGGAACGCCTGTTGGCGAGACTTGCGGCGTTGCCAGCACGAAGAAAGCTCGCTCAGCAGCTTCCGCAGCCTCAGGGGCCCGCTCCGGCTCCGGTCCAGGCAGCTATTGACCTGACGCCTGACGCCGCCGGACATCGAGATCGAGAGCCGTGCGTCAGCGGCCATGGCGATCGTCGCGACCGACATCGTCGAGCGCGCGGCAGCAGGCGCGGTTCAAAACGAGCCGTTTACCGGCGGCGGCTTATCGGCGGAAGGGGTCTCGCCACCATGCGCACGGGGACGGCGCCCCCGGCGGCGTGGGTAGAAGGCTGGCTGAGTGCCGCTGGACGCCTCGGCGCCCGGCTGGCGCGTGTCCAGGCCTTCGAGCTGACGCACGTGCTCGACCATGGCCGTGAGTGTTCCGAGGGCCTCGGCCGAAAGGCCCATCGCGCGGATCGCGAGCGCACGCACGCCGGGCTGGCGCAAGGAGGCGGCCAGCTCGAGCTGCGCGTCGATCTGCCTGGCCAGCTCCTCGTCGAAGAAGTACTCGATCGGCACGCCGAAGAAGGCGCACAGGCCATGCAGGTGCTTGATCGACGGGTTGATACGCACGCCGGTGCGCAGCACCTGCAGATAGCTCGGCGAGGTCTTGTAGCCGACGCACTGTTCGATGCCGTCGGCGACCTGGCGATAGGTGAACTCGCCACCGTCAGCGGCGCGGAACGTCTGGAAGAGACGGTCGAGGCGAGCCTGGAAGTGGGCCATCGGAGGCGACGACGCGGCAGCCGAGATTGCACCGCTCATCAGTACGCCGGCGTGGCGCTGGCAGCATTGGCTATGAAATAGGACAAATATTCAGTATTCATCTAGAAAAGTGTTGACAGGTTCTGGCATCTTACCGCACCATGGACGAGCCGACAACGCGCGGGGCTCGGGGGAGTGACGCCACGGCATCCATTGGCGATGCCTTCGGAAACCTCAGAGCGGAGGCGCGAGAGCGCATATGCCGACGAGCACCTATCACGGGCAGAATGGAGTGACTGGTGGTGAGCGCCGATCAGCCAGCGGCAGCTTGTCGCAGCGACTGGCGCCACTGCCCGTAGCGCCCGCAGCGCGACGTTCGCCACTGCGCCGACTGCGGCGGCACTTTACGCCGCGCGTGCTGGGCGGTCTGGTGGTGATGGCGGTGACGTTCGCCGGCTACCTGGCGTGGCTGCTCCTGAGCACGCCCTCGACCAGCACGGTACTGGTGCTGGCGCGCGATGTACCGGCCGGGGCGGCGCTCGGTCGGGCCGACCTGACCGCGCAGCCGATGCAGCTGCCGGACGCACAGGCGCAGACAGCCGTGCCGGGCGATGCCATCGAGCGCGTGATAGGGCGACGCCTGGTAGGCCCGGTGTTTCGCGATCAGCTGCTGGCCTGGCCGGAGCTTGAGACTGCTGGCAAGCCCGAGCTCGAGCCCGGCCATGAGGCGGTGACTCTGGCCGTGCGACCGGATACGGCGGCAAGCGGCGCGCTGCGTAAGGACGATCTCGTGCGGGTGGTGGTGACCACCAGCAAGGGGCGGCCAGACGCGTCCAGTCGCACGGTGATCGACTCAGCCCGCGTGCTTGTCATCAGTCGCGGCGACCAGCGCGCGGCAACAACTTCGAGCGGTCCGGTGTCGCTCGGCGGAGATTCGGGACCGAGTGGCCCCAGCCCGAGCTTGACCAACGCCCCGCGCCAGGCGCAGCCGATCAGCACGGTCACGCTGAGTGTGCCGAGCAACCAGGTGGAGACGCTCACCGCCGCCAAGTGGGCCGGCGAGATCGACCTGGTGCTGCTGGGGCCAGACACGGCGCCAGCGGGCACCGTAAGCCAGTGACCACCGCGGTCGAGGTACCACGGCGTCGGCGGGCTGGCGGCACCGGCTCGACCATTCGCGTTTTGGTAGCTATCGAGTCGACACGCGACCGCACGCTGTTGCCAGCGCTCCACAGTGCTGCCCCCGTAGCAGGTGGCGCATTCCTGGTCACGCGGCGGTGCATGACAGCCGAGCAGCTCGCGAGCGCCGTGCAGGAGGACCAGGCGGATGCCGTGCTGATTGGCGAAGGGTTGTTCGGACTGGACGCGGCAACCCTGGCGTGCTGTGTGGATGCCGGCATCCCAACGGTGATGCTGGGTGCCGCCGGGCGCGCCGCCAGCCCGGGCATCCTGGAGCTGCCGTCGGAGACGACGCCGGCTCAGGTGTGCGCGGTGCTGGCAGCCGCAGTCTGGGGGACCCGGGAGCAACTCGACGAGTCACTCGATGCAGCTGGCGTAGCCTCGAGGCCGCGGATCGGCGGGCGATCGGCGCACAGCCGCGACGAAACGCCGCCAACGGCCGGACGCCAGGGTCTCGTCGCAGCGGTAGTGGGTCCGCCGCGCGGCAACGTCGGCGCAACCCGCGGCGCAATCGAGCTGGTAGCCGCGCGCGAGCGTCACCAGTCGACACTCTTGCTCGACGGCGTGCTGGACGAGCCGAGTGTGGCCGCATCCCTTGGGCTCAACCCGGCGAGGAACCTGACCGTGCTGGCCGCCAGCGTCGCGGAGCAGGGCAGCCGCGAGCGCTGGACGCGGCTGCTCCGTGAGGAGATCCAGCCACTGGACCGGCAGCAGTATCCACGCGCGGCAGTGCTGGCGGGGGTGCCCAGCCCCGCGCTGCGCCACCGGTTGGATCCCGAGTTCCTGGTCGAGCTCGTCTCTCACGCCAGTGGACCGGGTGGCTTCGGCTGTGTCGTGGTCGACGCCGGCGCCGAACCTCCAGCTGGCACGCTCGAAGGAGCCTGCTGGCGAGCCCTGGTTGAGATGGCTGATCGGGTCCTGCTGGTCGCCATGCCGGACGTCGTCGGCCTGCGTCGAGCTACGGGCACGCTCGAGCGGCTGGAGGCGCGTGTCGAACCCGAGCGGCTCGGACTGGTGTTGAGTCGCTACCGTCGCGGCGAGCACGACGACGCCGCGGAAATCGCGGCCGTGCTTGGCGGAGTGCCCGTGGTGGCGGTGGTTCCCGACGACGTGCGCGCGTGCACCCAGGCGCTGCGGCTGCAGCGACCGCTGCTCAGCCTGGGACGGACCGCGGCCGGACGCGAGCTGCGCCGGCTGGCGGACCACCTGCATGTCGAACCCTCATCGACGACAAGGCCAGCCCAACGGCAACACGCGCGCTGGTGGCCGTGGCGGCAGTCGCGCAGGCGCTGAGGAGATCTGAGCGATGTTCGTTCCGCAGGCAACGACCAATGGCGTCATGGCAGACCACGGCGGCACGCTCCTCGGCGGCCCGAGTCTTGTCGATCGGCTGGCGGAGAGCGTGCTCCAGGAGCGGGTGCTCGAGCAGATCAAGGAGCGCTTCCGTGAGACGGAGCTGCTCGAGCCAGGCCCGCAGGTCGAAGCGGAAGTGCTGGCCACGATTCAGCACGTGGTCAACGCCTACCGGCGCGAGGCTGCCATCGCCGGCACCCCTGGGCTGGACGATCCAGTGGGCATGGAGCGGCGCCTGGCCGAGCGGGCACTGCGGCTGGGCTACCTGGAGCCGTTGCTGGCCAGCGCCGGGACCGAGGAGATCCAGGTCCTGGGGCCGCGCGTGCGGATCTTTTCGGGTGGGCGCTGGCACTGGGTCGAACACCTGGTGCCCGAGGATGCCGAGACCCTCCGGCTGGTCCGCCGCATCATCGCCCCGCTCGGCCACCACATCGACGAGCACTCGCCCGAAGTGGAAAGCTCGCTCCCGGACGGCTCGCGCTTGACCGCGGCCATCCCGCCGCAGACCGAGCAGGTCACGCTGGTCATCCGCCGCTACGTGGTGCGTCACCACCGCCTGGCCGACCTTGGCACACTGCCGCCCACGGCTGTTGAGCTGCTGCGGGCCTACGCGCGCAGCCGCGCCAGCATGCTGATCGCTGGGCCCGGTGGCTCTGGTAAGACGACGCTGCTGCGCTGTCTCGTGGCCGCGGGCGACGCGGAGCGGACGGTCTGCTCCATCGAAGACGTGCGCGAGCTGGCGCTGCACAACTACATGCCGGCGGCGATACCGCTGTACGCGCGGCGCGACAACGTCGAGGGTGAAGGGGCCATCACCCACCGCCAGTTGCTGCGGTCGGCGCTGAGACTCCGTCCCGACACAATTGTTGTCGGCGAGGTAAGGGGGCCGGAGGCCCTTGATTTTCTGCTCGCGGCATCGACCGGCCACGAGTGCCTGGGCAGCATCCACTCCAGCTCACCACGTGGCGCGCTGCGCCAGCTGGGGACCTTCGCCCGCCTGGCGCCCGAGGGGGTCAAGTACGAGGCGCTGCTGGACATGATCGCGGACCATTTCGACCTGGTCATCGTCTGCGGGTTTGGGCCCGACGGCGCACGCCGGGTGAGCCACATCTTCGAGGTGACCGGTCGCGGCGCCGACGACGTGATCGAAGGCGCCGATCTGTGGGCACTGAACGAGCGCGGCGAACTGGTGCCGACCGGGATCAGCCCACGTCGGCTGGGGCGCCAGCGGAGTCGACCGTGAGCGCCGGGGGCATCGTCGGTCTGGCCCTGGCCCTGGCGTTTGCCAGCGGCGCGTTGCTGGTCTACGACGGGCTGACCCGCCCGCGGCAAGGAGCATCGCCGCGGGCACCTCGATTGATCGAATTGGCCGAAGATCGGTTGCGCGTGTTCCTGCGCGCGGCCGGGCTGGAAATGCCTGTGCGGACGTTCGTGCTGTACTCGCTGGGAATTGGCCTCGGCGGCGCGGGCCTGGCGCAGCAGTTGCTGGGCTGGCCGGTGACGACCGTCCTCGCGTTCGGCGTCGGCGCGGTCCTGCTTGTGGCGCTGTACGCCCCGCGCGCGGCCCGCAGACGCGCCGCCGAGCGAAACGCGCTGCCCGAGTTCGCCGAACAGCTTCGGGCAAGCATCGGCGCAGGTGACTCGATCGAGCAGGGCCTGCTCAAGCTGGCCGCCACAGGCCCCGCGGCGCTGCGGCCCGAGTTGCTGCGCCTGGTCATGCGACAGCAGGTGGAAGGCTTCGAACCCGCGCTGCGCGAGTTCCGCAATCGACTTGGCGATGCGCTCGCCGACGAAGTGTGCGCCGCACTGCTGCTGGAATATCGACTGGGCGGCAAGCAGATCGGGCTGGTGCTGAGCCGATTGGCAGACGCGACACGGCAGAAGCTGGCGTTGCGGCAGGAGGCGATCGCCCGACAGGCACACGTGCGGCTTACGGCCCGCATCGTGGTCGCGGTGCCCGCGCTCACGCTGGTGTTGCTGCGGGTCATTTCGCCCGAGTACCTGGCGGTCTACGACGGCCCCAAGGGTCAGCTGGTGCTTCTCGGCTGCCTGGTGTGGCTGGCGATCGGCTACGGGGTGCTGCTGTGGCTGGGGCGGTTGCCGACCCCCCCGCGAGTGCTGGTCCGGTAATGGGCCGCCAGCTAAGGCAGGCGGCATTTGCCGCTGAGAGATTCGACGCAGGACTCCACTCCCCGGCGTTTGGACGCATTACAGACGCCCCGGCCCCGAGCACGGATGTTCAGGGCCGCGATGGTGTCGGCGTGCCCAGCGAGGCCACACTCGACACACACAAAGCTTGCTTGCGTCGGCCGATTGCGCTTGTCCACCAGCCCACACGCAGGACAGGTGCGGCTGGTGTTGCGCGGGTCGACGTACACCACCCGCACGCCTGCCAGGCTGGCCTTGTAGGCGACGAACAGGCGCAGTTGGTTGAAGGACCAGGAGTGCAACGTAGCGCGCTGGGGTTGCCGAGCCGAGACGCGTTCGCGAATACCGCCAAGCTCTTCCATGGCGATAGCGCGAGCGGTGCCTTGAGCCTCCGCCACGATGCGTTTGCTGAGCGTGTGGTTGACCCACGTCCCGAAACGATGCTCTTTGCGCCGACGTGCCTTGAGCAGACGTTTGGCCGATCGCGTGTTTCTGGCTTGCAATCGCTTACGCAGTCGACGCGCGCGGTGGCGCAATCCGTTCACGTGCCCGCCGCTGTAGACGCGGCCGTCGCTGTCAGCCGCAATATTGACGATCCCAAGATCGACACCCAGGACATCGGTGACCTCGGCGACTGGCTCCTCGACAACATTGGCCGTGGCGTACACAAACCACGTGTCATCTCGGTAGACCAAGTCGGATTCGCCCTGGCGCTGAACCAGCAACGCGCGTTGGCGTGGTCCGCAGACGAACTGGATGCTCTGGCGGCCGGCGATGGTCCAGATCGACACATCGTCCGATCGGTAGCGCAAGATGCGGTCATCGTAGGCCAGGCTGCCGAGTGGAGCGAACTGCCGCTGGCGGGACCGGTCGAGTTTGTAGGCGTCCGCCACTTTGGAGATCACCCGGACCACGACCTGGGCGCTCAACCGCGTCAGCGCACGTGTGTCGGCATAGGTCAGCTTGTGCAGTTTGAACTGTCCGAATGTGCGCTCACGCCAGGCCGCAGCGCTGATGGCGTTGGCAGCCGCGTTTGCCGCCTCCAGCGTCTGACGCAGCGCCAGAGCCTGTTCGGCAGTCGGCATCAGCTTGAGCCCGACCGTCAGTCTCACTCTCGCAATTATAGAACAGTTGTTCGGCTGGTTACCCCCGCAGCTGCGGGGCTGCTCCGATGAATCCGGGCGCGTTCATCGCCCACCTGCTGGTCACGCTCGGGCAGTTAGGCATGCTGCTTCAGGCTCGCTGGGAGGTGGTGATCACTCCCGACCCCTGGCGTCTGGTATGGCCGGCGACATGTGCACTTGGCGCCGGACTGCTGGTGGGCTGGGGGAAACGGCCGACACCGCTGGCCGAGCGAATGCGTCGCCTGGAGCTAGATGCACGCGTACGCGAGACGGTCGATCTGCCGCGCGAACAAGCG
>Ga0070730_10005862_pt1 | contig 10548 bp, 7 predicted proteins | sample Coa_R1_3_FD_66447 | JGI IMG/M metagenome (GOLD analysis project Ga0070730, IMG submission 66447) | Surface soil microbial communities from Centralia Pennsylvania, which are recovering from an underground coalmine fire - Coalmine... | ecosystem: Environmental > Terrestrial > Soil > Unclassified ... | reverse complement strand
CGAATGCGGCGCTTCGGCGCCCATGGCGCGAAGCGGTTCACGATCAGTTCGGCAATGGGCGATCGCGGCACCAGCACGCGCTCATCCACGTAGAACTCGAGGCCCGCGAAAAAGGCCCGGTGCGTCAGATATGCGAGGGGGACCCGCTCTTCGATCCGCCGCCGCAGGAGCTCGTCGATGCGTTTGCGGCGCCGCGCGGTGAGCGGCCTCCCGTACGCCCGGTTGCCCTCGGCGTGCTCGATTCGCGCAGCGAAGAAGACCATCTCCGCGGCCTCATCGCGGGGATTGTCCGTGCCGTGACCGAAGTGCACGCGCGCCCGGCGCAGGGCACGCGCGCAGCGGTCGATGGCGGCGCCCACGGTTTCCGCGGGCACGGCCGCAGCCGTGTGGGATAATCGACGCATGGCACCTCGAGCTGGATTTGTGAGCATCGCTTTCATCGGTATCGCCCTGATTGCCGGCATATCCGCCGCGCTCATCCGGCGCAACGCCGCAGCCCTGCCGGAACTCGCGACGGGTGCCTACATCGATCCGAATCGAGTCCTGCCGGATTTTAGCCTGATCGACGCCCAAGGTCGGACATTCGGCCTCGCACAATTGCGGGGCCATTGGTCGATGATGTTCTTCGGCTACACGAATTGCCCCGATTTTTGCCCGACCACGCTGACCACGCTGGCTGCGCTCGAGAAGCGCCTGCGAGCCGAGGCGGCGCCGGTGCGCCCGCAGGTGATCTTCACGTCGGTGGACGCGGCACGCGATACGCCCGCGCAACTCGCGAAATACGTGCCTTACTTCGATCCGGAGTTCATCGGCCTCACCGCGGCGAGCCAGTCCGACGTGGCGGCCGTAGCCTCCAAGCTCGGCGCGGTCGTGGTCCTCACGCCGAAGCCCGACGGCACGTACACCGTCGACCACTCCGGCGCGATCTTCGTGCTCGATCCCGAGGCCAAGCTCGCCGCCGTGCTCACCGGTCCGTTCACGGTGGCCGACTTGGATTCGGACTTCCGGCGAATCGTGGCAGGGCACAGGTGAGCGACGCCGTCGGCGTGCGGCTGTTCGTCTGGCTCCAATATGTGCTGCCGCAACACGCCGTATCGCGGGTGGTCTTGGCGGCGACTCGTGTCCGGACGCCGTGGTTCAAGAATCTGCTGACAGCCGGGTTCCTGCGGCTGTTTTCGGTCGACATGAGCGAAGCCGCGGAACCCGACCCGTATCGGTACGGCAGCTTCAACGAATTCTTCACCCGGACGCTGCGCACCGACGCGCGCCCGATCGACGCCGACCCGCAAACCATCGTCAGCCCGGTGGACGGCACGGTGAGCGAGTGCGGCGCCATCGACAGGGACCGGCTGCTGCAGGCGAAGGGGCGACAGTACACGCTCGACGAGCTCCTGGCACGGCAGCCGTGGGCCCGGAGTTTCGAGGGGGGCTCCTTCGCCACGTTGTATCTCGCGCCCTTCAACTATCACCGCATTCACATGGCGGTGCGCGGCACGTTGCGAGATACGGTTTACGTGCCCGGGCGGTTGTTCAGCGTGAATTCCACCACGGAACGGCACGTACCGAGGCTGTTCGCGCGCAACGAGCGCGTGTTGACCCTGTTCGATACCGAAATCGGGCAGTTCGCGCTGGTGATGGTGGGTGCTCTCAACGTGGGCAGCATGGCGACCGTGTGGGCCGGCGACATCACGCCGGCGGCGCGGCGCGTCGTGACGCGCATTCCATGCCCCGCCGTGACGCTCGACAAGGGCGCCGAACTCGGCCGCTTCAACATGGGTTCGACCGTGATTCTGCTGTTCGAACCGGGGCGGGCACGCTGGCATCCGCTGCTGCGGGCGGGCTCGGTGGTACAGCTGGGTCAGGCCATCGGCCGCAAGGGGAGCGCATGATCACCGGCACATCCGACACGCCTGGCGCACCGGGCGCGACTGATGAGGTGCGCGGCGCGGAATCGGGCTGGCGGCCGACCGCGTCCCTCGACGCACTGCAGCGCAGGGCCCGCATGCTGGCGCAGGTCCGCGAATTTTTTGCCTCGCGCGGCGTGCTCGAGGTCGAAACCCCGATCTTGAGCGCGGGCGCCGTCAGTGATCCGCAGATCGAATCGCTGACGACGCGCGTTGCCGGCATGGCCGGCCCGTCGTATCTCAGCACCTCGCCTGAATATGCGATGAAACGGCTTCTGGCCGCCGGCAGCGGCGACATCTACCAGGTGTGCAAGGTGTTTCGCGACGCCGAGCGCGGCCGCTGGCACAACCCGGAATTCACCATGATCGAGTGGTACCGCCTGGGATTCGACGATGCCGCGCTGATGACGGAAGTCGAGAGCCTGGCCGCGCGGCTGCTGACGGACCGCCGGCCCCCGCCGGCCGAGCGCCTGACCTACGCGGAGGCGTTGCGCCGGCATGCCGGCGTCGATCCCCACGGTGACGACGAGTCGGCGTTCGCACGCGCGGCGCGGGACCACGGCGTCGTGTGCCGGGCGGAACTCGACCGGGACGCCAAGCTGGATCTCCTCATGGGACTCGTCGTCGGCCCCAAGCTCGGCCTCGAGCGGCCGTGTTTCATCTGCGACTACCCAGCTTCGCAAGCGTCGCTGGCCCGCCTGAAGCCCGGCCAGCCGGCCGTGGCCGCTCGCTTTGAGTTCTATATCGATGGAATCGAACTCGCCAACGGCTTTCACGAACTGGCGAATGCCGCGGAACAGAGCGCTCGCTTTGACCGCGACCTTCGGATCCGCCGCACCCGCGGCCAGATCCAGCCGCCGCTGGACGAACACCTGCTGGCGGCGCTCCGGTCCGGGATGCCGGATTGTGCGGGAGTCGCCCTGGGCTTCGACCGGTTGGTGGCCATCGCGCTGGGCGCTGCCCGCCTGTCGGAGGCAATGAGCTTCTCGATCGACAACGCGTGACCGGCCGCCGCCACGCGGGCGCGCCGGTTCCGCTAGTTTTTCCCGCGCGAAAGATACTCGCCGGTGCGGGTGTCGATGCGCAGTATTTCACCTTCGTTGATGAACAGCGGGACGCGGACCATGGCGCCGGTCTCGAGCTTCGCCGGCTTCGACCCGCCGGTGGCGGTGTCGCCCCGCACGCCCGGGTCGGTCTCGACGACCTTGAGCTCCATGTGCGCCGGCGGCGTCACCTGCAGCGGCACCCCGTTCCACAATGTAACCACGCAGATGGTGCCGTCCTTCAGCCACTGAGCGCCCTCACCCACCGCCTGCTTGGAGGCCGTGAGCTGTTCGAACGTATCCGGCACCATGAAGTGGAAAAAATCCCCGTCGCTGTACAGATACTGCATGTCCGTGTCGACCACGTCGGCGGCTTCCACGGTGTCGCCCGACTTCCAGGTGCGCTCGATGGTGCGCCCCGTTTTCAGGTTGCGCACCCGCACGCGATTGAACGCCTGGCCCTTGCCCGGCTTGACCATCTCGTTCTCGACGATGGCATAGGGCTCCCCGTCGATGAGAATCTTCAAACCGGCTTTGAATTCGTTCGTGCTGTAGTTCGCCATCGGAGGCCTCGCGTTGAAGGGCGCGTATGATAGCCGCAACCCGCGGTTCTAGCCACCTTGGCCCCACGCTGCGGAGCGTGAGTTTGGGCTTGTCCGGGGCGCCAAAGCAGGCCTGCGGAGCCAACTTCAGGCGAGGAGCCTAGACGCCGTTCCCAGAATCTCGAAAAACCTGATGTTACACTTCGCACCCATTTTTCGAGGATCTTGACGTGTCCGAGCAGGGAGCCGTGCCAATGATCGTCATGACGAGGTCGCAAGACCACGTCGAAGCGATCAACAGTACGCTGCGCAAGGCCGGCCATCCGGTGCATTGCACCTGGCTGCCCGACGCCCGCGATCTGGGCGATGCCCTGACGCAGCTCAACCCGGAAATGCTCGTGGCATTCACCGACGAACCCGGCATCGACTTGAGTTCGATCATGAAGGTCAAGATGCAGAGCGCGCCGGAGATGCCGGTGCTCATCGTGCGCGAAAATGTCGACGAGACGGCGATCGCGGACGCCATGCAAATGGGGGCGCAGGACGCGGTGACGCTCGGCAACCGCAGCCGTCTGCAATCGGTGGCCACCCGCGAACTGCGCACCTACCGCCTCGAGCGGGCCCTGTCGACCACGCTGTCGTCGGCGCGCGAATACCGCGAACAGCTGCAGAATTTTCTCGAAGGCTCCGCCGACGCGATCACGCACGTGCAGGAGGGCATCATCGTCGATGCGAACCGCGCGTGGCTCGAACTATTCGGCTACTCGGGCGACGACGCGCTGACCGGAACCCCGCTGATGGATCTGTTCGAACAGGAAACCCATCCCGCGCTCAAGGGCGCACTGGTCGCGTGTCTGCAGGGAAAGTGGACGGACCACGCGCTGAAGGTGCAGGCTCTGCTCTCCGACGGCTCCAGTCTGGCCCTCGAGCTCACGCTGATGAAGGCCGACTACGAGAATGAGCCCGCGACCCGCATCAGCATCCCCGCCAATCACAAGAAGGACGTGGATCTGGAAGCGCGCCTCGACGAGGCGGTCAAGAACGACGCCTCCACGCGCTTCTTGCAGCAGCGCTACCTGATCGCCGCCGTCCGGGAGCGCTGTGCCGTCGGCATCAAGGGCGGCGTGCGGCAATTCGCGCACGTCAAGCCCGACCGGTTCGCCGATATTCAGCATTCGATCGGCATTCTCGCCAGCGAGGATTTCATGGCGCAGCTGGCCGAACTCTTGAGAACGCAGCTCACGCCGACGGATCTGTGCGGAAGATTCGGCGGCAACGGTTTTCTCGTGATGCTCGAACGCGGCACGGCGCGCGACGTGGAGACCTGGGCCGAGAATGTGACCCAGCGCGTCAACGCGCACACGTTCAGCATCGATGACAAGACGATCTCCGCGACGGTGACCGTCGGCTTGGGACTGCTGCCGCCCGCCAATCCGGACGTGGCCGGAGCCATCGCCGACGCCGTCAGCGCCACGCGGCGCGGCCGCGAGCTGGGCGGCAATCAGATGTACGTCGTCGACAAGTCCGACACGGACACGCGGGTGCAGGCGTACGACAAGATTTGGGTCAAGCACATCAAGAGCGCGCTGATGGAGAACCGCTTCCGTCTGGTGCAGCAGCCGATCGCCAGTCTGCTCGGCGAGGACAAGGGCATGTTCGACGTGCTGGTCCGCATGCTGGACGAACAGGGCTCCGAAGTGCTGCCGGCGGAATTCATTGCGGCCGCGGAGCGCAACGATCTGATGAAGAACATCGACCGCTGGGTGATCGGCGCGTCGTTGTCGTTCGCCGCCAACCGCAAGGCGACCTGCATCTTCGTGCGCGTGTCGAAGGACACGGTGCTGGACAAGAGCGTCATCGGGTGGCTCGAGACTCAGCTCCGGTCGCTCAAGATCGAGCCCGCGCGCCTGTGCATCCAGGTCACCGAAGAACTGGCGACGCAGTACATCAAGCCGACGATTGAATTTGCGGAAAACCTGCGCAAGCTCGGGTTTCGCTTCGCCATCGAGCACTTCGGCACCGGGCGCGACCCGCTCAAGCAGCTGACGGACATCCGCATGAATTTCATCAAGGTGGACGGCTCGCTGATGCAGGGCCTGTCGACCAATCAGCTGCAGCAGCAGCGGGTGAAGGGGCTGGTCGAAGCCGCCAAACGCAAGGGTGTTGAAACCGTGGCCGAACGCGTCGAGGACGCCAACACGATGGCCGTGCTGTGGCAGCTCGGCATCGAATTCATCCAGGGCTACTTCGTCAACGCGCCCGAAGACGTCACCATGTCCGGCGAGCGTTAGCCCGCATTACACGAACAGTAAGCTTTCTCATGCACGGAGGCCGAATTGGCCAGGTATTTTCCGGACCGCCGTGAATCCGTCCTTGGAGGCTGCGGGAAAAACTTTCTGCGCTCTCGCTTTCCTGCTTCGCGCAGAAAGCCGGGGGTTCGCCATCCATGGCGAACCCCGCCGTCGCATGCGACGGCCCTGTTTTTCACGCTCCGGAAAACACCTGTCCAATCCGGCCTCCGTTGAGCTCTCGTTCGTGAATAACTCGCGTTAGCCCACGCTCAAGGCTGCGCCGGGATCACTTCCAGGCGGTCGATCTGCTTGTAGGCCCGCGAAAACCGCTGCCGCCGCTGGCCTTTCTTGTCCTGGAAGAATTTGAGATCGTCGTACTTGAGCTTCATCGGCGCGCTGTTGCCGCTGTATACCGTCAGCGTCTCGCCCGGAGCGATCACCGCCATGGCCACCAAATATTCATCGCGCTCGGCCGACTTCTTGCCTGGAATGCCGTAGAGATTTTGGCCCTTGCCGGCGCTCATCTCTTCGATCTGCGCCGCGGGCAAGGCCAGCACCTCGCCGTCGTTGTTGACGAGAATGGCAAATGCCGCGGGACTCGTGATCGGCTGCGCCGCCAGCACCTTGGCGTTCTCGGGCACCTTGAGCACCGATTTGCCCTTCTTGTTGCGCGCGTACAGCTCGCGCAGTTTGACCGCGAAACCGTACCCGGCATCGCTCGCCACCAGCCAAAGATCCTCGGGTTCGCCGATGAGGACCGCGGCGAAAGTCGCCCCGTCCGGCGGATCCACCGTACCCGATAGCGGCTCGCCATAGCCCCGGGCCGCCGGCAGCTGGTGTGCATCGAGGCTGTAGGCTCGTCCGGTGGAGTCGATGAACACCGCCTGCTGCAGGTTGCGCCCTTTGGCCGCCGCCTGAAACTCATCGCCCGTCTTGTAGCTCAAGGAGCGCGCATCGATGTCGTGCCCTTTCGCGGCGCGCACCCAGCCCAGGCGCGACAGCACCACGGTGACGGGTTCGCTCGCCAAGAGCTCCGTCGCCGCGATGGCCTGGGCCGCTTCGCGCTCCACGAGGCGGGTGCGGCGGTCGTCGCCGTATTCCTCCGCATCGCTCAACAACTCCTCGCGCACCAGCCGGGTCAACCTTGCCTTGCTCTTCAGGATCGCTTGGATCTCGTCCCGCTCCTCGGTGAGTTCCTTCTGTTCCTCCCGGATCTTCATTTCCTCGAGGCGTGCAAGACGGCGCAGCTTGGTTTCGAGGATTTCCTCGGCCTGTTCATCGGACAGTTTGAAGCGCTTGATGAGCGCGGGCTTCGGGTGTTCCTCCTTGCGCACGATGCGGATGACTTCGTCGAGATTCAGATAGGCGATGAGCAGGCCGTCGAGGATGTGCAGCCGCGCGGACAGCTTCGCCAGCCGGTGATTCAGGCGCCGCGTGACGGTGGACTTGCGGAACGTCAGCCATTCCAGCAGCAGGTCCTTGAGCCCCATGACGCGGGGCCGGCCGTCCAGCGCGATGACATTGAGATTGACCCGATAATTTCGCTCGAGATCGGTCGTCGCGAACAAGTGCGCCATCAGGGCCGTGGTGTCGACCCGATTCGATTTCGGGACGATCACCAGCCGGGTGGGATTCTCATGGTCCGATTCGTCGCGAAGATCCTCCACCATCGGCAGCTTCTTCTGCTGCATCTGGGCCGCGATTTGTTCCTGGACCTTGGCTCCCGAGACCTGGAACGGCAGGGCGTCGATCACGATATTGCCGTCCTCGACTTCGTAGGTCGCACGCGCCCTGAAGCTGCCCGATCCGGTTTCGTACATCTGCACCAGATCGTCGCGCGGCGAAACGATTTCTCCGCCGGTGGGCAGATCGGGGCCCTTGATGCTGGCCATGATTTTGCGGGTCGAGATTTCCGGATCGTCGAGCAGCGCGACGCAGGCCTTGACCACCTCGCGCAGATTGTGCGGCGGAATGTCGGTCGCCATGCCGACGGCGATTCCGGAGCCGCCGTTCAAGAGCAGATTCGGCACCCGCGCGGGCAACATGGTCGGCTCGTCCAGCGAGCCGTCGAAATTCGGAATCCAGTCGACGGTGCTCGAACCCAATTCCAGCAGCAACAGCGTGGCATAGCGGGTCAGCCGCGACTCCGTGTAGCGCATCGCGGCAAACGATTTCGGATCGTCCGTCGAGCCCCAGTTGCCCTGGCCGTCGACGATGGGGTACCGGTAGGCGAAATCCTGAGCCATGTGGACCATGGCTTCATAGCAGGCGGAATCGCCGTGCGGATGGAATTTGCCGATGACGTCGCCCACGGTCCTGGCGGATTTCTTGTGCTTGGCGCCCGCCGCAAGACCGAGTTCGCTCATCGCATACACGATGCGGCGCTGCACCGGCTTCAGGCCGTCGCCCAGATGGGGCAGCGCCCGATCCAGAATGACGTACATCGAGTAGTCGAGATACGCGCGCTCGGCGAAGGATTTCAGGGGCTCCTTCTCCACGCCCTCAAAATTCAGCTCTTGGTCTTTCATGATCGTGAAATTAGCACTAACAGGCTAAGGTGAATGGGGACGGGAGCAGTCAACTTTTTCACGCTCCGCAAAACACCTGTCCAATCCGGCCTCCTTTCGAGCTTTCCGTCGTTCATGAGTAATCTGGCTAGACATGCGCGAGATTGCCCTTGCTCTCCAGCCACGTGCGGCGGTCGCCGGCCCGCTTCTTGGCGAGCAGCATGTCGAGCAGCTGATCCGGACTGTCCTTCGGGTCGATGCTCATTTGCACCAGCCGGCGTGTTTGCGGCGCCATGGTCGTCTCGCGCAGTTGAATCGGGTTCATTTCGCCCAGTCCCTTGAACCGGGTCACCACGGGCTTGAGCCGCGGGCTGTCGGCGGCGATCCGCGCGAGCGCCTTCTCCCGCTCGGCCTCGTCCAGGGCGTAGACGACTTCCTTGCCGGCATCGATCCGGAACAGCGGCGGCATGCATACGTAGATGTGTCCGGCGGCCACCAGCGGCCGATAGTGACGCAGAAACAGCGCGCACAGCAGCGTGGCAATGTGCTGCCCATCGCTGTCGGCATCCGCCAGGATGCAAATCTTGTGATAACGCAGGCCGGATAGATCGGCGGCCGCCGGTTCCACGCCGATGGCGATGGTGATGTTGTGCACTTCCTGCGACTGCAGCACCTCGCGCGTGTCCGCCTCCCAGGTGTTGAGGATCTTGCCGCGCAGCGGCATGATGGCCTGCGTCACCCGGTCTCGCGCCTGCTTGGCGGAGCCGCCGGCGGAATCCCCCTCGACCAGAAACAGCTCGCTGCGCTCAGGATCCTGACTGACGCAGTCCGCCAGCTTGCCCGGCAAGGCGGGTCCCGACACGATGCGCTTGCGCGCGATCTTCTGGCTGTCCTTGAACCGTTGCTGCGCATTGGCGATCGCCAGCATCGCGATCTTCTCGCCCTGGTCGGGATGCTGATTGAGCCAGAGCGCAAAGGCGTCCTTGATCACGCCTTGGACGATGCCGGCGGACTCGCGCGAGGACAGCCGTTCCTTGGTCTGGCCGGCGAACTGAGGCTCGCGCATCTTCATCGACAGAACGAAACTCACGCCGTCCCACACATCTTCCGGCGTCAGCTTCAAACCGCGCGGCACCAGGCTGCGGAACTCGCAAAACTCCCGCACGGCGTCGGCGGCGCCTACGCGGAGCCCGTTGACGTGCGTGCCGCCCTCCACCGTCGGGATGAGGTTCACGTAGCTTTCGGTGATGCGATGCTCCGACTCGAGCACCCACGCGAATGCCCAATCCAGCGAGCCGCCGTCGATGTCGCGCTTGCCGTAAAAGGTTTCGGCGGGCAGCCACTCGCCCTTGCCCAGCTCTTCGGCGAGATACTGGTGCAGGCCGCCCGTGTAGTACCACTCCTCGCGTTCGCCTGTGGATTCGTTGGTGAGCGTGACGCGCAGCTTCGGGCAGAGCACGGCTTTGGCGCGCAGCACCTGCTTGAGACTCGGAATGGCGAACTTGTCGGTATCGAAATACTTGCCGTCGGGCCAGAATCGCAGAGTCGTTCCGGATTTCGATTTCGCAACGTCGCCGACGACCTCGAGCTTCGACTTCAGAACGCCGCCCGCGAAGCTCACGTTGTATTCCTTTCCGCCGCGGCGCACCCAGCACTCCAGGTGTTTGGACAGTGCGTTCACCACCGAGACGCCGACGCCGTGCAGTCCGCCGGAATGCTGGTAGGTCTTGTCGTTGAACTTTCCGCCGGCGTGCAGGCGCGTCAGGATCAGCTCGACGCCGCTGATCTTCTCCTTCGGATGAATGTCGACCGGCATGCCGCGCCCGTCGTCCTCCACCTGCAGCGAGCCGTCCTTGAACACCGTGACGTCGATATTCTCGCAGTGTCCCGCCAGCGCCTCGTCGACGCTGTTGTCGATGACCTCGTGGGCCAGGTGGTTCGGGCGGGTGGTTTCGGTATACATGCCCGGGCGCCGGCGTACCGGATCCAAGCCGCTCAAAACCTCGATGTCGGAGGCCGTATAAGTCGATGCCATCAGTTTCCAACCCGTTCGTGTCGCCTGACGAAGGCGGCGGAGTCTACCATGCGATTCCGCGGCCGATCAGCAGGCAAACCGGAATCAATTTTGGACGAAATATCCTTGAGGCCGATTCAAACTGGCACCTTCGGACGAAATATCCTGAGGCCGATTCAAACTGGCACCTTCGGACGAAATATCCTGAGGCCGATTCAACCGGCACCTTCGGACGAAATATCCTGAG
>Ga0070730_10005861_pt1 | contig 10548 bp, 10 predicted proteins | sample Coa_R1_3_FD_66447 | JGI IMG/M metagenome (GOLD analysis project Ga0070730, IMG submission 66447) | Surface soil microbial communities from Centralia Pennsylvania, which are recovering from an underground coalmine fire - Coalmine... | ecosystem: Environmental > Terrestrial > Soil > Unclassified ... | reverse complement strand
ATTGAACGGCAGTCCGAGCGCCATCGGATACACGCGGTTCCACAGCGACACGGTGAAGCACATCGCGATAAAAGGAATCACTACGAAGAGAACTGCGCCCAGCGACGGTTTGCGCACTGCGCCGGCTGGCATCAGGAGAAAATGCGGCCGAACGGTTGCGCCCATGTGGCGAACGCATGCCATGCGACTGTTCGGCCGATGGGTAAGCTCAACTGATCGACCAAGGTCAGGAAAACCCCGGCCCAGAGCGTGGCGCGATGAATTTTGCGCGCGGACCACAGATCGTAGGTCACCAGCATCGCGAGCAGCACGTCGGGCATTAGTAGGGCTTCCGGTAGATGCCCTCTGAACATGGGCCAGCGCCCGAAGGCGGCGGTCGTCAGCCCCATTGTAGCAATCAGAATCAGCCGCTTGTGTGTGCTTGGATCGCGGCGCTCGCGAAACGCAAAGAAAATCAGCGTGGCAAACAGCACCATGGCCAACATCGGCACGGCGTAGAAAGTCTTGGGATCCATCTGAAGCGGGAGGCCCCGCGCCAGGGTGTTGGTGGCCGCCATCAGTCCCAGCACAACCATCGCGCACGCCAGCAGAAAACCCGCAATCCCCAAGCGGCGATGTATGTCCACGCGCCCCGCCGAAACGAGCGAAGTTTGCGTGACCAAAAGCAGAATCCAGCAGGTGAACGCCGCGCCGTGGATATGAATCAGCAGGTTCGGCAGGGGCGCGCGAAATACGCCCGCCAGAAAATAGGTGCGCGCGAATCCGCGGAACACCACCGCCAGGATCACCAGCGCCATGCCTGCAAAAAAGAAATGCTCGAAAGGCCGGCTTGCTCCCGCTGGTCGCGCCTTTGCCGATAGCTTTTTGGTTACGCTGGTTCCTGTCGCGGCAGTTGCCATGGTGCCTCCGAAATTCGAATCGTCTGAAAGGGTCTAAACCGGAATTTCCGATTTGGACCTCTGACTCGCGCATCATACGCTTCTCCTGTCCTTGACAACAACGAATCTGCCATCAGGGTGGGCCCCAAAGTGTTCGGCGGTGTTTCGTCGGCTGGTTTTCGCTGTCTGACAAATCCCGCTGGCTGCTTGCAATCATTTTCTCGGACACTGCCCCACCACTTTCCTCAGCCCCAGAATTTGCAACCGCAATCGCGGTGCTACTCGCTCGGCACCGGCAGCGCCCAGATTCGCCGGAGCATCTGGCCAAACAGCCGCCGGTGCAGGTGTCCCTCGGTTGGTGAAGACGGGAGGACGGCCGTAGCACAACGCGGTCAGAGCTGTTGAAACACTCGGCTTGGCCCAGCGTCTCCCGGTTCAACGCCATCAGCCCGAACAGATTCTCTTCCTTGGTCAGCAGCTCCGTCTCGAACCAGTGCAAGGTCGAGGTCAGCGCCGTGCTCGGTCCCAGATCCGCTGCGAACGGATCAATCGGAACATCGGGTCGGCTGCCAGTCGTTCGGCGTCGTTGAGGTCCTCGTAGCCGCCAAGCGGCTGTAGACCGACTGCCGCAGTAGATCGGCCAGCGTGAACTGCTTGTTCAATCCCTGTCGTGAATCACTCAATTGTTTCTCGATGAGCTTGTCCAAACCCAGTCGCTCATCCAACTCGCGAATCAGAATCAGGCCACCATCGGAAGTCACTCGCGATCCCTGGAAATCGACCCTCAGGGAAGCATTGAACGAGAGCTGAAATGGCTGGTTTTGTTTCTCACCCATCGGGTGTGCACTTCCACAGCGCCTCAGACATGCTAGAACCCGCATAAATCAAGGCTTCCAAGGGCATCATAAACCTAATTCGTCAGACTCAAATCGGAAATGGACGTTAGAACCATAGTGGCCGCTGAACCTGCACCTGAATCTTGTTTGCATTCCATCCCAAACTGAATTAGAACGCTGGCCAGCCTCGAGCATTGCCGCTCGTGCGCCGGAGGTGCCTGTTGATGCGACTGTCTCGGATTGCGATTGCAGCGTTGCTGGCTTTGGTGTCGACGCAGGTAAGCGCTCAGGAAAAGCCAGCGAAATCCGTCAAGGCCCTGCGCTTCGGCAAGTTATGGGACGGCAAAGGCAAAGTGTGGACCCACGTTATCGTTGTTGTGGACGGCGGCAAGATTCGCACCGTGACGTCCGACGCGTCTGCCATTCCGGATGGCGCGGAAACCATCGACCTTGGCAAATACACCGGGCTTCCCGGCCTCATCGATGTACACACCCACATGACGTTTTACACCGACGAAACGCCCGGCATTCCTCTGCTCAAGCAAATGGCCAATCCTGTTCCTGCTGTCGAAGTTTTCCTGGCCCGCAAGGGCGCGCTGCATACCCTGGAAGCCGGGGTAACCACGGTGCGCGATCTCGGATCCGACCAATACATGGACATCGCCATGCGCGACCTCATCAATCGCGGCGAAATGGTTGGCCCGCGCATGTTTGTCTGCGGGTACGGTCTATACATCACCAACACTCCGTACAAGCCCGGTGTAAATCCGCCGGCCGGAGGCATCGCCGATGGCGTCCCCGAGGTGCTGCGCGTCGTGCGCCAGCAGATCGCTGCAGGCGCCGACGTGATCAAGATGTACGGCTCGACCGGAACGGACGACGATGTCACCGGCTTCGAGACTTACACCTTCGAGGAGATGAAAGCCGCCGTCGACATGGCCCACCAATTCGGTAAGAAAATCGCCATCCACTCCTATGGACCGGATGGCGCACGCGACGCGGTGCGCGCTGGCGCCGATTCGATCGAGCACGCCACCGACATGGACGATGCCACCATCCAGGAAATGGCCCGGCGCGGCACCTTCTACGTTCCCACCGTCGACCACAACCGCTACTACATCGACAACGGCGACAAAATCGGCTACGCCCCGGGATACAAGGAGCGCCTGCAAGCCTTCATCTCCCGCAATCTCGAAACTGCCCGCAAAGCCAATAAAGCCGGAGTGAAATTGGCCATGGGCTCCGACGCCATCTACACCATGTTCGGCGAAAACACCCGCGAGCTAGGCTGGTTCGTAAAAGCAGGCCTGACCCCGGAGCAAGCCCTGCGCACGGCCACCGCCAATGCCGCCGAACTCCTGGGTAAAGAAAAGGAATTAGGAGCGGTGGCGCCCGGTTATCTCGCCGATCTGGTCGCCGTCGAAGGCGACCCGCTCGTCGACATCAACGCAGTTTTGAATAGCATAAAGTGGGTGATGAAGGACGGGGCTGTAGTGGTCGACCACCGGAACCCGGGCGTCAAGTAATCGGCACATTCGGCTAGTAGAAGTGGGCTGGAAGATGCGGGGAGCATCTTCCGGCCCGGTGTCCAGGGAGAATCACTTTGTCAGCATGGACTGTTGGTCGCCGCGAAATATTCCCGCAACCGCAGATTTTTCGGATTCAATTCAGCGGTAGCGGAACCCCACGGCCGCGTTGCTGTTAAAGGGTTTTGAAAAAGTGGGCGACTTTGCGGCCCGCGTGCTCCGTGTAATAGACAGTTACCTTCGCTGATTTCTCGGAGCCCTTGGCAATGTCTTTCCCGGCATCCTTTGCCGCACTGTCCGTTAAGCGGAAAGTTTCCTCGGTGCCATCTGCTGCCTTGACGACCAGAGTCTTACCTCCGCGATCGATCTTCGAGACTGTGCCCTCGGTAGCCTTAAGGCCATCTTTCCCCACGTGATCTACTTCCTCGGCGGTTTCCTCCGTGCCTTTTTTGCTGTAATGCACTACCACCTCGGAGCCTTCCTTTACCCCCTTCAAGGCGTCCTTGGCGGCTTCCCCCGTCGCTTCCGCGCCATGGACTGTGGTCCGCCCGACGAAATGGAAGGTATGCTCGACTCCGTCCGCCGCCTTCACGACGATCGTTTTGGTGGCCGAATCGACCTTCTTGACCGTTCCTTGTACGGCGGTTATCACCGCTTGCGCTACCAGGGCTGTGGCGCCCAATAAGAATGCCAAACAGATTGCCAGTGTTTTCGTCACATTTCCTCTCCTCAAGCAATTACCAGATTCCGCGTGTTTGGACCGCGCTAGATCATACACCAAGCCGTTCGCAAGCGAGCTTGGCCCAGGTTCGGTGTGGGCACGGTCTTTGGCTTAGTTTGACGAGCGAATCCGAGCGCCTGTACAATTTTCTTTCCAGCGGATCTTGCCTGTGTTCAAGCCCGCAAAAAGCACCACAGTTCTGGCGTAGCATTCCAGGAGGCAGCATGGCCACGGCAGCGGCACCACGCGTTTACAAGAATTTCATCAACGGCGAATGGGTGGATTCGCGCAGCGGCAGCGCCTACGAAAATCGCAATCCCGCCAATACCGAGGAATTGATCGGCATGTTCGTTTCCTCGACCTCCGAGGACGTGGACGCGGCCGTTGATGCCGCCAATGCCGCTTATCCCAAGTGGCGCCGGGTGCCCGCTCCCAAGCGCGCCGAAATTTTGTTTCGCGCCGCGGAAATGCTGCTGCAACGCAAGGAAGAATTCTCCAAGGACATGACCCGCGAGATGGGCAAGGTCCTCGCAGAAACCCGCGGCGACGTGCAAGAAGCCATCGACATGACCTACTACATGGCCGGGGAAGGGCGCCGCCTTTTCGGGCAAACCACCCCTTCCGAGCTGCCCGATAAGTTCGCCATGAGCGTTCGCCAGTCCATCGGCGCCTGCGGGATGATTACGCCGTGGAATTTTCCCATGGCCATTCCTTCGTGGAAGATGATGCCGGCCCTCATCAGCGGCAACACCGTGGTGCTGAAGCCGGCGGAAGACACGCCGCTCTCGTCTTACAATTTGGTCCAGATCCTCACCGAGGCCGGAGTTCCGGCCGGCGTGGTGAATCTGGTCAGCGGAGACGGACCCAATGCCGGTGCGCCCTTGGCCGGGCATGTTGAAGTTCCCGTGGTCAGTTTCACCGGTTCAACCGCTGTCGGCCGGCTCATCGCACAAGCCTGCGCTCCTGAATTCAAGCATTGCAGCCTGGAGATGGGCGGCAAGAACATAATTCTGGTGATGGAGGATGCCAACCTGGACCTCGCGGTCGACGGCGCCATCTGGGGCGGCTTCGGCACCACCGGCCAGCGCTGCACCGCCGCCAGCCGCATCGCCGTGCACAAGTCGGTGTACAACGAATTTACTTCCCGCTTCGTCGCCCGCGCCAAGCAGCTAAAAGTCGGCAATGGCCTCGACGCTGGCGTCGACATGGGCCCCTGCATCAACGAGCAGCAGCTCAAGACCGTCATGGACTACGTGCAAATCGGCCAGAACGAAGGCGCCAAGCTGCTCACCGGCGGCCACCGCTTAAGCGATGGTCCGCACGCCAAAGGCTGGTTCCACGAACCAACCGTTTTCGGCGATTGCAATCCGAAGATGCGCATCGCTCAGGAAGAAATTTTCGGCCCGGTAGTATCGGTGATCCCCATCGGCAGCCTGGAAGAAGCCATCGCTGTAGCCAACGGCGTGCCGTACGGCCTTTCCGCGTCGATCTACACGCGCAATGTCAACCGCGCCTTCCATGCCATCCGCGATTTATTCACCGGCATCGTCTATGTCAACGCCCCCACTATCGGCGCGGAAACCCACTTGCCCTTCGGCGGCACCAAGAAAACCGGCAACGGCCACCGCGAAGCGGCCATCGCCGCCATCGATTTCTACACCGAGTGGAAGACCCTGTACATCGACTATTCCGACAAGCTCCAGCGCGCCCAAATCGACAACGCCGAGTAACTCATTTGAGTGCCGAACGTGCATGCCAAATTTTGCGGCACAGGCACCGGACCGCACGTTGACGCTGCTTGACAGCGTTCCTACAATGTTAGGTGGCACCAGGGAGTCTCTTTGCCTCATGAGGACTGCTGCGCTACAGGAGCGCCGTAACCGCCAGATTCTGGCCGATATCGTGCGCACATATATCGAAAGCGGCGAGCCCGTGTCGTCCCGGGCCATCTCCGCCCGTTTTGAGGAAACCCTGAGCACCGCCACCATTCGCAACATCATGGCCGATTTGGAGGAGGGCGGTTACTTGTATCAACCGCACACCTCCGCCGGCCGCGTTCCCACCGCCGCCGCCTACCGATTTTTCGCCCAGGAGATCGCCTCCCAGGCCACCATCACCGCGGTCGACAAAGACTGGATTCGCCGTGAAATGGGCACCGCTACCAGCGCCGCGGAAATCACCGAGCGCGCCGGCCACGTGCTGGCCGAAGTCTCCAACGGCCTGGGTATCATCGTCTCTCCGCCCATGGGCAAGACCGTCCTCGAGCATGCGCGCATGTGGCTCTTGCCCGACGGCCGCGTCGTCGTCGTGCTGATCTCTTCCGGCGGCAACACTCGCGACAAGGTTCTGCGCCCCAGCCGCCGCTTCTCCCAATCGGAGCTGGACGCCACCGCGGATTTTTTGAATGGCCATTATTCCGGCTGGACCCTGGAAACCATTCGCGAGGACTTGTTGCAGAAACTGGCTAACGAACGCGAGCGCTACGAAGGCCTGGTGCAGAGCGCCCTGACCTTGTGCGACCCCGCCGTCTTCGGCGACGATCTGGCTCGCCAGGTGCACGTCGAAGGTACCGCGCAAATGGTCGGCGCGGTCGATTTCACCAGCCAGCAGCAGTTACGCGACCTGCTCGAAGCCATCGAGGAAAAGCATCGCCTGGTCACCGTGCTGAACGCCTGCATCGAAACTCCCGAGCCGGTGCATGTGCAGATCGGCGTGAAGGAAATTTCCGAACGCGGCGAAAATCTCGCGCTCATCAGCGCGCCCTACAGCAGGAACGATATGGTGCAAGGCTCGCTGGGCGTGCTCGGCCCCACGCGCATGCATTACGAGCGGGCCATGACCGCGGTCGCCTACGTGGCCCAGCTCTTCAGTGAAGCGTTGAACAAAATTTGATTTTATCCCCTGCGGAAAGAGGAACACCGTGCTGGACAAGGATCTCAACATCGATCGCGACGACCTCGGCGATCTCGACCAAACGCCCGAGGCCCAGAGCGTCACCGCGGATTCGGCCATGGCCGACGCCGAAGTCGGCAAGCTGGCCGCGGACTTGGCGGATTTGCGGCAGACCCTGCTGCGCCGCCAGGCCGATTTCGACAACTACCGCAAGCGCATCGAGAAAGAACGCGCCGAAGATTCCAAGCGCCACACCGCTCGCGTGATCGAAGCCCTTATCCCCATCGTCGATGGCTTCGAGGTTGCTTTGGCCGCCCATCGCGAAGCGGCCTACGAAAATTATCGCAAAGGTTTCGAGCTGATCTACAAGCAATTCCTCGATAATCTCGCCAAGCTCGGCGTCGAGCGCGTCGAGCCCGTGGGCCAGCATTTCGATCCCCACCTGCATCAGGCGGTGGATCGCACCGAAACCGGCGAAGCCGAGGACGGCACCATCTTGCAGGTCTATCAGCCCGGTTACCTTTTTCACGGACGCGTGCTGCGTCCGGCCATGGTGCGTGTAGCGGTGCACAGTGCCGCCGCATCCAAACGTGGTGCGAATTAAAAAGTTTGTAGCCAGAAAAAACCAGGAACGAACCACAGGAAAATGGCAAAGACCAATCAACGTGACTATTACGAAGTGCTCGGCGTCACCCGCACGGCCTCCGTCGAGGAAATCAAGGCCGCTTACCGCAAGTGCGCCCTCAAATGGCACCCCGACCGCCATCCCGAAGACAAAGCCGAAGCCGAGGTAAAGTTCCGCGAAAGCACCGAAGCCTATAGCGTCCTCAGCGACGCCCAAAAGCGGCAGGTCTACGACACCTACGGCCATGCCGGGCTTTCCGGAGCCGGCGGCGGTGTGGATTTCAGCGGCACCATCTTCCAGGACTTCCACGACATCTTCGGCGACTTTTTCGGCTTCGAGGATCTTTTCTCCGGCGGCGGACGCCGCGGCCGCCGCGCCCAGCGCGGCTCCGACTTGCGCTACGACATGACGCTGACCTTTGAAGAAGCCGCCACCGGCGTCAACACCAAGATCACAATTCCGCGCCAGGAATTTTGCGCCGCCTGCAATGGCACCGGCGCGAAAGCGGGAACCGGCGTGGTCGCTTGCCAGACCTGCGCCGGCCGCGGTCAGCTAGCCTATCAACAAGGATTTTTCACCATCACGCGCACCTGCCCCGCCTGCCAGGGCGCTGGCCAAATTATCAAGGAGCGCTGCCTCGAGTGCCGCGGCCAGGGTCGCGTCGAAAAAGAAAGAACCATCGAGCTGCGCATTCCTCCCGGCGTCGACACCGGAACACGCCTGCGCGTGCAAGGCGAAGGCGAGCCTGGCCCCAATAACGGTCCCACCGGCGACCTCTACGTTGTTCTCGACGTAAAGGAGCATCCCTTCTTCGAGCGCCGCGGCGCCGATCTTTACTGCACCATTCCCATCAGCATCGCGCAAGCCAGCATCGGCGTGGAGCTGCAGGTGCCCGGTTTGGGTGGCGACGAAAAACTGAAAATCCCCGAAGGCACCCAAAGCGGCGCGGTGTTTCGCCTGCGCGGCAAGGGTCTGGCCGATCCCCACGGCGGCGGCAAAGGCGACTTGTACTATCACGTGCGCGTGCTGACGCCCACCAAGCTGACTCGCGAGCAGCGCAAACTGATGGAGCAGCTCGGCGCCACCCTCAAAGTCGAAAACAAGCCCGCCGAGCGCGGCTCCTCTCTATTCGACAAAGTAAAAGACATTTTCGGGTGAGTTCTCTGCATAGACTCGGCGCCTTTGGCGGCTCTGGGTTATCTTTTTCCGCGATCCACAGCTAAACTGCAACCGTGCGCCGCCGCTTTTTCGTTCAACAACAATTCACCGCCAACTCCGCCACCATGGGAGGCGAAGCCGCCCACCACCTCGGCCGCGTCCTGCGCGCCCAGCCCGGGCAACTCTACGAACTGAGCGACGGCCGGCAGGTCCGTCTGGCCCGCGTCGAAAAAGTCTCACGTGACCGCGTTGATTTCACCCTGCTCGACGAAATTCCTGCGCTCGCGCCAACTCTCGACATCACCCTCCTCCTCTCCATCGTGAAATTCGATGCCTTCGAGTGGGCCCTCGAGAAAGCCACCGAACTCGGCGTCACCGCCATCGTTCCTCTTGCCGCCGCCCGCAGCGAAAAGGCCTTGCTCGCCGCCGCAAACAAGCGCGCCGAACGTTGGAAGAAAATTCTGGTCGAAGCCGCGCAGCAATCGCGCCGCCTCCGCGTGCCGATTTTGCGCGGCATTGCGCAGCCAGCGGAAGCATTCGCCGCGCAAGCCGACGTCGTAAAGATCATGCTCTCCGAGCGGCCCGGGGCTCCGCCGCTGCGCCAAATTTTCGAGGGCCAGCCAGCCCGCCAACAGGCCGCCCTCGCCATCGGCCCCGAAGGCGGCTGGACCGACGACGAGCTCGCCGCCGCAAAATCCGGCGGTTTCCGCGAGGCCTCCCTGGGCCGGCTAATCCTGCGCACGGAAACCGCCGTAATCGCCGCTCTGGCCGCCCTGAACTACGCCCTAACCGAATGAAATTCACAAAAAAGTTGTTGGGGCCGCGCGCTAATTTACCCTGACGAACGAAGATCGCGACCTAGCGAGCCGGCGGCCGGGGAGTTTTGCTGGAGGTTCTCTTTTCCTTGTACCTGAGCAAAGCCTGCACCGCACCCAAATGTCCAAGCAACATCTCCCGCCCCAGCCGAATCCAATCCACCACATCCCTTCCGCTGGTGTAGTCGAGGTCGGCACCCGGAAACCAAATCTGGCGCGGCGTGTAATCCCCGTGCTATAAATACATGGCAGCCCAAAATGGATAGCCCGGAAGAGAAACTACCTCCCACCTCGGCGATACCGGAAAGTTCCGGCCCGGGTTCGTCCGCCGTTATTGCCCCGCCTCCCGGTCCCTCCACCGCGCATTCCTTGCGCAACGAAATTCGCGTTTGGACTCGCGACTTGCTTATCGCCATCGGCTTGGCGCTGGTCATCATCGTCTTCCTGTACCAGCCGGTGAAAGTCGAGGGCACCAGCATGGCCCCGCTGCTCTCCGACCAGGAGCGCATCTTCATCAATAAATTCGTCTATCGCTTTGAGCCCATCGAACGCGGCGATGTAGTCGTTTTCTGGTATCCCCTCGACCGCACCAAATCTTTCATCAAGCGCGTGGTGGGTCTGCCCGGCGAGGTGGTCGAGATTCGCCAGGGAATCGTGTATGTTGATGGCGCGCCGCTGGCTGAGCCGTACGTGCCGGCGCAGTACGAGGACCTCAGCGATTTCGGTCCGGTCCGCGTGCCGCGCGAGAATTATTTTGTAATGGGCGATCACCGCATCAGCTCCAATGATTCGCGCGTATTCGGGGCGGTGCCCAGCCGTTTTATTTACGGCCGCGCGGTGTTCGCCTACTGGCCGGTGGATCATTTCGGTTCGCTTTCCATGACCGCCACCACCGAAGCGAAAACGAAATGAGCGCGCAATTTCTTGGTACCACCTCGGGAGGATACACTGACGGAAGTTCTGCACCGACCCGCCATTCTCGCCCTCGAAGACGGGCGCGTATTTAACGGCCGCGCGGCCGGCGCCATCACGCGCCGCGGCGGCGAAGTCGTTTTCAACACCAGCCTCACCGGATATCAGGAAGTTTTCACCGACCC
>Ga0070730_10005859_pt1 | contig 10551 bp, 19 predicted proteins | sample Coa_R1_3_FD_66447 | JGI IMG/M metagenome (GOLD analysis project Ga0070730, IMG submission 66447) | Surface soil microbial communities from Centralia Pennsylvania, which are recovering from an underground coalmine fire - Coalmine... | ecosystem: Environmental > Terrestrial > Soil > Unclassified ... | reverse complement strand
GTCGGCGGCCGCCGCCGAGATGCCGCCAAAGCCGAAAATCGCCGCGATGATCGAAATCACGAAGAATATCAAAGCCCATTTCAGCAACGACATGGCCGGTCTCCTTGGCGCGCTGAAGTAACTGCAAGCGCCAGCCTTGGTTCCACAGCGGATGCGGCTGCCGGCTGCGGATGAATCGCGCCAAGCGCCAAACGAAAGAGGCCGCCATCCAGGCGGCCTCCCGAGCGCGGCTTGCGAGCCGGCGCTTACCACTCGGTCCAGCGGTCGCCGGCCCAGTAGCCGCGGCCTTCATGTTCACGGAACGTGATGCCAGGGGCCGGGCGCCAGTCGTCCTCGTGGACGATGACGCGGGCGCTCGATGGATACTCGTAGCGCTCGTGGGTGTGCCAGCACACATTGCCGGTGCAGACGATTGCGGCCGACGCGCTGGCCATCGATGCGGCGAGAACGCCAGCGCCCAAGGCCGCACCAAGAATGCTCCTACCTACCAGTGTCATGTGATGCTCCTGATGTCGCCCCTTCGGACATTAACCAGCAAGGGCCGGATCGGTTCGCTGGCGCACGCACAGAAAGGATAAGACCAGTTGACGAAAGCTATGAACGGCGGAACTCCGCCGCATCTGCGCAGGAACCTGACGGCTCCCCGGCGTGTTTTGCTTGGGTCATCGCCAGGCAAAGGAGCTGCAACGATGAAGCTGTCATTATGGCTCGGCGCCGCCGCCTTGGCCGCCGGGGCGCTGCTCGGTTCCGGCCAGATCGCTGCCGCCCAGGCGGATCGGACCTTGGGCCTCAACTGCACCTACGCGGGCCATCAGCATTGCGGCGAGAACGGTCCCATCGTCGGCGCGCGCCGGCATGGCCTGTTGATGCACCATCATCGTCCGCATCCTCACCACCACTACGTGCGCTACTGAGGCTTGCGCGAACCAAGGTGGGGAAAGGCGCCAAGCGCGATGCAATCGCGCCAGCAAATCGTGCGGGCGTCGTTCGCACGCACAGCCCGCAACCTATAACCCCGCGGCCTTGCGCAGCGCGGCGTTGATGCGGTCCTGCCAGCCGGGTCCGTCGGCCTGAAAGTGGTCGAGCACGTCGCGGTCGATGCGCAGCGAGACCATTTCCTTGACGCCGGGGAGTGCCGGTTTGTTCGCCGGCACCTCGACGGGCTTCGGCGCGGTCACTGCTTTAAAGGCCCGTTCGGCTGCGCTGCGCGGGTCGCTCGGTCGTCGGCTCATGCGAAAAATTATAGCAAAGCGAACGCCGCGCGCCAGCGGCAAAGGGGTCGCCCCATTAACCTGTTGCGCCGGCCTGCCTTGCCGCACCTCGCGGCCTTACGCATAGTGCGACGCCGCCGCGTCGCGCGGCATCATCCTAACTGAGGGAAATAACGGACATGACACTGGCAAAAGCCGTATTGATTGTCGCTGCGTGCGCCTTCACGCTGACAAGCGCCGGCGCCGTCACCACCGACGACGTCAAATGGATCAATCAGTGCGTGAAGGACAACAAGGGCGACGCGCCGGACCAGGTCGTGCTCAAATATTGCACTTGCATGAACAACAAGATGAGCGAGAACGAGACCCAGTCGATCACGCAATGGGAGAAGTCGCACCCCGCCGAGCGCACGGCCTGCGACAAGGAAGCCGGCTGGAAATAATCGATATCACTTGCCGTTCGCCGCGGCCGCGTCGTTGATGGCGCGAAGGAGCGCCAGCAGCGCGCGGTTGAGCGGCGTTGCGACGCCGTGCCGCGCGGCGGCTGCCACGATGGCGCCGGTGAGCGCCTCGACTTCGAGCAGCCGGCCGGCGAGCCGGTCGAAATACATCGAGGTGCCGAGTTCGCCCGAGAACGTGAACAGCGTCGCCATCGCTCGCTGTGGCTCGTCATCTGCGAGCCGCACGCCCTCGGCGCGAGCCACCGCGACGGCTTCGGCCAGGATGGCGAGGCAAAGCTCCTGAATGTCGGGCCGCCGCAGCACCGCTTGGCGCTGCAGCGTGAGCGTGGTGATCGGATTGGCGACGGCGTTGATCAGGAGCTTGCGCCAGATTAGCGTCGCAAATTCGGCGCTCAAGTGGACGCGCAGTGGCGTGCCGGCGAACAATGCGGCGAAGGCGCGGCCGTCAGCGTCGTCCGCCGCGGCCATATCCTGGTCGCTGCCCTGGCGCAGCCGGACCCGATCGGGCGCGAGCCGCTCGCCGTTGTAATAGACGATGATCGGCTGCACCGCGGCGCCGCGCGCGAGCGGCGCGACGCGCTCGACATGGCCGATGCCGTTCTGCAGCACGGCGACCCGCGTGCCGGGCGCACAGAGGCGCCCAACCATGGCGCGGCCGACGATGTCTGGTGCGTCTTGGTGCACACCAGCACCCAATCGGTCGGCTCTTTGATCTGCGCGGGATCGGTGAATGCGGTCAGCGGCAATTCGACCGTCCCGGCTGGCGCGTCGAGCACCAATTTTTCGAGCGGCCGGCGCACGCAAGCCAGCACGCGATGCCGGCCGGCGGCAGCAAGGCAGCCGGCCACCACGCCGCCGATGCTGCCAAGTCCGATGACCGCGACGGTGTGTTGCCGCTGCACGGCTGCCGATGGTGATGTGGCTGACATTGCCGAGGGCAAAACGGAAATGAGGCTGCGGGAACCGGCACCTAAAACAAGACGTTGAGATTGTGCCCTGTTAGCGCATTGGAGCCAAGTATGCCGCTCCGCGCGTTGCGCAACGCCCTGATTGCATTCGCCGCGTTCGATTCAGTCGCGGCATGCCGGGCCTGTGCCACGGAGACTGGCAACCCTGACACGACCGTCATTACTCCGGCTAGGCGCGCGGAGATGACGGCCGAAAAACGCGGCGCCGAAAATGAGCCTCGTGCCGATGGCGCATCCGATGCCGACAAATAACGAGCGCGAAGCGCATTTGCGCGTGTTGGCCGACAAACTTTTGTTCAAGGTCAAGCGCAGCGGCGAGCGTTTCACGCTGACCCGCACGGCCGATGTGTCGAAGCCGGTGCGGCATGAGCGGCTCACGATTGACCAGGCCGAGGAATTGCTCGGTAACTGGAAGCTGCACGGCCTCGGCGGCGGCTGATTTTCCCTGGGTTTGCGGTGTGATCGATTTGCCTCACTTTCGACCAATCGCCGGCCGCCACGCTATCGCCCCGCAAATGCCGCGATCTTTGGCGACACGACCGTATTCCAACATCAGTCAGAGGGGTCGTAGCGTGAAGCTTCACATCGTATTTGCAGGCGCGGTCGTAGCGGCGCTGGCTTGCCCGTTGGCGGCACAGGCGCAGGGAATTCCGGGCGGTATCGCGCATGGCGCGCAGGAGGGCGGACAGGCCGCGGGGCCGGTCGGCGCCGTTGTGGGCGGCGCGGTCGGCGGCGTCATCGGCGGCGTCCAGGGATTGTTCGGCATCCAGCCGACCTACGCGGCTTATCCCGTCGAGGAGCGGCCAGTCTACCGCGGCCATCGGCACTACCGCCATCACACCTATCGGCGCGTTCGTCACCGGCCCGTTAGCTGAGCGAAGCGCGTACCGTCGTTTTACACGAACGCAAAAAGCCCGGCCGTTGCGGCCGGGCTTTTCCTTTGCAGGATTGCTTACGGCTTGCTGCCGGATTCGGCGCCGGCGCCCTGGCCGCTGCCAGCCTGAACGCGAGGACCGGGGCCGCCCTTCTGCTTATACAGGCTGCCGGAATTGTAGACGCCGTGGTGGTGCCGCTTCATGTGGTGGTTCGTCCACGCAAACGAGGCGGAGGTTGCCGTCAACAGCATCGCCACCGCTACTATCAATGTTCTGGAGGTCATTGGTCCAATCTCCTGTTGCCCGAAGACCGATGTGAAAACTCGGCGGCATTGGTTCGGTTCGCTTCGACGTCGCCAAATATTTTATGGAACTCGGTTTCGGACGCATTGCAGTGCGGCAAAGGCGCCGCCTGCGCGTTGACTGCTGCTCAGAACAAAAAAACCCGGCGCTGTCGCGCCGGGTTTCTGCTGCCCGCCTTTCAGCGGAACGAAGCGGCGAACTAGCGAACGCCGCCGATGCCCATGCCGCTACCGTCCTGAACGCGCGGGCCAGGGCCGCCTCTCATCCAGTCCGGCGCACTACCAGCACGGCCGTAAGGCCCATAGGTGTAACCGTCCTCATAGCCGTACGGCCCACCGTAATAGATGACCTGCGCGAACGACGAGCTGGCCGTTCCCAAGGTGACGCCGAGAAGGAGGGCCGTGGCCGCAAGCAGTTTCTTAGTCGTCATGTTCAATCTCCCTGAATTCTCTCCTGTGTGACAACTCGCAACGCACCATTTTCGTTCGCTCACAAACTGTTGCGCGTGAGCGGAACGAGGGTAGGAACGAAGCAGAGCAGGCGAACGATGAAGCCGCTTCAGGCGAGGCGCCGCTATTGCGGCAAATCTCGAATAAACGCGAAGTAAACGTCGGTCAGAAAAAGCCGTCGAATCGCGCGATCGAGCAAGCTGCCTCGCAGCAACGCTGCCGCCTAAAGCGGGACGTCGCCGACCACCGCGGTGCGTTCCATGCGCCGGCGTTCCGGATAATAGTCGTTGGCGGCGTAGTGCTGGGTCGAACGGTTGTCCCAGAAAACAATGGTGCCGGGCGCCCAGCGCAGCCGGAACTGATACTCGGGCACCTGCGCCTGCGCGAACAGCACGTCGAGAAGCGCGCGGCTCTCGGCCGACTCGAGCCCTTCGATGCGCAGCGTGAACTGCGGATTGACGTAGATGCTCTTGCGCCCGGTCGCCGGGTGGGTGCGCACCACCGGATGTGACGGATTGGGAAACAACTCCTCCATCCTGCGCAGCTTGGCGCGGTCCTCGTCGGTGTTCTTGAACAACACGCGGAAATTCTGGAAGTCGTGCACCGCCCGCAAGCCGTCGATCATGCGCCGGAACGGCTCGCTCAAGCCTTGGTAGGCCGCTTCCATGTCGGCCCATAGCGTATCGCCGCCGAGTTTTGGCATGATCTGGCAGCGCAGGATCGTGTACTTGGTCGGATTTTTGCGGAAGGTGGTGTCGCTGTGCCATACGTCGGTGGACAGCACCGGATTGTCCTTGTGATTGTCGAGCACCAGAATTTCGGGAAATTCGCCCTGCGGCCGCATCGGGTGCACTTCGAGCTCGCCGAACTGGCGGCTGAGCGCGACGTGCTGCGCGGTGGTCATATGCTGCTCGCGCAGCACCAGCACCTTGTGCTCGATGAGCGCGGCCTCGAACGCTGCGAACGTGGCGCGGTCCATCGGCGCTGTGAGATCGATGCCGCGCACTTCGGCGCCGAGTTTTACGCCCAAGCGCTCGACAATAAACGGCGGCGCGGCGGCGACCGGCGTTTTTTCGGGAGCGACGTTGACGTTCATCGCAAACCTCATGCGCGTTGCAGCACGCATTGACTATGCCATGGGCGACGACCTAAGCAAAAGCCGAATTCCGTAATGGTTCCACGGCGAAGGGCACCATCGATGGCCGATCTCATAACCGCTGATTATCTCGAAATCGATCCGGCGACGGCCGAGCGGCGGCAGATCTATCGCATGCTGGTCGGCTCGGTGGTGCCGCGGCCGATCGGCTGGGCCTCGACGGTCGACGCCGACGGCCGCACCAATCTGGCGCCGTTCAGCTTCTTCACCGTGGTCTGCGTCGTGCCGCCGATGATCTCGCTGACCATCGCGCGCAATCCCGACGGCAGCGAGAAGCATACGCTGAAAAACGTGCGGCAGACCGGCGAGTTTTGCTTCAACATCGTCACCGAGCCGGTGTGGAAGGAAATGGTCGATTCCGCCAACGGCTTTCCGGAAGGCGATTCCGAGTTCGCCAAGACGGGGCTGACGCCGATCGCCTGCGTCAAGATCACGCCGCCGCGCGTTGCCGAGGTACCGATCCATTTCGAGTGCAAGCTGCACCAGGTCATCGAGCTCGGGCCGAACCGCCATCCGCTGGTGATCGGCGAGGTCGTGTTCATGCACGTCGATCCGGCCTGCATGACCAATGGTTACATCGACATGCGCAAGCTCAATCCGGTCGGCCGCCTCAACGGCTTCTTCTATTCCACGCTGGGCGAGATTTTGGAGCGCAAGTTCGACGACGGGCAGGCGCGGTGAGCGCGCCGCGCTGCTTCGCTTTCACGGTCACGCGCGATAAGCTTATTCGGCACGCAATCGACGAGCACTCACGAGGTCATCCGATGAGCCATGTCACCTACAAGGTCGTACGGCACGAGGACGGCTGGGCCTATACGGTCGACGGCGCTTTCTCGGAAAGCTTTCCGACGCATGCCGAAGCCCTCGAAGCGGCACGCCGCGCCGCCGCCGAGCAGCGCGTACCGGGCCAGACCGAAACCATCGAGTACGAGGATGCGAACGGCCGCTGGCACACCGAAACCGCCCGCGGCCGCGACCGGCCCGAGACCGACGTCGAGGACAGCGCCTGAACCGACGGGCCGCGCCCGGGTTCCAATCTATTTGCGGGCAAACACCTCGAGCCGCAGCGGCAGCACGGCGCCGAACCAGGCCGCATGGGCGCTGTGGTCGGTGTAATTGTCGCCGGTCTCCGGATGAAGCAGCACGGTGAGCCCGTCGCGGTTGAGCATCAGCCACGGCATGAACTCGGCCAGCATCTCGCGCGGGAACGCGATCTGATACATCGACTGCGGATGCGGCCCGACCATTTCATCGTGCCAGCGCCCCAGTTTGGCTTGCGGAAATGTTTCGGCGACGCGCTGGCGTAAATGCTCGGCGCGACCGCGGGTCTTGGCCGGGTCGTAATAGACGTGCGCGTGATACGCCGTGATCTCACGCGGGTCTTTTTCAGGTGGAGCTGCGGCTATTTTCTCTCGCATCGCGGACCGCCTGGCGTTCGGGGCTGAGGCGGCGAATTGTACTCTCACGGGCAGGTCGGCGAAACGGTCAAGCCCTCACGGCGACTGCATGGCGTGCCGGCGCGGGTGATAAAGGCTCGCCAGCAGCACGGCCAGAATGCCGATAAGAAAAATGCCGTCGAATGTGCCGGCGCCGCCGATCGAGGCGATTGGCGCGCCGAGCCCGCGCACCTGATAGAAATTGGTCAGATCGGCACCGATCAGCGTTCCCATGCTGCCGGCGATATAGGCGAGCGGCGCCGCATTGTCCCGCGCCAGGACGAGCGCGACGATGGCGGTGATCACCGCCGGCCAGAAGATGGGGATGGCGATGCCGACGCCAGGCACCGGATCGGCGAGAAAGTGCAACAGCACAGCCACGATCGCGGTGGCGATTGCACCGCGCAGCCAGAGCCGGTGCTTGAACAACAGATAGATCGACATCAGGGTCGGGATCACAGCGCCGCCGACATTGACGGCGATCTCGGTGCCGCCCCAATCGCTCACATAGGGAACGACGTAGTAGATGCCGAAATACTCGCGCACCTCGTTGGAAACGACCCGTTCGGGCGCCAACTGAAACAGCGGAATGTTGAAATAGCTGCCAATGAGCGAGGCGAGTAACAGGAGCAGGGCGGTGCCCGAACTGACACCCAGGCTGAGATAGGCATAGCGCAGCGTTACCAAGAGCACGACGACGAGCAGGAAAAACCCGACCAGGATCGCAAAATATGCCGGCGCCAGCGGCAAATAATGCATTTGGCCCATATCCATAGCCACCCTACTCCGCGTTAAGCAGCCGGGTATCGCTGCCTTGCCACTTCAACGCTCAGCGCTATAATTCGCCGCTTCCTTCGGTCAGGGAATTTTGCCGTGGCGCCGCTGGGAGCCAAATCCGTCGCCGTCATCATGGGCAGCCAGTCCGACTGGCAGACCATGAAGCATGCCGCCGAGACGCTGGACGCGTTGGGCGTGTCGTACGAGGCGCGTATCGTCTCAGCGCACCGCACGCCGGAGCGGCTCTATGCCTTCGCCAAGGGCGCCAAGGCGGCCGGCTTCAAGGTGATCATCGCCGGCGCCGGCGGCGCCGCGCACCTGCCGGGCATGACGGCCGCGTTGACCAGCCTGCCGGTGTTCGGCGTGCCGGTGGAATCGAAGGCGTTGTCGGGGCTCGATTCGCTTTATTCCATCGTGCAGATGCCGCCCGGCGTTCCGGTCGGCACGCTCGCCATCGGCCAAGCCGGCGCCGTCAACGCGGCGCTCCTTGCCGCCAGCGTCTTGGCGCTGAGCGATCCAGCGCTCAGCGGCCGGCTCGAGGCTTGGCGGGCGCGCCAGACCGACGCCGTCGCCGACGTGCCGAAGGACACCAGCGCGTGAACGGCGCCGCGCTCGAGCCGCAAGCCACTATCGGCATTTTGGGCGGCGGTCAGCTCGGCCGCATGTTGGCGCTCGCCGCGGCCCGGCTCGGCTTCAAATGTCACGTCCTGGCGCCGAGTCCGGATTCGCCGGCCTTCGACGTGGTGCATCGCGTCACCTGCGCCGACTACAACGACACCGAGGCGCTCGACCGTTTCGCCGCCGACGTCGACGTGGTGACCTACGAATTCGAGAACGTGCCGGCCGAAACCGCGACGTTTTTGTCGGCGCGGGTGCCGGTGCTGCCGGACCCGAATGTTCTGGCGACCACGCAGGACCGGCTCGCGGAAAAGACTTTCGTCAGCGGGCTGGGCATCGGCACGGCGGCGTTTGCGCCGGTTGGCGGACCGGCCGAGCTTGCGGCAGCGCTCGACCGCATCGGCCGCCCGGCAGTGCTCAAGACCCGCCGCTACGGCTATGACGGCAAGGGGCAGGCGACCATCCGTAACGGCACCGATCCGCAAGCCGCGTGGCACGAAGTCGGCGCGCAGCCGTGCATCCTCGAGGCCTTCGTGCCGTTCGAGCGCGAGGTGTCGGTGATCGCCGCCCGCGGTGCCGATGGCGCCGTCGCATGCTTCGACGTCACCGAGAACGAGCACCGCGACCATATTCTGAAAGTGTCGCGTGTCCCGGCGCTTCTCTCCGGCGCCGCGCCGGGCGAGGCGCGGCGGATTGCCGAAACCATCGCGGAAAGATTCGGCTATGTGGGTGTGCTCGCCGTCGAGATGTTCGTGCTGGCGGGCGGCGGCGAGATCCTGGTCAACGAGATCGCGCCGCGCGTGCACAATTCCGGCCATTGGACGCTGGACGGCGCCTCGGTGTCGCAATTCGAGCAGCACATCAGGGCGGTGGCGGGCTGGTCGCTCGGCAAGCCGGTGCGCCATGGCCGGGTCGAAATGATCAACTTGATCGGCGACGAGGTGGCGGAGTATCGCCGCTGGCTGTCCGTCCCAGGGGCCTGCGTCCACCTTTACGGCAAGACCGCGGTGCGCCCCGGCCGCAAAATGGGCCACGTCACGCGGGTGTTTGCGGACTGATCCGGAATTCCAACCCGCTCATTCCCGCGAGAGCGGGGATCGAGGCGCCCGTGAAACAGCTGGGTCCGCTTTCGCGGGGAGGAGCGGACTGTCGCGCAACCCTTCGGAACAGCCCGCGGCTTATAGACTTAATGAACATGTTCTGCTACATGCCGCGGCAAGGCGGTGCAGGTTTTTGGCCGTGCCGCCACCCCATTCACGCAGCCACGGCAAGAGGAGCACGCGTGCAGGTTCTCGTTCGTGACAACAACGTCGATCAGGCCCTCAAGGCGCTCAAGAAGAAGATGCAGCGCGAGGGCATCTTCCGCGAGATGAAGCTTCGCGGTCATTACGAAAAACCCTCAGAACGCAAAGCCCGCGAGCGCGCGGAAGCGATCCGCCGCGCCCGCAAGCTCGCTCGCAAGCGGCTGCAGCGCGAGGGCTTGCTGCCGATGAAGCCGAAGCCGGCCACCGCCGCGGCCGGCGGCCGCGCCGGTCCGCCGCGCGCGCCCCGTTTCGGATAAAAGAGTCCGTGTATCCCAGATGCGGTGCAGCGCGTAGCGGTGCACCCGCTGATCCGGGATCGTCACGAATTCAGAGTTTGCGGCGATCCCGGGTCTGCAGCGCATCACTGCGTGCTGCGTTGCGCGCGGGAAGCCCGATTAGGGAGCGGGCCCATGGGCATCGTTCTCAACCACACCATCGTGCCGGCCCGCGACAAGGCCGCGGCGGCGAAATTCTTTGCCGAGATTTTCGGATTAAAGCGCGGCCGCACCGGCCACTTTGCGCCGGTCAAAATCAACAAGACACTGACGCTGCTGTTCGACGACGATTCGAACTTCGAGAGCCACCATTACGCGTTCCACGTCAGCAACCGCGACTTTGACGCCATCTTCGGCCGGATCAAAAAGGCCAAACTCGCGTTCGGCAGCGCGCCGTGGAGCCTGGAAGACGGCAAGCTCAACGATTGGGGCGGCGGCCGCGGCGTCTATTCCGCGACCCCAACGGCCACGTGCTCGAGCTGATGACAGTGCCGCAATAGCGGCGGGCGTTCCGGATGCGGGGTCCGGAATTCATAATCATCGCCGATAACAATCGCTAGGCGGCGGCCAATCTGCGAGCAGGCCGCAACACCAACCAAAGCACGACCGCCACGTTGACCGCGTTCCAGATCAGGCCGTTGAGAAATGCGGCCCGGTAGGAACCGGTGTAGTCGAAGATTATTCCCGACATCCAGCCGCCGAGCGCCATGCCGAACAA
>Ga0070730_10005856_pt1 | contig 10552 bp, 7 predicted proteins | sample Coa_R1_3_FD_66447 | JGI IMG/M metagenome (GOLD analysis project Ga0070730, IMG submission 66447) | Surface soil microbial communities from Centralia Pennsylvania, which are recovering from an underground coalmine fire - Coalmine... | ecosystem: Environmental > Terrestrial > Soil > Unclassified ... | reverse complement strand
GGGGTAATCAGGCTCACGATCAGGTACCCGTCACCGGGAAAATCATAAAAGTGCCCGGGATGCACGTACACATCGTGTTTTTCCAACAACTCCAGCGCCAATTCTTCATCCGAGCGCGTCGCGGGCACGCGCAGGACGGCATACCAGCCGCCTTCGACAGCAAGCCGGCTAATCTGATTTTGGCTGGAGAGGCGGCGGTCGAGTTCCGCAAGATTCCTACGCACGCGCACCATCCACTGCTGCTGGAAACCGCTGCTCTGCTGGAGCAAAGCAGGCGCGGCCAGCTGGATGGGCGCGTTCAGCGAGAGATAAGTATCGGCGATAAGGTCCAGGCGGCTCAGCGCTTCCCTCTTCATCTCCTCGGGGCCGTTGACGGCCAGCCAGGCAAACTTCATCTGAGGCAATCCTGAGATCTTGGAGACGCCGCTCATGGTGAAGGTGAGCGCGGCGGTATTGGCAACGAAGCTGGGCGGGGACGCGCCGTTCAGGGAGAAGTCAAGAAAGACCTCGTCGGCGATGATGGTCAGCTGCGCGCTTCGGCAAATCTCGTTTAGCGCTTCCACCTCCTCCCGCTTGGTGTAATGCCCGGTCGGATTATTCGGATGGACGACGACAATGCCGCGCGTTCGCGGCGTGAGGGCCTGCCGGAGCGCGTGCAAGTCAATGTGCCAGCCATGATCGTAAAACACGGGGTAGCGCACCAGCTTTACGTCATTCACATCGGCCAGAAAATCGAAAAGCGGATAACTCGGCGTTGGAATCAAGACTTCGTCTCCAGGATTGCAAAGCAGGCGGAAGACGAAGGAGTACGCCTCGCTGGTGCTGACGGTGAGCAAGAGATCGTCGGCGGCGACCTGCGCACCTCGCTGCGCGTAATAGCCGCTCACGGCGTGGCGTGCGCTTTCAAGCCCACGCGGGTCGGGAAGGTATTGCAGAGCAGCGGGATTGCAGAGGGCGCGGATGATGGCCGGCGCATCGTAGTGAAAGCCGCACTCAGTCGGGTTTGAAGCTGTGAGATCGAACAGCTTGCGCCCACTCGATTTATGGCGGGCCAGAGCTTCGGCAAGCCGGTTCTGTTTCAGGTTCCAATTGGTGCGCGAGGAGAACATGCAAGGGTTCGATCCGTCAGATGACCAGACTACGGCTGTCTCCGGCGTGAAGGCTATCCCACCTCTTCCTCTGCTTCGTCATCGGCCTGCTCACCCCGGACGCGGGTCTCGCCGCCGACAAGTTCCAGGGTAATGGGCGCTTCGCCGGAGAATTTTTCGATCAGCTCAGCCATGCGCGAAGAGTGCGTGACAATCCAGAGTTGCGAGTATTTGGCAGCGTTCACCAACTGCTTAGCCAGCGGCTCCAGCAGATCGGGATGCAGGCTCATCTCCGGCTCATTGAGCGCGAGCAGAGAAGGCGGATGCGGGCTCAGCAGGGCCGCCAGCAGGCAAAGATAACGCAGAGTGCCGTCAGAGAGTTCGCGCGCGCGCAGCGGCCGGCGGAGTCCGGGCATGCGCAGCAGGACGGCAAACATTCCGTTGTCTTCGTCATGCTCGATTTCGAGCGAGGCGCCGGGAAAGGCCTGGCGAACGGCTTCGTGCAGGTCCTGCGATTGCCCGACCTCATTGATGGTCTGGAGCGCGGCGGCCAGATCGCGGCCGTCGTGCGCCAGCACCGGTGTGCGCACGCCGACCTGCGGATGGCGCAGAGGCGAGTCAGCGTCGGTGCGGAAATGGTGGTAGAAGCGCCAGCGGCTCATCTCCGCGCGCAGCGAGGAAAGTTCAGGATAAAGATGCGGCTCGCGCAGCTGCGAGAGCACGGATTCTGTGGGCAAGAGCTCGCCGGTGTAATCGGCCAGGCGCTCGTCGTTGTCCAAAATCCATGCGCCCTTGGGCGAGCGCTCAAAGAAAGTCACGCGCAAGCCCTGCGGCGCGTCCATCCACACGCGCTCTTCTTTGACCTCAGGGTCGAGCGCGAACGCGGATTTTTCCACCGGACCTCCTGATTTGGGCAATCCGCAGACCAACTCATAGGAGAAAGTGTCAGTTTTTATGCCGAGACTCATGCGCTGGCCATCCATGCGGATCGATCCCATCGAACGAGACTTTCGGCTGCCCGCCCACAACACACTCGGCATGCCGCCCTCTTCGGCGATCACCTGAGCGAAACCTCCGGCCGCGGCCTTGGCCAGCAGAAACACCGAGTTATAGAGATTGGTCTTCCCCGTAGCGTTGGCGCCGGTAAGAACGTTGATCTGGCTCAGGTGCAGCGTAAGGCTGCGTACCGAGCGGTACCCCGTGACATGGATTTCGCGAATGGCCACGGTGGAATAGTAGCAAATAGCAATTAGCAAGTGGCAATTAGCTTTTTGCCCGGGCATCTTTGATCTGCAAACGCCAGTAAAAAACTGTTGGGTTGCAATAAGTCGCTCGATTGATCGTTGGCAGGGCTAATTGCCAAGTGCCAATAGCTAACTGCTCATCTGCGACAAACCACGACACCGCTTCCCTGTCGCCGCTTGCCGCTTGATGCTGCAAACGCCAATTCCTATGCTGGCTTTAACAGGAAGGAAGCAGGCAATGCTCAAGCAGGTCCTGGCGATAGTGGCAATCGGATTGGTGGTGATGCCGGACACGCTCGCCCAGGAGACGCCGGCGCAAAAGACGGTTGTGCGCAGAGGCACAGCACTGAAGGTGTCTACGCTGCAACCGCTCGATTCCGCAGCCGCCAGGCCCGGCGACGACGTTCCTCTTCGCCTCTCTCGTCCCCTGGTGGTGAACGGCGTGACCCTGCTGCGCGAAGGCGAGTTGTTGCACGGCAGGGTCACTCACGTCCAGCGCGCCGGCCCGCGTTGCCGCTACGGACAGGTCCACTGGAAGATCGACCGCATCAGCTTTGCTGACAAGACGAACGCCCGCAGCCGGCTTTACACCGATGGGCCATGGCGGCGCCCGGTTCCTGATCAGCTTCCTCTCGGCCGGGACAGAAACGCCTTCCAGCGGTTCGTCGCTCCCGTACTCGGCGCTCCCATTTTGGGTCTTGAATTTATCGTGGTCTCGCCCCGTCTGTTTCTCCATGATGACCGCAACGATGGATGCGGCGGCGGTCAGGAATATCTACTGCCCACCAATTCTTTGGTTGTCGTCGTCATCACTAAGGACCACCATGTCCGTTTTTGACTGGCTGCAAATCGCTATCGGCTTCATCCACGTTGTACGGCGAATGATCGCCAGAGCCGCATCCTTCCTCGCGCGATACGCTCGGGCGCAATGCGGCGCCAGAGCGACGACGGTTGAGGATGCGGACTGAGGGCGATCCAGGGCTGCTCGATTTAGCGCAACTCGGCGCACACCGCAGACATCGCACTAGGAGTCGGGCTTTACTCGTCCTTGCTTTCAGAGGGTGCCCTTTTCCAGTTTCTTTTCCTTCTTTCTTATGAAGCGTACGTCGGAAAAGTTTAGTTTGATTTCCCCTCAAAGCGGGTGAGGCGCGCGGCAGGAGTCGTGTTGTGCAGCAGCGGACAGAAAACCGGCATTTGAAAGACGAGGAGGTGCACGCTCTCGCTCAGGTCGGCCTGTTTTCCGCCGGCATTATTCATGAGGTAAAGAACGCGCTGCAGGGTATCGCCAATGCCCTGTTCCTGCTGGATAGTGATCAGAACCTCAAGCCCCGGGCGCGCGAATGGATTGCCGACGCCCGCCGCGAGTTGTCGCGGGCGCTTGACGTTTCCCGCGAGACCCTGGCCCTGGTGCGGGAAGAGAACGCCGTGCCGATGAAAATAACTGACGTCCTGGAAGACGTGCTGAGCGCCTACGCCGGAAAGATCGACTATAAAGGCATCACCATTGAACGCCGCTATGAGTTTCATGAGACCATAACCGCCGATACCACAGCGGTGCGCCAGGTCTTTGCCAATATCGTGCTCAATGCGCTTGAATCCGCGCCCCGCAGCCAGGGCAAGCTGACCATCCATACGCGCGCCTCCCGCGCTCGAAACGGCATGGGCTACGGCAATGGAAAGATGGCCAGCGGAAACGGTGCGCGCGGCGTGCGGATCAGTTTCGCCGACAATGGCCCCGGCATCCCCGAGCAGAACAGAGAGAGAGTTTTTGAACCGTTGTTCTCCACCAAGAAAGGCAAAGGCTCCGGCCTGGGACTGTGGATCACCCAGCAGCTTGTCCGCAAACAACACGGCGGCCTGTGCCTGCGCACCAGCAGCAAGCGATCCTCGTCAGGCACGTGTTTCTCCGTGTTTCTTCCCCTGAGTCAGAATTAATCCGCGAGCGAATTGTCGCGTTGGCTCTAAGCTCTCGAGCAATCCTCAGGATGCTTCGGATCTGATGGGGGTAGTCGCTGCCGCGGGACCTGGTCGGCGCCGGCGAAGCTGACGGCCAGCTCGAGCGCTGATCAACACTGATCGAAAAAACAATTACAATAATAGATTCGGCCTCATTCGCCTTGAGCGCTATCAGCAGGCTCCGGCAACCAGGCCTTAAGAACGGCTAACTCCGGTTCAAATGGCGATATCGGAAAACGCATTGGAAAAACCGAGGACCTCGGAGAGCGAGAGCATCGTTGTCCGCGGGGCGCGGGTGCACAACCTCAAGAACATCGATTTTGAGGTGCCGCACAACGCGCTCACCGTAGTGACTGGCGTTTCGGGCTCGGGCAAGTCGTCGCTGGCCTTTGACACCATTTACGCCGAGGGGCAGCGGCGCTACGTGGAGTCGCTTTCCGCCTACGCGCGGCAGTTTCTGGAGCGCATTGAAAAGCCCGACGTCGACATGATTGACGGCATCGCTCCCGCGATCGCGATCCGGCAGAAGAATTCCACGCGCAACCCGCGCTCCACAGTCGCCACTGCGACTGAAATTTACGACTACCTGCGCCTGCTCTATGCCCGCGTGGGCCGTACCTACTGCCGCAACTGCGGTCAGGAAGTAAAGAAAGACACGGTCGATGAAGTCGCGCAGACAATCCTGGCTTTGCCCGAGGGCACGCGGCTGAACGTGCTCTTTCCTGTCCAGCCGATGGGCGTTCCCGCGCCGGCGGAAAAGAAGGCACGGGGGAGAAAATCCGCCAAAGCTGCCGCCGCAGTCGAGACGGCAGCCAACGCGCTCAAAGAGCGCCTCTTTGACCTGCGCAAGAAAGGCTTTGGCCGGCTGTTTCAGAACGGCCAGGTCTTTGAGTTCTCGACGCCCGAGTCGCTGCTCGATATCGACTTTGCGAAGCCGGTCTACGTGCTGGCCGATCGCATTGTGGTTGCGCCGGACCAGCGGACGAGAATCGTAGACGCGGTGGAGACAGGGTATCGCGAAGCTGGCGAAACAATATATGAGACTGCGCCATCACCCCATGACGCGCAAACCCGGCGCGTCCCGGGGACCCCGGCGCCACGCGATGGCGAACAACTCCAGCAGTGGCGCTTCTCACAGAAGTTCGAGTGTAAGCACTGCGGCATTAGGTATGAAGAGCCGGAGCCGCGATTGTTCTCGTTCAACAATCCTTACGGCGCGTGCCCGCGCTGCCAGGGGTTCGGCAACACCATTGATTTCGACTTGAACCTGGTGATCCCGGATGTGATGAAAACGCTGAACGAAGGAGCGATCGAGCCGTGGACCAAGCCCAAGTATCGTGCGTTCCAGAATGAGCTGCGAAAGTTTGCCAGGCAAGCCGATCTTCCGCTGGATGTGCCGTGGGACGATCTGGACGCGGAGCAGCAAAAGCAGGTAATCGAAGGCGAAGACCGCTTTCCCGGCATACAGGGCTTCTTTGCCATGCTGGAGCGCAAGAAGTACAAGCTGCATGTGCGCGTGTTTCTGAGCCGGTATCGCGGGTACGCGCAGTGTCCGGAGTGCAGCGGCGGGCGGCTGCGGGCCGACGCGTTGCAGGTAAAGATCGAGGACAAGAACATCCGCGAGCTGACGGCCATGACCGTGGAGGCCGCGGCGGAGTTCTTCGACACGCTGAAGCTTTCGCGCGAGCAGTCTGAGATCGCGGGAAAAATCCTGGAGCAATTACAGGAGCGGCTGAAGTTCCTGAACGACGTTGGCCTGGAGTACCTGACGCTCGACCGCCTGGCGTCCACCTTGAGCGGCGGCGAGGCGCAGCGCATACAGCTTGCGACTTCGCTGGGATCGCGGCTGGTGGGCGCGCTCTATGTGCTGGACGAGCCTTCGATCGGACTGCACAGCCGCGACACGGCGCGGCTGGTGAACATCCTGCATGAGCTGCGGAACCTGGGGAATACGATCCTGGTGGTGGAGCACGATCCCGAGGTGATGCGCGCGGCCGATCGCATTCTTGATCTTGGGCCGGGCGCAGGCGAGAACGGCGGAAAGCTGATGGCTGCGGCCACCTATGAGCAGATTAAGAAGATGCCGCAGTCGCTCACCGGGCGATACTTAAACCAAGACTTGAAGATTCAGATTCCGCAAAACCGCCGGACGCCGGGCGTGCCGATGATTCGCGTGGAGGGCGCGCGTGCACATAATCTGAAGAGCATTTCGCTCGAGATCCCGTTGGGAATGCTGGTGGCGGTCACCGGCGTCTCGGGCTCAGGCAAATCGACGCTGGTGCACGACGTTCTCTATCAGGCGCTGGCGGCGGAAAAAGGCATCACTGCCGGCCCCGGCCCGGCCGCGAGCGGTTTCAAGCGCGTGACCGGCGGGCAATACATTGCCGACGTCGTCCTGGTGGATCAGAGTCCCATTGGCCGTACGCCGCGCTCCAATCCAGTGACCTACATCAAGGCGTTTGATTCGATCCGCGAAGTCTTTGCCGCGGTGCCGGAGGCGCACAAGCACGGCTTCGGCGCCGGGCACTTCAGCTTCAACATTCCCGGAGGCCGGTGCGAAACCTGCCAGGGCGATGGCACGGTGACCGTCGAAATGCAGTTCCTGGCCGACGTCGAGCTTCTGTGCGAAGACTGCAAGGGGACGCGCTACAAGCCGCAGATTCTCGAAATCCGGTACAAAGGGAAGAACATTCATGAAGTACTGAACCTCACCGTGCGCGAGGCGCTCCAGTTCTTCTCCGGCCATCCCAAGATCACTGATAAGCTGCGCGTCCTGGAGGAAGTCGGCTTGGGTTATCTTCGTCTTGGCCAGTCGGCCACCACGTTGAGCGGCGGCGAGGCGCAGCGCATGAAGCTGGCGGCGCATCTGGTGCCTGCCGGACGCGCTCAGGGTTTTGACGCATCCACGCCGGAGGAAAAAGAGGAGCGCAAGCGCGCTCGCGCCGGCAAGGGCGCGCTTTACATCTTCGACGAGCCCACCACCGGCCTCCACTTTGACGACGTCAGCAAACTGCTCGCGGCTTTCCGCAAGCTGATCGAGGCCGGCGGCAGCGTGCTGGTGATCGAGCACAACCTCGACGTCATAAAAACTGCCGATTGGATCATCGACCTTGGCCCCGAAGGCGGCAATCGCGGCGGGCAGGTTGTGGTCGCCGGCACCCCGGAAACTGTGGCAAAATGCGCAAAATCGCACACCGGAAAGTGGCTGGCGCGCATCTTAAAGAGCGAGAACTCTGGATCGAATGGCCATAAGTAAGCTCATCCCGGCGCTCGTGCTGGCGTGGGTTGCTGTCTCTGCGACGGCCCAGCCTGGCTCCGCTCCGCGGCCACACGCTGCCACCCAGGACGAACTCGCAGCCGACGATCTGAAATACGCCGAAGATCTGCTCCAAAGGCGGTTCTATCCGCAGGCTGAAGAAAAGCTGCTCGCGATCGTTGAGAAACAAAGCAGCAACCCCCAGCCGTGGTTTGACCTTGGCTTCACCCAGAGCCAATTGGGCAAACTGGCCGAAGCCATCAAGTCATACAAGAAAGCCACTGAGCTTAATCCGGAGTGGTTTCAAGCGCAGCAGAATCTTGGGGCGGTAATGGCAAAGTCAGGAGACTTTCGCGGGGCGGCAGCTGTGTTCAAGATCGCCGTAACGCTCAAGCCGGGCGCCGGCGGTAACCAGGCACTGAGCCTCTCCTGGATGTCGCTAGCGTTTGCCACAGCGGAATTCGATCCGCAGGAAGCATGGCTGCACGCCAGAAAGGCGGCGGCGCTGGCGCCGGTCGACGAAAGTCAAATGGTCGAACTTGCTGACAGAATCGCCAAGCACAGTGAGGAGGAGGGCGAAAAGGTCTACCGGGAGCTCGCGAGCTCAGGCGACCAGCAAGTAATAGCCAGGCTGGCGGACCTCTATCTGCGGCAAAAGCGCTACGCCGACGCGGAAACCTGGCTGCGCAAGTACGCGGCTGCGAATCCGTCAAACGCGGCAGCGCAAAAGCAATTGGGCAAGGTTCTAGCTGCCGAAGGCAAAACGCAGGAAGCCATCAGCTCGCTCGAATCCGCATACAACGCTACTCCCGACCTGGCCCTTGCTCAGGAACTGGCTGCTCTCTACGTCGAAGCGAAACAGTACGACTCTGCTGCCAAGCTGCTCCAGCCCCTGGCCAGGCTAAATCCCAACAACGCCCAGCTTCACCTCGACTATGGCTCTGCGCTGGCGCATCAGCACAACTATCCCGAGGCACAAGCGGAATTGCTCAAGGCGGTACAGCTCAAGCCGGACCTGGCAGAAGCCTATTTCGATCTGGCCTACGCCGCGCAGCAGAACAAGAACTATGAGCTGACGGTCCGCGTGCTGGATGCGCGGGCCAAGCTTCAGCCGGAAACTCCGGCCACCTACTTCCTTCGCGCCGAGGCTTACGATAGCCTAAGGATGTACAAACCCGCGGCGGAAAACTACAAGCAGTTTCTGGCCGTGGCAGGCGGAAAATATCCCGACCAGGAGTTTCAGGCACGGCACCGCCTGAAAGCGATCCAGCCAAACTGATGCGAAAACGCGCTTCCATCCTGCTTCTGTTTTTTCTCGCGCTGGCTGCCCTGGCCGATGAGAGAAACGTCGACCAGCTGAAGGCCGAAGCCGAGCGTGCAGGCCCTGACCAGGCCAAGGCCTGCGCGGAGGTGGCGGAACGGCTGGTGAGCATCGCCGACAAACTTTTCAGCGACGGCGAGTCGGTGAAGGGGCACGCGACCGTGCAGGAGATCCTGCAATATGCCACCCGGGCGCGCGATCTCTCGATCAAGAACAGAAAGAAGATGAAGGAAACCGAAATCCATTTGCGGCGCACCCGCCGGGGGCTGGAAGATATGCGCAGAACTCTGGCAGCCGAAGACCGTCCGCCGGTGGAAGCAGTGGAAAAAAAGCTGGAGCAATTTGGCGAGGACATCCTGGAAGCCATGTTCGCTCCGCCCAAAAAAGAGGCGAAATGAAAGTCGCGACCAAGATTCTCCTGCTGGTGCTGCTGCTGAGCGTTGCGGTCTCTGCCCGCCGGCGCGATCCGCTGACGGAAGCCGAAGCGGACCAGCTTCGCGAAGTGGCAATGGATCCCTACAAGCGGCTGAAGCTGCTGGTCAAGTTCACGGAGGCGCGGCTGGTCGCCATCGATCAGGTGCGCGTCGATCCCAAGCTGGCCAAAGACCGCGGGAAGCAGATCCACGATCTACTGGAGGATTTCACGGCCCTGCTCGATGAGATCAACGACAACCTGGACCAGTATCAGGGCCGGCCGCTGAGCAAAGATGATCGCAAAGACTTCAAAAAAGGGTTGAAAGAAGTCATCGAAGCCGATGAGCGATTCGATCTTAAGCTCAGGACTCTCCAGTCGGCGACGCAGACCGATCCGGAAGCGAGAAAAGAGTATCCCGACTTCCGTTTCGTTCTGCAGGACGCCCAGGAGGCGTTGAAGTCAAATGCCGACGTCGCTCGCGAATACATGCAAGACAAACCGGAAGAGAAAAAAAAGTAAGTGCGGCCCCGCTTGGCATGGGCCTCATTGTTGCCAGATACAATCTGGATCGGACAATTCGCGTTCATTCGCGGCAACTTCTTTTGCAATGATCTCCCAGACTTTTGAGCAGGCGTATCACGAGGTGCGGCCGCGCGCGCCGATGCCGGAATTCGAGGTCCGGTTCTACCGCTTTGCCAACATCAACAACACCATCCGCCTGCGCCAGGGGCGGATTTTTGTCCGTCTTTCCGATCTGCTGGAAGGCGCGCCCGACGCGGTGCTTCACGCAATTCTGCACATCCTGATTGCCAAGTTGTACCGCAAGCCCATTGATCCGGCATACGCAGCGCGCTATCGCAAGTTCACGGGGAGCCGTGCAATGACGGAGAAGACACACCTGATCCGGCAGATGCGTGGACGTAAGCGCATTGCCGGGCCCCGGGGAAGACACTACGATCTTGACGCGATCTTCGACGAACTGAACCTGCGCTTCTTTCACGGACTGATGGCGCGTCCGCAGATGACCTGGAGCGGACGGCATTCTCTGCGCAGCCTGGGCCACTATGATCCGGCGCACAACACCATCGTCGTCAGCCGCGTGTTCGACCGCGCCGCGGTGCCACGCTATGCGATTGAATACCTGGTCTATCACGAAATGCTGCACCTGCGGCATCCGGTCAAGCTGCGCGGGAGCAGGCGTCTGGTCCATCCGCCGGCCTTTCAGGAGGAGGAGAAACTCTTCCCGCAACTGGATCAGGCCAAGGAATTCCT
>Ga0070730_10005855_pt1 | contig 10553 bp, 10 predicted proteins | sample Coa_R1_3_FD_66447 | JGI IMG/M metagenome (GOLD analysis project Ga0070730, IMG submission 66447) | Surface soil microbial communities from Centralia Pennsylvania, which are recovering from an underground coalmine fire - Coalmine... | ecosystem: Environmental > Terrestrial > Soil > Unclassified ... | reverse complement strand
TCTCGGCGACACTGCTCCTGTTTTCGTACGCTAGGAGCTCCGCCTAACACCTCGGAAGCGCACGGCGCTTCCGAGGCTGCTACGCTTTGTGCACCCCCGTTTGTGAGGTGGTGAAATGGATGCAAATCGGCCCCCTACCCTGGTCGAGTTTTTCCAGCTCGTCCCCAACGCCAATCCGCCGCGGCGGGCGGATAAGGCGGTGGGCGGCGTTATTCCGGCGCGGGCACTGCGCTATTGCGAGGCCATCACCAGCGCCTCGGCGTTCGGCTGGTATGTGTTTTTGCCCTTGAGTTTCAAGGTGGTATGGGACGGCAGCGACATGCTGTGGACCTATCCGGGGGTCGACGAATGGCTGCCGCTCACCCGCGATGCCGTGCAATATCCGAACTTCAGCCGGCAGTTCGACGCGGCCGCGCCGCCTGAGGCGCGCGGCTTTTCGCCGACCTTTCTGGCGCCCTCGATCCAGCCGGGGCAGTTGCAGATCTGGACCGGGGCCATCGCGCGGACCGCGCCGGGTTGGAACCTGCTCGTTCGCGGCGTCGCCAACCTGCCGCACAGCCAGGCGTTTCAGACGCTCGAAGGCATCATCGAGACCGACCACTGGTTCGGCCCGCTGTTCGACAACGTGCGCATCCTCAAGACCGACGTGCCGATCGACTTCCGCAGCGATATCCCGTTCCTGCAGGTCCAGCCGGTGCGCAAGGAGTTTTATAACGAAAAGTTCCTGCAGAATTTCGCCGTCAGGGACATGGCCGAATTGTCGGCCGAAGATTGGCAGGCGTTCCACCGCACCGTGGTCGTGCCCAACACCACGCCGGATAGGAAGCGCGGCCAATATGCGGTGAATGTGCGTAAAGGGGCCGCCCACGCGGGCCACGCCGTGGCGGCGACGTTGCCTGCCGCCGAGTAGCGACGGGTGTTTTTGGCCTCCTCCCGAACGCTCCGGGAGAGGCGAAGCCATACCAAAGGATGAGCGAGGGCAATACCTATTGCCCCTCGCACGGGATACCTACGCACGATTCCGGCGCGGTGCCGATAGTGGCCTAATAGGACGGCCGCTCGGTAAGCGCATGAAACAAGAAATAAATCGCCGCGCTACAGGCTTTTTGGGTTGCCCATCCACAGAGTGGATGCGCGCTCTGCTGTGCGGCGATCTGTTTGCAGTGTGTACCGCGCGGATGGCGACGTGACGGTGGCTGCGACCAACATGCCGAGCGGTGTCGGCGGCTCTTACGCCTGGATCTGGGCCGATTCGACATACATGCGCGACTTGGCGCAGCGCTGCACGCGCGCGGCGCGCGACTGCCCGCATCGGCCGACGTCCAACGAGCTCGAGGCGATCGGCGTCGAATTGATGGAAAAGGCAAAACAGCTCGACGAGTTCAATCAAACGTCCCATGCCGCGCCGCGCAAGGCGGCGCATGGGCGGAAAGTACCGAAGAAATAAAAGGACCGAAGAAATAAATGTGACACAGGCCCGCGCCATGATGGCCGCATGTCGAAGCGATCAAAGGCGCGGCAACGGAGAGAGGGGTCAATCCCGCGGTCGGGGCAACCGTTCCGGCGTGGGGATGTGTGTGCGGCGTATGAGTGCCAGGGGGTGAAATGAAGAGCGTCGATCTGGAAAGGCCGGCGGCCGATGCGATCGTTGCCGCCGACTTGCGTGATATGATGGTCGCGTACCTGTCCTATGCGATGGACGACGTGCGCACGGTGGACAGCAAGGCGTATCAGTTGCTGCTGATGACCATCGATGCGCTGGAAAAGGCGTACCTATCGCGGCCGCATTGATCCGGATGTCGATGCGGCACGGCGCAGGTGCCGCACGGCTTTGGGGACGACCGGATTGAGTTAGGCCCGTTGCAGCGGGGCGGCTTCGGCGCCATGGTGCGGCGCATGAAGCTGCCGCGCAATTTTTTCAAAGCTCTCGCCGTCGGGGCGCCGGCGCCGCTGCGCGAATTGCCGCTGCGGCTCGAGCGCATGATTCATTTCGTGCCGCCGCATGTCGAGAAGGTGCGCAGCCGCGTTCCCGCGCTCATCGGCGACGTCGACGTGGTGCTCGGCAATCTGGAAGATGCCGTTCCGGCCGACGCCAAGGAGGCGGCGCGCGCGGGCTTCATCGCCATGGCGCGATTATGCGATTTCGGCGGCACCGGGCTGTGGACGCGGATCAACGCGCTCAATTCGCCGTGGATGCTCGACGATATCTGTCAGATCGTGGCGGCGGTCGGCCAAAGGCTCGACGTGGTCATGCTGCCCAAGGTCGAAGGGCCGTGGGACGTTCATTATCTCGACCAGCTGCTCGCCCAGCTCGAAGCCAAGCACGGCGTCACCAAGCCGATCCTCATTCACGCCATCCTGGAAACCGCCGAGGGCGTCAACAATGTCGAGGCGATCGCCACAGCGTCGCCGCGTCTGCACGGCATCAGTCTCGGCCCGGCCGATCTCGCGGCATCGCGGGCGATGAAGACGACGCGCGTCGGCGGCGGCCACCCCGACTATAAGGTGTTGGCCGATGCGCCCGCCGGCGACGGCCCACGCGCCGGTTTTCAACAGGACCTGTGGCATTACACGATCGCCAAGATGGTGGATGCCTGCGCGGCCGCCGGCATAAAACCGTTCTACGGCCCGTTCGGCGACTTCGCCGATGCGGCGGCCTGTGAGGCGCAGTTCCGCAACGCCTTCCTGATGGGATGCGTCGGCGCCTGGACCTTGCATCCGAGCCAAGTGCCGATCGCCAAGCGGGTGTTTTCACCCGACCCGGCCGACGTGGCGTTTGCCAAGAAGATCATCGCCGCCATGCCGGACGGCAGCGGCGCCGTTATGATCGACGGCAAGATGCAGGACGACGCCACCTGGAAGCAGGCCAAAATTTTGGTCGATCTCGCGCGTCTGGTCGCCGCCAAGGATCCCGCCATGGCGGCGCGCTATGGACTATAGGCGCGGCCTGCGCGATAGGACGCCTTGAGTCCGACAGATGGAAAAGATCAGGATCGCAAAATTCCAGATCGGCCAGGTCGTGCGCCACCGCGTCTATCCGTTCCGCGGCGTGGTGTTCGACATCGATCCGGTGTTTGCCAACACCGAGGAATGGTATCAGTCGATTCCGGCCGAGGTGCGTCCGCACAAGGACCAGCCGTTTTATCATCTGTTCGCCGAGAACGATCAGACCGAATACATCGCCTACGTGTCGGAACAGAACCTGTTGCCCGATTTGAGCGGCGAGCCGGTGCGCCATCCGCAGGTCGCCGAAGTGTTCGTCCGCGACGGCAAGACCTATCGCCCGCGCGACACGCAGCGGCATTGAAGCGCTGCGTCCATGGCATAAGATTCGTTCCTCGGATCAGCGGTGCAGCGCGAAGCGGCGCACCACTTCGTGCTGCGCTGCGCCCGGGAAACGCAGCGAACCGCTACTGCGTCTTGCCCTGCGGGGCGGCGGCGGCGCCGGGCCCTGGCGGCGGGTTGGCCTGCTCGAGCTTCTTACGGGCTTCCTCGGCGCGCTTCTGCAGTTCCTGCTGCAGCTTGTCCTGCTGCTCCTTGAACACTTTCGGATCGGTCGGCGCGCCCTCATAGGCCTTGGCGAAATCGCCGAGCGGCAGCGGCACGGTGAGCGGCTGGCCGTCGACTTTGATGGCCTGGATGTAGAGGCCTTTGCCCTTTTTCAGGGCGGCGACGGTCTCGGGCGTGATGTCGTAATCGGCCATGCAGCCGGCCGGAACGCAGAATCCGAACGGCGCGGTGAGCGGCTGGTTCTGGTCGATCAGGACGCGGGTGCCGTTGGCCAGCGCCATGCCGAGCGGCACGGTCACGCGGAACACTTTTTTGGGCTGGCCTTCCGGCTCGATCAGCACCGCGGATGCCACCAGCATGCCGGATTCGATGCGAGCGTCCTTGCCAGTAAAGCAGACCTTTTTGCCGCCGGCCTCCTGGCCGGTCAGACAGAATTTGGTCCATGGCGAGTAGATGAGCTGCACCTGCTGTTGCTGCTGTTCGCCCTGCTGGGGCGCGGGCGCCGGGGCGGCCGGCTGAGCCGGTTGCGCCTGCTGCTCTTGCGCGGGCGCCGGCTTCTTGACCGGCGGCTTTTTCGGCGCCTGGGCGAGCGCGAGCGAAGCCGCCGCGGTGGCGAGCGCCAAGCCGACGGCTGCAGTCGTGACTGTGGCCTTGGTAATGGCGCCGAGCGTGCGGCCGGCCGGCCGTGCCGGCGCGTTACGATGGGTCATGAGAAGCAGTCCTTCTATACGTGCTGCCGTCCGCAAATCGGCCTAAGCCGATTTTCCCCGGTCCGACGGTGATGACTGGTCGTAAAGCGGCGCAATCCCCTTGATCCGTCGCCGCACATGCCGCGCTTTTCCCCGGCTTGAAGGGTCAATCGACGCAGATTGCGGCAACAGCGTGACACCCGCCGTCCCGCGAGATAGCGCAATTGTGCCGCGCGATAAAGGCCGCATAAACGAAGCGCTGTGTTAGATTGGCCGCCGCCGAAGATCCCTCGCGACCGCAAAGGTTCGGCTCGTTGTCGCGCGCCAGTTCCTTGCCATCCCGGCTGATCGCATTTCGACGCTTGGCCGCGGCCATCGCGTGCTGCGGCGTGCCGGCGCTTGCCGCGGCTCCGCCGCAAGCCGCCCGGGCGGATTACGCCATCGCCATGCATGGCAAGCCGGCGCTGCCGCCGGATTTTGCCGCCATGCCGTATGTCAATGCGGAGGCGCCGAAAGGCGGACGCCTTGTTCAGGGCGTGCTCGGCACCTTCGACAGCCTCAATCCGCTGATCGTGTTCGGCCTCCCCGTGCAAGCGGTCCGCGGCTTCGTGGTCGAGAGCCTGATGGCGCGCGGTTATGACGAGCCGTTCACGCTCTACGGCCTGCTGGCGAAGAGCGTCGAGACCGACGACGCCCGCGACTTCGTCACCTTCAGCATCGATCCCGCCGCGCATTTTTCCGATGGCGTGCCGGTCACCGCCGACGACGTGGTGTTTTCCTGGAAGCTCCTGCGCGACCACGGCAGGCCGAACCACCGTACGTATTACTCCAAGGTGATGCGCGCCGACATTCTGGATCCTCGCACGGTGCGTTTTGATCTGTCCGGCAGCAACGATCGCGAATTGCCGCTGATCCTCGGCCTGATGCCGATCCTGCCCAAGCACGCGATCGACGAAGCGAGATTCGAGCAAACAACCCTGGCAAAGCCGGTCGGCAGCGGCCCTTACGTCGTGGCACATGTCGAAACAGGGAAAACCGTCACCTTCAAGCGCGATCCGAACTATTGGGGCCGCGCGCTCCCGATCAATCGCGGGCTCTACAATTTCGACGAGGTGCGCCTCGATTATTATCGCGACGCCAACGCCTATTTCGAAGCCTTCAAGGCCGGGCTCTACGATCTGCGCGTCGAGCAGGATCCAACGCGCTGGCAGACCGGTTACGACATTCCGGCAGTGCGCGACGGCCGCATCGTCAAAGAGACGTTTGCCGACGGCCAGCCGAAGCCGGCATTCAATTTCGTGTTCAACACGCGGCGCGCGGTGTTTGCCGACATCCGCGTGCGCCAGGCGATCGCGCTGTTGTTCGATTTCGAATGGATCAATCGCAATTTTTTCTTCGGCCTGTACAAGCGCAGCGCCAGCTTCTTTGACGATTCGGAATTGTCGGCCTATCGACGGCCGGCCGACGCGCATGAGCGGGATTTGCTGGCGCCATTCCCCGGCGCCGTGCGCGCCGATGTGCTGGACGGTAGCTGGACGCCGCCGCCGACCGATGGCTCGGGCCACGACCGCGCCGCCTTGCGGCAGGCGCTGACGCTGCTGCAGGCCGCCGGCTACCAACTCCAGGGCACCACCTTGCGCCAGCGAACGAGCGGGCGCCCGCTTGCCTTCGAGATCATGGTGGCGAGCCGCGACCAGCAACGGCTGGCGCTGGCATTTTCCCACAACCTGCAGCGCGCCGGCATTGACGCGCAGGTGCGGCTGGTCGATGACGTGCAATATCAGCAGCGGCTTCTGTCGTACGATTTCGACGTGATCGAGTACCGCTGGGAGCAGTCGCTGTCGCCCGGCAACGAGCAGAGCTTTTATTTCGGCTCCGCCGCGGCCGACCAACAGGGGACGCGCAACTACATGGGCGTGCGCAGTCCGGCCGCCGACGCCATGATCGCGGCGCTCCTGCAGGCGAACAGCCGCGGCGAGTTCGTCGGCGCGGTGCGCGCGCTCGATCGCGTGCTCGTTTCCGGCAGCTACGTGGTGCCGCTGTTCTATCTGCCGCGCCAATGGGTGGCACATGCGGCCGACGTCTTGCATCCGGTGCGCACCTCCTTGTTCGGCTACCTGCCGGAAACCTGGTGGCGCCGTCCGGCCGGAGCGCGGCCATGATTCTCGGCGATCCGCTGGCGACCGCCGCCGCAGCGCCGCCTAACGGCCAGCGCCGGCTCACCATCGACGAGGTGTTCGGCCGCATCGCCCACAAGCATCCGGACCGGCCGGCGCTGATCGACGCAACCAACCGCGAAACCTTCACCGACGGCGCGCCGCGGGGGCTGACCTACGCCGAGGCCGACCGCGTCGTGACCGCGATCGCCGGCCGGCTGCATCGCATGGGCCTTGCCGCCGATTCGGTGGTGGCGATCCAGCTGCCCAACACGGTCGACAACATTTTGACTCTGCTCGGCGTGCTGCGCGCCGGCCTGATCGCCGCGCCTTTGCCGCTCCTTTGGCGCCGCGCCGAGATGGCCGCGGCTCTGGCGCGGCTCGGCGCCAAGGCGCTCGTCACCTGCAGCCGCGCCGGCAGCTTCCAGCACGCCCAGTTCGCATTGCGCATCGCCTCGGAAGTATTTTCGATCCGTTACGTCTGTGGCTTCGGCAGCGATCTGCCGGACGGCGTCGTGCCGTTCGACGATCTGTTCGCCGCAGAAGAAGTCGACGCGCCGCCGCTCGAGCGCCAGCATAACGCCGCCGCGCATCTCGCCTTCATCACCTTCGACGTGGGCGACAGCGGCATCGTGCCGGTGGCGCGCAATCACCTCGAGGTGGTCGCCGGCGGGCTCGGCGTCGCGCTGGAAGGCCGGCTCGCCCAGGATGCGCGCATCCTTTCGGCCATCGCGCCGGCGACGTTCGCCGGGTTGAGCCTCACCTTTACGCCGTGGCTGCTCTCGGCCGGCACGCTGTCGCTGCATCATCCGTTCGATGCCGCCGTCTTGCTGCAGCAGCGCCGCGACGACGGCTGCACGACACTGGTCCTGCCGGGCCCTGTGGCATTGCGACTTGCCGAGGCCGCCGCCTTCGCCCGCGATGGCGACGCCGGCGGCTGCGTCATCGCAGCTTGGCGGGCGCCGGAACGGGTTGCGACGAGTCCGGTCTGGCGCGAGCACGATACCGCTCTGATCGATGTCGCGATCTTCGGCGAAGCGGGCCTTGTCGCCGCCCGCCGCGGCGCGAACGGACGCCCGGCGCCGATCCCGTTCGGCGCAGTCGTTGCGCCGCGCGGCTCGACCGGCGCGGTCGTGGTCGCCGAAGTCTTGCGCACCGCGGCCAGCACCGTGGCGCTGCGCGGGCCGATGGTGCCGCGCCACGCGTTTCCTCCGGGCATCGACCGTTCCGGACTGCCGCACTTCAAGATCGACCGTTTCGGCCTGGTCGACACCGGCTATACCTGCCGGGTCGACCCGGCGACCAAGGCCATGATCGTCACCGGTCCGCCAACCGGCATTGTCGGTGTCGGGGGCTATCGCTTCGCCTTGCATGAGCTCGACCAGGCGGTGGGCAAGATCGACAGCACCGCCACGGTGACCGCGTTGCCGGATCCGTTGGTCGGCCAACGCCTGGTCGGCCAAGCCGCCCGGCGCGACATGGTGCGGGCCGCGCTCACTGCGGTCGGCCTCAATCCGCTCGTTGCCGCGGCATTCCGCGACCGCGGCGAGCCCTCCCAACCGGCCGACGCGTAACCGCGCCACGCACGCGGGGGGCGAGCCGCGCTGTTGACGCAGCATTAACAGCGGTTTGGCATTTTGCCGGAGGCTTTCCCGTATCCGGTCGCACTCCGCCATGGCGCTGCAAGGTTCGTTCGTCGTTGTTTCCGACAACCCGGCGACCGAGATGGTCGAGGCGCTGCGCGGCGCCGGCGGTTTTCCCATCGTCGAGGCCGATTGGGCCGAGGCGCCGGCGGCGTTGAGCTCGGTCGAGCCTGAGGCGGTACTGGTCGCCGATGCCAGCGCGGATGCGGGTCGCGTCGCCGCTTTCGCCAAGGCGCTTGCGGACCGGTTGACGAGCGAGCGTCCGTTCATGCCGGTGCTGGCCCGCGCCCGCGAGGACGGCAGTGCGATTGTGCCCGACGCGCTCACGATCGCCGCCAACGCACCGGCCGAGCGCATCATCGCCCGCCTTGGTTCGGCGCTGCGCATCCGCACCTTGCATTCCACCGTGCTGCGCCGCACCCGCATGCTGGCGGCGCGCGGCGAGCTGCCGCCCGAACTGCCGCGCACCGATCCGCTCGACGAGGCCGCCGTGCTGCTCGCCGGCCGCGGCCGCTCGTACCCGGCGCTCTCGGTCGCCGTCGGCGAATGCGTCGGCGTCATCGGCGCGCTCAGTGTCGAGAGCGCGGCGCGGGCGCTGCATGCCCGCGACGTCGACGGCATCGTCATCGGCGACGGCTTTGGTCCGAAGATCGTCGAGGCGCTGTTGACGGTGCTCGCCGGCGACGTGCGCTTCCGCGACCTGCCGATCGCCGTGACCGGCGGCCATCCCGCCATCGTCGAGCAGTTCGCCTCGCTTCTGCCGAACCTCGACCGCGTCGCCGAGGGCGCGTCGCGTTTGGTCGAACGCTTCATGCCGCTGGTTCGTCTGCACGCCTTCGGCGAGCGGCTGCGCCGCATGCTCAAATCGCTCGAAGCCAAGGGCATGGTCGATCCCGACACCGGCCTTCTCGGCCACGAGGCGTTCTGGCGCGACCTCAACCGCGCCGTGGACGACGCGGAAAAGCGCGGCGTCGGGCTCTCGATCGCGCGGTTCTCGTTCGACGGCGCCGACCGGCGCTCGAGCCTCGACGCGGCGCGGCTTCTCGCCCGGCTGATGCGCGAGGTCGACTTCGCCTGCCGCGAGGCCGACAACTCGATCTTCGCGGTGTTCACCGAGACCGACCTGCGCGCCGCCCACCTCGTGGCGCGCCGCATCGCCAGCGTTCTGAAAAACACCACCATGGCGCCGGATAGGAAGCACATCGGCATCGAAGCCGCGGTCACGCTGGCCACCTTGCGGCCGACCGACAGCGTCGATTCGCTGATCGCCCGCGTCGTCGGCAGCGCCGGGTAGTTTCTGGTCGCCGCTTCCCGGGCGCAGCGCAGCATCCCCGGGTCCGCGCTCCGCGCGGCCCGGGGACAAGCTTGCCCTCGGGCGCGCAATTGCGCGACCCGAGGGTGGTGCGCTGCAGGACCCGGGATCGCCACAAACGCCGACGCCTGCAAAGGTCCCGGATCAGCGGTGCACTACCATCGCGCGTTGAAGACGCGCGTGAACGCGCTTCTGGTGCTGCACCGCGTCCGGGAAACGTCCCTATATTGATGCTAGGCTCACGGCTCCCGAATCGAAGGCATCCGCGAAGGCACCTGTTATGGCCCCCTCCCCCGGCGCGCCGGCCGCCGTCAATGTCGAAGTGGTCTCCGACGTGGTTTGTCCGTGGTGCTACATCGGCAAGCACCGGCTCGAAGCGGCGATCGGGCTCGTTCCCGACGTCGCGGTGACGATCAACTGGCGGCCGTATTTCCTCAATCCGTGGATCCCGCGCGAAGGCATCGACCGGCAGAGCTACCTCGAAACCAAATTCGGCTCGGCCGAACGTTACGGCGCCATCGCCGAGCGGGTCGCCGCCGCGGCCGCCATGGAGGGCCTGCGCTACGCCCCCGACAAAATTTCGCGCCAGCCCAACACCGTCGACTGTCATCGGCTGATCCTGTGGTCGCGCAGCGCCACCGATCCGGCGCGCGTCAAACAGCGGCTGATGGAGCTTTACTTCGCCGAAGGCGCCGACCTCTCCGATCCGCGCGTGCTGATCGCGGCCGCGGTCGATTGCGGCATGGACGGCGAACTGGTGCGCCGGCTTCTTGCCAGCGACGCCGATCTCGAGCGCATCGAGAGCGAAGCCAACAGCGCCAAGGAAGCCGGCATCGACGGCGTGCCCTGCTTCATCTTCGGCGGCCACGTCATCGTCACCGGCGCGCAATCGCCCGAATATCTCGCCAGCGCCATCGAACGCACCGCGGGGCGGCATACCAGGCTGCGGGCGTAGCGTTCGTAACACCTCTCATATCGACGCCTCATCCTGAGGTGCTCGGCGCGGAGCGCCGAGCCTCGAAGGATGCTGGCCCCGGCGCCTCGGCCTGCATCCTTCGAGGCTCGCTTCGCTCGCACATCAGGATGAGGACAACAGGGCGAGCTTCACTGTTCCCGCGACGCGTTTTTTGGCGCCCGAGTCTTGGCAAGCCACTGCACGAAAGCGTTTGCCTCCAAAAAAATAAGGGGAGGCGGAGCGCCGAACGGCGCAAACGGTAGTATCCGCACCGGCACTTCGGATGAG
>Ga0070730_10005853_pt1 | contig 10555 bp, 11 predicted proteins | sample Coa_R1_3_FD_66447 | JGI IMG/M metagenome (GOLD analysis project Ga0070730, IMG submission 66447) | Surface soil microbial communities from Centralia Pennsylvania, which are recovering from an underground coalmine fire - Coalmine... | ecosystem: Environmental > Terrestrial > Soil > Unclassified ... | reverse complement strand
GAGGGCTACCGCTATTTCAGGCTCGACTGAGATGGCCCCATCCAGCGTCATCTTTCTGCTGGATGTCGACAACACCCTGCTCGACAACGATCGCGTCACCAACGACCTCAAGCATTTCCTGGAAGTCGAGGTCGGCCTCGAGAAAACGCGGCGCTACTGGGAGATCTTCGAGGACCTCCGCACCGAACTGGGCTACGCGGACTACCTGGGTGCGCTGCAGCGCTATCGGGTGGAGGACCCGCGCGATCCGCACGTGCTGCACCTCTCGTCCTATCTCATTGACTACCCATTCGCCAATCGCCTGTATCCCGAATCCCTGGACGTCATCGATCGGTTCAAACAGATCGGCGCGGTGGTCATTCTGTCCGACGGTGACGTGGTCTTCCAACCACGCAAGGTCGAACGCTCAGGGCTCTGGTCGGCGGTGGATGGCAACGTGTTGATCTACGTCCATAAAGAGCATGAGCTCGCGGACGTCGAGGCCCGCTTCCCGGCCGAGCACTATGTCGTCGTCGACGACAAGGTGCGCATTCTGGCGGCGTTGAAGAAGGTCTGGCGCGAGCGGGTTACGACGGTCTTTCCACGCCAGGGTCATTACGCGCACGACCCGGCCGTTCTGGCCGCCTACCCGCCGGCCGACGTGACCGTGGAGCGGATCGGCGACCTGTTGCGCCTCCCTCCTGAACGCTTCATGTCATCCTGAGCCTGCGAAGGATGCGTACTCGGTGGCTGTCAACAAGAACGGATCCTTCGTCGTGCCTCCTCAGGATGACATTAGAGATTCGACTAACTACTTGACGTCGAGCAGCTCGACCTCGAACTTGAGTGTCGCGTTCGGCGGAATGACGCCGCCGGCGCCACGCGCGCCGTAGCCCAGGTCAGGCGGGATCACCAGCGTGCGTCTGCCGCCGACCTTCATGCCGGCCACGCCTTCATCCCAGCCCTTGATGACCTGGCCGCGCCCGAGCGGAAACGAAAACGGCTGATTACGATCGCGCGAGCTGTCGAACTTGGTGCCGTCCAGGAGCCAGCCCGTGTAATGGACCGAAACCGTCTTGCCGACCTGGGCCTCGGCCCCAGTGCCAACCTGATCGTCGGTGATTTTGAGCCCGTCGGCCATCGTGACCTCCGCTGCGGATGTCGTCGCGCCGGCGTTTTTTGGCGCGGCCGTAGATGGTGGTGCTGTCTGGCCGCAGGCGACGGACGCAGCGGCTATAAGCGAGACAAGTGCGATTGCGACGACGCTTCGTCGATGCGTAGTGACTGGCACGCTAGAGAAGCACGAGCATCGGTTGCTCGAGGAGTTGTTTGAGCGCTTGAAGAAAACGCGCGCCAATCGCTCCGTCTAAGACTCGGTGATCGACCGACAGCGTGAGTTTGAGCCGCTCGCGTACGACGACCTGGCCGTCGTGCTCGGCAGGCTCGCGGGTGATGGCCCCGACAGCCAGGATGGCCGCTTCGGGCGGATTGATGACGGCATTGAATTCTTCGATACCAAACATGCCCAGATTGCTGATCGTAAACGTGCCGCCGGTGTATTCGGCCGGCTGCAATTTTCCGGAGTTGGCGCGCTCGGCCAGGTCGCGCATTTCGCGCGAAATCTGCCCGACGCTTTTTTGATCGACGTCGCGCAGCACCGGCACGATCAAACCCCGTTCGGTTGCCACGGCCACGCCGATGTGGATGTGCTTGTGGCGAATCAGACTGTCCTCGGCGAACGACACGTTGACCTCAGGCACCTTGCGCAGCGCGAGCGCGGCGGCTTTGATCACCAGGTCGTTGAACGAGATTTTGAGCCCCGCGTCGGCGGTTCGGTCGAGAACTTGCTTGCGCAGCTTGACCAGCTCGGTCGCGTCGACGGCGATGGTCAGAAAGAAGTGGGGGATGGTCCGCGTGCTTTCGGCCATCCGCCGCGCGATCGTGCGCCGCATCTGCGACAGGCTGATGCGCTCATCATCATCGCCTTCGGCGGGGGCGGCCGCGGCTTTATCATCGCCTTCGGCGGAGGCAGCGGTGGCTTTGCTGTCCGAGGCGCCATTCGCCGACTGTTGGTCGCTGGGCTGGGCGCCGAGTGCGGCTTCGATGTCGGCGCGGATGACCCGCCCCTGAGGACCCGAGCCGTGGATCTGGGCGACGTCGAGACCGTGCTCGGCCGCGAGGTGGCGGGCCATCGGCGACGCGCGCGGCTTCACATCGCTGTCCACGGGTGGACTCTGCGTCGGCGGCGCAGATTCACCGGCCGCTGGCGCCGCGCTGGGCGGAGCGGTATTGGCCTTACGCTCGGCCTTTGCGGCGGCGGTCGGCGGCGGCGGTGGCTCTTCGGCGGTCGGCGCAGCTGCGCTTGGCGAGGCGGGGGCGTCGGCCGGCAGCGCGGCGTCGGCCGGTGGCGTGGCGTCGGCCGGTGGCGTGGCGTCGGCCGGTGGGGCGGCGTGGGCCGGTGGGGCGGCGTGGGCCGGTGGGGCGGCGTGGGCCGGTGCGGCGGCGTGGGCCGGTGCGGCGGCTTCGGCGGGTGCCGCCGCTCTGGACACGCCGTTGCCGCTGCCAATGCGCGCCACCGGCTGGCCAATCGCCACCGTTGTGCCCTCGGGCGCGAGGATCTCTTGCAACGTGCCCGCTTCGAAAGCGGTCAGGTCCATCGTCGCCTTGTCCGTCTCGATCTGGGCGATCACGTCGCCTTTGTTGATCTGTTCGCCCGGCTTCTTGAGCCAGCTGGCGATGGTCCCCTCCTCCATCGTGTCGCTCAGGCGCGGCATGGTGACGTCGGCCATTAGCGGTACGTCCGCGCCCGGTAGCCGCTCGCGTCGAGCGTGGCTTTGATCGCGTCGAGCAGGTTCTGGGCCTTGGGCAGCGCGGCCTGCTCCATCCCTTTGGCGTACGGCAGAGGCACTTCCGCCTGTGCGACGCGCTTGATCGGCGCGTCCAGGTAGTCGAAGGCGCCCTCCTGGACGGTCGCCACCAGCTCCGCGCCCACGCCGTACGAATACCAGTCTTCTTCGATAACCAGCGCTCGGCTGGTCTTTTTGACTGAATCGATCAGCGTCGGCCGGTCCAGCGGTCGCAACGACCGGACGTCGATGACTTCGATCGAAATGCCTTCGTCTTTGTCGAGTCGCCGCGCCACTTCGAGCGCAACCACCGACATGCGCGAGTAGGCGATCAGCGTCAGATCTGAGCCTTCTTTCATGATCGCCGCTGTGCCAATGGGCACCAGGAGATCTTCAGCCGCGTGGCCATTCGCCGACGCCGCCGAGGCCTCGCCCAGGTCAGGCACTTCGCCTTTGGTGTTGTACAGGGCCAGATTTTCCAGAAAGATGACCGGGTCGTCATCACGGATCGCCGATTTGAGCAGGCCGCGCGCATCTGCCGGCGTGGCTGGCGCCACGACTTTGAGCCCTGGAATGTACGCGTACCAGCTCGAGAAATTCTGCGAATGTGTCGCGGCCAGCTGCTGGCCGCCACCCTCGGGTGTCCGCAACACCATCGGCACACGCGCCTGACCGCCGAACATATAGTGGATTTTGGCCGCGTGATTGACGATCTGATCGATCGCCAGCAGGCTGAAGTTGACGGTCATAATCTCGACCACTGGCCGCATGCCGAGCATGGCCGCCCCGATGGCGACGCCGACGAAGCCTTCTTCGGCGATCGGGGTGTCCATGACCCGCTCGGGTCCGAACTCGTTCAGCAACCCGGCCGTGATCTTGTACGAGCCTTCGAACGTGCCGATCTCTTCGCCAAGCAAGATGACCGACTGGTCGCGCCGCATTTCTTCGATGAGCGTGTCGTGCAGTGCCTGGCGGTAGGTGACTACGGCCATGGAGCCTGGCCGGGCAGCGCCGACGGTTGATTGGCGACTGGCGTTGCATAGCTGAACTCGAAGAGCTTGTCAGGACTCGGCTCGGGACTGTCTTCGGCGAACTCAACTGCCGCGTTGACCTCGCGTTCGACCTCTTCGTCGGTCTCGGCCAGACCCTCATCGTCGACGGCGCCACTCGACTTCAACCGTTCGGCCAGGTGTGCCAACGGATCCTGAGCGCGAATTTCCTTGAGGTAATCCGCTGAGCGATACCGATCCGGATCGACGACAGAGTGGCCCTTGAGGCGATAGCTCTTGATGTTCATCAGGGTCGGCATCCGTTTCGTGCGCGCGCGCTCGACCGCATCGTGCACCGCGTCGCGCACGGTCAACACGTCGTTACCATCGACTTCAACGCCCGGGATGCCATACGCACATGCTTTTTCGTGCAGCGCCGCGACGGCGGAACCAGCTTCGACGGAGGTGCCCATACCAAAGCCGTTGTTGATTACCGCGTAAACCACCGGCAGTTTCCACAAGGCGGCCAGGTTCAACGACTCGTGGAACGCGCCAATGTTCGTCGTCGCGTCGCCCATCTGGCACACCACGACGTCTGGCTGACCCTGGCGCACGATTGCCAGCCCAGCACCTGTGGCCGGCGGCAGCTGCCCGCCAACGATGGCGTAGCCACCCATCAGCCGTTTTTCGAGGTCGAACAGATGCATCGAGCCACCGCGTCCGCGGGAGACGCCGCCCTCCCGCCCGAACAACTCGGCCATGATGCGACCCGGGTCGATGCCGCGCGCGAGCGCGTAGCCGTGCTCGCGATAATTCGTAAACAGGTAGTCCTTGGCGCCCATCCCTGCGCACAGCCCGACGCACGTGGCTTCCTCACCGAGATTGAGGTGACAGTAACCACCAATCCTGGCCCGCTGATACATCTCGGCCGTCTTCTCTTCGAAACGGCGGATCAGCAACATCTGGCGGTAGAAGCCAAGGAGCTCTTTGAAGTCGGCCTTGGGGATGCCGCGGCGCGGCCTGGCTGCCATAGCCCGTCCATTCGCTGCCGGTGCCGCGCTTGAACGCGAGCTGCGGGGGCTCACCGGTGCCCCGGCGATTCGCGTCGGATCACGAAATTCAATGGTACCCGAAGGACCGCTCAACCTCGGAGCTCAGGGTGACGCGCTCGCGCGATCGAGCGCAGGATCAAGTGCGTCGCGCAGGCCGTCGCCCGCCAGATTGAAGCCGAGCACGGTCAGGAAAATGGCGATGCCCGGAAAGGTCGCCAGATTGGGGTTCGAAAAGATGTAGCTGCGCCCTTCGCCCAGCATCGACCCCCATTCCGGCGTGGGCTGCTGCACGCCGAGGCCGAGGAAGCCCAGGCCTGCCGCGGTCAGCAGCGTGCTGCCCAGGCCCAGGGTGGCCTGGACGACAACCGGGGGCAGGGCATTGGGCAGGACGTGGCGCCAGATAATGCTCGGCCCGCGGGCGCCAGACGCCCGTGCAGCTTCGACGTAGTCGCGCGAGCGGATCGACAACGTCGAGGCGCGCACCAGGCGCACGAATGCTGGGACGACGCCCAGGCCGACGGCAATCATGACGTTTTCGATCCCGACACCCAGCACGGCAACCAGTGACAGGGCCAGCAGAAAGCCCGGAAATGACAGCAGCACGTCGATGACCCGCTGGATGAGCATGTCCAGCCAACCACCGTAGAAGCCCGAGACGGCACCCAGCGGAACACCGATGAGCAGACCGACGCCGACCGCGGCGAAGCCGATCAACAGCGAAAAACGGGCGCCGAACGCTAACCGCGCCAGAATGTCACGGCCGAGATGGTCGGTGCCCAGCAGATGCGCTGGGGTGGGTTCCAACAGCTTCTGATCGAGGTGATTCTCCTCGGGCGCATAGGTCGTTGCGATCGGCGCAAAGAGCGCAATGCACAGGAACATGGTCAGGATCGCCAGGCCAGCTACGGCGCCTCGATTCCGCCGAAAGCGTGCCCACGTCCGCCCAGGGTGACGGCGAGAGTCATTCCCTTCGGGGAGTGGCTTTTCGCCAGCGACGCGGCCGCGCGTCCACAGGCCGATGTGCATCACGCGTAATGAATGCGTGGATCGATAACGCTGTACAGCACATCGACAGTCAGGTTGACCAGGATGAACAGCGTTGAGAAGGTCAGCACGATACCCTGGACGACCGGGTAATCGCGCGCGAACAGCGCGTCGACCAGGAGCTGGCCCATGCCCGGCCAGCCGAAGACGGTCTCGGTCAGCACCGCTCCGCCGAGCAACGTGCCAAACTGGTGGCCGACGACGGTCACGATCGGTAGCAAGCCGTTACGCAGCGCGTGGCCGTAGACCACGGCGCGTTCGACGAGGCCTTTGGCTCGGGCGGTGCGGACATAGTCGGCGCGCAGTACTTCGAGCATGGTCGATCGGGTCATGCGCGCGATCAGGGCCACGGAAAACGCCGCCAGGGTCAGGGTCGGTAAGACCCAGGCGCCCGGGTCCTGCGAGCCAGCCGCGGGCAGCCACTGCAGCTTGATGGCGAACACGACGATGAGCATGAGTCCGAACCAGTAGGCGGGCATCGAAATCCCGAAGAGCATCAGCGCCGAGATGGCCAGGTCGATCCGCCGATTGTGATAGAGCGCGGCAACCAAGCCACCGGCAATACCCAGGGCCGCGGCGACCGTGATGCTGGTGGCGGCGAGCTCGGCGGTCCAGGGCAGCCGGGCCAGGACTTCGCTCATGACCGGTTGGCCGCTGCGGACCGAGGTACCCAGGTCGAAGTGCACCAGCCTGGCCAGAAAGGCGGCGTACTGGACGGGCCCCGGCTGATCCAGCCCGAGTTGCTGGCGGATGTGCTCGACGTCGGATTCGCTGGCCAACAGACCGGCTACGATCCGCGCCGGATCACCCGGCAACAAGCGCACCATCATGAAGACGACCACCGACACGCCGAGCAGTGTCGGAACGGCAGCGACCAGGCGACGGGCGACGTAGTGCAGCACGAGGGCAGTCGGGTCAGTCTACCCCCGGTGCCGACGCCACTAGTACGCACGTCGGCCATCAGCTCGTCGAATGTGCAGCTGTGCTTCGTCCGAGAGCCGCCGAGCTGAAGACGGAGCTTTCCTCAGTTCGGAGTGTGGTCGATCTCTTTAGCGAATCTGCGAATCACCGCTGGCCCCGCCACCGCACACAGCACTCCCAAACCCGCCGCAACCAGCAGCGAATACTCGTACCAGGCGTTTGTCTCGGCAATCTGGCGCCGCTCGACCAGCGCCCGATCCATATCGGGCACCAGAATCATGGACGCGCGCAACGCCGCGAAGTTGTCGTCATTGAGCTGGGTGATATTGAGATAAATCAGCATCGCCAGCACCGCGATCGCTACTCCAGCGACACGCAGGTTGATCAACCGGGCGGGTCGGTGCTCCTTGGGCGCACCAGCCATGGTCATTGTCCGAGGTGAACCACGATCGACCCACCGCCCATGCCGGCTTGCCAGGCATTAACTGATGGGCCGCTGCCTTTCCAATTGATGAGCAGTTGCCCGGCGAACTCCTGGCACGCGCCGGCTGAAACGTTGCCGCACCAGACATAAAACGCCCCCCACGCCCTGACATTGAGCAGCGGCTTGGTGCCACCATCCACGATGGGCAACCACATCACGCAACCGGGGCCACCTTGAGCAAAGTTGTTGGCATCCGTATTGGCAGCGCATGCACCCGGGGCGCTGGCCGCGCCATTGATTTGGGGCACCTTGTTACCCTGCAGATCCACCATCGCCACGGGCGTACCGGAGCCCAGGTTCACCCAGTTGTCGGTTGGCGTCTGCGTCGCATTCGCGCCACCCTTGAAGCCACTGACGCCGCAATCGCCCGTTTGGGGAGACTGACCTAGCTTCTGACCCTTGATGTAGTACACATGGCCATCCATGGACGGGTTGGGATAGACTGCCGGTCGCGTCGGTTGACCTAGGGCCGGTGTGGCCAGGATGACCTCATTTGCGGTATTCGGACCACTTGGCTGCCAGGTCGGCAGTGCGGCTGGCACTGTGCCCAACACCTGAGGTGTGGTGGTGGCGATCACCGGCGTCAGGAAGTCGATGAGTCGCTCCGCGGCGCCGGCCCCGCCACCGCACACGATGAACGGCGCGTTGCGCACGTCGCCGGCGGTGGCGATGCCCACGTTAGCCGTGGCTGAGGCCGCGGCCGTGATGTTGACAACGCCCAGCATACCGGCCAGGAACGTATGAAACGGGATGTTGACCTCGACATGGACACCGTTGGCGCTGCTGGCACCTGTGTTCCAGGGGATCGTCACTGAGCCGCCGGAACCGCCGCAGGCACTCGGAAGCGGAATCTCGCCGCCGGTCTGATTACCAGCGGTGTCGACGAAGTAGGCATGCGTGACCGTTGGACTGATGCCGAACGCATTGGCCAGGTCATAGGTGCACACGGCTGCGCCAACGGTGCTATCGAACTGGCTGGGCGCCCGCGATAACTCACCGGTCCCAGCCAGCGCCGCCGCATCCGCCGCCGACTGAGCGGTGCGCCGTTGGACATACAGGTAGCCCCCGTCAAGGACCAGGGCGACCATCGCCAGCAGGCCGACGAGCGACAGCGCAAACATAACCATGATCTGCCCGGGCTCGCGATGAGAAACATTCATCTGATCATTCACCAGTCGTGCGTGTGGTGGTCGTGAGCACCGTCAACGGCCGCAAGAACGAGACGTTGACGACCCCGGACAATTTGTTTTCAAACAGGGGGCTGTAGTGAAAGGTGTAACTCGTGTCGACTTCGACGATGCCACCGCCGCCGACTTCCATACCCAGATTTGCCAGCACGCAGCTCGTCGTCATTGGCAATGGACAGATCTGAAGGAAGCCGTCGGCCGTGCTCCCAATCGAAACGCCTTCCGGAATCATGAGCACCGATGCATAGTCGCCATTGGCGCTGATGCCATAGGCCGGCAGGCTCGGAACTGATGTGCCCGGCATGGTGTAGGTGGCGGTGCCGCTAGCCCCCTGTCCAGCAATCGGCTTGAAGGTCATGACGTTGTTCGCGTAATCGATGTGCACCGTTACGCCACACCCACTGGCGCCAATGGTGGCGCAGGAGATAGCTCCCGTAGTGGGGGTAATGCTGAAGTTCGTGACCGCGGTCGCCGGGCCCGCCAGAACTGTCAGGTTGTTGAAGGCATTGACCGTGTTCGTCACACACGTGGTGCAAGGCGCCGGGAGTGAGGAACCCCACGGATCGGTGAGCGCGACCACTCGGGCCAACTCGCGTGCGCCATTGGTGATCGAAACATATGTGAATAGCATCCGCGAGAAGTCGATGAGGCCAAACAGCAATAGCAGGAACAGGGGTACGACGATCGCGAACTCGGGCAGTGCTTGCGCACGACGACGATGCATCACACGAACTCCATCGATGCTTGGCCCTGGACCCCAATGGGCGGCAGGCACAGCGCCTGACCCATACACCAGCCGCCCATCATCGCCACCGAGCCACTTGCGGTGACGGTGATCCGCCCACCAGAGAGCAATGGGTTCGAACTGTTGGCCTCGGCCAGGGGAATCGAGTTGTATGCGGTACCTGAACCCGGTGGAGTCGCGGCGAGAGTGAAAGTCCAGGTTGCACCGGCGCAGTTCTGAGCGGTCTTGATTGGCTGGCAACCGTCCAGCGCCGGGCTGGAGGCATCGATCAGCCGCTGCAGGATCGTTGTGTCGGACACACCCGCTGCGCTCGAGCTGACCGCCAGTCGCGACCCATAGCGGACGGCTTCACGAGCGCCCTGCTGGGCGGCCACGCCGAAGGTGAACGCGCGTCCCAGATCGATCATGCCCAGGGTCAACAACATCAAAACGGGCAGAACGAAGGCAAACTCGACCAATGCTTGCGCCTGGTGAGACTTGCGAGTGAAAAGCGAAACAGAGAGGAAGGGGAACACGCGTCGGGGAGTCTAACGAGCACGGCGCTGGATTCAAGACCAAACGGGGGAGTACGTTGGTCCTCATTCTGGTAGCCAATCCGCGTGACGACCTGTCCGCTGAGCTCGACCCGCCGCTCTCGGTGAGCTCCCGTACCCCGAACCAAACCCTCCATTCGTCGCACCGGACATGTAGCTACGGCGTTTCGGTGATGGCCGACGGCTGGCAAGGCTGTCTGGGGATTCGCGTGTGGTTCGACCGTGCCCATCAGTTCGGGGCACCGGCCTCGGTTATCTCTCACTCGGCAAATGGCCCAGCTGAATGGCGGACGCATTGAGGCGACGAGCGAAGGGCGCGGCAGCGCGGCCGCCGTTTCATTTAACGCTGTACGTTGGGCCTGGTCGCGCGCGGGGCGCCGCCCGCGCGCACTGGCTCGGTGCTAGACCGAACCTGCGACCGAACTGAGCAGCGCGCTGACCGCGGGTCCAAAAACAATCAGCCCCGCAATCGCCAGAACGGCAACCAGGGCGATAATGAGTCCGTATTCGACAAGGCCTTGAGCGTCATTTCGGTAAGTCATGCAAGTGCTCCTGCTGCGACTATCGGCAGGAGGCGCGCCGCTTTTAGTCCGCTAAATCGGTGAAATCTTCAGGTGGGTAGTTTCCGAACCCTTTGTCAAATGGGCTCGGCGAAGGCGGCGGAGATCTTCTCCGAGGGTGACATGGTGATCCCCTTCAACTGCGCCGTGTGCACGATGACCGAGCTGGGCGACCACAGGAAGATCCACGGCGCGTCGTCCCAGACGATGCGCTG
>Ga0070730_10005852_pt1 | contig 10556 bp, 6 predicted proteins | sample Coa_R1_3_FD_66447 | JGI IMG/M metagenome (GOLD analysis project Ga0070730, IMG submission 66447) | Surface soil microbial communities from Centralia Pennsylvania, which are recovering from an underground coalmine fire - Coalmine... | ecosystem: Environmental > Terrestrial > Soil > Unclassified ... | reverse complement strand
TGGTCCAGCTCATCCTCGTAGCGGCTGACCGTCACGCGGGCGCCGTTGATGCGGAGGTTGTACGTCACTCGGTCTAATCCGTCGAGCACCGCGGCGGCTTCGTTCGCCAGACACGTGAAGGCAGCACCGGCGACGTGCTCGGCGAGGTAAGCGGCGAAGGCACGGAGACCGGAGGAGGCAGGCTCGACCTCGCCGAGTTCGTGCGTCAGATGCCTGACCGCCTCGGTGTATAGCGTCGCAGCGTCCAAGAGCCAGCGCTGCTTCTCGGGCTTGTAGTGCTGCTTGCGAGCGAGAGTGAGGAACGAGCGAACGCGATGCATGCGCTCGCCGAACTCGCGCAGCGCGTCGTGAACTGCGGGAACCTCGACGTCTCGGAAGACCTCGTGCCGGTACCCGATCTGCTCCACCGATGAGAGTGGCGTGCGAAAGAACGGCACGAGGTCGTACTCCTCGTGCTTGTCGACTGCAGCGTCCACGACCTGGTCGAGGTTGAGGTCGCGAAAGGAGGGCGGCTCGCGGACCGCATCGAAATTGGGCGGCCCGTCGGGGAAGAGGATGCTCGCGAAAGGCGCCGCCGCAACGACGGCTGCGCGCGGATCCTCGTCACGCGCTACCTGGAGATGTCCCGACTGACTCATCAACTTCCACCGGATCGTCTTCGGTAGAAGCCATCAGCCCTGGGGGCGGTTCTAGGCGGGCTTCATCGCCTCAATCCAGTCTACCCGTGCGCATGCGAGCGACCTCGCGGCGGTCGGCCGGCCTGCTCGCGGTCCACCTCGGGTTCGTCGCAGGGAAAGCGCCCGATCCTCCGCTCTCGGAGGCCCTGCCGGTCGTGAACGAGATCGTCGACACGCCGTCGGACGGCACAATGAGGCCGTGGAGTCGCTCCAGGGACACCTCCTCGTCGCCTCGCCCTCCCTGCTCGACCCGAACTTCCGGCGCGCAGTCGTCCTCGTGACCGAGCACACCGAGGATGGTGCGGCAGGGCTCGTGCTGAACCGCCCGTCGCCCGTCGAGGTCGCGGGGGCAGTGCCCCAGCTCGAAGAAGTGGTCGACGACGGCGAGCAGGTCTGGGTCGGCGGGCCCGTTCAGCCCGAGGCCGTGCTCGTGCTGGGCGAGTTCCTCGACCCCGACGACGCCGCCGTACCGCTCTTCGGCTCGCTCGGCTTCCCGTCGCTGGCGGAGCCGGAGGAGATCCTCCCGGCGACGACGCGCCGGCGTGTGTTCGCCGGCTACGCCGGCTGGGGCGTCGGGCAGCTCGAGGCCGAGCTCGAGGACGAAGACTGGATCCTCGAGCCGGCGCTTCCCGACGACGCGTTCACGCAGGAGCCGGACGAGCTGTGGCGCGACGTGCTGCGCCGCAAGGGCGGGGTCTACGAGCTCGTCTCGCGAATGCCCGAGGATCCGAGCGTCAACTGATTCGGGCGAACGCGAACGCGTAGGTCAACTTCGGCAGCAGGAAGCGCTCGCCGTACCTAGAGGAGCGCTCGCGCACCTCGCGGAGCCAGTCCGCGCCCTCTGCAGAACCCGCCGTCAGGAAGCGGCTCGTCGTGGCCAGCATCGCGACGAGGCCGTCGGGGCTCGACTCGTCCGCGCTCTCGACGACCGTTCGTCCCAGTTCTCGGAACCACGGGGCGCTCGGCATCTCCTCATCGACGAATGGGGAGTGGCCCGCGAAGCCGATGAGCTCAGCGAGCTCGTGCTGCAGCGGGTCACGGGCATCCCACCAATTCCAGAGGAGAGCCAGCCCACCTCCAGGCCGGATGACGCGGTGAAGCTCCGGCACCGCTCGCTCTCGATCGAACCAGTGGAACGCCTGCGCCGCGAACGCCGCGTCGATGCCGGCGTCCGGGAGCGCAATCGCTTCCGCAGGCCCTTTGAGCACCTCGGCTTCGGGCACCGCTTGCCGCAGCTGTTCGAGCATCGGTCCTCCGGGCTCGACCACGACAACCTCGAAGCCGAGCGCGACGAGGCCGCGCGTGAGCTTCCCGGTGCCGGCGCCCACGTCGAGGACTCGAGCGCGCTTCTCGAGCCCGAGCTGCGTCGCCGCCCAGCGAAGCACTTCCTCCGGATACTCCGGTCGATGCCGCTCGTACTCCGCGGCCACGGTCTCGAAGCTTCTCGAGCGGGCTGCGCGGTCAGACACGGCTCGATGGGCAGAGGTCGTTGACGACACAGTCCTCGCACCGAGGCCGGCGCGCGTCGCAGACGCGGCGGCCGTGCCAGATGAGGAGGTGCGGCAGGCGTCCCCAGTCGGTGCGGGGTACAAGCCTCGCGAGATCGCGCTCGATCTTCACCGGATCCTCCTGACGCGTGAAGCCGAGCCGCTGCGCGAGGCGCCGCACGTGCGTGTCGACGACGACGCCCTGCGGCTCGCCGAGCTCCGAGGAGACGACGTTCGCCGTCTTTCGCGCCACGCCGGGTAGCCGGATCAGCTCTTCCAGCCGCCGCGGCACCTCACCGTCGAAGTCCTCGAGCAGCATCCGCATCGTCCCGCGCAGCGCCTTCGCCTTCTGGCGGTAGAAGCCGGTGGCGAAGATGTCGCGCTCGAGCTCCTCCTGCGTCACGGAGAGGTAGTCCTCCGGCTTGCGGTACTTCACGAACAGCGTCTGCGTGACGCGGTTGACGTTCACGTCGGTCGTCTGAGCCGAGAGCATGACCGAGACGAGCAGCTCGAGCGGCTCGTGGAAGCGGAGCGCGATCGCCGCGTCGGCGTGCTCGGCGGCGAGGCGCTCGATGATCGGACCGATCCGCTCCTTCTTCGGCCCGACCTTGCGGCGGGCTTCCTTCACGTAACTACGAGGCAAGGGCTTCCGGCAGGCGCGGACGCAGGCGCGGCCCGGCGCAGACGAGATCGAGCGCCGGACAGCCTGCGCACGCGACGTCGCTCGGCGCCGGCGGGAACTCCCCGGCCTGGATGCGCGCGATCGCCGCGGACAGCTCTGCCTCGAGCTCGACGACGTCGGCGCGCGTGAACACAGCCTCCACCGGCGCGTCGGGCCGCTCGAGGAAGTGGTAGACAACTTCGACCTCGTCGGCACCGGCACGGAAGCAGGCGAGCGCGTAGACGAGGCGCTGCAAGCGGTAATCCTGCTCGACGATCTCCTCCGGCGACGCCTCGCCGATCAGGTTCGTCTTGTAGTCGACGACGAGGGCGCGCCTCGGGGCGGAGAGGTCTCGACCGGGCCCCGGCCGCGCGTCGGCGGCTTTGCCGTCGACGCTTGCAGCCAGATGGAATGCGTCGAGGAAGCCGTGCACGAGCACGCCGTCGTGCTCGAACGTGAAGTGGCGCTCTTTCTCGACGCCGCTCAGGGTCGCCACGCGGCGGGCGAGGTCGGATTCGGTATAAGCGGTCACGAACGCCCGGATCCGCTCGTCCTCGAGCTCGGGCGCGACCGGTGCGGCAAGATCGACGTGCTCGAGGACGGCGTGCACGGCGCTCCCCACCTCGATCCCGGACATCTCCCCCGTTCCGTCCCCCTCGACGGGCCGCTCGCTCATCCCGAGGCCGTAGCGGACGAAGTACTTGTACGCGCACTGTTCGAAGAGCGAGAGCGCGGTGAAGGAGAGCTTGCGGACGCGGTGGAGCGGCGGCTCGGGCAGCGCGACGAGAGGCGGAAGCTCGGGGGCCGTGTGCGAGAAGACGACGTTTTCGAGGGCGGTGAAGAGCGCGAGCTGACCTGTGCTGGAAACGTCGGCGGCGGTGCCGCCGATGTCCGGCTGTGGCTCAATCGAGACCCCATCTCCAAAGGCGTTCGGGGCGGGGTGATAGCGATCGAGCCGGACGAGCAGGCGGGCGTCGCCGCGGACGAGCTCGATCGGCTCGTCGCCGGCCTGCGCGAGCTCGTCGTCGGCCTCGAGCCGGTCGAGCACCCATGCGATCGGCGTCGGCACCTCGCGTTCCGCGCCGAGATCGACGGAGCCGGAGACGATCAGCCGTTCTTTCGCCCGGGTCAGCGCGACGTAGTAGAGCCGCAGCCGCTCCGCGCGCTCGGCCTCCTGCCGCGCTTCCTTCACCGCCTCGTAGTCGAAGGCGCCGCGGTGCTTCGCGGTCACCGGATCGGCGACGCGGAAGCCGAAGCGGCCGTTGGGCAGCGCGAGGATCTCATCGGGCGACGGCGGCACTCGGTCGCGCCCCGCATCCGCGACGATCACGACCTTGAACTCGAGACCCTTCGCGGCGTGGATCGTGAGGAGGCGGACGGCGTCGGCGCCCTCCTCCTCGGCGACGGCCTCGAGCTCGCGGGTGCCGACCGCCTCCTGCTCCGTGACGAAGCGGACGAAGCCTTCGACGTCCGTCCCGCGCAGCTCCTCGTAGGAGCGCGCGAGACGCGCCAGTTTCCGCAGGTTCGCATAACGCCGGCGCCCGTCCCACTGCGCGAGCACCGCGAGGTCGTAGTCGTGCTCGGCGACGATCTGCTCGCAGAGGCGCTCGAGCGACAGCCTCGGCAGCGTCTGGACGAGCCGATCGTAGCGTTGACGGAACGCGCGCATCAGCCGCTCGTCGCGTTCCGCGAGGCCCGGCGGCAGGGTGTGCTCGAGCCCGGAGAAGAGCGGCCGCCTCGACGCGACCCGGCGCAGCAGCGCGAGCGCGTCGTTCGAGACGCCCACGAACGGCGATGCGAGCACGGAGACGAGCGCCGAGTCGTCGTAGCGGTTGTGCAGCAGGCGGAGATACGCGAGCAGGTCGGCGACCTGCTGCTGGCCGAAGTAGCCCTTGCCCGTCGCCCGGTAGGTGGGCAGCCCGGCGCGGCGCAGCTCGTCCTCGTACCACTCCGCGTCGGTGCCGGCCGCGAAGAGGAGGACGATCTCGCCGGGCGTCGCCGCCCCGCCGTCGACGAGCTCACGCACCCGTCGCGCGACTGCGCGCGCCTCGCCGCGGCGCCAGTGGACGCCGCTGTCCTTGTAGCTCTCCTTGTCGGTGACGAGAAGCTCGACGGGGTGGCCGAAGACGGGATCGGGGTACTCGGCGGCGGCCGCGAGCTCCTGGAACTCGCTTCCGAAATGCGAGCCGAACAGCTCGTTGACCGCGGCGAGCACCTCCGGGCGCGACCGGTAGTTGAGCGTGAGCGAGAGCGACTGCTCTGTCGCCTCGCGCCGCTCGCGGAAGACCTGCACGTCGGCGTGGCGGAAGCCGTAGATCGACTGGAACTCGTCGCCCACGAAGAAGAGCTCCGTCTCGGGCGTGCGGATCAGGTCGACGATCTCCGTCTGCAGGCGATTCGTGTCCTGGAACTCGTCGACGAGGATCGAGCGGAAACGCGCCTGCTCGCGCTCGCGAAGCTCGGGTTGGGAGCGAAGGAGCTCGCGCGCCTCGAGCTGGAGATCCTCGAAGTCGAGCGCCGACTCGCGCGCCTTCGCCTCCGCGTAGCGCTCGGCGAAGAGTGTCAGCAGCTCTTGCAGCAGCGCCCGGTCGCGCGCGGCGGCTTCGTCGAGAGCCGCCTGCTCGACCGCCGCAAGCGCTTCGGAATAGCCGGCCGCGCGATCGCCCCGAGCCTTGAAGCCGGTCAGGTTCATCAGCCGATCCGGACGGCGGTCGCGCGCGAGCAGCTCGAGCAGCTCGGCCGCATTGCGCCGCTGCGTGTCCGTCGCACCCGGATCTGCGGCCAGCACGGCCGCAGCGGCGTGCAATTCCTCGACTCGCTGTCCGAGCTCCGACTGCGTGGCGAGCTCGAGGTCGAGCTCGCGTCCTGCCGCGCGGAGCGTCTCGTAGACGCTCGTCAGCATCCGCCGCAGCCGGTCGCTCCCGTACGTCGCGAGCAGCAGGAGCCGCTGCGGATCGTCGCCGGCGCAGAACTCCGCGAGCGCTTCGCGGAACGCCTCCGAACGGAGAACGGCCCCCTGAGGCTCGTCGAGCTCGCGGAAGCGCGGATCCAGCCCGGCGGCGAGCGGGTACGTCTTCAGGAGACGAGCACAGAAGCCGTGGATGGTCGAGATCCAGGCCCCGTCGAGCCTGCGCGCGAGGTCGTGCCGGCCGCGCTCGGCGAGCGCGGCGCGGATTCGCGTGCGCAGCTCACCGGCCGCACGGCGGGTGTACGTGATGACGAGGATCGAGTCGACGTCGATCCCTCGCTCGCAGACGGCCCGCACGACCCGCTCGACGAGGACGGCTGTCTTGCCCGTGCCGGCCCCGGCGGAGACGAAGACCTCTCCCCCGGCTTCGACGGCAGCCAGCTGCTGCTCGTTCATGCGCGCTCGATCCGGCACATCGTCCAGAGATCGCACCAGGCCGGGCACTCTCCGCCGAGCGGATCGTGGCGGACGTCGCCCTCCCGGATCCGGCCGGCGAGCCTGGCGGCCGTTTCCCGCGCCGACTCGACGAGTGCCCAGAACGCCTCCTCGTCGAGATAGTCGTGCGACACGTAGCCCGGCAGCGTCTCCGCCTCTGAGCTCCGCACCAGGCCGCGCGGCTTGCGTGCGCCCGCCAGCGGCCGGTAGAGCCCGCCGAGCGGCTCGAGCCCGACGAGGTCGCGGAGCACGAGCATGTAGAGCGGGATCTGCAGCCGCAGCTCGCTCTCGATCTGCCGCGCCGAGTGGGCGCTCTTCCCCGACTTGTAGTCCTGGACGACGCCGCGCGCGCCGAACGGATCGACGTCGATGCGGTCGATCTTCCCCGAGAGGGTCATGCCCGGCGCGAGCTCGAGCCCGCGCTGTAGCTCCGGCGCCGCTCTCTCGCTGCCGAACGCGACCTCGAAACGGCGCGGGACGAGCGCCAGCGGCGACGCGCACTCCTCCTCCACGAACGCGGCGAGATCGCGCCACAGCGACTGGTCGAGCTCGCGCTCCTGCATCTCGGTCAGATCCATCCGCACGCCGGCGACCGACTCGTCGAGGCAGCGGCGCATCAGGGCGGTCGCCGCCTCGACGTGCTGCGGTTCGAGCTTCTCGACCCCGAGCTCCGCCGGGATGCGCGAGAAGAAGCGATAGAGCGCGTTGTGCGCAACGCTGCCGCGCTGCTTCGCGTCAGGCTCCGCGTCGATCGTCCTCGGGTCGAGGAACCGCTCGACGAACCACGCGGAGGAGCAGTCGGCGAAGCGCTCGAGCTCCGTGACGGCGAACGAGCCTCGCGAGCCGAGCTGCTCGAGCACGATCGGATTGGTCAGCCGCGTCGGACGATCGAAGGCGCCGCGGGCGCGCTCGAGCTTCCGCTCCCAGCCGTTCGCGCGGGCGATCGCCTCGGCCTCGCCCGCATCCCGGGCGGCGAGCTCCGCGAGGGCGCGCAGCCGTTCGCGCTCGGTCGGGGCCTCCTCGATCGGCCACGTGATCGCCGAGAGCGGGCGCCGGCGCGTCCAGCGGCCGGTGTCGTCCCGGTCGAAGAGCGCCTCGACGTCGTGCCAGAACGGGCTCGCCTCGCGCGGGCTCCCGTCGTCGTCGGCCGCCTCGCGCACGAGATAGAGGCGCCGCGAGGCACGGGTGCAGGCGGTGTAGAAGAGGTAGCGGTCGAGCTCCACGGGATCCGGCCGCGTGAGCCGTGCGCCCTTTGAGTCGAGCTCACGACGTGCGTCGTCGTCGAGGAACGGCGAGCGGCCGCCGCGGCGAGGCAGGCTCCCCTCTTCGAGCCCGAGGACGAAGACGGCGTCGAAGCGCCGTGTGCGGGCGCGCCGCAGGTCGACGACCGCGACGCGTCCGGCGTCCTCACCCGCCCGTCGCGGAAGCACTGCGCGCTCGATCGCGACGACCACGTCCTCGCGACTCAGCTCTCCGCACAGCTCGCGCCAGCCGTCGAGCTCGGCGAGCAGACGGATCGACGCTTCGTACGCCCGCAGGTCGAGCCGGCTCCACGCGTCGGCAGGCGGCTGGTCGAGCCCGTAGGCGTTGCGCAGCATCCGGCCGGCGAGCTCGCCTACGGCTTCGACTGGATCCGCCGCGCCTCGCAGCTCCTCGAGCGCCGGCAGCGGCTCACCGCGGAGACGCTCCGCCTCGTCGACGACCCGCGCCGGCGCCTGGACGGCCCTCCCGCGCAGCCGTCCCTCGACGAAGTCGACCGCCCGCCGCTCGAGCCCCGAGAACGGCGAGCGGAGGAAGCGGAAGAGGTCGGTTCGCGTCCCTCCCGCCCACGCGAAGCGGAGCAGTGCCGCCAGGGCATCGGCGAAGGGAGTCTGGGTCAGCCGGAGCTCGCCGTCGACCGCATATGGGATGCCGAACGAGCCGAGGACGGTCTCGAGCGTGCCGCGAACCCGCTCGTAACTCGGCACGACGAGCCCGATGCGTTCGAGCGGCATGCCGCCGCGCGCGAGCGCGAGCACCTCCTCGCCGACGAGCTCGAGCGTGCCGCGGCTACCCGCGCCCTCGAAGAAGCGGATCACGCCGTCGAGCGGCGGAGCCGCGCCGGGGTCGTCGGCGAAGAGCGCGCGCTCGAGGTGCGCGAGCGCGGGCGGCGCGACCGCCGCATAGCGCGGAGGAAGCTCCTCGACCGCACCCGACGCGAGACCGGCGAGATCCTCGGCGGTGCGCCGGAGCGCCGCGAATGCCGGGCGGCCGGGCTCGTACGGAAGCGAGACGGTCACCTCCGCCCGCGCGGCCAGCGCCTCGAGAAGCGCCCACTCCGCACCGGTCAGATCCTCGAAGCCGTACGCGAAGACCGGCTCGCCGCCCCACGCGTCGAGCTCGCTGCGGAGGCGCTCGACGGCGTGAAGGCGCAGCGCGCCGCGGTCCCAGCGCCCGAGCCGGTCCAGCTCGTCGCGATAGCGCGCGTAGAGCGCGCCCAGCTCTCCTTCGATCGCATCCGGCTCCAGCAACCCAGTCTCGAGCTCGTCGAGCACCTCCTGCAACGAATCGACGAAGCCGGCGCGAGCCGCCGACTGAGCGAAGCCGCGCAGGTCCGCGTTCGCCACGACCCGGCGAACGAGCAGCAGCTCCTCGGCGCGTCCGAGCCGCGAACGACGGTCGGAGGAGCCCTGCGCAAGATCCCGGAATACGTCGTCGAACGTCCCGATCGAGCCGCCGAGGAGGGCCTGCCGTCGCGCCAGCAGCTCGAGCTCGACCCGGTCGACGTCCGCCCGGTTCGGCACGATCAGGAGCGGCTCGAGTCCAGCGGACGATTCGAGCGCGTCGAGATACCGGTCGAGCAGAAGCTCGACCTTGCCCGCGTTGGCGGGCCCCGCGATGAGGCGGAGCGGCACCCGCCTACGCTAGCGCTCTCGTCGGTCGAAGAGCGAAGCTCTTCGCCCGCGGAGAAACGGAACTACATTTGGGGCTGGCGCATGGCTCTGAGCGCTCTTCCGCCGCGTGAACGCCAGTCGGGTTCAAGCCGCTCGACCAAGAACCCAGGCCAAAGGGCCGGAGGCTAAGCCTCCGCAACGCGGGGCCTTGACCGCAGGCCGAACTGCGCTCGCGCCGGCCTCCGCCGCGCACGAGCGCACCCGGTAGCCATCTCGTCCAGAGCATCGAAACCGACACAGCACGAAGCGGGCCGGAAACCACGCTTTCCGGCCCGCGCAGTTCCCTTGCCCCGTTCGGAAACGCGCAGCGTTTCCGAGCTACCCCAGCGAGCGAAGCCGCAGGGCTTCGCGAGCTACACGAGCGCGGACTTCGGGCGGCGCCCACGGCGGGCGACGGCGCGGCCGGGCATCTTGCCCGCACAGGAGTCGCAGAGATCGGCCTGCTTCGCTCCTCGACGCGCGTCGGTGTACGTGACCCGCATCACCGCCCCCTTTGCTTCCTCGACTTCGCTGCCACAGCTGTCGCAGACGAGCACTGTTTTCCGGGCCACCGCTCCCTCCTTCGTTTGGGCGAATGCCGGAGGAAACCCTACAGAAAACCTGGTCCCGTCTATGCGGCCTTGTGAGGTCGCCGCCTACTGGTTGCGCCGGTACGTCCAGTGCCCTTTGGCCGTGCGAAAAGCGAGCGGGCCAAGGACGCAGGAAGGCCGCGTACCCGAAGGTACGCGGCCGACCGAGGACGCCGGCATGCTCCTCTTCCGGCGAGAGGGCTGACTCTCGCGCCTTGACGACCCGCAAATGGCAGGGCCGAAAATCGGCGATCGTTCGGCCGTCGAGATAGTGATCGACGACCGCTGGGGAGACGTAGGACTCCCGCGTCACGGCCGGCGTATTTCCGAGTTGCTTCGCAACTCGTCGCATGACAGCGGTGACGGACCGCTTCTGCTCGGTTTCGGACTCGGGGAATCCGCGTAGCTCGACCTCCTCGGCGAAGCAGATCGCTGCGAGAAGGCTGCCTCCCCACGTCCGGAAGTCCTTGGCCGTGAACTCCTCGCCGAGATAGATCTTCACGTAGTCGTTCAGCCGCTTGCTCGTCAGGTTGTAGAGGTCGCCCTCCCAGCGGTACTTGACGACGCGCGCTCCGCCCTCGACCCGAGGAGGCCCCGAATTTCGTCGGCGAGATCCTCGTCCACGAGCTCGGAACGAACTCTGATCCCGGCCTTCGACGGAAAGGAGAGCTTGACGCGTTTCCCGCGCACCTGGACATGCCGTCTGAGCAGGGTCGTGACGCCGTATGTTTCCTCGCGCGCGTAGCGCTCGGAGCCGACGCGGAACCAGCGCGGAATCGCGAGCGCTTCGATGCGTTCGAGCACCGCCTCGTCGCGGATCGGTTTC
>Ga0070730_10005851_pt1 | contig 10557 bp, 12 predicted proteins | sample Coa_R1_3_FD_66447 | JGI IMG/M metagenome (GOLD analysis project Ga0070730, IMG submission 66447) | Surface soil microbial communities from Centralia Pennsylvania, which are recovering from an underground coalmine fire - Coalmine... | ecosystem: Environmental > Terrestrial > Soil > Unclassified ... | reverse complement strand
CACCTGCGCGACCGAGGCGGCGGCGAGCGGTTCAGGATCGAAGCCGGCGAAGATGTCTCCGAGCTTGGCGGCCAATGCCTCTTCGATGGCGGCGACCGCGACATCGCTGCCGAAGGGCGGCACCCGATCTTGAAGCTTGGCCAGTTCGTCGGCGATGTCGAGCGGTATCAGGTCGCGGCGAGTCGACAGGGCCTGGCCGAACTTGACGAATATCGGCCCAAGTTCCTCCAGCGCGAGCCGGAGCCGCTCGCCGCGGGTGTCGCCGGCGCTGCGCTGGAACCAGGTCCACGGCGAGAGGTAGAACAAAAAGCGGAACGGGGAATACAGGTGGGTGGCGCGTATGAAGTCGTCCAAGCCGTGCCTGACCAGCGCGCGCTGGATCGTCAACAGCCGGACCACGACCCGAAACCGCATCAGACGGATCCCTTCAACCGCCGCTCCAGCCGCGCGATGCGTGCGTCGACGCGGTCGGCCGTCTCGCGCACGCGGTCGACACCCTGAAGAAATTCGTCGAGCTCTGTTTGGTTCACCAGGTCCCGGCTTTCTTCCTGCAAATACTCCGCGATGTTTTCGCCGGCGGTGCGTCGGGCCCGGTGCGCCCATTCGACCGCTTTCGACGCGAACCGCGACAAGCCGCGCGCCGGAACGTCGCCGATCAGCCGCGAGAGTTCCTCCTCGAAGTCCGGGCGCGCCAAGGCAAAAAGCTCGCGATAAGAATTCGCGATCTCTGCATCGCCGCTCACCGCCGCGCCGCCGCGCGCCGTTCCGGCGCCCCGCCGCATGTCGCCGCCGCCGGATGCTCCCGCCAACCGAAGCAGCGACAGGGGCGACCCGGAAATGGTGGCATCGGCTGTCTCGCATGCCTCCGAATCTTGCGGCGTGCCGGCGGCGGTGAGCGCCAGGCGTCCATGAATCACGCCGACGCGGATCGTTGCCATCCCCTCGATCTCGAGAAGCAGCGCGGTTCCGCCGAGGCGGCGAGCCAGCAGCGCGGCCTGCGTCGATGCCTCGACTCCGCGATTGAGCAAGCCTTCAAGGGCGGCCAGCCATGCGGGCGTTGCCGCCATGTCAGATCTTGTATCCGCGGTGCAACGCCACGATGCCGCCGCTCAGATTGTGGTACCGGACCTGGGCGTAACCTGCGGTCCGCAGCATCCCGGCCAAGGTTTCCTGGTCGGGATGCATCCGTATCGATTCCGCCAAGTAGCGATAACTGGCTTCGTCCCCCGCGACGAAGCGCCCCAGCAGAGGCAGGACGTTGAACGAATAGGCGTCGTATAGCGGCTTGAGGCCCGGCGCAACCGGGCGCGAGAATTCGAGAATCAACAGCTGACCGCCGGGCTTCAATACCCGCAACATCGAACGGAGGGCGGCGCCTTGATCCGTCACATTGCGCAAGCCGAAGCCGATGGTGACGCAATCGAACGAATCGTCGTCGAAGGGCAGCCGTTCGGCGTCCGCGACCAGGCATTCGACGTTTCCGACCCAGCCTGCATCGAGCAGGCGGTCCCTGCCTCGCTCCAACATGTTCGGATTGATGTCCGACAGGACGACGCGGCCTTCCTTGCCCACTTGCCGAAGCAAGCCGAGCGCCAGATCGCCGGTGCCCCCGGCGACGTCGAGCGCCCGCTGCCCCCGTTTCAGGCCGGTCAGCGACAGAGTGAAATGCTTCCACAGCCGGTGCACGCCGAACGACATCAAGTCGTTCATGATGTCGTACTTGGGCGCCACCGATGCGAACACGGAACGCACCCGCTGCGCCTTCTCGGCCCAGGCGACCTTTTCAAAGCCGAAATCGACCCGGCGGTCGGAGTTGCTCATGTTGCTCCTCGAGTGAAGGCCGCATTGTAGCCGACTCGAGCGATCCACCTTGGAGCCTGTGCCGACCCTATCCGTCCCGCCGGATTCCTGTGCTCGCGCATCGTTCCAGGTAGCGCGCCCAGTTCGCGGCGGCATCGCGTCCCAGTGCGTATAGCAAGTCCCACGAATAAAGCCCGGTGTTGTGGCCGTCGTCAAACACGAGCCGGACCGCGTAATTGCCGATGGGATCAACCGCCGTGATCCGTACGCGCTGCTTGCCGGTCTGCAGCGTTCCCTCGCCGCCGCCGTGCCCTTTTACTTCCGCCGAAGGCGAGAACACGCGCAAATACTCGAAGGGCAGCTCGTACCGTCGCCCGTCGTCGAACCGCACGTCGAGAACGCGCGACTCGGTGCGTAGCTTGATTTCCACCGGCTGAGGCATGTTCGCTCCCGAGTTGCCTAGGAACCTGTTTGCATTTCCCCCGGCAGCTGGAAAAAGCGCCGCAGGCGACTTTTTCCAATGAACAATACTAGAGGATGTACCGCGACAAATCCTGATCGCGCATCAGTTCCCCGAGATTGCCCTCGACGTAATCGCGGTCGACGAGCACGCGCGCTCCGCTGCGATCGGCGGCTTCGAAGGAGATCGACTCCAGCAAGCGCTCCATCACCGTGTGCAGGCGCCGCGCACCGATGTTTTCGGTTCCCTCGTTCACCTCGAACGCGACTTCCGCCAGCCGCCGCACGCCCGACGCATCGAATTCGAGCGTCACTCCTTCGGTGGCCAGCAGCGCCGAATATTGCCGGCACAGCGACGCGTCCGGTTCCGTCAGGATCCGCACGAAATCCTCCACGACCAGCGGCTCGAGTTCGACACGGATCGGCAGCCGCCCTTGCAGCTCCGGGATGAGATCCGAGGGTTTCGACATGTGAAATGCACCCGAGGCGATGAACAGAACATGGTCGGTCTTCACCGTTCCGTACTTGGTGTTCACGGTGCACCCCTCGACCAAGGGCAGAAGATCGCGCTGCACGCCCTCGCGCGACACGTCGGCGCCGGCCGTTTCCTGGCGGCGGGCGATCTTGTCGATCTCGTCGATGAAAACGATGCCGTTCTGTTCGGCATTGTCGACCGCTCGCGCCTTGAGTTCCTCTTCGTTGACCATTTTCGCGGCTTCTTCATCGACCAGGAGCTTCAATGCGTCCTTGATCTTGAGCTTGCGCTGCCGGGAGCGGCCGCCTCCCAGGGACTGAAACATTCCCTGAAGCTGCTGCGTCATCTCCTCCATGCCGGGAGGCGCCATGATCTCGACGCCCACCGGGAGAGCCCGCACCTCGACTTCGATTTCCCGATCATCGAGTTCGCCTTCGCGCAGCATCTTGCGGAAGCGCTGACGCGTATTCTCCCCATCGCGGGGAGTGGAATCGCCCGTGAAGCCGGCTTGGGCCCGGGGCAGCAGGGTGTCCAGCACCCGCTCCTCGGCGGCATCCGCGGCGCGGGGCCGTACTTTCGCGATCTCTTCTTCGCGCGTCATTTTAACGGAGATATCGACAAGATCACGTACGATCGAGTCGACTTCTCGCCCCACGTACCCGACCTCGGTGAATTTCGTGGCCTCCACCTTGATGAAGGGCGCCTTGGCGAGCCTCGCCAGGCGGCGGGCGATTTCCGTCTTGCCGACGCCGGTGGGCCCGATCATCAGGATGTTCTTCGGCGTGATCTCGGGGCGCAAATTCTCGGCCACGTGCTGGCGCCGCCAGCGGTTGCGCAAGGCGATGGCGACCGCCCGTTTCGCGGCTTTCTGCCCGACGATGTGCTTGTCCAGTTCTTCGACGATCTCACGCGGCGTCATTTGCGACATCGGTGTCAAAGCTCCTCGATCGTCAGGTTGCGGTTGGTGTAAATGCAAATGTCGGCCGCGATGTTGAGGGAGCTTTCGACGATCTCGCGTGCGGACATTTCAGTTCCCTGCATGAACGCCAAGGCGGCCGCCTGGGCAAACGGACCGCCGGAACCGATCGCAATCAAGTCGTGCTCCGGCTCGATCACGTCGCCGTTCCCTGAAATCACATAAGAGCTCTCGGCATCCGCCACGACCAGCAGCGCTTCGAGCCGCCGCAGGCTGCGATCGCTGCGCCAATCCTTGGCCAATTCGATCGCCGCACGGGTGAGATTGCCGAATTTTTCCAGCTTGCCCTCGAACCGCTCGAACAGGGTGAATGCATCGGCGGTGCCGCCGGCAAATCCGGCGAGGACCTTGCCGCCATACAAGTGCCGCACCTTGCGCGCGTTGCCTTTCATGACATTCTGGCCGAGGGTGACCTGACCGTCCCCGCCGACCGCAACCCGGCCGTTGCGCCGGACGGCGAGAATGGTGGTTCCGTAAATGCGCTCTGGATGGTGATTCATCTACGCCCTAGTGGGGCCGCGCCGCGCCCTTTCAAGCGCTGCCTCGGCGCCGGCGGGCGCGGGGGTGTGCGGCGTCGTAGACCTTCGCCAGGTGCTGAAAATCCAAGTGCGTATAGATCTGCGTGGTGGCGATGTCGGCATGTCCCAGGAGTTCCTGCACGCCGCGCAGGTCCGCGCTGGATTCGAGTAAATGGCTGGCGAATGAATGGCGGAACATGTGCGGATGCACATGCATTTCCAGGCCCATGCGCCGGGCCCAGATATTCACTCGAAGCTGAACCGCTCGCGATGTGAGGCGCCGTCCGCCGCGCCCGATGAATACGGCGGCGCCCTCGCGCCCCGGCAGCGCGGCGCGCTCTCGCAGCCATTTATCGAGGGCATTCACGGCCATTCGGCCGATCGGAAGGATGCGTGTCTTGCCGCCTTTGCCGTCGACGCGGACGGTGCGATCCTTGAGGTCGAGTGCCGCCAAATCCAAGCCCACGAGTTCGCTCAAGCGCAGTCCCGAGGAGTAGAACAGTTCCATCATGGCCTTGTCGCGCGCGGACAGGGTGTCATCGACTCTGAATTCGAGCAGCCGGCCCATCTGGTCCGCATCGAGGGTGGTCGGCAGACGCTTCTTCGAGCGGGGTGCGCGCACGTCCCGGGCCGCGTTCAACGGTGCGCATCCTTCACGCACGAGGAATTCAAGGAACGTGCGTGCCGCGGACAGACGCCTTTGAATACTGCGGGGGGCAAGTCCGGCTGTGTGCTCCGCCGCGGCAAACGCGCGCACTTGAAAGTTGTCGAGCGCGCACCACTCGCGTATCCCGCGCCGTTCGCAGAATCGCCGCAGCTGCATGAGATCGCGCCCGTAGGCCGCGCGGGTGTGCCCGCTCATGCGGCGTTCGTGGGTCAAGTGCGCGAGAAAGCGGTCGATCCAGGCGGAGAGGTCCGATGGCACGTCTAACGGATGAGGGCGTAGGTGACGAGTTCGCCGATGCGGGACAGAAACTCGGTACTCATCGCGGGATGAAACCGGTCTGAATCGCTCGCGCCGATTGCGAGAATACCCAGAGCACCTTTGGGTCCGAGCGGCGTCAGCGCCACGGATCCGATTTCAATCGAGTCTTTGCCGAAGAGGTAGTCGCGCTGCGAATCGCGAACTTGACCGCAGCGCGGCTTCCCGGATTGCAATAGCGATTCGAACATCCTGACGTCGGCGCCGGCCGGATCATCCACGCGCAGAAATCGTCCCGCCGCCGGCGCCAACGGACGGGCCTCCTCGAGAAACACCACGAGGACCGAGTGCATCGCTTCGAAGTCTTCGCGCAGGGACGTCTCGACCGCGTTGATGGCTTCCAATAGGTCGTGCGCTTTGATCAACCGTTGACTCAAGCGATGAATCCGGTCGGCCAGGGCGTCGTTGGCGCGGGCCACATCCACGAGTTCCTTCAGCCTTCGTTCGAGCGACTGATTGCGCTCCCGAAGGACCTCCACCTGCCGCTCGACCAGGCTGACCGTGGCGCCGGCATCGCGCAGATGCGGAAGGCGCAATTTTGCGAGCAACGGCCCGTTGCGCTCGAAGAAGTCCGGATGGGTCTGCAAATACTCTGCAACGCTCAAGTCGTTGATGCCGTCTTGCTTGATACCGCGTGCCTGACTCGTTGTCATCGTTACGCTCCCGTTCTCCACGTTAAATATCGATCGAACCGGTGAAAACCATGGTTGCGGGTCCGGTCAGCCAAATGTGCTGTCCGGGCCCGGACCAATCGACGATCGCCGAACCGCCCGGCAGGTCGACCCGCACCTCCGGATCCAGCCAATCGCGCCTTGCGCCGAAGGCGACCGCGGCACAGGCGCCCGTGCCGCAGGCCTGCGTTTCTCCGGCGCCGCGCTCGTAGACGCGAAGTTTGATGCGACTTCGATCCACGACCTGCATGAATCCCACATTAGTCCGCTTCGCAAAAGCCCGATGCCGCTCGATAGTAGGCCCAAAGCGTTCCACCGGCGCGGTTTTCACGTCGGGTACGCGCAGCACCACATGGGGATTGCCCATCGACACCGCGCCGAATTCGATGGCCGCCCCGTCGATCTCGAGCGAATAAACCGGCGCTTCGCCGGGCGAGGCTTCGCCGGACGCCTTCGGGCCGGCGGTTCCTCCGGTGGGCGCGCCTACGCCGGCCGCACCTCCGCCGGCCGCACCTAAGCCGGCCGCACCTCTCCCGGCCGGCCCCAGACCGGCCGTCTCCATCGAGAGCGAGCGCGGGTCGAAGTTCGGTATCCCCATATCGACCGACACCATGCCATTTTCGCGAACCCGGGCGTGCACGAGGCCGCCGGCGCTTTCCATGGAGATCTCGCGGCCGAGTTCGGGCTGCCGCGCGTACATCAAGGCGGCAACGCAGCGCGCGCCGTTGCCGCATTGCTCCACTTCGCCGCCGTCGGAATTGAACACGCGATAGAACACGCGAGTGTGTGTGTCGCGCGGCGCTTCGAGCATCAGGGCTTGATCGAACCCGATTCCCGTGTGCCGGTCCGCGAGAGCACGCAGTACGTTCGAATCGACGGAATGATACGTGGCAGGTGGAGCATCGAACACCAGGAAATCGTTGCCCAGACCCTGCATCTTCAAGAAATCGAGGCGCATGGGCGTGCAGCATACACTTTCGCGCATCGCCAATCATTTATAGGTTGCGGGGGTTGCGCAACACGCAATCGAGTTTTACCTTACTGAAAACAACAACTCTGGGGGATTATGCGTCATATCATGGTTTTGAACGCGAAAGGCGGCTGCGGCAAGAGCACACTGGCCACCAATATCGCGGTCTTCTTCGCCAAGGATGGTCATCAAGTCTGCATCGCGGACTACGACTCCCAACGAACGAGCCTGGATTGGCTGGCGCAGCGCCCCGCCGACTTGCCGCCCATCAGCGGCGTGCCCGCGTACGAAGACGGTTTGCGGAACGTGGCGCGTTCCACTGATATTCTGGTGATCGATGCGCCGGCCCGCGTGCATGGCACCGAGCTCAACGAACTGGTTCGACGCGCCGAAACCATCGTCGTTCCGGTGCTGCCATCGAGCATCGACATGAAGGCTTGCGCGCACTTCATGACCGAGCTGCTGGAGATCGGCAAGGTGTCGCGCCGACAGGCGCGATTGGCGCTGGTCGCCAACCGTGTGCGCGAGCACACCTTGATCTACGAAGAACTCGATCAGTATCTGGCGAAGCTCAAAATCCCCTACCTGGGGTGTCTGCGCGAAGCCCAAAATTACGTTCGTGCCTACGCTCGCGGCATGGGCGTGCTCGAACTTCCTGAGTACCTGGCGTCGGCCGATTGGAAACAATGGGAACCCATACATGAGTGGTTGGGCAGCAAGCGAAGCCAGCCGTAGGAGCCTGTCTGAGTATTCCGCGCCATGCTCGATGAGGAAACTCGTGTGCGCGTGAGTCTATCCAACTCCGACAGGAGTTTCAGCGCGGCGCCGGGACGGCCGCTGCTCGACGCGGCGCTCGACGCCGGCCTCAATCTGCCGCACAGCTGTCAAGGCGGCAGCTGCGGCGCCTGCCGCGCCCGACTCCTCGAAGGCGAAATCACCTATCCGAACGGCAGGCCGCTCGGTCTCTCCGACGCGGAAACGGCCGGCGGCTTCATCTTGCTGTGCCAGGCGCGGGCCGCGAGCGATCTGCGCATCGAGGCTTTCGAGTGGAGCGCGCCCGGCAGCTCGCCCATCAAGCGCCTGCCCGGCCGCATCGTGCGCTTGGGCAGGCTGTCGCACGACGTTCTGGGGGTATTCCTGCGCTTGCCGGCCGCTGAAGAGTTCAATTTCCAACCCGGCCAATACATCGACGTGATCCTGCCCGCCGGCCGCCGGCGCAGTTTCTCGATCGCATCGCCGCCCCATGATTCGTCGCTGCTCGAGCTGCACGTTCGCCGGGTTCCGGGCGGAGAGTTCACCGAGGCTTTGTTCGCCGGCTCCGATGCTCGCAGCGAGCACGATGGTCGCCGCGAGCGCGGCATGCTGCTGTCGATCGAGGGGCCCCTCGGACAGTTCGTGTATCGGCCGGCCGAAGCGCCGATGCTGCTGGTCGGTGGCGGTACCGGTCTCGCGCCCCTCAAGAGCATGTTGAGGCATGTGATCGAAAACCATCTGCCCCGGCGCATGACCTTGTACTGGGGCGTACGCAGTGAGCGCGACCTCTATGCGCATGATGAGCTGGAGGAGCTGGCCCGCCGCGCGCCGGCCCTTCGCTACGAGGCGGTGCTGTCCGAGGCCGGCGCCGCTTGGGCCGGCCGCCGCGGACTGGTGCACGAGGCCGTGTTGCAAGACTTCGAGAGTCTTGCGGCGACCGATATTTACGCGAGTGGTCCCCCGGCCTTGATCGCCGCCGTGCGTGAAGAATTCACACGGCGCGGCGCCGATCCGGAACGGCTGTATTCCGACTCGTTCGATTACGCCTCCGATAGGCTCGAGCGCCAGCGCACGACGGCCGCCAGCAAATCCTGATCGGCGGCCGTGCCCGCCTTGAGAATGGGTCCTGCCACGCCGCGCTCGCGCAGCGCGGCGGCCACGCGGTCGCCGGGCACCAGCCAATGCACGCGGTCGAAGTCGCGGCGCAGGGCCGCAGTAGCGATGTCGATCAGGCCGGCGACAATCTCGACGCTGGTCGCGGTGACGACTTGGATGTTGCCGGCGGCAAACTCGTCCCGCAGCGCTTCGAGAGTCGCGTCGCAGTGCGTGGCGCGCTCGCGTTTGTAGACGTCGGCGACCACGACCTGCGCGCCCCGCAGGGCGAGCTGCGTCTCGAGCAGATTTCGCCCGCCCATCCCCTTGACCAGCAAGACCCGCCGGCCCGCGGGGTTTGCGAGCAGCGGGTGAGACAGAAGACTCTCGGAATCGAATCCGCCCGCAGGCGTCACCGCCGCGCGCCAGCCCGCTTCGCCGAGCACCCGCGCGGTGGCGGGACCGATCGCGGCAAGCGTGACATCGCGCCTCGGATCCAGAAGCGCACTGCCGAACCGCACCGCGTTGGCGCTCGTGAAAACGACGAGGTCGAACGAATCGATGGCACCGACCTTGCGCCTGACATCGGATGGGTCCGACGCGGGCCGGACGTCGATGATCGGCAACCGCCGGACTCGCGCTCCGGCCGACTCCAGCAGGCGGCACAGCGGCGTGGCTTGATGCTCCGGCCGGGTGACGAGGACTCCGACGCCTTGCAACGGCCGCATGTCTACGCCCGCTCGCTCAAATTGCGCGCAGCCGGTCCAAGAGTGCGCGCGCGCCCGCCGAGAGAAGGCGATCCGCGAGCTCCTCGCCCAGAGCGCGGGCCTCATGCGCGCCGCCCGTGATGGTGTCGCGCAGCAGGCGCGATCCGTCAGGCTCGGCCACCAAACCATCGAGCGTCAACCGCGTTGCGTCGAGTGTCGCGTAGGCCGCGATCGGCGATTGGCAGCTGCCGCCGAGCCGTCCGGCGAAAGCCCGCTCGGCCTCCATGGCGGTCCGGGTCGTCGCGTCGTTCAGGCCCTCGAGGAGGGAATGCGAATTCGCGTCGCCGCCGCGGCATTCGATGCCGATGATCCCCTGGGCCACCGCGGGCAGGCATTCGCGCGCGCTCAAACGCGCCGTGATTCGCGATTCCCACCCCAACCGGATGAGGCCGGCGCAAGCCAGGATGATGGCATCCAGCTCGCCATCGTCGAGGCGGCGCAAGCGCGTATCCACATTGCCGCGCAGCGCTTCGATGCGCAAGTCCGGCCGCGCCGACAAGAGCTGCGCCTGGCGTCGCAGGCTGGATGTTCCCACACGCGCACCCTCGGGCAGGTTGTCGAGCCGACCGGCCACCGCCGTGACCAGCGCATCATGCGGGTCCGCGCGCGGCAGAACGGCGGCGATCGCGAATCCGGAGGGCACGACGCTCGGCACATCCTTCATCGAATGCACGGCGATGTCGGCGCGTCGATCTTCGAGCGCCGTCTCCAACTCCTTGATGAACAATCCTTTCCCGCCGATGGCGGCCAGGCTTCGATCCTGAATGCGATCGCCCTTGGTGGAGATCGGCACGAATTCGATCTGGAGACCGGCATGGGCCCGACGCAGGAGACCGGCTACGTGCTCGGCCTGCCACAGAGCGAGGGGACTTTTTCGCGTCGCAATTCTTAACGTCGTCGCCGGATCGTTCACTTCGAGTCCGGCGGCGCTTTGGGGAACAGCGCGGATTTCAAGCGATAGATGGCCGATATGTCCTCATCGCCGAAGCCGCGTTCGATCAGCCGCTCGTATTCCTCGAGCGTGGATTCGACGACCGGAAGCACCGCGCCGCGTTGCGCAGCCATATCGCGGCAAATGCGCAAATCCTTGTCGT
>Ga0070730_10005850_pt1 | contig 10558 bp, 16 predicted proteins | sample Coa_R1_3_FD_66447 | JGI IMG/M metagenome (GOLD analysis project Ga0070730, IMG submission 66447) | Surface soil microbial communities from Centralia Pennsylvania, which are recovering from an underground coalmine fire - Coalmine... | ecosystem: Environmental > Terrestrial > Soil > Unclassified ... | reverse complement strand
GTGTTCAGGAGGCAGACCTTCCGATCATCATTCGGATCATTGAACAACTCGACAATCCGGGCGCGCTCCGAGTCCTTCGTCTTGCCGGTAATCTGGAATGGAATCTGATCCCTCCCGAGTTCCCCATAGATCGCTTCGCCAAGCAGCTCGATCACCTGCGTAAAGTTGGAGGCGATGACTACCTTGGAGTCGTATCCCTCCCGTTCGCGAAGGAACTGAAGGATCCATTCCAGCTTGTTACTCGGGAGCGTTGGCTCGAACTGAAGCTCGTCGTAGACATGCCCCTTGTCACCGACCAGCATATACTTCTGGACACGATCGAGGCGGCCGGTCGAAATCGCGAACTGGCGGAGGCGAGTGATCTCGGCGAGGACGCCGGCCGCCGTCAGGACACCGCCCTTCAGCCGGACCTGAGCGAGTGACTCCATCTTCCGATAGGCGGCCAGCTGCTGCCCGTCCATATCCAGCCAGACCCCGGTGAGCCCGTCCGGGTTGTCCGGCGGCGGTGTGCCGACATAGTCGATCGGCGGAAGGTCCGGTGCAGCGACGGCCTTGCTTCGCTGGAGCAGGTACGGAGCGATGGCCCGAGCCCACTGCTCGTCATCCAGCGGCTTCGGCACCTTAGCCCCCTCGGCGACTACATGGCCAAATCGGCCCTCAGAGACGCCGAAGTGGGTGCCTGCAAAGTTCCAGTAGCTTGTCCACACATCGGGACGACACCAGTTTAGCGTACCCCAGGCTTTCGTTAGATTGGAACGGAAGGGGGTGCCGCTCAGGGCAAAGGCGATCCCGCCGGGCCGGACCCTCCGTCGAATATGCATCGCTCCGAAGCGGCCCTGGGTGATCCGCTTGCTCTGGATGTTCGCCGTACTAGCGAGCAGCCGATGGCTCTCGTCCATGATGACGGCATCCCAGGTTAGCTTGTGGAGCGAAGGCCACTCCGGCTCGGGGATGAAGTTATGCCGGTGCTTTTTCTCTGAGAGTCCCTCCGCACAGAGCTTCCGATCCTCTCCAGGCGGAAGGCTACAGACCTCGACTCGCTTCGCCCGCACCATCTCCGTATTGACGATGAGCATCTTCCGGTGGCCGGGGTAGTCAGTGTACGCCTGGATCACCTGTTCGCGCTCGGCGCGGGAACCCTGGGCGACGAACGGAGCAATGGTTGGCGCCCACCGGTTCGTCTCCCGGGCCCAGACGCTCCGGGTGGCCGTGCGGGGACAGGTGACGAGGATCTCCCGGGCGTCGGACTCGACGAGCATTGCTAGGGTCTGCAGTGTCTTCCCGAGGCCGGGCTCGTCACCCAGGATGCCCTGGCCGGCTCCGACCATCCAGCATGCACCGACCTGCTGGTACTTCCGACTGGAAATAGCCGCTTGGAGATCTGGCGCTTCAACTGGAATTATGGAAAAAGTAATAGATCGATCTCCGGATCGAACTTTATCCAGTTCCTGTTCTAGCCGGATCGCAGAACGGGCCCAGTTGCTCAGCAAATCGGTCACCCGGAGTTCGTCACCGAACACGCGCCGGAATGTCCGGCAAGTATCCATCGTCAGGGGGTATCGCCAGTAAGCGAACTTCTCTTTCTTGTATACCGCCTGGCATCCGGGGATCTGGTGCGCCTTGTCACGGCCCGCTCCACCCGCGTAGGGGATGTCGGCCAGGATGTGCTTTCCGTCGGTGGTGATGGTTGCGATCATCGTTTTGGCTGTCCTTCCCCGAGGCGCCTGACGATGTATGTAAGATCTCGACGGGCATAGTAGAGCCGGGCGTATACCTGCTCTTTGGTCAGGGAACCCTTCCGTATCAGCATGGAAGTCTCGCTCAGCGCCTCCGCAATCAAGTTAATCTCCATAACCGCATAGTGACGTTGTCTATCGTCCATCAACCCAGCTCTATCCGGGTGATGTGGGCCCCAGGGCTCAAGCGCTTCTCGGCCGCCGTGCGTACCTCGTCGATTGTGCTGGCCATCATCATGTACGTATGATGCTCGCCAGTCACGTCAGTGCACAGACCGTTATTTGCCGGGCACGCTCCGGTCACCTTGTTCCGTGGGTCGTGAGCTGGATTCTTCGGTAGCCGGATCGTTACCAGATAGATGTTCATTGCCAGGCCTCCGGATTGAATGGAGGTATGTACCCGGGGATTCGACCGCGAAGCGGCAAGTGGTGCACGGTACCGCCGTGACAGGCATGAGGTGGCCACCAGGTACGGAACATGCATCGCCAATAGCCGAACTCATAGCGGCCGAGCCGGTCCTGGTAGACATGGCCGCCGGCCATGATGACGGCGTAACCGCGCCCCTTCGTTCCCATAGGGATACTCTACTCCATTCCGCGCCGAAGCGCTAGTATTGACGGCCGATATATCGATATGGCGGGTCCGGCTCGAAGTCCAGCGGAAATTGCTCTTTGCAGGTAACCCTGTGTCGATCCCAGTCACCCGAGGCCCAGATGATCTCCAGCCGAGCTTCCTCGCTTTTACTGCTCCTGTGCATCCGAAACCAGCCGTGCCGATGATCCGGGGTACGGAAGCTGAGCCAATGGTCGTTTCCGCCATGCGACAGCACCCGGTCCAGCGAGAGGCCGGTCAGCCGCTCATAGTACCGGGCGCGTCGCTCGCTCAGGGGCTGGAATCCCATTTCAGGCTAGACCGCGTTCCCCACGACGCCGTTTCTTGGGGCACCGTCAGCCGTCAGGAACGGCGGAAGGAATGTGGGGTTCATCCCCTCCCTCTGGGATTCCAGGTAGGCAGCCTGAAGGATAGTCGTCTGGTCCTGCCGGATCGCGTCCTCGAAGCACTGGCCACAGGCAACCCCGTCCAGGCGACGGCGGTTGTTATGTTCCCTGGCGTCACAGAGCGCTCGTGCCTTCCTGGCCAGATGGTGCTTGGTGGTGAAGTGATCCGGCTCCCAGCCGACATCAATCGGCTTGCTGCCCTTCTTCTCGCGCTGGATCGCCCGGTGGCGCTTGATGGCGCTCTCTGCATCGGCAACCTTGAGCTTTCCCTCCTCGACTCGCTTCTGAGCGGAAGGAGCTAGCTCAAGAAGCATGATCGAGGCGCTGACCGTACTCTCGCCGACCCCGACCAGCGCGGCGATCTGTGCATGGGTCAGCTTGCCCTCGTCCCGGAGGCGGCCGTAGGCGCGGGCACGCTCCATCGGTCCGAGGCCCACCCGATGAAGACTGGTGGCCATCGCCGTGATGATCGCCCGGCGAACCAGATCCTCACCGGGATCCGGAATACGGATTCTGCACTCAGCCACCTCAGCGAACGACTTCAGCGCCACCCAGCGCCGGTAGCCGTCCTCGATCATGAACTGCTCGTCCTCGGGGTTCTCCCCCGGTATCCAGGAGGCGGGGATCACGAGCAGGGGGTCGATCAGGCCCAGGGTCCGGATGGACTGGGCCAGGTCGGTCACGTCGCCGGCCTCGACGCGCGGGTTGTCCGGATTCGGGTGGATGCTGCGCAGGGGGAGTGTTCGGGTTGTCTCCATGCTTTTCTCCTCGGGACTACGGATATACCTTCTCAGCCGCCCCAGCCGAACTGGATGCGGATACTGCCTTCTTGGTTGTGGTTGTAGAATCCGACATGGCCCGTCCCCGGATCAACGCTGACAACCGGGGGCGGGGGCTCAACGGGGTCCTGGGGTGCCTGGCCATTGCGAGCCATATCATCCATCCCATGGTCCATGTGTTTCAGGATTGCCGGGACGACCTCGGCCGGCCGGTTCTCGAGCGTGTACCGGTCGACACTGGTTACGATATAGACCGCGCCGTCGCTCGCGACGAACGCAATCTCGGACGGATTCGGAAGCGGAATCTGCACCGTTCTCTGGTTAGTCACGGACATCACCGCGCAGGCGCTCGCCGGAAGGCTCGGTGGCCTGAACGCGCTTGAGATCTGCGGTGTACCGCGATGAGTTCCAGGCGCGACGCATGAAGCGGACGGCCGTATTCGGAATGAGCAGCCCGTGGTCGGCGTTCGGGGCGAACGGCTGCGTTGCGAACCACTCGTCAAACGTCCGTGGCTTGCCCTCGGTGGTCATCTCGTACAGGTCTACATCCACGTAGCGGGAGAGATGGAGGGCTGACAGGATCTCTGTCACCACCTCCCATGGGTCCTTCTCGGCGGACTTTCGACCGATCCCGAACGAGAGATACATCAGGTCCATCACAACGTCTTCCTCTTCCTCGCCCTCGAAGTCGAGATCGGGCTTGGGTGTGACGATCGCGCAGAAGCGCTTCACATGGATTCCTCTCGAGTGGGGAGGCACCCCGGGATCTTCTCCAGGGAGTGAGGGGGAGAGACCCCGGGGTGCCCGTCTATGGGAGCTAGGCCAGAGCCTTCTGCTCGGCCTCGTGTCGGCGCTGCGTCTCGCTCCAGAGCGAAGCCATGCCCACCTTGGCCGCGCAGTCCGGACCGATGCCGAGCGTCCGGCTGGCGTACTTGGTCAGGTGGATCCCGCACTTGCCGCAGATCCCTAGCTCGACACCGTAGCGGAGCGCGGCCTTGAGGGGGTCCGTCTGGATGGCGGTGAGGACCTGCTCGATCCGTTCCCAGTCCTTGATGGAGATGTCCGGCTTCCCACCGACGACCATCTTCAAGAAGGTCCAGCCTTCCCACTTCCCCTCGGGCTTGTCCACCCGGTAGAAGTCAGTTGGTCGGCCGTCCCGTCCGTCGATCGCGTAGTGCCCCTCCGGAATGTTCCAGGCCCTTCGGGCCGGATTCTGCCTTTTCTGCCGCTCGGCCGGGGCGAGGGGCCGAGTGTCGCTGGTAATCCCAGCACAGGCTCGTACTTCTGCAACCGTGTCGTGATCCTTACGGCAGTGTCCGCATCTCATCATTACCTCCTGTAACTGCTCCCTGTCGGGCCGTACCGCGCGGGGCGGGGAAGCCGCGCCCCTACCCCGCTCTCCCTAGGATACCGCGTTCCAGCGCGCGGCGCTACCCCCGCGCGACGGTTTCCTTAACCAGTTCACGGACGGATTCTTCCGTCCACGTCCTGCCCTGGATCCCGAGCGCCAGGTTCCGGCGCTTCGACTCCTGCTGCGCGCATGCCACGGCCGTCTCGGGCATCTTGTGGTTGTGGCTACACACAACCGAGACCCGCTCGCCCTGCTCGTAGCGGTACACCTCGCAGCGCCAGGCCCGGCCGAAAGGGGAGGCCATCTCAGCGGACATCCAGCCGGTTGTTGCTGCCGCCTGGGCGCGCTTCGCCGCCTGGGCGCGCTGGACGCCGTAGGCGTAAGCCAGCCGCCGTGCCGCCTTGATCTTCTTCCGGCTGGTCATCCGGACAGGCTTGCCCGGCTTCTTCGTGTTCTTCCCGGCCATCATTCTCCTCCAGAGAGACGTAGGTGATCCCGATCATCCGAGCGGCAAGTCGGCCAGCCATCGTCTTCATCCCGTAGGAATCCCAGAATCCACGACAGGCTGCCGGATCATCGACACTGCCTCCGTAAGGAAGGGTATCGTGACAGGTAAGGAGCGCACTCGCTCTAAGATTGGCATCGATGATACGCTTCAGACGTCCAGGACCGAGGTACATCAGATCTCCCGGTCGGAAGATGCAGGTGGAGCACTGCTCCTCGAGGATGCGAACCTTCCCGTCCGTACCGATAATGTCGCCCGGATTCTTCACGACGGCTCCTCGGCAAGGAATTCGTCGATCGTATCGCGTATCTTCTTCAGTTCGTCCCGGGACAGGTCCCCCGTGGTCCACCAGGAGTTTTCATAGGTACGGGTAGACAGGTCAAACCGCTCCTCCCTGTTACTGAACCGGGCCGGAGTTACCTCCACCTGGAAATTCCGACGGATTGTCACGGTCCAGACGCTGCCTTTCCGAGCGAGCGGTTTCGGCTTCTTTCTTTCGTCCATCCTAGTCCCTCCTGGCCTGTTGGCGGCGGGACTGCTGGATGGCTAGTATCAGCTGCTCCAGCGCCTTGGTCGCCCGGATGATTGCCGAGCGGATCTCGTCTCGCCTAATCACCGGGCGATCAGGGCTAGTTTCCTTACCGTCCATACATTCCATCCTCGGGTGATGGGGTCCGGGGCTTAGTCTACCGCGTCCGGCGGGCCGGCGCTACCCTCCGTGGCTAGAATGTCTTTACCCACCAGTCACTATGGCCGGTTCCGCGCGTATGCTCGGCAGCCCACTGGCCCCGGGCCGCTGGCAACTCAAAGGGGATGACGGTATGCGGGTTCTCCTTCACTGTGCAGCACCGGCAGACGAGGAGGTGGTGAAGGGTATTCCATCAGAGGCGGATGGAGTCGGAGCAGTGCTGCCAGCCGAGGTCGTAGCCACGCCGCTCGGCGACGCCGGAGCAGGCGATGACGCGCTGGATCGCCTTCTCGAGGACGGCCCCGCCGACATGGATGCCCAGGAGGGAGAGGACGTCGGAGATGGCGGCCTGGGCCTCCTCGCGCTCGGGCGTGTCTGCATAGTCGCTGTCCGCCCACATGATTACTGCGCCCTCAGCCATCGTCATCTCCTTCCGCTGCGACCTGGGCCTTCTTGTTCGTCCATTCCCATCCGCGGACGCCCGGCTTCCCCTTTTCGCGAATGGGGACCGAGCGCAGTCCGAGCGCCTCCTTGACGCGGCCCAGAATGTCCTTCCGCGTCGAGACCCCAGCCTCCTGGAGAGCACCGAGAATCTCGGTCATGGGCCAGGTATCCTTCTCCTGGAACATCTCCTCGATGATCACCGTGACCTCCGCTGTGCTTGTTGATGTCTTGTTTCCACGGGCCGCCGCCTCACCGTCAGCAAGGACATCCGCCGTTACCCCGGCTGCGATCCCTCCCCATTCGATCTTGCCATGGTAGCTGCCTTGCCTGTCACCTGTACGAATGTCGCTATCAACGATATTATACCCCCAGACCCCCTCAATCCCGCTCTTACTCGTTAGATTCGTATCGACGATCGCGAGCCCGAACTTCTCGTCAAACTGTCCCTCGGGCAGTTCCCCGGTAATCATGTGGACCCGCGCCCGGTTCTGGAAGGCCGAGCTGCCGCTGCCCCGGTTCCTTGCTCCGGCCCCCGTCGCCTTGTTAAAGTGGCGAATCGCGAGCCCGGCACAGCCGCTCTCGTTGAGGATCCCGGCCAGCGGAGCCAGCGCCCGCCGGACGCTCGCATCGTTATGCGTCTGGATCTCCTCGCCGATCATGTCCGTAATCGGGTCGAAGATAGCCATCCCGGCCTCGCACTCCCTGATTGCACTACGGATGTGCTTCGCTCCCTCCGGAAGCCCCCAGTTCCGGCGCACGGCGGCCGGGCTCACCCGCGCCACGCGCTTGAGGTTGGCTCCGGCCGCGCGCAGCCGGGGGCGGATCGTCGTGTCCCAGCCGCCCTCATCCGTGAAGAGGAGGACCGTGATCGGTCCACACTCTGCCTTGTCCTCGCCTGGCATTGGCAGGCCCCGGGTCGCACAGGAGATGATATCATAAGTGATGAAGCTCTTCCCCTTCCCCTTGGCTCCGTCCAGCAGCGTTAGCTCACCGAAGGCCAGCCGTCCGTACCAGAGCCAGGCCAGGTCCCGCTCTGCCACTTCCTCCACGTACTGGATCAGCCCGCGCCGAAGTGGCTGGATCTCTTCGAGATCCTTCGCCTCCTCATCGGTTGCATCCGGAAGGACCCTGCCCTTGCGATGAAGGAGCCCGCGCAGGTGCCAGTCCGGACGACTCTTCCGGACCGCTGGGTACCAGGGGTCCTGCGTGTTGTAGACGGGCATCTCCCGAGCGAGGAGCACAAGGTGGCCTATAATGGACTCCTCATCCATCCCGCCGCGTTCCAGCTCGTGCACGTAACGGAGCAGCGCAGGCCGCTGCTCGCCCGCCTCGGCGACGATGCAATCCTTTCGGAGCTGTTCCGCTGGCGTTCGTCCTGAGCGGTAGACCGGGTCGGCCGGGGCTCCGAGGGCATCGGTAATGTACTCGCGGAGCAGTTCGCAGCCCTCGTCGGTTGCAGGAGGTCGAACAGGCCCGGTCTTCGCCTTGTAGTGGAGTATCTCCCCGGTGAGCTTGGACGGCCGAACGGTCGGCGGAAGAAAGACAAAGCCTCGTCCGGTCCCATCGTCCTTTCCTCCCTGCAGGTCAAGACCCTTCAGGAAGCCAGTGTGCTTCCCGATATTGAGCCCGGCGATGTACAGATGGCGACCGCCGGAGGGCGTGAACACCTCCCAGTAGACCTCCGGGCCGTCGTCCCCCAGCTCCCTCGAGAGCCGCTTAAAGCTGAGGAGCCCGCCGTTCCGCGGATCGATGTCCAGCACATCGAAGGTTGTCCCGGTCACGGCGCACAGGGCCTCCCCCGGCTTCCATCGGTCAATCGCCTCGTGTGACGGCTTCGTCCGCTGCCACTGCCTCCATCGTCGGTCCTCCGGATCTGGGTTTCCATCCGCGAGCAGCCGGCCCCGAAAGATGGGGACGCCGTAGTCGACCAGGTTGTGGGCCCAGATTAGCGCGTTCTTCGTCGCGGGGGACCGCGCGTCCGCTATACTCATAAGCGTTAGAAACCCTCTCCGCTCGGGGGCCGTGAGAACCCCGCTAGCGTACCCTACGCCGACCCCGGAACGCTCGTCGTTCCGGGGTTCTGCGATTCTGAGGAGAATGCCCATGACGCTTCAGTGCCCCGTCCACCACGAGCCCATCACGACGGACGGAAAGAGGTTCCACTGCCCAGCCGGGCACGCCGTGTACGCTGTTGATATGGACGAGGTGATCCGTGAATGCGCTGAAGCCATGGCCCGACCGACTAACTTCGGCCCGCTCCGCCGGGCTGAACACTCGCTTGCTGGAGAGTAGAATGCCCCCGAAGGAAATCCATGTGCTCGCGTTCGACCCCGGGGTCACCACGGGCTGGGCCCGGCTCACGGTCCCACGCCGCTGTGTCTGGGGCAGCGAGCCCGCCCGGATCATCGCATGGACGACCGGTCAGCTCCGGGGCCGGATTAGCGACCAGGTCTGGGCCAGCTGCGATCTTATTCGCACAACGCAGTCGCTGGCGTACAAGCTCGGTCCGGCCGTCATCGTGGAGGACTTTGACTTCGGGCGTCCGCTCAAGGATCCGGAAGTATACACCCCGGTCTACTTTGCACAGCAGCTACGGTTCTGCTTCGAGCGAACCGCGCTCACGAACGACGCGACGCTTGTCATGCAGGATCGAAAGACGGCCAAGGCCGCGTTCACGGACGACCGGCTCGCGGCGGCCGGCGTCTGGCTCGCCCGGGGCCAGACGGACCACGAGCGGGACGCCCTCCGCCACGCGCTCACGGCGCTCCGCCGTGCCCGCCGAAGCGTCACGCTCCGCTGCCAGATGTGGGACCCCAAGTACGCTGCCGATTAGGAGATGCCGTGAAGATCGTGATTCAGTTCTTCTCAGAAGACGACGACACCGACGGTGCTCTCATCCAGCTCGAGGGTCGGACCATCTCGATGTCCGGGGTCGATGTGATTGACATGTCCGCATCCGTTGACATGGGATTCGACGGAGAGAAGCGCGTGCCCCTGGCCACCGGAAATCTGAAGCTCTATGCTTCCGGTCTCCGGGCAATCTGGTCCTGACCAAAAGCAAACAGGCCCGGCTCCAGGTTGTTGGAGCCGGGCCTGTTTGCTTTAACCGACGGAGCCCGGGTGCTTAACGACGGCCGGGGCGGTGTCCGAGTCCGTGAAGGCGATCTTGCCGCAGCGGCCGCAGCGCCAGCGGTACCGGGTCTCGCCCAGGACCTTCATCCGGCCGCTCTTCGACCAGTCGGAGTCGTGGTTCTTCGGCTTCCGGCCGCGCCCGATGCTCGGCATATTCTCCATGAGCGTCGGACAGCTGTCCATATGGCCGTTATTCGTCTTGAACCGGCTCAGCTGCCTCCCGCACTCGCCACAGAAATCTGACATGGCTAGTCATGATCCTTCCTTCACGGGCGGGTACTCGGCCAGGAAGGCCTCGTACGTCTCGCTGTCGCCGATCGCCTCGGCAAGGGCATAGTAGAAGTTATCGCGGCGCTCGGCCGAAAGCACCAGGTTGAGTAGGGCGGCATGGAGAGTGGCCAGCAGATCACACGGCTGGCCACTCTCCAGGCTCTTCCCGATCGACACCAGGTACTCCTCGGCCTCCGCCTTGTACTGGCGGATCTGGCGCTCGGTGATGTTGATCTCGGAAGCGAAGTTCCGAACGACCGCGTTTGGGTGGCTTAATGTAACCTCGCGCGGGAAGCGAATAGCGAACACTAGAACTCCTTGTACTTGTCAGCCTGCTCGACGAGCCAGGCGGCGATGAAGACCGCGCTGCCCTCGATGGGCATGGTCAGCTCGATAACGTCGAGGAGGACATGGTCCGCGGACCAGTTAAGATACCAGGCGGTCCCGTCGGCCAGGATCTGGATCTCGCCTCGGCCGGCGACCAGGGAAACCTGGGCCTGGCCTCCGTGGTCCGTGGCATACTCGCCCTGAGCCAGAACAGCGATTCCCTTGAGCACGCTCTCCTCGAGGATCACAGCTGGACCCGCAGATCAGTCGTGCGAACCCAGTAGAAACCCTCCGGGTCCCAGGCGGCCGTCACGTGCGAGGCGTCGG
>Ga0070730_10005849_pt1 | contig 10558 bp, 12 predicted proteins | sample Coa_R1_3_FD_66447 | JGI IMG/M metagenome (GOLD analysis project Ga0070730, IMG submission 66447) | Surface soil microbial communities from Centralia Pennsylvania, which are recovering from an underground coalmine fire - Coalmine... | ecosystem: Environmental > Terrestrial > Soil > Unclassified ... | reverse complement strand
ACGAGCGGCCGAAGATCGCGCGCGTGTTGGCTCCGATGAACCCAATTTGATCGTGATCGCGTGCGTCGCGCCCAAAGTAGGCGCGGTCGCGGTCGTCGACGAGTGGGAAGATGCTTCGACTCACCGACGTGCGTGGCGTTCGACGATGGCCGGCGTCCTGCCACGCCTCGCGATACGCCTCAATTTGTTTGCGCTGCTGGATGTGCAGCGGCTCCCCGCTCTCATCATCCTTGAGCGTCGAACTCTGAAGGTTCATGCCGAGTTGTGCGGCCCATCGTGCTGTCGCGTTTGAGCTGGAACCCCACCAGACCCGGTCACGCAGGCCTTCCGAATATGGCTCGACCCGCAGGAGCCCGGGCGGATTGGGAAACATTGGCCGCGGGTTGGGCTGCGCGAAGCCCTCGCCGCTCAGGACTTCCAGGAACACCCGGGTGTGACGACGCGCCATGTCGCCATCGCTTTCGCCGTCAGCCGTCGTGTATCCGAACTGACGCCAGCCATCGATCACTTGCTCCGGCGAGCCGCGGCTGATCCCCAGTTGAAGCCTACCGCTCGCAATCAGATCTGCCGCGCCCGCGTCCTCCGCCATGTACAGCGGATTCTCGTAGCGCATATCGATCACGGCCGTCCCGATCTCGATCGTCCGCGTCCGCGCGCCAATCGCCGCAAGCAGCGGGAACGGCGAACCGAGTTGGCGTGCAAAATGGTGAACGCGAAAGTACGCGCCGTCGGCGCCTAGCTCCTCGGCGGCAACGGCGAGCTCGATCGACTGTAGCAGCGAGTCGGCTGCCGAGCGTACGTGCGAGCCGTACGAGTCACTCCAATGCCCGAACGACAGGAATCCGATCTGTTTCATGGTCGTATGTTGACGCTCGCCGGGACTCTACAGCGTGCGCAGAAACGCGACCAGATCCTCCCGCTGCGTCGCACTCAGGCCGCTGTTGAAGCGCTGATCGTGCTCATCCCGTGCCATCTCGTGCAGTAAGCCAGCATCGGCCCGGCCCCGCTCACGCAAGGCAGCGACGGCGGCGGCCCGAACGTACGGGTCGCTGTCGGAGAGGTGCCAGCGCAGACGCGCTTCAGCCGCGGCGAGCGGCACCGCGGAGCCGGGCTCCGATTTGCGCTCGTTGAAGACAGCTTCCTCAACCGCCGCCGGCAGCACTGTCGCCGCACGTTCAATGGCGCGCTGGCGATAGCCTCGCAACAAATCACACAGGAACTCCGTGGTCGGCGTCGGGTGCGGTTCGAGTGCCGCGAGCGTCGCGTTGATCGAGCGCATGCGTTCGACCACCGCCTCCACGACCTTGGCCGTCCGTTCCGAGCGGCCCAGGAGGTCCGCAAAGACCAGTGAATGCTCCTGAGGCGTCACTCCGTACTGTGCTTGAAGGTGGCGGACTGCACCCGGATCAGGCGGTCCGTCAGCTACCAGTGTGTGCTCCAGATGGGCCTGGAGCGCGGTGCCGTACGCGAACCAACTGGAGCCGCTTTTCGGGCGACGCCGCTTCCGGTTGGTGCCATTCGTCTGGTGAACTCCCGCGGTCTCGATGAGCCGTGAAGGTCGCGCTGGGTGGCGATTCGTGGCTCCGCCAAACCCACAAGGTCGAGTTTGTCGGCTGGCGGCGTCAGACCTCGACGTACTCAAGTCCGTTCAACCCGCTCGGCCCGGTGCGCAGCCGCGTGGGTTGTAGACGCGCTCTGTCGAGGCCGGCGCGCGGGCGAGCATGTCTGCCGGCCGGATGGGGCGGCGCACCAACTCGCCACCGCAGTTGGGACATCGGCTACCGAGAACCTCTGAGACACACCGCTGGCAGAACGTGCATTCAAAGGAGCAAATCAGCGCCTCGGCGCTTTCCGGCGGCAGGTCTCGGTTGCAGCATTCGCAGTTCGGTCGCAGCTGAAGCACGGCGCATCGTACACGCGACCATGTAGCTGGCGCAGCCAGGGTGCGCCGATCGTCGGCGCCGGCGCGGCGCGGCACACTCGCGGGTGCGTGCCGCCGTTCAGCTACGCCGACTACTTCGGGCAGCTCTCGCTTCTGGGCGATCTCCGGCTAGACGGGCGCGAGCAGCCGCGGCTGAGCACCATCCTCGCGCAGGCCGAGCGCAAGCAGTACGTCGTGTGGCTCGGCTGCAACGTGCTGCGCACCGTCCACATCGTCGTTCGTCCGCAATAGCGCTCCTCACGCGCGCGCGAGTCTCGTCAGGGAGTGGTGGATTCGTGGTCCCACTGTGGGCTTGATTAGCCGCCGTTGCGAGCCTGCAGACGATCGGCCAGCACCTTTGCGGCGTGGTCGGCAATGTCGGCGCCAGATGGAGCCGCCACCTGTCGCATCGCGTCGGCCACACCCTCGGATGGCGGCAGCAGCTGGGCTGAGCATTGGGGACAGCGCCGCGCCGCCGCGGGGATTTTGGTTGTGCATTCTGGACAGTCTTTGGTTTGCGCCGGTTGTGGCTGCGGCTTGTAGCGGTCCATCAGCTTGTTGACCGGCAGGACCACCAGAAAGTAGACGACCAATGCGATCAACAGAAACGAGATCACGGCGTTGATCAGGTCACCTACCGGGAACGTCACGCGACCAACGGTGAACGTCAAGCCTGAAGCATTGGGGCCGCCGAAGGTGCCAATAAGCGGCTGGATGATGTCCTTGACGAGCGCCTGGACGACGTTGCCAAAGGCGGCGCCGATGACCACCCCAATCGCCAGATCTACGACGTTGCCGCGCAGAATGAACTTTCTGAATCCGCCGATCTCCTCGCGCGCTCCCTGGAACACGCCATCAGTCTTCGGCAAGTTTGGCATGCGCACCTCCTACGAACGGCCCCGATTGGCAAACTACGTGCCACCTCGTACCCGCCGCGGGGCAAAGGCGTATGACGGTGGGCTGCCGCGCGAGAGGCCTGCCAGGTGAGAACGGAGCTGTGATTCGTTTGGCGCGGCCGCTAGAGTAGTCGCGATGATTCGGCCGGTCGGTGACATTACCGTGGCGCGGGTGCACGCGACCGAGGTCCTCTTGAATTGGCGTTTGAGGCTGAGAAGCAAATCGCGTGCCACCATGAACTCTGGATTCGGCACGTCGCAGCGGCATCCGACAACGACGGTGCTCTGCAAAACCTCACTGCTCCGAGACACGCTCGAGTTGTGTGTGGCGGCACATCTTTTGCTTTTCCGAGTGGACGATCTGCATGTCAGGGGAGTTGGTCATCCGTTTCTTCCTGGGCGGGCTGCTGGTTTCGGTGTTCGCCGTCTTGGGCGACGTTGTGCGGCCGAAATCCTTTGCCGGCGTGTTCGGCGCGGCTCCCTCGGTGGCGCTCGTGACTCTGGCGCTGGTATTTATCAGCCACGGTGGCGAGTACGCATCAGTCGAGGCGCGGTCGATGATCGCTGGTGCGGTCGGGCTGGCTGCCTATGGCTTGCTCGTCAGCAGGTTGCTCCTGAGGCGCCGCGCCCGGACGCTCCAGGTCGCCAGCGCGGCGCTCGGCCTGTGGGCGGTCGTTGCTTTTGGGCTGTGGGCCATGCTGCTGCGGTGAATCGGCACCAGATCGATTGGGAGGGCGCGCACATGCATCGGCGCTGGCCTATCGGAGTTACCGTCTCACTCGACCGGCTGCGGCAGACGAAGCCACGCGACTTCATCGTGCGCTTCGTCTTTGGTGGCCTGGTCACGGTGGCCGCGGGTTTGATCGCGACGCGCTTCGGGCCGGTGGTAGGTGGGCTGTTCCTGGCATTTCCGGCCATTCTGCCGGCGAGTCTCACACTGCTCGCCGAGCACGCCCGCAACACCACACCGGCGGGCGCAGACGCCTACGGCTCGATGTTCGGCAGCACTGGTCTACTCATGTTTGCCGGAACTATCTGGGCGCTGGGGACCGCCGCCCCCGCCTGGTTGGCGCTCTGGCTGGCGACGGTGGTCTGGATCGTCGGTGCCTGCGGCACCTGGGCCGTTGCCGAGCGCATCCGTCGCGCGCATCGGGACGCGCCAGGTCGGCCGTCCTGAGGCAGCATGAATTCGTGACAACAAAAGACGGGGCCCGCTGGCCCCGTCTCTACAGGCAACCTGTCCGTGCGCGTTTGGGGTTACAGCGCAAGCAGGCGATCGAAGAACGAGCGATAGCGCTGGAGGGCCTGGCGGAGCGCTTCTGTGTCGGTGTCTCCGCCGCGATCCCACTGCTGCTCGAGCGCTTGGCGCTCGTTGGCGAAGGCCGTAGCCAAACGCTGCATCACGTCGGCAACCAGTCCATCGGCTTGCTCGACGGCTCGGCGTGGCTCGTCAACGAAGCCAGCCTGGATGTCGCTCCAGTTGCGGTGCAATTGTTCGGCCTCGTTGGCTGCAAAAAGCGGCGTACGCTGGTGGTCGGACTCCGCCCGATCCGCCGGCTTACGCTCCACAGCTGCATGCACGTCCGCATCGAATGCAGCGTCAGTGCGGTCGGAGCGACGTTGTTCGGCGGCGGCTGCAACATCGGCCGTGCTCAACGGCCCACTCCGGGTGGTCATTTCGTCCTCACTCCGAGTGGTTGTTTCGTTCGGGATTGTCATCGTCGTGCCTCCACGTGTGATGTTTCGCGAGTGTCGATCAAGTTGTCGAAGAGCGCTCGGAAGTGGACCATCGCCTGGCGTAGATCTTCGGTGGACGCCTCGCCGCGGCTGGCCTGAACCGCGAGGGCATGGGCGGCCCGGAAGTTCTCGACCTCGCTCGGATGATCGACCGAGATGTCCGCTGCACGTTGTTCGAAATCAGCCATCGGGTAACCGCGGGCTTGCATCACCTCGGCGACCAGCGCGTCGGCCTCACCGACTGCCGTTTCCGGATCGTCGACAAAGCGGCTCTGGGTAGCGCGCCACTGTTCTGCGTAGCGGCCACTCTGCTCCGGCGGCAGCTGGCGAATGTGCAGTTGCTCGACGCGACCGGCGCGATCGGCAAGCTCTTTTTCGGCGCGCGCTCCGTCGCCGTAGCGTTCGACGGTCCGCTCGTACTCAGGTCCGAATTGCTCGCGCAACTCGGCGGTTCTGCGGCGCCGCGACATGATCCAGAAGCCGACGGCTCCCAACACCACGACGATGACGACGACCGCCAGCACAATTGTGACGTTCATGTCTAGACATCCTTTTCCAGACTATCTTTGGCCACGTCCAGGCGGACGTCGTCACCTGAGACGTCGCGGACTCGCTCACTCGAAACGTAGTGGTCTTTGGAAAACAAGCCGTGACCCTTAATCTTGATGAAGCCGGTGCGCAGCAAATTGGTGCGCAGCGGCTCCGGCATGTCAGGCTCGCCGTCGGGCGCGACGACCTCCGCGAATCGCTCGGTCAGTCCAGTCGTCGTGCGCTCATTTCCCTGCGTGGTCACGGCGTCCGGGTCGCCCATCTTGACATACGCCACCTTGCCAATGTCTTCACCCGTTGCATCCACAACTCGCATGCCTTCCTGCACGCGGGCGATGGTTGCGGAGTTCACGTTGCTGTGCATGATTGGGATCTCCTTTCACTGATTCCGCGGTCCGGCGGGCCGCTGGATTCCAGTGCAAGGGGTGTGCCAGAAGGTGCCACTCCAGCCAGACTCCGCCCGCGGGCAGAGGCCGTTGCGGCGTTACACCGTCTGCATCACTGAGGCGCCACCAACGGCAATGCGCGCTCCGCGTACCACAGCGCCGCGATGTACATCACGATCGCCAGTAGCACGAACGCCGTCAAGAGCTTGCCGTGCGCATCCAACAGCCGCCCAATGGGGTTGAACAGCCAGGCCGCCAGGTCGCTGACCTCGCGTTGGACCGCTGGCCGCGTCCAGTGACAGTACGCGTGCAGCGCCAGGAGAGCTCCGAGCACGGCCGCGAGGTCATTCGACAGCATGTCTGTCATCGTGTCCGTATTCGATGTCTGCAGGTCGGAGTGGCGAATCCAGTCGAGCACGAACGCCAGAAACTCCCAGAATGCACCAAACGTGATGCCAACCAGCATGCTCATCAGTGCCACGACCTGTGTGGGCGCGCCAGGTTGCTCGCGGTCGCGGTAGGCAATGAGCAGGTAGGCGGCCACACTTGCCACCAGAAAGCCTTCGGTGGCGTGGACGAATTTCCCCCAGTACAGGATGCGGTCGTACAGGTTCAGGGCGTCCGATACGCCGAGGAGCGCCACGGCCAGCGCCACGGCCAGCACCACCCATGCGAGCGCGATGACACGTGGGACGCGGGCCGGATGGCCTGGGGCCTTCGGCGCCAGGTCGCTGACAGCACGGCGAACGGGGCGCACGGTCGCCCGCGTACCAGGCGAAACTGGAGTCCGACCGCGGTGGTGGACGTCCCTGTCGGGCATCGTCATCGATCCGGCACCGGCGAGTTGAACGCCGCGTCACCTTCGCGCATCGTCATCGATCCGGCACCGGCGAGTTGAATGCCGCGTCACCTTCGTGCACCTGGACCGCGTCGAAGCACGTCGCCGCCGAGGTCCGTGCCCACAGGCCGATGCCACCGGCCGTTTCGGGCAGGCCGGACACCGCGAAAATCTCCTGGCCATCGAGCATGGCTGAGACCCGGTCACCGCCGACGCGCGCCTGAAGTACGTGCCACTCATTGCCGTGGGTCCGGGCAAGCTTCTCGCGCACGTCGCGTCGTCTGCCGTGTACGTACCGGTCCAAGCGGAGGATGTCATGGAGAGCGCTCTGCTCCAGGACGTAAAAGTCGCTGTCGCCGCGGATACCGAAGGCAATGCCAGCATCCATCTGTGTCCCCTGGCTTTTCGCTGGCCGCTGTTCGAAGTAGTGCGTCGCGACCGTAAACGCCGGGGCGCCACCACCGTACACGCTGCCCGAGGCGAGTTCGAGTAGGCCCATCTTCTCGCTCCCCGGCTTGGGCACTTCGCTGTTTTCCAAATCCACGCGGCACATCCCCGCCTGGCCTCCGGGCTGCCAGGTGCCGACCAGGACCCGCGTGTCCGCAGACGGTGTTGCAAGTGACCAGTCGTGGCTCAGACCGGGTGGAAGATCGGCGGCCAGGGCCGGGGTTCCGCGGTCGACCCACTGGGTAGCCGCCAGCAGGACTGCCAACAGGCAGGCCAGCGCACTGCCAACCAACCGCCCGTGACGGTCGAGCAGGCGAGCTGGTCCGCCGCTCAGCCAGTGCGCGAGCTGGCCCATCTCGCCGCGCTGCTGGCGGCCAAGGATGTGACAGTACAGCCAACAGCCGATCAGCGTGGCCACAAAGGCGCCGATGTCGTTCGACAGCATGTCAGTCATCGTGTCGCCGTTGGACTTCTGCAGATCGGTGTTGCCGAACCAGTCACTGAAGAATTCGACAAACTCCCAGAACGCCCCGATACTCGCGCCGACCAACCACCCGAACGCCGCTGCAAAATGGGTCGTCATGCGGAGTCCGAACTCGTCGCGGTAACCCAGCAGCAGCCAGCTGGCGATCATCGCCGTCAACGCAATGAGGGTGGGATGCACGAGCTTGTCCCAGTAGTAAAAGACCTCGAAGAGCTTGGTGGACTCGGACGCGAACTGGAGCGTCATGCCGGCGACATAGGCAAACTCCAGTGCGCGTGGACAGCGCGTGTGGCTCAGCCGTTCGATCAGGATCGGCAGGAGTGAGACGACGACGCCTTCGCCGGCGACGATCGCTCCAGCCGCGTTGGCGGTGGCCACCTGAAAGGCCAGTACGCCGGCTAGCAGCAGCCGGAGCAGCCAGATTTCCCAGTGAAACGCCTGTAGACGCATCTCGAGCTGAGCGGACTGCGACATTCTCGATTACACGAGCTCCCGGATCCGCGTACCCAGGGCGGTCTTGATGACATCCAGCCCATTCGGCTCGCCTCGGGCCAGCGCCTCGGCGAAGTGCACGGCCTGTTCGCGGGTGATCTTGGGCGGCAGCGGCGGCTCATTGGGATCGACGATTGCTTCGACCACCACCGGGCCGGGTGTTGCCAGGGCATCGTCGAGAACGCGCCCACAATCGGCCGGGTTCTCGATGCGGAACCCGCGGGCGCCGAACGACTCGGCGTTCAGGGCAAAGTCGATGGGCTGCAAGTCGACCCCGTACTCCGGGTTGCCGAGGAAGGCCATCTGCTCCCACTTAATCTGGCCGAGGTAATTGTTCTTCACGATCACGATCTTGATCGGCAACCGGTACTTGACGGCTGTGGCGAGTTCGGCCATCAGCATCGAGTAGCCCCCGTCGCCGACGAACGCCACGACCTGGCGTTCGGGGTAAGCCAGTTGCGCTGCAATCGCATACGGAAGGCCACACGCCATGCTCGCCAGCGTGCCGGAGACACCGTGCAGCTGACCACGGCGGGCAGGTATGTGGCGCGCCCACCAGGTCGTGTTGGTGCCGCTATCGGACACGACGATCGCGTCGTCTCGAAGCCGCTTGCCGAGCTCCCAGGCGACCACCTGGGGTTTCATCGGCAGACTCGTCTGCGAGCCCTGCTCCTGCATGTCCTTCCACCACGCGCGCATCCCCTCCTGCGCCTGCTCGAGGAAGCCACGATCCTCATTCCGCTGCAGCAGCGGGCGCAGGGCCGCCAGCGACCGGGAGCTATCTCCGACAAGCCCGACGTCGACCGCGAAGCGGAGTCCGATACGCTGTGGGTCGAGGTCAATCTGCACCGCTCGGGCGTGACCGGGCTTTGGATAGAACTCGACGTACGGAAACGAGGAGCCGACGATCAGGAGCGTGTCGCAGCGCTCCATGGCTTCCTGGGACGGCAGCGTCCCGAGCAGACCGATACCGCCGGTCGTGTACGGGCTGTCGTCCGGCACAACCGCTTTGCCCAGCAGGGCTTTGATGATCGGTGCGCCAAGCAAATCGGCGATCTGCTCGAGCTCGTTGCCCGCGCCAAGTGCACCCTGGCCCACCAGGATCGCGGTTTTCTCACCCGCGTTGAGGATGTCTGCCGCGCGCCGCAGGTCGGCTTCGTCCGGCAGCCCGGCACTTCGGGCATATATGTTCGAGGAGTGGTGCGGGGCCTTCTTCACCCGCGGCGACATCTCCCCGTCGGTCTGATCCTGCAGGTCGGCCGGAAAGCAGATGTGGGCGACGCCGTGATACGCCAGAGCGGATCGGCAGGCCAGCTCGGCCACGTTCTCGACGTGCGCCTTGCTCATGATGCGCGTGTTGTAGACGGCCACGTCTTCGAACACGCGCGTGAGATCCACGTCTTGCTGGGAGTGGGTGTCGATCAGGTCGTGGTAGTGGTGGCCGGTGATCGCCAGGACCGGTGCGCCGTCCATCTTGGCGTCATACAGTCCGTTCAGCAGATGCAGACCACCGGGCCCCGACGTGGCCAGGCACACGCCGAGTTTGCCGGTAAACTTGGCGTACGCACAGGCCATGAACGCCGCCGCTTCCTCGTGGCGCACCTGAACGAAGCGGATCTCATTCTTGCGCCTGCGGAGTGCCTCCATGAGGCCGTTAATGCCGTCGCCTGGCAGGCCGAAGATGAGCTGCACGTCCCACGCGCGCAATACTCCCACCAGGATGTCGGCCGCCGTCTCTGCCATGGGCTCGTCGTCCTCCTTTTTGGGCCACCTGTCTTTCGCAGGCGGCATGCCAGGATCGGTCGCGAGGGGGCGCCGGCTGATCCGTCCCAGATCGACGATCTCCTTGAGTGTCGCTCGTACTCAATCGAAGTCGTTTTTGAGGGGTGCGGATCGCCGATAGCGAGGTGCGGGATGGGCTCGCGGTGGCCCGCCCGGTTGGCAACGGCGTCGTTGGTGGCGGTTCGGTTGGTTGTGCGGTCGTGCCCGCGGTCGGAAAGGAGACACGCGCTTTCGCAACGCCAGAACCGCGATGTCGATCGGCTTCCGTGCGACGTGGCAGGCGTCTGTGGCACACGATCTGCCAGAGCCCTTCGCGAAAGGAGTGAACGCATGTCGCCCAAAACCACTTGGACCCCACACACGCGCCACGGCGAGCTCGACACAGAGGATCGCAAGTCCCTGCCCGACAGCGTCTATGCTTTCCCCAAGGAGCGCAAAGAGCCGCTGACGGACGCGAACCACGTTCACAACGCGCTCGCTCGGTTCGATCAGGTTGAGGGGGTCTCAGACGCCGAAAGGGATGTCGCCTTCGCCAACATCAAGAAAGCGGCGCGCCACTACGGGGTTGAGGTCGAAGAACGCGATTGGCATGATCTCGGCAAGCGGCCACATACGCCAAATCCAGCTCAGCGCTAACGTTGGCGGACTCCATCGCGCGGCGCGGATTTTGCATTTGCAGCCGCCCTCGACCGATGCGCCAGCCAGCGGTGGACAGCACGATCAGCCGGCTCACCTGGCGTGGCATGCCGCTGGCGACGCCGCGACACGTTACCGCGGGCCGCTTGTTGCTCCGCGCCGGCGAGCCCGCCACGCAGGTGTACCTCATCCGACGAGGTCAGGTGCGGGTCTGTGTCCTGAGTAGCGACGGCCGTGAAACGACCACGGCCGTTCTCGGTACAGGTCAGCTGGTAGGCATCAGCCCCCTTCTTGGACGGGCAACGTATCACGAGTTCGCGCACGCACTCGGCCCGGTAGACGTCTGGTCACTGCCATCGGCCACGCTGCTGCAATCCTTACCGACCAATC
>Ga0070730_10005848_pt1 | contig 10558 bp, 10 predicted proteins | sample Coa_R1_3_FD_66447 | JGI IMG/M metagenome (GOLD analysis project Ga0070730, IMG submission 66447) | Surface soil microbial communities from Centralia Pennsylvania, which are recovering from an underground coalmine fire - Coalmine... | ecosystem: Environmental > Terrestrial > Soil > Unclassified ... | reverse complement strand
ACATCGTTGATGCCCATCAGCAGCGACTCGCCTTCCACATACAGGAAGCTGATGTTCAGGTTTCCTGGCAGACGATGCTCCATGTTGCCGTTGATAAACGTCTGGTCCAGCGCGGTGGTGAGCTTGTCTTTCAAGCGGTTGCGCAGCCCGGCAACACGAGCGCTCTCCGTGGGCATTTCCAGCCGGCAGAGTTCACAAGCCTTTCCGAATCCCACGATACCAGGCACATTCAGAGTTCCGGAGCGCATGCCGCGCTCGTGTCCGCCACCATCAATAATCGCGGAAATCTGCACGCGCGGGTTCTTGCGCCGCACATAGAGCGCCCCGCATCCCTTGGGGCCATAGAGTTTGTGGGCCGTAAGGGAGGCCAGATCGATGTTCATCTTGTTCACGTCGAGCGGCACCTTACCAAGTGCTTGTACGGCATCGGAATGGAAGAGCACGCCGCGTTCACGGCAGAGCTTTCCAATCTCTTCCAGGGGTTGCAGGACGCCGATCTCGTTGTTGGCCGCCATGATGCTGACCAAAATGGTCTTGTCAGTAAAGGCAGCCTTGAGTTGATCCAGATCAACCAAGCCATCAGGCTTTACGGGAAGATACGTCACCTTATAGCCATATTTTTCCAGGCGCTTGCAGGTATCGAGCACGGCTTTGTGCTCGGTGACCGGGGTGATGATGTGGTTCCCCTTTTCCCTATACATCTCCGCCACGCCTTTAATCGCCAAGTTGTCGCTCTCGGTGGCTCCGGAGGTAAAGATGATCTCTTTGGCAGTCGCGCCGATGAGTTTGGCGATCTGTTCGCGCGCGGTTTCCACGGCCGCCTCGGCTTCCCAGCCGAACTGGTGGTTACGGCTGGCGGCATTACCGAATCTGTCAGTGAAGTAAGGCAGCATGGCCTCGAGCACTCTTGGGTCGAGGGGCGTGGTGGCGTGGTTATCCAGATAAATCGGCAACTTGATGCCGGAGGGGGTGTGGCTGCTGTGGCCGTTCGTTCCGTTACCGCTCATTTGCTTCTATCTCCTAAACTTGATTGGTGCTCAACGTGACCAGATCATGATGGTCAATCTTCGAGGCCGGCTCTTCTGGTTCCTGGGGCTGCTCTCGCATTTCCGCAATGGAGAGGCGGCTCAAAACCTGCTGAATGCTCTCATTTACTTTCCGCAGAGGCTCACGCACGGTGCATTTCACGCTTTGATAGCATCCGTGGCTGGCGTCGCCGCACGAGGTGATGAACAGCGGACCATCAATAGCTTTAATGACCTCCAGGACGCTGATCTTCTCCGCAGTTCGCGCCAAAGCATATCCGCCTTTGGTACCGTGATGAGACATCAGCAAACCGCTCTTCACCAACTTCTGGAGAATCTTAGCCAAAGCCGCCGGAGGGATGCCGTAAGCGTCGGCAATGTCTTTAGCGCTGCACGAACCCGGGTCACCACTTTCAGCCAGATGCTTTACAGCAATCAGGCCGTAATCGGCTTTTTTGGTCAGTTTCAGCATAGCCGGCAACAACTACGACCTATTTGGTCGCATATTGATTCTAGACGTAGAGCCAGCATTTCGCAAGTCGATGCAGGGAATGGCATAAATTGGCGGCCAAAGGCTAACTCATGCACATTGAATGGGTTACGAAATAGGGCTGAAAAGGTCGTATTTCTCGCCGGACTAAGGCCCCAACACAAGATCTCTGCCGCAGGCTGCGCGGATTCGGCTTCTGCTTTGCTGGATCAAATGTGCAGGAAACAGGACTTCAAGTACAGCCTCTACGAGCCGGTGTACAACTGCAGAGAGGCCCAATAGTAAGGTTTTTTATAGATCGAATTGGAATGGAGCATGGCCTGCTTAGCGGAGCGCAACGCAGCCGCAGGGTCGTTATTCGCACGGAGCGTCTTATAGAAATGATCCATTAGTTGGGGAGTCGAATTGTCATTCACCTCCCAAAGCCCGGCAATAACGTGGTGGGCACCGGCACGCATGAAACTCCAGGCAAGGCCCACTAATCCTTCGCCGGTCAGAGTTCCCGCCCCGTAGCAAGCAGAAACAGTCACCACACCAGCGTGGATCTTGATCCCAACAATATCCCGCGCATACAACTTGAACGAATCAGTGCCTTCGGACGAGAGAATGATGGCGGAATCCAGTGGCTTGATCTGACTTGCTGTACCGTGGGTAACAAAATGAATTACGCCGAAGCGGTCGGGGCGGCTTTTCAGGTAGGCTGACGGTGCGGCGTTCGCTCCGTCAATGAGAGTCGTGTCGCTGGGAGCAAAATGTGCTTCAACTCTTTCGATCTCGTCGTGCGCATGAGCCAGGATGGGATATTGTTTGCTGGCCTGCACGGGATCGCCAATCAGAAGCAACTTCGAGAAGTTTTCAGTAGTGCGCCCCATGGAGTTTGCAAACAAAGCGAATGAAGCGGCATTTTCAATTTCGACGTCTTCTATCCAATAATGTCTTGGTGAACCAGGAACAATCAGTGTTTCAAAATTCAATCCATTGAGGCTTCCATCACGGACAATAACGACCTTGGCATTGTGAGGGATGAACTGTTCCGCCGGCTTCACCAGCATCTCGTAGAGCGCCTGCCCATTCCTATTGCCTTTGGCGCTTGCATGGGAGCCCAGCAATGCCTTGTTGTAATCTTCTATCTTGCGGTCAATCTCCGCCTTTGCGGGCAGCCGGAAAAGCTTGATCTCCGAGGGCATGATTACCCACAAAAGAGACTCATCCCGGGCAAGCCCGTAGAAGAGAATCACCTGGCTTTTTTTTAAGAGTGTTTGCACCGTACGGATGTCAGGGGGGTGAATTCTTTCTCCTAGCCCTTCAGTGAGCGTGCGCGCGCGGCTGAAATCCGCAATCCTTAAGGCCTCGCCCAGCTTATTACGTTGAATCAGAAAACGGATGTAATCGTCGAACAAGGGAGCGTCAAGGAATGCGAGTTTCCGTTCGTCAACACGAACTCTTTTTCGCTCGGTCGTAACCATGCGCATGGCCTCCAGAAAGGCGCCGTTGGCCAGAGCTGATCTATCTTGGGCGGCATAGACATTGGCCAAATCCGATTGTGCCCGCCACCGGAGCCAAATTGGTATTTCCGGCCGTGACGATATGCTCAACAAATAGTGCGTAGCATGTTGCGAATCTTTCCGGGCCATCGCAATTTCAGCGCTCGTCAACCTTGAATAGGGATCGGGCGGCTGTGAAGAGTTTGTCTCAATCGCAATCACTTTGCGGTTATATTCTTCTGCTTTGTCTGGGTTTTTGCGCTGCAGTTCAAGTTGCGCAAGATTGTGCAAGATCAACTCGACAGACTGTTGATCGTTCAGGCCTTGGGCGAGAGAAAGCGACTTCGAATAGAAGCGCTCGGCAGCAGCGAGATTTTCTAATTGCAAGTAGGCATTGCCCAGATTCGTAGACCAGAGCCGCTCATCACTGGTTACTCCCAGCGCACTTGCCAGGCGCTCTGCCTGGGTGAATTCCTGGATTGCCTTCTTGTAGTCGCCCAGCTCATAGTCGCAATACCCCAAGTTGCCTAATGTTTTCTCTTCGGCACGGCGCGCGTTCTGAGAACGGGCCAGATCCAAGGCCATGGAAAACCAATCGACAGCTTTATCATAGTGCCGGCTTTGCACCGACGCGTAGCCAAGGCTTCCGAGGGCGTTAGCTTGCAAAAAGGCCTGGTTGTGGTCACGAGCGAAGTCCAAAGCCTGGTAAAAATATCTTTCAGCCTGCTTATCTCTTTCAGCTTCGTTTGGTTGATTAGGCCGAATGTGAAGGAGGGAACAGGTCCCTCGGTTGAGCCAGACTTCTCCCTTCCATTCAGGAGCACCTTGACCGGCAAGCCGCTCGGCCTTGTTCAACAGGCTTTCAACGTCTTGAAATTGGTCAAGCAGGCAAAGGCCCCGGGCATGAAGCAGCTCTTTTCGAACCGCAAACTCTCCGGTAGTCAGCTCCAGGGGCGACTCTCCATGCACCAGGGCAAGCGCGTCTTTCTTTTTGCCCTGGGCAAGAAGAACCTCGGCCCTGAGAATGGTTAGTTTGTAATTCCAGACGGGGGACGTCCCGGATGGGCTCCCGCGATCCAGCACCTTGAGCGCAGCATCAAGCTCACCGCGTTGCAGTTTTTGGTAGGCTTCGCTGTAAATAGATTCTGCAGAGGCCAATGACTGCGGCGGGGAAGGAACCTCGCTTACGGGCTTCGGCTCCTTCCCGCAACCAACCAAACAAAGAGATACAGTCAACCCAAGAAAGAGAACTATGGGTAAGGAGTGCCGCCTCCGCCTCCGGCACCCGTCGTATCGAAAGTGGCCCCCGTGGGAGATCCCATTTCGACACGAAGCATACGGAGCCGCCGGAACCGCTTTTCGACCACGAGCTCTGCTAAATGGACAACGCCAAAGTTGGGAATGCATATGATAGAACCGAAATTTGTCAGTTCGCAGGGGCCTTTCACATGATCTTTCAGCTTCAGGTCGCCCGCCAGCGAACACCAAAACATCTTCGGAATATGCGGCTGGCCTTTGGAGGCTTTGCCCGCCTTTTTCCCTGACTTGGTTTTCCATTCCTTGAACCGTTCGCACATTCCCATGATGGAATGATGCCGGTTTTCCAGTTTTTCCAGTTCGCTGGGGTTCAATGTTTCGATTTTGCCCCAATGCAGCCATGGCTCCAGTTCGTTGGAAGATGCGTAGCAATTGTCTAGACCTGAATAAGTATCGTGTGTATGGAATAGCGCAGTATTTAAACTAATGTCTATCTTGTGCCCGGCTATCCTGAGATTCTCAAAATAGCTTCCAGTAGGAGTGATGCTGGGTTCCGTTGGATCACTTCCCTCACCCGGATATTTTATGGAAAGGCGGGAAACTATTTTGTCTGCGGTAATTACGTCATGAATATTGAGCCCTTCTACCACTGCAGAAGCAAAACTTGTATGGGCCTGATGGCATTCGTCATAACTGCCGCCCACTTCCACATGCGCGGCGCGAAACGACACCGGGCCATCCATTCTAAAGTCTTCTACGCGGTCGAAGCTGTGGCCACCTGTACTTGCCAGAGTAGTTGTGGCTTTAGTTGTAATAGTTCGATTGGCGGGCCTCTCTGTTTTTGCTGCCAATCCGAAAGCGAAGGCGTGATAAAAATAATCCGAGTGGTGACAAGGGCATTCCTTACGCATTTAACCCCCAGTTAAGTGCTGTATGGCCTAGTTCTGGAACTGCACCTCAAAAGAATACCTAGCTATCTCGGATTTTGCCTGGTTTTTTGATGCATTGCTATTTACTCCCTGAATAACCAATGTATATTTGCCGGCCTCCAGAACTCCCTTTGGAAAACGCATGTCAATTGTATCGTTGGCCTGTTCGGCGGAAACATCCATAGGTCTTGATAGTTTGCTCTTGCCGGATCCGTCTAAAACGTCCACTTGGTAGGAGGTATATGCTTCGACAGGAATTTCAAATGAGATATGAACTGCTGCATTCCTCCGGGCCTGTACTACCCAATCAGCTTCAATTGTCCGGCCAGCACGGCCACTCCGGCCACTCCTGAATACGTCCTCACTGGTGACGATTTCGGGCTGTTTCAGATCTCGGATAACAGCGCTTTGATAAACATTGAATCCACCGAGAACCGCCAGGGCGATGACAGCAAAAGCCGGCGCCGGCTGGAGCATGCTATGCCAGAAGCGTTGTCCCCAGGTAATGGATGGGCTAGGGACCGGCTTAGATTCTGGAATGAAATCCGTTTTGAAGACTTTCCGGGCGTGATCAATGAATTCGGAGCCTAGTTTCACTTCCTGGGCGCAGATTGGGCAACTGAAGTAATGTTCCTCATATTCTTCGATTTCCACTTCGTTCAGTTCGCCTAAAAGATAGCGCTCGGCCGCGTTATTCTCGATTGCAAGATTGTGGTCCATACTCTTCACCTGATGATTAAACTCTCTGCTGTCTGTTCAATATGACTGCTAGTTTTTCTTCTTTTTATAATTTGTCTTAAAGCTCTTCTTGGCCCGATGGAGCAACACACGCAGGTATCCTCGATCGACGCCAAATTCTCTGCATATTTCCTCTTTGTCGCGCTCTTCCAGCACGGCACGGAGGATGCTCCTGTCCCGTTCCGGAAGTTTGCCCAATACTTCACGCACCATTTGGACACGCTCTTCCCGCAGCATATTTTCTTCAAGATCGGCTTGCGGGTCGGGCATATCTACCGAATCCGCATCAAGATGCTGGTTCCGGGTAACGTCGCGGTAGAGTTCCAACCGGACGTTGTTGCAAACGGAGTTCACATAAGCGCCCAGCCGGTCTGGTTGGCGAATCTCGCCTGCCCGGACCGCAGTGATAACCCGGGAAAAGGTTTCCTGCTGGACATCTTCTATGGCGTGAGTCGAGAAGAAACGGCTGCGCAGCTTGATACGCAGCAAATCGCGGAAATAGGAGACAAAATGCGATTCAGTTACCGCATCGCGGTCCTGAAGCCGCCGAAGATAAGACTCATCAAATGAATAAAGATCCACTGTTTTTGGCGACCAGTATACTTCACTCTCGAGACGAGTGTATCTCCAAGCTGTGGTTTCAGTGTTGCGATGAGGGTAGCGCCGGCCACGCGGCGCCCCTTCTTCTCCCGTGATTGCTGTTGTCTTTCTCAAAATCAACGAACTCCCGCCGTCAACTCATGCCCGCGGACATGGCACCGCATTGAAACGCCACCGAGGGATATCACCTGAAGGAAAGGCTGCCGTGTGAGAGGCCCTGCCACAGCGGCAACCCCGCTATGACGAATTGTTAGGCGCGGCCCCACAATCGCTAAACAAATCCCTTCTGATAAGTAGTGAAGGTTTTGCCGGGTTCGTTTCAAATTATTTAGAAATGTGGATTATTCGTCGGAGAAAATATGAGATTTTGGCACTTTAGTACTAAATCTTCTGACCTACTCCAGCGACCATTGCAGCGGCTTTTCTCAACCGGAGAGGTATTCGATAAGCCGTTCATAATCAGGGCTTAAACGCAGAATTTTTGGATAAACGCAGAAGCACAAGCCTCTTCCTGAAGAGTGGCTTGAGGTTACTTAAGTCCGCACCCGGTCAAATATTGAGGACAAAGCTTTAACAAGCTGGAATCTCACAGAATCGCCACATTTCTTACACTGGGGGAAGGCTTCATCCTTTAAAAGAATGGCTTGATGCGCTGGCCGATGAGACCGGTGCCGTACCAAATAGACGCCGGTTGCAGGCACAGAGCGTCCGGGTGGAAATTTTTCTGCAACTAATCTCGCTTTAGGCATAGCCCCGCCTATGCAACGCTGCCGATTTGCCCATTAGATGCAGGAAAAAGCCGGGTGGAAGCCTACGCTGCCAACAGGGAACTTTGTTTGGCAGGCCAAGAACCCGCATTTCTTTTCCTGAAAACTTGCAAAAGATTGAAACGCTTGATGCCCTGCGGCCACTATCTAAGTAAGACAAAAATAAATAAGGAATTGGCATCTTATGAGTTTCAACCAGGCTTTGCGATCAACCCGGCGCGTGCGCTGGATCATGCGCCAAAAATCGAGATTGATTCATCTATTTCGCCTTCGTTATTCAGCTGCAGTCAACTGCCCTTTCTGCGGGGCTAAAGTGGTAGAAGGACTTCCCTTCTGCTGTCCGGACCTGGAAATGATGTGGGAAAAGACGGAGCGCAACTCCGAAAAAATTCCGGTATCTCAGCTCATGGAATCGAGTGATCCACGATAACCCACGGTAACCCTAAAGATAGGCCGACTGATCCACCGCCAGCCAAGACAGATCGCAGAAAGTATGATCGAAACGTCGAATGATCGAAATCGGCCCGACACCAACAAACTCTTGACGTGTCCTTGTGTATCGCGGCATATTGCGCCACTTGCCACCAGCTCCGGCGATGTTCTTCCTAAGTGCAAAGGGTTGGAAGACTGCTGGCCCTGCATAATTCTTTACACATCTTGATTCAGATCTGCTCAGTTCATTACAACTTCCAGCCCTTGAAATTGCGACTTCCTGAATAGACCTGGGTTCAACTCCTTAGCTGCATTACGGAGCTGTTTATGAGTACCCGGTGGGAAAAAGCGATTGGAGAATTGATTGGCGCCAGCGGCTTGATTTGGGGCCTCTATCACGTCGTGTATGAAGTCCATGCGCTTGGCCAGGAGATCGACCCCGGATTCCTGAGACTTGGCCCCATGCAAACCATGCTGCTTGGGCTGATCCTGTGGCTGCACGGCCGGTATCGCCAATCCATCGATGTCAACCGGGCTTAAGTTAGGCTTAGGGTTTCTCCCCCGGCCTGGCAACATTTCTCTTTCAAATTCAAGTCTCTTTCTATTCAGGGGCCCTCAAGAAAAACCTCTGCTTTTCGGGAGTTTAGTCTATGCTGGATGGCAGATTATTATTCGACAGGCCATGAAAAAACAGACTGCGATACTGACTCTCCTCGTATTCATCTCCACCCAGTTATTTGCCTGGGGCCCCAAGGGACACAAAGTGGTGGGTGCAGTTGCCCAGTCTCACCTGACTGAAGCAGCCAGGCATAACCTTCAAGCCCTGCTGGGCGACGCCAGCCTTGCATCTATCGCGAATTGGGCCGATGAGGTCAGGGGCAATCGCCCGGAGACGTTCGGCTGGCACTTTGTCGATATACCCAAGGCTTCAGGAAGCTTCTCTCAGGCTCGCGATTGCTATCGCCCGGACGAGAAATATCCATCTTCCAAAGAGGACCACCACAACTGTATCGTGGACCGAATTTCCATGTTTAAACAGGTCTTAGGCGATCCGAATGCTTCCCAGGCCGACCGAATCGAGGCCTTGAAATTCCTCGTCCACTTTGTGGGAGACATCCATCAACCCCTGCATGCCGTGGAAGAAGGACGAGGTGGAAACGACATCCATGTTGTGGAATTTGGCTCTCCGCAATGCGGGAAAGGCCGCTGTAATTTTCATTTTGTCTGTGACACCGCTTTGATCGAGCACACCGGCCTTTCGGAAGAGGCCTATGTTGCCCGCCTGGAGCAATTGATTACTGCCCGCACCCTACAATCCCAAGCCACAGGCACGCCGGAAGACTGGGCCAATGAATCTTACCGTTGGGCGCAAAAGGCCTGGCTGAATGATGGGGGCGCGGTTGACGAAGCCTACTATCAGGCCAACATCGGAATCGTGGACGAAAGGCTCGCGCTGGCCGGTTTGCGACTGGCTGCGCTGCTGAATGAGGTACTGGGACAGGCGCCAGAGAAGCCTTCTGTTAAGAGCCCGAGTTGATTCTTCACTGCTATGGGCGTTAAGGACGCAGCCACTCTAAGCAGATTCAAGAGGATCTATCACAGAAGCGCAAGATTTGCAGGGATCAATATTTCTGTGGCCTTGAAGACATAACGCTCAGAATTTTTTACAATAGACGAACCCTGCTGTTCTGCAAGCACATAGCTCACCTGGCCGGAGCAAATTAAGAGGTGAAACTTGGTTCGTCTTAGTGTCTGCTGGAAGCTTTTTCTGGCCGGGCTGTTGTTCCTAAGCCAGATGGCAATGGGTGCACCGGATGGTGATGCACCCCATTCACTGATCACAATACACGTATATAAATCCGGCCTGTTTTCGGGCTTCGCCCATGACCACGTCATAATCGCTCCGGTGGCCCAAGGCACAATCGACAACACGAAGCTCTCGGTTGAAATTGCGGTCTCCACCAAACAAATGAAGGTAACGGATCCTGAGGCCTCGGAGTCCACGCGCGCTGAAGTCCAGGCCGCTATGCTCGGACCAAAGGTGCTGGATGCTGACAAATACCCGGAGATACGTTTCAAGTCATCGCGGGTGGAGCAAACTGCCCCTGGACACTATCGTGTTACCGGCACATTAAGCTTGCATGGAGTGAACAAGGAGTTGAGCTTTGAGATCAGCGGAGGCCCAGACCGCTATCAAGGCAAGACCAAGCTGAATCAGACAGACTTTGGCATCAAGCCCATCACGATTGGGGGAGGGACGATCAAGGTAAAGGACCAGATTGAGCTTGAATTTGATATCCATGCAGGAGAGATGAACAATGGCAACCGCCGTTAAGCGGCCAGGCACTCTGGCTGCACGAGATATCAGCGGACATTATGACGATTTTGCGTGGGCCTACCGCCTGTATTGGGGCGACCACATCCATCATGGACTCTTCACCGCGGCAGATATGACCCCGCAGCAGGCCCAGGAAGGAATGCTTCGCTATTGCGCCCTCCGGGCCGACGTTCGCACTGGAATGAATGTGGCCGACGTGGGTTGCGGGCATGGAGGCACAGCCAGGTTCCTGGCCAGTGAGTATTCCTGTTCGGTGCTGGGACTCACGATTAGTGGAGAACAGTTGAAAATTGCCCGAAAGCTTTCAACTTCTCTGGAGGGTCCGGGATCGGCGCGGTTTGAACTTGGTAATGCCGAATTTTTTGCATTTCCGCCCGCGAGTTTCGATCTGATCTGGAATATGGAATCGTAAGAGCATTTTTTTGACAAAGCCCCCTATTTCCAAAAAGTCGCCAGGGCGCTGAAGCCCGGAGGCACCCTGATGGTGGCCGCATGGAC
>Ga0070730_10005847_pt1 | contig 10559 bp, 7 predicted proteins | sample Coa_R1_3_FD_66447 | JGI IMG/M metagenome (GOLD analysis project Ga0070730, IMG submission 66447) | Surface soil microbial communities from Centralia Pennsylvania, which are recovering from an underground coalmine fire - Coalmine... | ecosystem: Environmental > Terrestrial > Soil > Unclassified ... | reverse complement strand
ACGCACGATGTGGAGACGCGAGCGGGCCGCGATTTCACCTTCCAGTTAATGGACTTGGACGACTCGTACGGGCTTAAGGCGGCTTACCAAGTCATCCCCGAAAAGCGTTATGAAGTGCCGGACGAATATGTCGCTGAAATCCGAAGCCGCGGATGCGAATTCAATATCCATGATTTGAATCACGACGGGCGCCTTTACTTGGAGCGAACAGAGTTCGCTCGCCGGGCTGCCAGCATCAACATTTATCTTCACCGGTACAAGGCAAAAGGTTTTCGCGCTGGGGCGATGTATCGAAAGCAGGATTGGTACGATCTCTTCGAGTTTTCCTACGACATGTCCGTTCCGAATGTCGCGCATTTGGAACCTCTGCGTGGCGGTTGCTGCACGGTTATGCCGTATTTCATTGGCAAAATAGTGGAGCTTCCCCTCACTACCGCGCAGGATTATTCGCTCTTTCACATTTTGAACGATTATTCAATTGACCTTTGGAAGCAGCAGTTTGCGCTTATCAGAGAAAGAAACGGACTGATCAGCTTCCTTACCCACCCGGACTATCTGCTGGAGCGTCGCGCACAGGATGTCTATGAGTCGCTGCTCGGTTACATCCGGCAGATGGCTGCACGCGAAAAGCTGTGGGTGACTCTCCCGGGTGAGGTGGACCACTGGTGGAGAGCAAGAAGTCAGATGAGGCTGGTGCCTCGAGGGGACGACTGGGAAATCGTCGGGCCTGAAAGCGAAAGGGCCCGATTGGCATACGCCGTCCTGAGTGGCGGCAGGCTGGTTTACGAGCTCGAGGGGGTCTCTTTTCCGAAGGCAACCTAGACAGCCTTTCGGCGACCCTTCCTCCGCCAAATTGAGCCCCCCGAAGCGAGCTCCCTTGCCACACCCAATCACCGATTTTGCCTGACCTTGACGACTAAGAGTCGCCCCAATTCGCCCAATTACGGACCACCACTTCCGGGAAAATCTCCCTTCTGAAAGCCAGTATTTGGCGCTGAATTGACCCCAATTTGACCTAGTGGTTACTTGGTTGGGGTCCCGCCCTGGGAGAAAACTCGTTCATAAAGCGTGGCAAGAGTTTTCCCAAGAATTTAGGGATCAGGCGAGTGGGGGCCACTCGGGGTGGCGGTATGCCTTCTATTCCGCGTATAAACCACGTATTTTCAACAACAAATATCGAATGTGGGTGGATCCTTCACCCTTTTTCCTTGGCAGACTGGCAGCCGGATTGCACCTTAGATCTGGTGTTCTTGTGCACTTAATGGCGGTAGCGTGTCCGGGCGGTCATTTGAGGGTTGATTGGCGTCGCATGCTCTACGCACGATTATTTTCCTGCCTACGCGGTTTTCAACCAGTAGAATCTGAATTCTGAAGCACGGCTTCCCGAGGTCGCCAATTTTGTCTTGGGTCGGATTTCTCGGTGGAGTCTCAAAAGGAGAAGGAAAGTGCCATGCGTTTTAAGGAAACTAGTGTTGTCGGCGCATGGGCAATCGACCCGGCTCTACACGAAGATGAACGCGGACGTTTTCTGCGAGCATGGTGTACTCGAGAGTTCAGGGATCATGGAATCGATTTCTTGCCGGTCCAGGCGAACATGGGATTCAGCTTACGGAAGGGGACAGTTCGCGGCATGCACTTGCAGATGGCGCCGGCTTTGGAAGCCAAGCTGATCCGCTGCACAAGGGGGAGCATGTTCGACGTGGTGCTTGATCTGAGGCCCAACTCTGCTTCTTATGGCAAGTGGCACGCAGAAGAATTAAGCGCAGAAAACGGTCGCATGCTGTACGTGCCAGAGCTCTGTGCCCACGGTTACCAAACTCTCGAAGCTCGTACGGAAATGTACTATATGACATCGCAGTTCTATACCCCAAGTGCCGCAAACGGGGTGCGCTTCGACGACCCGGCATTTGGCATTAAATGGCCACTACACGCCACGGCTGTATCCGAGCAGGACCGTGGTTGGCCGCTGGTCGCGAAATAGGAGCTAGGTTCTATGATCGACACAGCACTCCGGGAGCGCGAAATCAGTGGTCGCCCTATCCGAGTCGGAATGATAGGAGCAGGTGCGACAGGTCGTGCGATTGCTCTGCAGCTTGGGACGCCTGTTCCCGGCATTCGCCTCGCGGGAATAGCGAATCGCACCGTGCAGCACGCCGAGAGGGCATTCCGTGAGGCGGGCATCACAAATTGGAATCAGGTGTCGACTGCGCGGGATGCTGAAGCCACAATCTACCGCGGACTTCCAGCACTTACCGATGACCCTTCGGTCTTGACCACTTGCGATGCCATCGACCTGATTGTGGAAGTGACGGGTTCTGTCGAGCCGGCGGCTCGAGTTGTGTTGCAGGCATTCGACTATGGCAAACCTGTTGTGCTGGTAAACGCAGAGCTGGATTCTTTCATTGGTCCTATTCTCAAGGCCAAAGCGGAACAAGCGGGTGTAGTCATTACCCATACGGATGGGGATGAACCTGGAGTGGCGATGACGCTACTGCGCTATCTCCGCTCATTGGGGCTTCGGCCCGTGGCTGCCGGAAATCTCAAGGGCATAGTCGATTATTACCGCAATCCTGATACACAACGGGCATTTGCCCAGAAGAATGATCAGGATGTGAAGAAAGTGACCTCTTTCGCTGATTCCACGAAGCTGTCAATGGAAGCAACTGTCCTGGCCAATGCTACTGGTTTTCAGGCCGGCCGCCGCGGGATGTTCGGCCCCGCATGCAAAGACGTTCGGGAGATGGCTAACCTGCTGCCCGCCGACCAGATGCTCACCACTGGACTGGTGGATTATGCCCTCGGTGCCGCTCCTTATACCGGCGCATTCGTCATCGTTCATGAGGACTCACCGTTGAAGAAGGTTCAGCTTGCTTACTACAAACTAGGCGACGGGCCGTTCTACGTTTTTTATACGCCATTTCACTTGCCGCACATTCAAATCGCCTCGACTATCGGACGAGCGGTCATTTATCGAGATCCGACAGTTGCCCCTATCGCGGGCCCAGTCTGTGAAGTGCTGACGATTGCCAAACGCGATCTGAGGGCCGGCGAGCGCCTCGATGGCGTCGGAGGTTTCTGTGCGTATGGACTCATAGAGAACTCCACTACAGCCCGGGCCGCGGCGGCTTTGCCGATTGCCCTGTCGGAGGGCTGCGTGATGCGTCATGCAGTTTCCAAAGACCAGGTGCTCACTTTCGCTGATGTAGTGTCCCCCACTGGGCGCATTACGGAAGACCTCTGGAAGGAGCAGGCGGCGCGCTGGTCAAATGGGTCCCGGGAACTGCCTGCGTCTTCGAAGGCAATGCCAGTAGCAAATCGCTAACATGAACATCCCCCTCTTCTCGGCACATTCTAAATTCCAGCGTGCCGCTTCGTCGGCTCGGGCCCAGAATGCTTAATCGATCGTTCTGGAAGAGCCGCAATGTGCTGGTCACGGGGCATACCGGATTCAAAGGGAGCTGGCTGTGTTTGTGGTTGGAATCCCTCGGGGCTAACGTGACCGGATACTCGCTGGCCCCGCCGACCCAGCCGAATCTTTTCGAACAGGCACAGGTTGCGAATTCACTGCGTTCTGTTTGCGCGGACATTCGCGATTTTCCGCGTCTCCTGAGCGTCCTGGCGGAATGCCATCCGGATGTCATAATTCACATGGCCGCGCAATCGGTAGTTCGTCGCGGGTACGAAGATCCGATTGAAACCTATTCCTCAAACGTCATGGGCACGGTGCACATTCTGGAAGCAGTTCGGAGACTGAAACTTCGCTGTGCCGTAGTCAACGTCACCAGCGACAAGTGCTATGAGAATCGCGAGTGGATTTGGGGATATCGAGAGAACGAGCCCATGGGAGGGCACGATCCTTACTCCAATTCCAAAGGCTGCGCCGAGCTGGTTGCTGCTGCTTACCGGGATTCTTTCTTTCCCCCTGATTCACTCTCGGGCCACGGCGTAGCCCTGGCTTCGGCCCGTGCAGGGAATGCGATTGGCGGAGGCGATTGGACATCCGACCAGCTCATCCCTGATCTAATGCGAGGATTTCTCTCCGGTAATGCTTGTCTGATTCGTAATCCATCCGCGATTCGGCCGTGGCAGTTTGTTCTCGAACCACTGCGCGGGTACCTCATGCTCGCCGAACGACTCTCCGAAGACGGCTCCCGATTTGCCTCCGGGTGGAACTTTGGGCCCGCGGAGACAGATGCCAAGCCTGTGGCTTGGATCGCCGACAAGTTAGCGAAATTGTGGGGAAGCGGCGCGGCGTGGAACTTTGATGAGACTTTGCATCCGCGCGAGGCGCACTTTCTCAAGCTGGACGCCTCAAAAGCAAAAGCCTGCCTGAACTGGCAACCCGTGCTCCCCTTGGATTCAGCTCTCGAGTGGATCGCCGAATGGTGGCGTGCATTTCAGGCTGGCGCCGATCTTCGATTGCTTACCCGAACGCAAATCGAGCGATACGAGGGACTCTTGAAGGTTTGAGGCCATTCGACGCAATTGCGCGCCGGCACGAGATACCACGAAAGGCAGGAGAAGCTCTTCTTATGGCAAACATCGTCGTTTTGGGGTCCGGAATGGCGGGCTTCGGTGCGGCTCACCGGCTGCATGCCGAGGGCATTACGCCCACGATGTATGACAAAAATAATTACCACGGCGGCCATACAGCGTCCTTTCGTTCCGAAAAGGGATTTTTGTTTGACGTCGGCCCGCATATCTCTTTTACCAAGGATCCTCGAATTCAAAACCTGTTCGCGGAAAGCGTGGATCAGGAATACGAAACTGTCCAAATCAACTTGAACAACTACTGGCGCGGCCACTGGCCGCTGCATCCGGTACAACTCCATCTTCATGGACTCCCGGAAGATCTGGTTGTGAAGGTAATCAACGATTTTGTGCAGGAACACCAGAAGCCGGAAAAGCCAATAAAGAATTATGAAGATTGGTTGTTTTCCAGTTTTGGCAGGACGTTCGCTGAGTCCTTTCCCATGCAGTACACCCGGAAATACCACACAACAACCGCCGATAACATGAGCACGGACTGGCTCGGCCCACGCATTTACCGTCCCAGCCTGGAGGAGGTCTTGCGGGGAGCGATATCGCCCTCCGCTCCGCATGTTCACTACATCACTCACTTTAGGTACCCGAGCGCGGGCGGATTCGTGAACTACTTGAAGAAGTTCGTTCCTCTTGGAAATTTGCATCTCAATCACGAGTTGGTATCAATCGACCCTGCTGCGAGAGAGATCCGATTCTCAAACGGGCATATGGCCAGTTACGACGGCTTGGTCTCATCCGTGCCGCTCCCGGACCTGATTCGCATGATCCCGGGCGCGCCGCCCGAGGTTGTCAGCGCCTCCCGCCGCCTGGCTTGCTCCACCTGCGTTCTGGTTAATATCGGCGTGAACCGCCCTGATCTGTCTGACGCTCATATGACCTATTTCTATGACGAGGACATTTGTTTTACCCGGCTCGGCTTTCCACATATGCTCGCGGCGCGTAATGCGCCTCCGGGAACCGGAAGCATTCAGGCGGAGGTGTATTTCTCGGAAAAATACAAACCGCTTGCAGGTTCGCCGGAAGACTGGATTGAGCCGGTAATTCGGGATCTCCGGCGCTGCGGTATCCTCCGCGAAGATGACCGCGTGTTGTTCAGTAAGGCGATGCTCCTTCGCTACGCCAACGTGATCTTTGACCTCGACCGCGCTGCGGCTCTTGCCACTGTCCATGCCTATCTCGACGATCTCGGTATCGCCTATTGCGGACGCTACGGAGACTGGGGCTACATGTGGACGGACGAGAGTTTCATAAGCGGGGAACGTGCCGCCGAGCGGGCTTTATCCTCGCTCGGGCATTCTCGGGCGGGCATCACGCAATCGGTATGAGCAACTAGATTGCGGATTCTCCAGGGGTCGGAACGCCCTGCGGAGCCACGGCAACTCTCGGATCTATTATGAAAATTGCCTTCGTTTTTCCACCCATCTGGACGGCGCACTCCGATGGTTCCTTGCAGATTTGGAATCGTGAAGTTACAACACGTCTCGCAAGATCCCATGATGTGCTGGTCTATTCCGGCATCTTCGATTCCGATCCTCCCGATTCCGTTATCGATGGAGTCCGGCATCGCCGGTTTTCCAGGCGACTGGATAACCGGTTAATCAAGCGCTATCAATATATTCACAGCGCCTTGCGCATCGAGCGTCCGCTGTTCTCCACCGATCTCTGGTACACCGCCTATGCTCTCAAGATTGCGATGGACCTCCGCAAGCAGAGCTGTGATGTCGTACATGTTTATAACTATCCCCAGTTTGCATGGCTCATCAAGCGGTTGAATCCGAAACTGCGTGTTGTATTGAACATGCACGGCGAGTGGCTGACCCAAATCGCTTTTACGAATCTTTACCAGAGGCTTCGCGAGCTCGATTTGATCGTTTCCTGCAGCAACTTCATTACGGAGTCCACCGCGGCCAAATTTCCTGATCTCGCCAATCGCTGCAAGACCGTGCCGATGGGCGTGTCTCCTGAGCTCTTCACCGTTGCTGACCACGGGCCCCGACCTGACAGCTGCGCTCCACGAAAACTCCTGTACGTCGGACGAATCTCCCCGGAAAAGGGGGTTCACGACATGCTGGACGCGTTCGAACTAGTCTGCCGGCAGTACTCCGACGCAACGCTGACTGTGGTGGGACCAGAGTGGGTCGCGCCCCGGGAGCATATCGTGGACCTCTCGCTCGACGAGTCACTGATCAGCCGGCTTGCTCCGTTCTATGAAAATGGTTATCTGTCGAAATTGAAGCAAAGGCTAAGTCCCGCAGCCGCAAAGCAAGTCACTTTTACAGGTCTCGTTCCTTATGCTGGAATCGCCAAATACTACGCCGACGCCGACATTTACATCAGCCCGTCACTCTATGAGTCCTTCGGCATGAGCGTAATTGAAGCCATGACAGCAGGCGTTCCCGTTGTTTCAACCCGTGCAGGTGCAGCGCCCGAATTGATTTCCGACCGGCAAAGCGGCCTACTCGTTGACCTGGCCAATCCCGAATCCATTGCGGATGCGGTTATCCGCCTTTTTCAGGATCCGGTGCTTTGCGCCTCTATCTCCCGTGTCGCTCGCGACAATGTATCGCGAGCATATTCCTGGGAAGCTATTGGTTCCACACTCACTCAATTGTACGATGCTGCGCTAACCACGCATGCGCCAGCGGCAAGCTACGCCTATTGATCATGCCCGATACTCCCCCGACAAAGTGGTTGGCGCCAGATTCGCAGCAGCACCATGACCGGTTTTTTGAGACCGATTCGCTCAAAGCGAATCTGAAGTCCAAATCGATCCGAGGCGGCGCTTACATGCTGACTTCAGAGGGCACCAACATGGTGATCACTCTGGCCTCGACATCGGTGCTTGCCCGGATTTTAATGCCTTCCGATTTCGGCCTTCTGGGAATGGTATTCGCGCTCACGGCCATCGCCGAACGATTCAAGGATATCGGTCTTGGCAGGGCCACGATTCAAAAAAAAGATCTGAGCCACGCCGAGGTCAGCAATCTGTTCTGGCTCAATGCGGCTGTCGGTATTGGAATCTCTCTTTTGATCTGTCTCCTGTCCGGGGCCATCGCCGGCTTTTACCACGAGCAACGCCTGACGCGCATCGCCATGGCTCTCTCGGTCACCTTTCTTTTTGGCGGCTTCACCATTCAGCACCAGGCCCTCCTCAATCGCCGGATGAGATTCCTGGCCTCCGGAACAATTGGTACGTGCGCAGTGGCACTGAGCAGTGGATTGGCAATCGTGCTGGCCCTGAAGGGTTTCGGATATTGGTCCCTGGTTTTCCGCGAAATTGCCAGGAGTGCTTTGATCGTCATCGGAACCTTTATAGCTTGTCCGTGGGTTCCCGCGCTTCCCGATCGCCAGCAGAAGTTGCCGCACCATATGCGCTTTGCACGACACGTTACGGTATTTAATCTTGTGACTTACCTCACCAGCAGTATGGACCAAATCCTGCTCGGCAGGTTCGCCGGTGCCTTTGCTCTTGGAATCTATCGCCAGGCATTTCAGCTGGTCATGATGCCATTAAATCAACTGACCGCGCCGGTACAAAGCGTCTCCGAGCCGCTCTTCAGCGCTTTGCAGGACGACGCCGAGAAATACAAAAGAGGCTTTCAGAAGACGGTGAGTGCGCTTAGCCTCATTACCATGCCGCTTGCTGCCGGCATTTTCATGTGTTCCCAGCAAATTGTTTCCCTTTTGCTGGGCCAGCGCTGGTTAGCGGCTGTGGAGATCGTCCGCATCCTGGCCATCGCTACGTTTCTCCGGCCAGCCATCAGCACCATTGGCTTCGTGATGATCTCCTGTGGGAAGACGGCCCGGTACATGGCACTCGGGATCATGGATTCCCTCGCGCTGGTTGTTGCGGTCAGTGTCGGGGTCCTGTGGGGCGCGCGCGGGGTCGCTGTAGGGCACGTGGCTGCCACTTACGTTGTGTTCCTGCCGTTTGTCTGGTGGGCCCTCAAGGGAACGCCGGTGGAGCTAAGTCTCTGGCTGCGGTCCATTGCGCGCCCACTGGCCTGCAGTCTCCTCATGGCGGCAGTCCTGTATCTGTTGCAGGCCCAGATTCCTCTCAGAAATGGTTTCGCCGCTTTGTCCCTTTCCGTGGCTGTGGGGGCAATCTGCTACTTCGCCGGAATGCTGGCGCTACCAGGCGGGAGGGTCGCCCTAAGCTGTCTTCTGCACGACGTCCAATCCGCGGTAAAGTGACACAAGGCTTGCTGCGCGAATAGTTCCTCAGTCCCTCTGTGCGGGTTCTGTCTGCCTGACCTTCTGCCGATGGTTAGCATTCGGCATGTGCAACTTCAGAGAATGAAATTCGGAGGCCGTGAACATGTCTGAACGACAGGAGCCATTGGTCAGCGTGCTTACCCCTGTCTACAACGGAGAGGAATTCCTGGCGGAGTGTATCGAAAGTATTTTGGCGCAAACCTACCCGAACTGGGAATACATCATCGTAAACAACTGCAGCACGGACCGAACGCTGGAAATTGCCCTCGACTATGCGAAAAAAGATAGCCGCATTCGAGTGCGATCAAATGATCGTTTTGTCGGGGTCATCGAGAATCATAACATCGCCTTCACTTTGCTGCCCTCGATGGCTAAGTACTGCAAAGTTGTTTCCGCGGACGACTTCCTTTTCCCCGATTGCCTAGCCAAAATGGTTGATTTTGCTGAGGCGAATCCCAGCGTGGGTATTATTGGTTCGTATCAGCTCAGCGGGGACCTCATAAAATGGCAAGGGTTCCAATATCCGCGCGCTGTCTTCTCCGGACTCGAAATCTGCCGCCATTTTTTCCTTTTGCCCCAGGTGTTCGTGGAGGGAAAGCCAATCATTGGGTTTGGAACTCCGACTTCTCTTCTATATAGTGCGGATCTCGTGAGAGAGAGCAGCGGGAAATTCTATCCCAATTCATCACCACACGCGGACACGAGTGCCTGCTTTGAAGTGTTACGGAACTCATCATTTGGGTTCGTTTATCACGTGCTTTCTTATGAAAGAACCCACGCAACGACGCAAAGCTCGAAATCCAAAGAGCTAAATCGATATTTGTCCGCATTCTTGAATGATCTCCAGCAGTATGGCCCTTTCTATCTGACGAAAAAGGAATTAGAGAGAGAGATCGGCAAGCAACTCGCGGCTTACCACCAGTTCTTGGGAATCAACTACCTTATTGGATTCAGGGGGAAGGAGTTTTGGAGCTATCACAAAAGCAGGCTTGAGGAGTTAGGCTACCCGCTAAAGCGTCTTGTCTTACTAAAGGCTGGACTAGCCGCAGTTCTGAAAGAAGCCATGAATCCAGAACAAGCCGTCGGAAAACTGTGGAAGCTGATTTCCCCCGGATCGAAGGAACTCCCAGTTCGAGCGGTGCCGCCGAGTTCTGTCAAGCCGGCAACGGTTCCGCGAAATTCCGTAGTCGCAGAGCCCATTAACATTGCTCGCAAGCCTCGGGCGTAGCATTAGATGGCAAAATAATCGGCCTGCGGTTGGCGGCGAATCACTACCATCAATTGCGTATTTGTCAGATCAGGTCCTACTCAGCCTGTTCAACTATGCGCGGCACCGCCGGAGATATTCGGGTTCGGCGAAGACGCGGATATTTCCCAAAAGGATATTACCGCGGACCTGAACGCTAGAAGCAGTTTTTGCCTCTGAATCGAATATCCACCACTCAAAGGAGAACGTATGAAAGTGGTTTTGTTCTGCGGGGGACTGGGAATGCGTCTCCGAGAATCCTCGGAGTCCATCCCCAAGCCCATGGTGAACATCGGCTATCGGCCGATTCTCTGGCACGTCATGAAGTACTACGCTCACCATGGCCACAAGGATTTCATTCTGTGTTTGGGCTATCGCGCCGACGTCGTGAAAGATTATTTCCTCAACTACAACGAATGCGTCTCCAATGACTTCGTCCTGTCTTCCGGCGGCAAGAAACTCGAGCTCCAGAACAGCGACATCCATGACTGGCGGATCACTTTCGCCGATACCGGCGTCGACTCCAACATCGGCCAACGCTTGAAAGCGGTTC
>Ga0070730_10005846_pt1 | contig 10559 bp, 12 predicted proteins | sample Coa_R1_3_FD_66447 | JGI IMG/M metagenome (GOLD analysis project Ga0070730, IMG submission 66447) | Surface soil microbial communities from Centralia Pennsylvania, which are recovering from an underground coalmine fire - Coalmine... | ecosystem: Environmental > Terrestrial > Soil > Unclassified ... | reverse complement strand
TCCGCGCTCGAGCGCAAAGCCTACTATTTCGTCCCGCTAACTGTCAGCCAGGGAGACGACACGCTGATCGCCGACCGCTACGACGTCGCGCTCAGCGACAATGCCGTCTGCCATCGCAACCTGAATCTCGGCGACTCGCAATGCGTCTTCATTTCGACGCGCCTGATGGATGACAAGTTCTCCGTCGCCTTCGAGTTCTACATCAATGTGGGCCACGCCCTGGTCGAGCGCGCCGGAGTCTCGCACGAGTTCAGCGAACTTGCCTGGAGCCAGGCCGAAGCCGGCGTCCGCGGCGAAACTTCGCTCGATGCCTGGGAAGCCCGCAAGCTCGCCACCGCCCACGGCCCCGATGCCGAGCGTTACAAAACCGAATATTTCGAAGCCACCTTCTCCGACACCATTTCCATCTACCTGCTCTCGCTTTATCTCGACGTCGATTATTACGATTTGCGCGAGCGCGATTATCCGCTGCTCGCGCCTTCCGCGCTCGCCGAGCGTTTGCGCAAGGTCGCCGAATTGTTCCCGCCCAACAAGGGCTTCGAATTCGCCGTCCTCTACAAACGCCGCGCCTGAAGAACGGAGTTCGACCGAATGCCATCCGCAAACCGCTCCCCCCGCTGGTATGGCGTCCCCGCGCGCATTCTTGTGGTCACTTTCATCGGCACCTTGCTCTGTTTCGCGGTCAGCCTGCTGCTCGGCATTCTCGGCGTCGTCTCGGTGTCGCTGCTGCGCGGGATTCATCCCGACATGCGCATCGCCTACCGCATGATCGCGCTGCCCACGGCGCTGGTCGCCGGCACCATCATTTTCGTGCTCGCTGTCGCCATGGAAGTCCGCCATTACCGCCAGGCCAAGACTCTCACCGCGATCGAGAGGATGGGCTAGTTCGTGCCGGTCCGCGTCGCCATCCCCATGCCGCATTCGACCAATCACGAATACGGCCAGCGCGCGATTCCGCAGTACGAACGCGCGATTGTGCTCGCCGGCGCGGAGCCGGTTCGCATTCCGCTCGATCAAACCGCCGCTGAGATTAAAAAGTTGATCGCGGCGTGCGATGCTGTGCTGCTGCCGGGCAGCAACGCCGATGTCAATCCTGCCAGGTTCAAGCAGCCGCCTTCACCGCGTTCAGCCGCCGCCGATGCGCGCCGCGAACAAGTAGATGACCTCCTGCTCGCTGACGCCTACGCTCACCGCAAACCCGTGCTCGGCATCTGCTATGGCCTGCAGAGCCTGAATGTTTTTCGCGGCGGATCGCTGATCCAACACATCCCGGATTTCCTGCCCGAGGCCACGCGGACCAAAGTGAATCACGAAGCGGGCAAGGAAGTCCCCGTCGCACACACGGTGGAGATCGAACCAGGCTCACAGCTAGCGGACGTAATCGCCGGGGGCAACGGCCTCATCATGCCTGTGAATTCTTCCCATCACCAATCCGCTGACGCCATCGGTAGCGGCCTGCGAATCGTCGCTCGCTGCCCGGACGACCGCATCATCGAAGGGCTGGAAGGAACTTCGCCCGATCATTTCGTGCTGGCCGTGCAATGGCATCCCGAGCGCTCGGTGGACGACGATAACGCATCGCGGGCAATTTTCGATGCGCTGGTACGAGCGGCACGCTGACGCACCCGGTCTTCCGTGTTATTTCGTGGGATTTTTCGCGGGCAAATACTGCGCCGGCAATGGATTGTCGGGCCGCTCGTCGTCCCAGATGTTCGATGCGATCCACCAGCGCTTGCCGTCAAAAAATAGTTCTGCGCTGTTAATGCCGCGCGCAATCACCGGCCCATCAGCTTTGTTGCGGCTTTCATAAGTGCTGAATACATGCGCAATATTCCCGAATCTCTCAGTGACTCGGTGAATCTCGGTCTCATAAAATCCTTCCTTCACGAGAACAGCGTCGGAGGAGTCCACAAACTGCTGATGGCTGACGACCTGGGCACGCGGTTGCCCGCTCTTGTCTTCTGACATGGCGACGAATCGGATGTCGGGAATGTACAGCGTTCGATCGCGCGACCACTGCCGCGGCTGGCCCGCCGGGCCGGAAATCACGTCGTAAAACGCTTTCATGATCCCATCGATCGTGCCGACATCTTCAGCCCGAGCGGTGGTGTCGGGCACGTCGACGTGGCGTGGTGCAGGCTGTTGCGCAAGGCTAATTCCGATGGTCGCAAGGAACAAGCTGAAGGACACAGTAAAATGTCGCGTTAGCGTCATGAGGCTATTTCTTTTTTCTTTTTTTACGGTCCCCTTTTGGCGCTTTCTCCAGCAGCACGACCACATGCGCCAGGGCCGCGTTGTCGAGATTCAATCCCTCGGGCGTCTTGGCTTTGAGGCCGACGCAATCGGCGCCCACACCGAGAAGTTCTGCCACGCGGGCGCGGATGACGGATGCATGCGGCCCAATCTTCGGAGCGGACAAAATCAGGCTGGCATCGACGTTGGCAACCGCATACCCAGCATCGCGCACGCGCTTCAGCGCCTCGCGCAGAAAGACCGCCGAATCGGCGTCCTTCCATTTCGGGTCGGACGGCGGAAACAGCGCGCCAATGTCCGGCGCCGCAATCGCACCTAGCAGGGCGTCAGTAATGGCGTGCAACAGCACGTCTCCATCCGAATGCCCGCCGAGACCTTTGTCGTGCGCTAATGTGATGCCACCGATCTTCAGCGGAATGGCGGAACGAAATTCGTGGGAGTCAAAGCCGTAGCCGATGCGAACGGCGGGTTTCGAGTTGCGAGTTTCAGGTTTCAAGGTATTCGCGCCTGCGCCCCGCTGTTCAATAACTCACTTGCTTAGATAGAACTCTGCCAGTTCCATGTCGCCCGGCGTGGTGATCTTGATATTTTTGGGCGAGCCCATCACGACGGCGACTTCGTGGCCGGAGCGTTCGGCCAGCGAGGCTTCGTCGGTGCCCGTGAAGCCGTCGGCGGCTGCCTCGTCAAAAATTTTCTTGATCACGTCGTAGCGGAATCCCTGCGGTGTTTGGGCTAACACTACACTGGCGCGCGGGATGGTCGTTTTGATGATCGCGCCCTCGGCGGTGCGTTCGACTTGCTTGACGGTGTCGATTGCCGGCAGTCCAGCGATGGCGGCCCCATACTTCGTGGCCGCCTCGATCACTTCCTGGATGATTTCTTTGGTCACGAAAGGCCGCACGGCATCATGGACGAGCACGATGTCATCCGCAGTCGCTGAGATTTTGTTGAGTGCGTGCTCGACCGATTGCTGGCGGTGCTCTCCGCCCACCACCAGTTCGACTTTCTTCTTGAGCACCGCTTTGTCTTCTTTTTGAAGCCGGTCGCGAAAGGCTTCAATCTCATTCTCGCGCAACGCGACCCAAATTTCGCTGACCGCGTCCACGGCAGCAAACTTCCGCAGCGTGTGGATGAGGATCGGGGTGCCGCCCAACTCGGTGAACTGTTTCGAGGGATGCGCTTTCTTCGACCTGGTATCCATCGCGCTGGGCACCGGGGCCATACGCGTTCCAAGTCCGGCAGCGGGAATAATGACGACAACCTTCATGGCGGGTGGTCAGTATACGAGCGCAGCGGCTGGAGTTCAAATCAGACCAACAATCCTTTCTCGTCCCTTCAGGATTTCCGGAAATCGCTGATCGACTCTCGCATATTCGGAATGACCTTTTCTGGCCAATTGCGTCTAAATCCATTGATACGCCATGCGCCGCACCTCCATCACTTGCGTCATTCTCGTGGCAACTCTGGCGACGTCTGCCTTCGGCTGTGTAACCGCCTCGAATAGCAGGCCTGACTCCTTCTGTTCCGCTGCAAAGACCGTCAAAACCTGTAATGCGGGAAAAATCGCGTCGAGTAGAGCATCTGAGTGTGAGCACACTCTGAAATCCCGGCCTGACCGCTGCGGCTTCCGAAGTTTTACCCAGGTACAGTTCGCGGAGTTTCGCCGGTTCGACATCGCTGGTGCGCTGCTACGCGCACGCGGGATTGTCACACGTCCATGCGATACCACGCTCGTTGTCTCTTCCATTGGATCGCCTGAAACCGACCGCGGACCTCCTAACTCCTGAATTCCTTCCATGTTCTGCGCATGAAGAGGGACAAGTATGTCCGCACATGCGCCTGTTCGAAGCCGAAGAATTCATCATTCTTAAAGGAGCTGTTATGAAACTGTTTTCGCGCACCCTCATGCTTTTGTCTTTGGTTGTGCTCGGTCAAGTTGCTTTAAGCCAAACTAAAATTAACGTCAATCAAGCGCTTGATTTTTGGATTTCGAACGCAGAGAAGGAGGTCGTATCTGCTGCCGATGCCATGCCGGAGGAGAAATATTTCTTCGCGCCAACCGCAGGGGAGTTCACCGGCGCGCGCACTTTCGCGCAACAAGTCAAGCATTTGGCCGCTAACAACTACCGCATGGCTGCGTACATCTTGAGCCAGACTCCCACAGCGGATCAGGAGGCTGAGACGGGGCCTGATGCTGTCCGATCCAAGACCGAGGTTATGGATTACGTCAAAGGCTCTTTCGCAGCTCTGCATCGAGCGGCGGCCTCGATCAACGAGCAAAATTTAGTGCAGCCTTTGAATCGCCAGGGCAGGCAGAACACCCGACTTCAGTTTGCAGAGGATGCGGTCGCCCACTCTTATGATCATTACGGTCAGATGGTGGAATACCTGCGGATGAATGGGATCGTACCGCCGGCCAGCAGAAGGTAAGTACCCGAGCGCCACTCAACACACCGACGTGGGTTGAGTGGCGTCTTTGGATTCAGTAGCCTCATGAAGAAGGCCAGTAGATCCGCATGCCGCCCGTCGGATGTGGGCCGATCGCCAGACCTCCGAGAGAACGGATACCGACCGCCAGGCCGCCGACGGCAACGCCGCCGATGGCGAGTCCTCCGAGAGCAATCAATCCCAGCGCAACACCGCCCACGCTGATGACGCCGAATGCTAGCCCGCCAATGGCGATCACGCCAGCCGCGAGGGCGCCTACCGCAATAATGCCAACCGCCACATCGCCCACGGCTATCACGCCGACCGCACGGCCGCGAACCTGCTGAGATTGAATATCCGGACCGACTGCGACGCAGAGAACAGGAATGTCACCGATCATCGCTTTGGATTGGTAGCGCATGATTCCCTCTACGGGCCGCCTCGAGGGTTTGTTCCCAATTTTTCGGGCGGACTATGCCCCCGGTTTCGTCTCGACCGTAGCACTGGCAACCGGCGCGGTCGGCGTGGATACCGGCACGGCCACGGTCTGCGAAGCGGAGACCGTCTGCCGAGCATACGCCGCCCGCTCGTCCCATTTGCCGAAGATCATCTTCCCGGCGGTGGTCTGCAACACAGAGGTGACTGAGACGTCGATCGTCTTCCCGATCATCTTGCGCGCATTGTCCACGACCACCATGGTGCCGTCATCCAAATAGGCCACACCCTGGTTGTATTCCTTGCCTTCTTTCAGGATGAAGACGCGCATGGTCTCGCCGGGCAGCACGATCGGCTTTAAGGAATTAGCCAGTTCGTTGATGTTCAAGACCTCGACGCCCTGCAGCTGGGCAACCTTGTTGAGATTGAAGTCGTTGGTGATGATTTTGCCCTCGTAGAGCTTGGCCAGTTCGATCAGCTTCAGGTCCACTTCGCGGACGGCGGGAAAATCGTCTTCCACGATCTGGATCTGCAGGGTGGCAACCTTCTGCAGGCGCTGCAGGATGTCGAGGCCGCGGCGTCCGCGATTGCGCTTGAGCGAGTCGGCAGAGTCGGCAACCAGTTGCAACTCCCGCAGCACGAACTGCGGAGTCACAATAATGCCGTCGAGGAAGCCGGTCTCGGCAATGTCGGCGATGCGGCCGTCGATGATGACGCTGGTGTCGAGGATCTTGTAGCTTTTCTTGCCCTGCTTCTCGCCGCCAAAGATTCCGCCCAGTGCCGCCAGATTCAGCAGATCGCCCTTGTTGGCCCCGACGATGAGGCCGACATAGGCCATCAGCAGCATGACCAGGATCTGCAGGAAGCTTTGAGTGTGTCCCTCAGGGACGCTACTGCGAATGACCAGGGCAAATAGGTAAGCGCCACAGATGCCGAGAATGCTCCCGATCGCCGCCCCGATCAGCCGCTTCAGGCTGACCATGCGCAGCTTCCACTCGAACAGGACGATGGCCGATCCGATCAGGAGTCCTACGCCTGCATCCCAAGGTCGAGTAAGGCTAAATGGCTCAATGACGAAGCAGGTGGCCCCTACAACGATTACAAAAAGAAGACGAACAAAAATGATATCCACGGTAGACCTCCCCGCGGATGCAGCTTTCCCTTTGGTACTGGGTGATGCACCCGTGCCCTTCCCCACCGCCCCAAGCGGGAATCGGCCTTGCGCATGCGGGGCGCGCATGAATTAAGGGGAATGAATGAACGCCCCGTTCCGGCCGGACAGGGGCGCGGCCGGAGGATAGTATTCCTAACGCCAAGAGTATATACCCCGCGGCTAATCCGTGGGAGGGGCAGGGTATCGGTCCGATGTTCCCCTTTCCTCCTGCTACACTTTCGGCATGAAAGCCCTGATGATCACCAGCCTGTCCGGCCCGGGCGCGCTCGCTATTCAGGACGTCCCTGAGCCCAGCCCCAAGTCCGGACAGACCATCGTCCGTGTGGCAGCGGGCGGGTTGAACTTTGCCGATGTGATGACGACGAAAGGCGGATATCCGGGAACGCCACCGCCTCCCCTGATCGCCGGGCGTGAATTTTCCGGGGTTGAAGAAAGCTCGGGGCGCAGGGTCATGGGATACGCGCAGTGGGGCGCCTTCGCCGATAAGATCGCAGCCTACAACCATATGCTGTGGCCAGTTCCCGATCACTGGACCAACGAGCAGGCAGCGGCCTTTCCGGTGAACTATTTCACGGCTTATCTGGGATACTGGCAGGCGGGAATGACTATGGATGGGCAGCCGCCCTCGGCTGTCCACCGCAGCGAAGGTCCCCGTACTCCACGCGTTCTGATTCATGCCGTCGCGGGAGGGGTGGGAACCGCGGCCGTGCAGATCGGGCGGCTTCTCGGGGTGGAGATGTTTGGTACTTCGTCCTCCGACGAGAAGCTCGGTCGCGTGAAGGAACTTGGTCTGCAGCATGAAATCAATTACAAGCGGCACGATTACGAAGAGATCGTGAAGAACCTGACGCATGGAGAGGGCGTGGATGCGGTCTTCGAGATGCTCGGCGGAGAGCACACCGCCAAAAGCCTGCGCTGCCTGCGAGATTTCGGACGCGTCATCCAATACGGAACCGCGACGGGGCAGGCGCCGAAACTGGATGTGCGTGCAATGTATGCCAAGTCGGGCATGGTGCAAGGCCTGTGGCTGACGTACCTGTCCCAGAAGCGCGAGATTATGGAGCCGGCCTGGCGGCAACTCTCGGGGTGGATCGCGGAGCACAAGTTAACCCCGCAAATCGGACGGGTACTGCCGCTGGAGCGGGCGGAGGAGGCTTACAAGTTGCTGGAGGACGGGAAAAATTATGGGAAGGTTGTGTTGAAGATCAGTTGAAGACACGCGAAGTCAAATTCCCCACCCTGTCGCGAAAAACGCGACAAGGGTGGGGCACCCCGATCGTTCTGGGATATCACTTCTCGAACACCCACTGTTCGCTGACCAGGAAATTCGCGACCGAGCACAACGCAATGGCGATGGCGTTAGCCAGCAGATAGTTCATATGCCCCTCGCCGACCATTACTCTCATCAGCGCGAGATTGCCCACGATTGAGACTGCGCCGTTCGTGAGATTGAAGCGCACCAAGCGCGGCGGTGAGCGGCGCCAAGACGAGTGGACTCGATCCGACCATGTGAACTGTTCGTGCCAAACGAAATTGTGGACCACGGCAGCCTCGACCGCGAAAGCAGTGGCGAACAAGTAGTTGAAGCCCAGCACGCTCTTCAGCAGAAACAGAGCGGTAAACTGCACCCCGATGCCGATCATGCCCACAAAATTGAACTTCCACCAGCGCACAAAAGTGGACGGTGAAGGAAGGGACTGAGTTGGGCTGCTCATTGCGAGATCCTTTCCTCGCGATAGAGCCGCATGGTGTTCTGAACGGAAAAGACCACAACCATTGCTCCCATGCCTGCGAGACCAATCGCACCGCCCACATCGAACAGGCGGTACTGTCGTCCCAAAAAGTGAACGATCGGCCACCGGAACAGGGCGAGATTTCCGACCGCAAGCAGGATGCGCAGTTCGGTTGGGCCAAAGCGCCAGAACGAAATCCGGAACTCTCCGAGAGTATGCGTTGCCAGGTAGGATTGGATCGAGAGCATGAGGAAGGCAATCAGCAGTCCGATCGCGATCCAGGGATGCATGTATCCCGAGAGGGCCAGGCCGCCCATAAGCGCGAGCCCGCCGAAGCTGTCGACCATGTGGTCAACATAGAAGCCATAGCGCGGACGTTGGCGCTCGCGAACCCGGGCAAGGGTTCCGTCGAGGGAGTCCCCCAGCCAGTTGAGCGCGAGGCAGGCGATGACGGCGAGCAGGGCAAGGCGATTCCGGGATGCGAGGGCGTAACCCACTCCGGCACCGATCTGCGCAATCAAACCGAGGGCGGTCAAGTGGTCTGGACCGATTCGGCCGGGAGTCCGGACAGCCAACCAGAGCAGCACGCGCTTCTCCGCCGCCGCCAGCCAACTTTCTTGTACGCGCACCATCTCTGGAAAGCGATGCATCTGCCGCATTTCGAGTAATACCTTGGGGTTCACCTGCTCGCAATATTCTGTCATTGTTTGGGACCCCGGACTTGCCATAGTTTCCTCCGAAGTTTCGCGTTGCTGCAGGTGTTTTCGCAGGAAAGGCGGTCTGGCACAATGCACCGCTTGTCAAACCGCAGTCGAATGAAGGTCAACTCGGAAGTCATTGCCGCAGAGATAGTTGCGTGGCGGAATCAACCGCGCCGAGGAAGCAATATAGTTTCTCGAAATAGTGAAAAAGTATGTCCAAGGCCGTATTTACGTTTTACCCATTCGTCACATCTAATCAGTTAGAGCACGCGGTTTACCCCTCAAACACAACATGTGCTCTTGAAGGAGGCCGTAAGGAGGGCCTTTATGAATCGTTTTCATTGGGTTTTAACTGGCCTGTTGGGTGTGACTTTCTGGATGTATGCCGGCAATTGCTGGGCGCAGCAGTCGCCCGAGAGCAGCGCTCCGGCGCACATGATCGTGACGGCTGAACCGAAGCATGGGAACAACGCTCCCACTATCAATCGCGAAGACGTCAAGGTGTTCGAAGGCCGTGACCAGGATACGGTGACGGAGTGGATTCCGGCGCAAGGAGAGCACGCGGCACTGGAATTTTTCATATTGCTGGATGACAACTCGAGTTCCAGCCTGGGATCACAACTTGAGGATTTGCGGCAGTTCATCGCGGCCCAACCTCCCACCACACTGATTGGCGTGGCCTACATGCAAAACGGCATGGCGCAGATCGCGCAGAATCCCACCAACGATCACGCCCAGGCCGCCAAGGCACTGCGGCTTCCCATGGGAAATGCGGGCGCGAATTCGAGCCCGTATTTTTCTCTCAGCGACCTGGTTAAGCGCTGGCCGCCCAGCAATGCCCGGCATGAGGTGCTGATGGTTTCGGACGGCATTGATCGCTTTTACGGCGCGGGCGATCTCCAGGATCCGTATTTGGAAGCCGCGATCGACGATGCCGGCAAAGCGGGAGTCGTCGTATCCGCCATCTTCAACCCGGGAGTTGGACATTTCGGGCACAGCTATTGGGAAACGTATTGGGGACAACTCTATCTTTCGGAAATGGCCGACAAAACAGGAGGCGAAGCGTATTACATTGGCTTCACGGGAGCGCCGGTGTCGTTCTCTCCCTATCTGGAAGACCTGACGCGGCGATTGCAACACCAGTACCTGCTCGCCTTTATTCCAAAGCCTGAAAAGAAGGCGGGATGGCATAACGTGAGAATCACGACCGAAGTACCGAACGTCGATCTGATTTCGGCAAAAAGAGTGTACGTGCAGGCTCAGCAGTAGCTGTTTCCATTGTGAACTTTCGTTACGCAAGGGGGCGAGTCGGTCAACACTCGCCCCTTGAGATTCCGATAAGATTGAACGTCTGATCGGGTCTCGATGAAGAAACTGCTGCGCTTCTTCCAGCCTTCGCACCAGCACACGGCGTTCTCGGCGACCCTGCTGCTGATTTCGGCGGTGATGCTGTCGCGCGTGATCGGCTACGCGCGCGACGCTTACATCGCATGGGCCTACGGTGCGGGCGGAGCGACCGACGCTTACGTGGCCGCGTTCACGCTGCCGGATTTCCTTAACTACATTGTGGCCGGAGGCGCGGCCTCGATCACCTTCATTTCGATTTACACGCGCTTTCTGGCCGAGAAGCGCGATGCGGATGCGCAGAAAACGTTCTCGATCGTCATCACCGTGATGACTGCGGTGATGATCGTGGGAACGATTGCCACCGAGATCTTCGCGCCGCAATTCGTGCGCTGGTTCGTCAAGGGATTCACCCCGGACAAAATCGAGTTGTGCGTGCGCCTGACGCGGATTCTGCTGCCGGCGCAAATCTTCTTTTATGTGGGCGGAGTG
>Ga0070730_10005845_pt1 | contig 10561 bp, 16 predicted proteins | sample Coa_R1_3_FD_66447 | JGI IMG/M metagenome (GOLD analysis project Ga0070730, IMG submission 66447) | Surface soil microbial communities from Centralia Pennsylvania, which are recovering from an underground coalmine fire - Coalmine... | ecosystem: Environmental > Terrestrial > Soil > Unclassified ... | reverse complement strand
TGGCGCCGGGGTCAGCCGCGGCTGTGGTCGGGCTGGTGGAGCAGATCCTTGAGCGTCCCCTGGAAGCTCTTGAGGTACAGGTGCACGTCGAGGATTTCGTCCACGGAGATCGGCTCCGGCGACGGCTCGTGCTCGGCCGCGGCCAGCGCGCTCGCCGTCTCCACCGACTCCACCTCTTCGACCGCGCCGCCCGCGATGGCGAGCACGACGATGAACGTGACCTGGCACTGCGCGCACGTGACCTGAAGGTGGAAGCGCTCCTCCTCGTGGCTGAGGACCTGGATGTCGCAACCCTTGAGACTGCGCCCGCACACCGGGCAGTTGTAGAAACGGGCCCGGTCGCGGATGAACTCGATGATGCTCATCGCGCGGCCAATATTACGCCGCAGGGCAATCGGTCAACGACGCCCTTCGATGCAGGTGCAACCATGAGCCCCGACGACCGCCGAATGGACCGTTCCCGGCGGCAGCACCATGCGGTCTCCGGCCTCGAGCTCCAACGTTCTGCCCTCGCTTTCGAGGTGAAACCGGATCGATCCCTCCACGCAGTAAAGCACCTTCTCGTACCCATGACTGTGCGGCGCGTACCGGTCGCCCGGGCCGTTCGACCACGAGTAGCACCCGGTGGCCTCCGCGCTCAGCTTTTCCATGAGCTGGTCGAACCTGCCGGTCGGAGCTGTCACGGACCCGATTCTAAGATTGCTTCGATGGAGCCCCGGTTCGTGGCCGACTGCAACGTCGGGCGGCTTGCCCGCTGGCTGCGGGCGCTTGGTTACGACGCGTCCTATCACACGCAGATCGGCGACGCCGAGCTGGTGCGCGAGGCGGCGGCAGAGGGCCGGGTCCTGCTGACGCGCGATCGCGACCTGACCAAGCGGCGCGTCATCCAGTCGGGGCTCGTGCGTGCGATCCTCATCCGCGACGACGATGTGAAGACTCAGCTCAGGCAGGTCTTCACCGAGCTGGCGCTCGACCTCAAACAGTCGCTGACCCGCTGCATCGAATGCAACTCCGAGCTCGAGCCGAGGCTCGCCGCCCACGTGGCCGAGCGCGTGCCGCCCTTCGTCCGGAGCACGCAGACGCGCTACTCCGAATGTCCCGATTGCGGCCGCATCTACTGGGCCGGCACGCACTGGCAGCGAATGCAGCAGGTGCTGGCCGGGCTGTGAGAGACATCCTGCGCAGGCTGGTCGCCGGCGAGCTCACGGAAGAGGAAGCCATCGTCGAGCTCCGCGCCGTGCAGCTCGAGGAGCTGAGCGGTCGCGCCCGCCTCGACCTGGGTCGCTTCCTGCGTCGCGGCATCCCCGAGGTGATCCTGGCCCAGGGCAAGACGCCCGAGGACACCGCGGCCCTCGCCATCGCCATGGCCGAAAGGCAGGGCCAGGGCCTCGTCAGCAGGATGTCCGACGCGCACCGGCAGGCGCTTTCGCGCGCGGCCGCGGACGCGCATATGGAATTCATCGCGTACGGCGCCTCGGCCCGGGTGCTCCAACCGGGTTTCGAGCCCGATCCCGTCGACGGCCGTGTCGGCATCCTGACCGCCGGCACCTCCGACGTAGTGGTGGCCGAGGAGGCGCGCATGGTGATCGAGGCGACCGGCCTGGACGTCCGGCTCGAGGCGGACCTCGGCGTCGCCGGGCTGCACCGCTTTATGGGCCCTCTGGCGTCGATTCTCGAATGGGGCGCCGACGCGCTCGTGGTGGCCGCGGGGATGGATGGAGTCCTGCCCGGTCTGGTCGCCGGCCTCGTCGCGATCCCGGTGGTCGGGCTACCCATCTCGACCGGCTACGGCCGGGGCGGCGCCGGCGAGGCCGCGCTGCTGACGATGCTTCAGTCCTGCTCGACGGGTTTGACGGTGGTCAACATCGACAACGGCGTCGGCGCGGGGACGGCCGCCGGGCTGATCGCCGCTCGCGTGGCCCACAAGCGCCACGCGAGTACGAGCAAGGCTCGGCCCTAGGGGTTCGGCTCAACGGTGCGCGCCCGCCACAGGAATGGCGTCAGCGCGAGGACGACGACGAACGCTCCCACTCCTCCGACGATGAAGGTGATCCGCGGAGAGGTGGCATCGAGGAGCACTCCCGCGAGGACGTAGGCGAGCGCGCTTCCAGTGAAGGCGGCCGTGCCAAATAGGCCGAACACCCGACCGAGCATTTCGCGAGGAACCGATTGCTGGATCAGCGTGTCGGCGGCTATGTTCTCGGCGCCGTTGCCGACGCCGGCGACCACCTGCATCGTTCCCGCGGCAAGCCCGTTCGGCGCCAGGCCCGTGACGAAGGTGCCGGCCGCAGTCAAGAACCATGAGACGCTGAGGATCACGGCCGGCCGGGGAGGATGCCGCCACGCGAGCAAGCCGATGGAACTCGCGAGCATGCCCAATCCAAATGCCGCGGCGACAACGCCGAACGCGGCAGCACTGAGGCGAAGCGTGTCGCGGGTCAAGAAGACGAGCGCCACGTTGTCCACCGCAGCAAACGCGACCAGCAGCAGGACGCCGATCAGCAACGTCCTGACGGCGGGGTTGTGCCAGGCATAGGCAAGCCCGGCGAGGCCGGCCGACGCCACGTTTCCGCGGTCCTCCACGCGCGCTCGCCCCAGGCCCGGTACGGTCATCAGGAGCAGGGCCGAGACGATGAAGCTGGCGGCATTGGCGCCAAGCCCACCGCGCGGACCGAACAGTGACACGAGCGTGCCGCCAAGCAGCGGACCCACGGCCACCTGAAAGTTCAGCGCGCTGCCAATCCAGGCGTTCGCGCGCATCAGGTCATTGCGCTCGACGAGCTGCGGAACGCTGCTGGACGCCGCCGGCCCGAAGGTCGTGTCGAGCAGCGACGCGACCGCGACCACGGCCAGGAGGGCGATGAATGGCGGCTGCCACACGGCGATGGCGGCGAACAGGGCCGCCTGCGCCAGGTCGCACGCGACCATCACCCGTTTGAGGTCGAGCCTATCGATCAAAGTGCCCATCAGCGGACCCGCGAGGTGGGGCAACGATTGCGCGAGCAGCAGTGCGCCGACGGCGACGCCGCTGTGCTGGAGGTCCCTGACGTAGAGGAGCAGCGCGATCAGCGCAGCGCCGTCGCCGACTTGAGACGAGGCACGCGCGAGCCAGAAACGCCCGAACCGCCCGTTTCTTACGACGAGGGTCACGCCGGAGCGGTGCGCATCGATTCGGTCAGGGCCCGCGCCGAGGACGCCGGAGCACGGCGACAGCGGCCACAATCCCACCCGCGATGAGCATCACCAGGAAGACGGGGGCCAGGGTCCGCCACACATCAGCGCCGCCCGGTATCGCGAACGTGAAGCTCAGCACGACGATGACGGTGATGACGGCGGCCATCAGCCACGGAAAACCTCGACGCGGGCGGCCGTAGAAGAACATCCACAGCCGGCCGGGCCGCTTTCTCTGGCTCACAGCACCCTCCGCAGCTCGCGCAAGGAGGCGATCGTAGGGATTCCATCGCCGGGCCCCCGCGCGGCGTGAGCGGTGCAGATCACCGCGCGCATGCCCACCGAAAGCGGACCTTCATAGTCCTCGCGCACGCGATCCCCGACGAAGAGCGCATCTTTCGCCTCCACGCCCAGAGCTTCGAGCGCGGCCGCGTACATTTCCGGCGCGGGCTTGCGCCGCCCGACCTGGCTCGAGAAGACGACGGCATCGACTGCGTCCGCGATGCCGTTTCCAGTCACCTGCCGCACCATCATCTCCGGCGGAAATGGCGCGTTCGAGCACACCGCGCGCTTGAATCCATCAGCGCCGAGCCACGAGAGCACCTCGAGACCAACCGGGTCGACGCGCGCGGCGCCATCCCAAACCAGCTGCTCGGCGTCGAGGATCTCGTACAGCAGCGCGTCGGGCAGGTCGATCCCCGCGGAGCGCCAGGCACGCGCGAAGACGTCGAGATACCGGACCTCGTCCTCGCCCGGGTTCTCGACCAGGGCCTCGAGCGGCAGCAGCACCTTCTCGAGGATGGCCTCGGCCGAGGGCGCGGGCAGCCGGGTGGCGGCCGCGATCGCGGGCCGGAAGCGCTCGACGACGGCACTCAGCTCCGCCGCCGGATATTCGAACGTGACCAGCGTGTGCCCGTAGTCGAACACCACCGCCTCGATCGCAGCCATCCGAATATCTATCCTGAGCGCGTGCCAAGACGGACGTCGCCTCGCCTGACCCATCTCGACTCGCGCGGGGCCGCGCGGATGGTCGATGTGGCCGCCAAGCCGCCGACTGCCCGTGAGGCGCTGGCCGAATGCGTCGTGAGGATGGCCCCCGCGACAGTCGCCGCGGTCCGCGAGGGCACGGCCAAAGGCGACGCTCTCGCGGTGGCTCGGGTGGCCGGCATCATGGCGGCCAAGCGCACACCCGACCTGATCCCTCTGTGTCACCCGCTGCCGCTGACCAGTGTCGAGGTCGAGTTCGAGCTCGGCCCCAGCGACGTGCGGATCCTGGCGCGGGCCAGGGTCACCGGCCCGACCGGAGTCGAGATGGAGGCGCTGACGGCAGCCGCCGTGGCGGGACTGACACTAATAGATATGACGAAGGGGATCGAGCGCGGCGTCTACCTCGAGCGGGTGCGGCTGCTCGAAAAGTCGGGCGGCCGCTCGGGGACGTGGAAGCGGCCAAACGACAAGTGAGCTCAGGAGGGCACAACCCGGACGCGGGTGCGCGCCACCGGGCCCACGTCATCACCGTCAGCGATGGCGCCTTCCACGGCAAGCGGGAGGACAAGAGCGGCGGCGCGGTGAGGGCTATGCTCGAGAACAGCCACTTCGAGGTCAGCGGGCCCGAGGTCGTGCCGGACGAGCGCGAGCGCATCACCGCGGTCATCGTCGCCGCGGTGGCGGCGGGCAGCCGTCTCGTCGTCACGACCGGGGGCACCGGCCTTGGGCCGAGGGACGTGACGCCGCAGGCGACTCAAGACGCCCTCGACTACGAGGTGCCCGGCCTGGCCGAGGAGATGCGCAGGGCCGGCGCCGCGAAGACACCGATGGCCGCCCTTTCGCGCGCCGTCGCCGGCGTGCGCGGCACCACGCTCGTGATCAACCTTCCCGGCAGCCCGAAGGGCGCCACCGAATCGCTCGAGGCGGTCCTGCCGGTCGTCGGCCACGCCCTCGCCCTGCTCCAGGGCGACACCGAGCACCGCTAGGCGAGCGGGCGGTGAACCTCAACGCCGACCTCGGCGAGGGCTCGGGCGCGGACGAGGCGATCCTCGGCTTCGTCGACAGCGCCAACATCGCATGTGGCGCGCACGCCGGCTCGATCTCGATAGCGATCGCGACGGCATGGCGCTGCATCGAGCGCGGCGTTCAGATCGGCGCGCACCCGGGCTACGAGGACCGCGCCGGCTACGGCCGCATTGAGAAGTCCCTGTCGGCGAAGGAGATCGAAGCGCTGGTCGGCTTTCAGGTCGCCGGCCTGGCCGCAGTCGCGCCGATCGCCTATGTGAAGCCTCACGGCGCCCTCTATCACCGCAGCCAGCGCGATCGCGAGGTCGCGGATGCGATCGTCCGGGTGGCGCGCAAGCACGATGTCGGGGTGGTCTGCCAGGAGGGCTTCGAGCTGGCCATCGCCGCCGCGCGCGCCGGCGTTGCGGTCCACCGCGAGGGCTTCGCGGATCGCATGCTGCTTCCCGACGGAAGCCTGGCGCCCCGAAGCCACCCGGGTGCGGTGCTCTCCGCCGTGCAGGCCGCGGACCAGGCGGTGCAGCTGGCCCGCTCGGGGCGGTTCGACACGATCTGCGTCCACGGCGACACCCCGGGCGCGCCGGCGGTGGCGGCCGCGGTTCGTCGCGCCCTGGACGATGCGGGAGTCAAGACCGGCCCCCTTCGCGCGCGCCTGTAGGCGTGGGGGGCCTCCTCCTCAAGCTCGTCCTCACCCCGGTGCTGGTCGGGGCGGCGAGCGTGGCGGGACGAAAGTGGGGCGCTGAGGTCGGAGGGTGGCTGGTCGGGATCCCCTGGACCTCGGGCCCCATCGCCTTCTTTCTCGCGCTGGACTCGGGCCCGCGGTTCGCGTCGGACGCGGCGATCGGCATCCTCGCGGGGACGGTCTCCCAGGTCGTGTTTGCACTCGCCTATGCCTGGATCGCGCTGCGCGCAGGCTGGACCGTCAGCTTTGCGGCCTCCACCATCTCGTTTCTGGCGCTCACGGCCATGCTCGACTGGCTTCGCCTCGAACTGGCGGTCACCTTTGCCGTCGCCGTCGCATCGCTGGTGGTCGCACTCGCGCTCATGCCGCGTCGGCGGGTGGCCCGTCCGGCTGTCGGGCCGCCGCCCTGGTGGGACATCCCCGCCCGCATGCTCGTCGCGACCACATTCGTGATCGTCCTGACCGCAGCCGCGCCGGCGCTGGGCGCGCGCCTGGCCGGCTTGCTGTCGCCGTTTCCTCTCTACGCGACGGTGCTCGCGGTCTTTGCGCACCGGCTGCAGGGCGGCGACGCGGCTGTTGGAGTCCTTCGCGGGCTGGTGCTCGGCTTGTTCGGGTTTGCGGGATTCTTCGCTGTAGTCGCGCTGCTGCTGGTGCCGGACGGCATGGCGATCGCTTTCTCGATGGCGCTCGTCGTGGCCCTCGCGGTCCAGGCCGCCTCCCTCGCGACCGGCCGCATCCTCAAAATCGCTTAGTGGACTTCCCGATCGAGGAGCTGAGCGAGCTCGCCGATCTGCGCGAGCTGGCCGAGCTCTTTGCCACCGTGTGGGGACGTCCCGGCGAGCCGCCGATCGGCTCCGACATTCTGCGCGCGCTCGCGCACTCGGGCAACTATCTGGCGGGGACGCGGTCCGAGGGACGCCTGATCGGCGGCATCGTCGGTTGGCTCGGCGGCCATCCGCCGCACGACCTGCACATGCACTCGCACATCCTGGGCGTGGTGCCGGGCATCGAAGCCCGGGGCCTCGGCTTCGCGCTCAAGCAGCACCAGCGGCGCTGGTGCCTCGAGCGCAGCGTCGGCGCGATCGAGTGGACGTACGACCCGCTCGTGCGCAGGAACGCCTACTTCAACCTGACGAAGCTGGGGGCCGAGGCGGACCGCTACCTGGTCGACTTCTACGGAACGATGAACGACGGCATCAACGCGGGCGACGAGTCGGACCGCATCCTGATCCGCTGGGAGCTGTCGTCGGAGAAGGCGGCGCGCGCCGCCGAGGGGAAGCCGATCGAGCCGGTCGCCGACGACGGCGCCGCGCGTGTGCTGGCGGCCGGCCCGGGTGGGGAGCCGGTGCGCCGCGCCCTCGACGGGCCCTCGGCGCTGCTGCAGGTGCCGGGCGACATAGTCGCGCTCAGACGCAGCTCGCCGGAGCTGGCACGGATGTGGCGGCACGCCGTGCGCGCGGCGCTTGGCGACGCGATGGCGGCCGGCTACCGCGTCACCGGCGTCACCCGCGACGGCTGGTATGTGTTGCGTTCCGGCCGCGGGTAGACTTTTTGCGTGCTGCAGGTTGGGGACAAGGCGCCCGATTTCAAGCTGCCCACGACGGGCAACCACGAGCTCACGCTTGCGGAAGCGCTCGAAAAGCACAAGGCGCTCGTCTTCCTTTTCTATGTGCTTGATTTCACGGGTGGTTGAGAGACCGAGCTGACCGAGTTCCGGTCAAGGAACGACGAGGCCGTCGCCGCGGGCATCGGCATCTATGGCATCAGCGTCGATTCGGTGTTTTCGCACCAGGCTTTCGCCGACAAGCTGGGCGGCCTGCCCTTTGAGCTGATCGGCGACTTCGAACGCAAGATGGTCACGGCTTACGGCACGCGGCGCGATGACGTAGAAGGCTACTCGGGCATGGCGAAGCGCTCGGTTTTCATCATCGACCGCAGCGGAGTCATCCGGTGGGCCTGGGAGCGCTCGCGAGAAGAGCCCTTGCCGAATTACGACCTGGTCATCGCTGAGGCCAAGAAGGTGGCAGCCGGCGAGTGACGGCCGACGAGGTCGTCAGCCGGATCGAGTCCACGTGGAAGGATCTCGATGAGCTCGTGTCGGCGATGGACGCCCAAACCCTGTCCGCGCCGGGTCCCGAACACTGGGCGGTGAAGGATCATCTGGTTCACGTCGGCGCGTGGGAGCACTGGCTGCTCGCGCTGTTCGAGCGCCGCGACAAGCTCGCCGCGATGGGCGCGGCCGGCGCGGACAAGCAGATTGACGACGTCAACGCAGTTGTGTACGCGAAGCACCGCGATGACACGGTGGAGCAGGCGCTGGCTTATTTCCACGACGCGCACGAACAGCTGATGGCCGTCCTGCGCAGCCAGTCGACAGAAGATTTCCAGCGCCCTTACAAGGCGTTCTTCGACTCCGGCCACGAGACGACCGAGCTGCCCGTGCTTGGGGCCGTCGCCGGCAACACCTACGACCACTACGCCGAGCACGCGCAGTGGATCAAGGAGCTGACAGCGTCGCTAGAGCGGCGCTGAGCGCGAGCCGGCGCCGGTTCGCCTCCGCCGCCGTCGTCTGCACGAACCGCACGGAGTCGCCGGGGGCTAGCTGCGCCGCGATGGGCATCGAAGCGGAGATCACCACCGCCGCCACCGGGTAGCCGCCGGCGGTCTGATGGTCCGCCATGAGCAGGATGGGCTGCCCGGACCGTGGCACCTGCAGGGCGCCGGCGACCAGGCCGAAGGACAGCAGCTCCTCACCGGACGTCGCCAGTCCGGGACCTTCGAGGCGGTAGCCCATGCGGTCGGCGTCGCGGCTGACGGTGAACGGGGCCGAGAACAAAAGCCGCCGGCTCTCGACGTCGAGGCGGCGGAGGTGCGGGCCGGGCATGGCGTGCAGGGTCTGGTCTGAGTAGGCGGTGCGCAGCGTGGGCGGCAGGTGGCGGCCGGCGACGGCCGGTGCAGAGCGCTCCGCGGCGAGAGCAAGCTCGTCGCCCCTGGCCAGCGCCCGGCCGTGAATTCCGCCTCGGCCGGCCATCAGGCTGGTGGACCTCGATCCGAGCCAGCGCTCGCCCTCGAAGCCGCCGGCGACCGCGATGTAGGCGCGCGCTCCTGATCGCCGCGGGCCAAACGTGAGCCGGTCGCCCGGGCCGAGGAACGCGGCGGTCCACATCGGCATGGGCGCGCCGTTGACGCACGGCTCGAAGTCGCCGCCCGTGATCGCGATGAGGCATGACTCCCTGGCCACGAGGCTTGGCCCGCTCATCGTGCATTCGAGCGTCGCGTCTTGCGGGGAGTTGCCGGCGATCAGATTCGCCGCCCGGTGAGCGAACCGGTCCATCGCGCCGCCCGGCGGAACGCCGGCCGCGATCGCGGCGGGGCGGCCGAGGTCCTGGAGCGTGGTCTGAAACCCCGGCTCGACGACCCGGAGCACGGTCTTCAACTGGTCTTGCGGGAAGCGAAGAACTTGACGCGATCGCCGGCGCGGAACAGGCACGGGGGATCGGAGTCGGGCAGGAAGAGCTTTACGGACGAGCGACCGATGAGATGCCAGCCGCCGGGCACGGGCAGTGGATAGATGCCGGTCTGGCGCCCCGCGATCGCGACCGAGCCGGCGGCGACGTGCGTGCGCGGAACGTGCCGGCGCGGCAGCTCGAGCTCCTCCGGGAGTGGCCCGAGGTAGGCCCATCCCGGCACGAAGCCGACGAGGAAGACGCGATAGATCGGATGCGTGTGCGCCGCGACGACCGCCTCGATGCTAAGGCCAAGCTCGCTGGCGACGTCCTCGAGGTCCGGCCCGTCGTACTCGACGGGGATGCGATGGAGCCGGCCGGGAATCTCCATCTTCGGCCGCTTGGCGGCGAGCCTCTTGATGGCGGCGCCGAGAGATTCGTGCGTGGCCTGATCGGGATCGAAATGAACCGTGACGCTCGAATAGCCCGCGATCGCCTGGCGCACGTCGCGACGTTTCCGCAGGGCGCCGGCAAGCCCGATCGCGCGCGTGTTCAGCGCGGTGTCGAGTCGGGAGCCCAGCTCCGCGAGCAGGGCGGTGTCACCGAGCGGGTGGATCCGCGCCTTCTGGATGGAGCGTGGCGGTGGCATGTGCGCTCACAAGAATGGCGTAGAAGATGCCCGGCACGAGGCCGACGCACACGAGGCCGATGCAGGCGAACCCAAGCGCCCAGGCGGTGACGATCGCCGCGACCGCGATGTTCCAGCTCGCGAAGTCGCGGCCCACGCTGCGCAGCGACGCGGGGAAATCGAACAGATGGCGGACCTGGCCCGTGGCGGCGAATCGGGCGGTCGCGTGCGGCATCAAGAGCAGCAGCACGATGCCCCACGGCAGGGCGGCGATCAGGATCGCCGCCGTCCAGCCTTCGACGTGCAGGAGGGGATCGGTGGAATGCCACAGGGCGGGCGAGCTGAGCGCGGCCGAGAGCACCGCCGCCAGCAGCGCAAAGGGAAGTGTCAGGAGGGCGATGGCCAGGACACAGCTCGTCCCATCCGCCAGCAGACGGCCTGGGTGCTGCCAGCGCGGCGGCCCCTCGGACACGGCCATGGCGGCCGCGCGCGTGGCCGCCACCGCGTAGCCGAGGACCAGGAGGAAGCTCAGCGGCAGCAGCAGCACCAGCGCGAGCCCGATCGCCCACTTCGCCTGCCAGCGGCCTCGAAAAGGCCACGCAAACGAATCGGCGACCGACATCA
>Ga0070730_10005844_pt1 | contig 10562 bp, 6 predicted proteins | sample Coa_R1_3_FD_66447 | JGI IMG/M metagenome (GOLD analysis project Ga0070730, IMG submission 66447) | Surface soil microbial communities from Centralia Pennsylvania, which are recovering from an underground coalmine fire - Coalmine... | ecosystem: Environmental > Terrestrial > Soil > Unclassified ... | reverse complement strand
TGAGGGCAAGGATCCGACCGGGGACGGGGACCGCTACGACACGGGATCAGTGGATCAGGCTATGAGTTCTGCCGATCACCAGTTGAAGCAGACGTATACGGTGCAATACATTGCGCACACGCCGCTCGAACCTCGCGCCGCGTTGGCCAAATGGGATGGCGACCAGTTGACGGTGTGGACAGGAACCCAACGGCCGTTCGGAGTGCGCGGGCAATTGGCGGAGGCATTTCGAATTCCCGAAGACAAAATTCGCGTGCTGATGCCGGATATGGGTTCCGGTTATGGGGGCAAGCACACGGGAGAGACGGCGATCGAAGCGGCGCGGCTGGCGCGGGCGGCGAAGCGTCCGGTGAAAGTGGTGTGGACGCGCGAGGAGGAGTTTACCTGGGCTTACTTCCGGCCTGCGGGCGTGATTGACGTGATGAGCGGCGTCAGCAAAGACGGCACGATCACGGCGTGGGAGTTTCACAACTACAATTCCGGTTCCGCGGGAATCAAGACCTACTATGAAATTCCCAACCAGCGGATCGTGTTTCATGCGGTGAAGTCTCCGCTGCGGCAGGGATCGTACCGGGCGCTGGCCGCGACGGCCAACCACTTTGCGCGCGAATCGCACATGGACGAACTGGCGTGCACGGTGAAGATGGATCCGCTGGAGTTTCGGCTGAAAAATCTCAAGAATGACAGATTGCGGGCGGTATTTGAGGCCGCTGCAAAACAGTTTGGCTGGGGGAAGAGCAAGAGCGAGGGCCAGGGCTTCGGCATGGGGGGAGGCTACGAGAAGCTGGGAAACGTCGCGACATTTGCTGAAATCAACGTCGATAAGAAATCAGGAGATGTCAAAATTGTCCGGTTGGTCACGGCCTTCGAATGTGGGGCGATCGTGAATCCCGATGGGCTGCGCAATCAGCTCGAAGGATCGAACGTGCAAGGCCTCGGAGGAGCGCTGTTCGAGGCGATCCAGTTTGATAATGGCAAGATTCTGAACGACCGGCTCTCGCAATACCGTGTGCCGCGCTTCAGCGACGTTCCGGTGATGGAGACGGTCCTGCTCGATCGCAAAGACATTCCGTCGGCGGGCGCGGGCGAATGCCCGCTGATCGGCGTAGCGCCTGCCATCGCCAATGCCATCTTTGACGCGACTGGCAAGCGGCTTCGTGCTTTGCCTTTAATTCCGAATGGATTGAAGGCGGCTTAGTCAGTACGTTTTCATCCCGAGCGGAGCCGTTTCAGGCGAAACGAGGGTTTCAGATACAGTGAATCCTTTCACAGGAGCAATGCATGACCGAATCTTTCATCAACCGGCGTGATTTCTTGGGTAAGTCTGCTGCGGCAATTGCCGGAGCGGCGGTTCTGCCGCACACCGCTTTGTCTTATGGAAGGATTATCGGGGCGAACGACCGCATTTCCCTCGGGCACATCGGGATCGGGAGCCGCGGCACCGAATTGGACCTCATCGCGTCGAAGTTGAAGGACAGTCACAACATCGAGATGACGGCCGTGTGCGACTTGTGGAAGGTGAACCGCGAGAAGGCCGCAGCTCGGAATGCGGGCTATTACGGGAGAACGCCGCGCGCGGTGCAGCACCCGGAAGAATTGCTGGCGCTAAAAGATGTTGATGGCGTGCTGATCTCCACCCCGGAGCATTCGCATTCGCCCATCCTGAAATTGGCTGCCGAGGCAAAGAAAGATGCGTACGTCGAGAAGCCGATGGGCAATGTTTTGGCCGAAGCGAAAGCGGGGCGGGATGCGGTTTTGCAGGCCAATACTATTGTGCAGGTGGGAACTCAGCACCGGAGCGAGCCCTATCAGGTCGCGGCGCAGAAGGTGGCGGCGAGCGGAGATCTGGGCGATGTCAGCAAGGTTGAGATTGTGTGGAACTATCATGGGCCGCGGTGGCGCGGGCGGCCGGAGGTAAAGCAGATTCGCGAGCAGGATACGGACTGGAACGCATGGCTGATGACCAAGCCGGCGCGGCCGTTCGATCCACAAATGTATTTTGAATTTCGGCTGTACAAGGAATTTTCCAGCGGCATTCCCGACCAGTGGATGAGCCACGCCATCGACCTGGTGCACTGGTTCATGGGTGACAATTATCCGACCTCCGTCGTTTCGCATGGCGGAGTTTTTGCCTGGCATGACGGGCGGGAGAACGCAGACACGTTCCAGACGCTGCTGGAATATCCCAAGGGATTCCTCGTCAGCTACTCCACGAGCTTCGGCAATGATGCGCCCAGCTTCACCCGCTACATGGGAAAAAAGGCGACGCTATTCAACCTTGGAGGCGAGGGCAGCCCACGGTATCAAGTGGTCGAGGAAAAAGGGACTCACGAAGACGACGCCGATGTGGATAAGAAGAGGGCTTCGAAGAACATTTTGCTTCCTGGTCAGCAGGGGTTGCCGCCGATGGGAATCGACGACCTGTCCCTGGAGCATCAGGCGAACTGGTACGAGTGCATGCGCTCGCGGCAGCAGCCGCACGCTTCGGTGCACGAAGGATTCGCGCACTCAGTGGCGTGCATGATGGCGGCGGAGTCGTACTTTACGGGCAAGAAACTGTTCTGGGACGCGAAGACCGAAACGTTCTCTGATACCAAGCCCGCTTAAAGGCCGCAGGCGTGCGCGTCTCCCAGGCACTGGCCAACTACACGAGCGTAGTCGGCGATGGCGATCTCCGGATCGGTGAGGTCCGGATGCCAGACCTTTTCCCACTCGAAGCAGTAGAAGCCCTTGTAGTCAATCGAGCGTAGAGCCGCGATCTGGCGCTGGATGGGGACAGTTCCGCGGCCGGTCAGCACATACTTGCGGTCTTCGCCTGTGCCCACTGAGTCTTTCAGGTGGGTGTGGCGAATCCAGCGGCCGAGTTGCTTGACCGTGGACTCGGGCTCTTCGTTGGAAGTGGCGAAGGTGTGGTGAGCGTCCCAAAGCAGGCCGACATGTTCGGAATCGGCTGCGGTCAAAACATCTTTCAGAGTCGCCGAGGAGGTGAAGTGATCGTGCGACTCGATGATCACGGTGACGTTGTGGGGCGCAGCATAGGTTCCGAGTTCGCGCAAACCCGCCGCTACACGTTTTTTGGTGGCATCGTCGGGAGCCGGATTTTTATCGTTTTCGGCCTTGCCGCCGAAGACGCGCACGTACGGCGCTCCAAGCGTGCCCGCGAGATCGATGAAGCGGCGCGCATCTGCCAGTTCTTTCTCCCGCTTTGAGGGATCATCTACGTACAACTGGGCTGAACTGCTGACGCACGCAATGCGCAGGCCGGCGGTGTGAATATCTTTCTTGGTCTGCTCGATGCGGTCCGCGGCGAATTGCGGATCCGAGGGAAGATCCATTTTCCCCTTGAGGCCACGCAGTTCGATGGCGGAAAAACCGTGCTGGTGAGCAAAATCCAGAATCTTCTGCCAGTCCCACGCTGGGCATCCGAGCGTGGAAAACGCAATCGGGATGCGGCTGGCTGTTTCTTTCGCGTACAGTCTTGGCAGCACCGTGCTCGCGAGCGCGGCGGAGGATAGCACTTTCAAGAATTGGCGACGGCTGCTCATGCCTAGAGTTCTCCCTTTTTCATTTTCTGCACGGCATAGTCGCAAGCCCGCGCAGTTAGCGCCATGTAGGTGAGCGATGGGTTCACGCACGAAGTAGAAACCATGGCTCCTCCATCGGTGACGAAGAGATTTTTCACGTCGTGCGCCTGGTTGAACGAGTTCAGCACCGATGTCTTGGGATCGCGCCCCATGCGTGCCGTGCCCATTTCGTGGATCGCCAGTCCCGGTGCTTCGATCGCGGTAAAGGTCTGGATATTGCGGGCACCGGCCGCCGCCAGCATCTCTGCTGCAGCAATGGCCATGTCTTTGCGCAGGGCAACTTCGTTTTCGCCCCAGGAGGAGTGGATCTTAAGCGAGGGAATGCCCCAGGCGTCGACCGTTCCTTTATCTAATTCGACAAAATTGTCGTGACTGGGCAGGCACTCGCCAAATCCGTACAAGGTGAATCGCCATGGCCCCGGCTTGCTGAGGGACTTCTTGAAGTCAGCGCCAAACCCAGCCTCAGCTATGCCTCGCTGCCAGCCCAGGCGGTAGCCTTCGCCCTGATATCCATAGCCTCGCAGGAATTCTGGACTCTTCGTCTTCACGTTGCGAAACCGGGGAACGTAGATGCCGTTGGGCCTTCTGCCAATCACGGCTTGATTTTCGAAGCCAGGGATTGCCGCATCGGCCCCGCTGTCCATCACGTGATCCATCAGGTTGTGTCCCAATTCGCCACTGGAGTTCGCAAGCCCATTGGGGAACTCGGGCGTAGCCGAATTGAATAAAATGCGGGTCGATTCGAGGGTCGAGGCGCACATGAAGACGACTTTGGCGCGAAACTCAATTGCGGCTCGCGTACGCGCATCAATCACGCGCACGCCGGTAGCCTTGCGCGTCTTCGGATCAAAGCTGACACTGTGCACTACGCTAAAGGGACGCAAGGTCATGCGCCCGGTTTTCGCGGCTGCGGGCAGAGTCGCGTTCACGCTGCTGAAGTAAGACCGCGTAATGCAGCCTCGCTCGCACGGCCCGCAGTAGTGGCAAGCCGCGCGGCCGAGATGGTCCTTGGTCAGAATGGCGCAGCGGCCGATGGTCAGTACGCGTTCGCCGCCAAAATGCTTGGCCAGTTCCTCGCGAACGAGTCTCTCAGCGCAGTTCAACTGCATCGGCGGCAGGAACTTGCTGTCGGGCAGTTGCGGAAGCCCCAAAGCTTCACCTGAGATGCCGGCGAATTCCTCGACGTAGTCGTACCAGGGCTCGATATCAGCGTAGCGAATGGGCCAGTCGATGGCGATTCCGTCGCGCACATTCGCTTCAAAATCGAGATCACTCCAACGGTAACTCTGGCGCCCCCAAGTGATGGAACGTCCGCCGACCTGCCGACCGCGAATCCAACTGAATGGCTTTCCGGGGGCGGTGGTGTAGGGATTCTCTTTGTCGTTGACGAAGAATTTCGAGGACCATTCATCGCAGGCATAGCACAGGCTCTGAACTGGTTGGTCCTCCGTCAACCGGCGGCGATCGCCCCAGCCGCGAAACTTCATCTCCCACGGTGGAACGTGCTCGACGTAATCTTGCTCGGGCACGATGGACCGCCCCGCCTCGAGCACCAGCGTCTTGAGCCCTTTCTCAGTGAGTTCTTTCGCCGCCCACCCGCCGGTGATTCCGGAACCGACGACGATCGCGTCATAGGAAATTGGTTCGCTCACTTCGCTGTGGAGCCTCCATCTTCGGGTGCAGCGCATCCCTCATAGCGATCGGGGATCATTTCAAAATGCAGTTCCTGCGTCGCGCCCGCCTCAGACGTGTAGTAGGCGGTTAAGACGAGGCGGCGCAGCATGGAATAAAAGTTGACGTCAGCAGGAGGTTCACCAAAGGCCGGCGGTTGATCACGCAGCCGCTCGGCCTCTTCCATCATTTGGGCACCGAGGTCGGTCAGAATTTCTGACTGCTGCAGGGCGGAGCAATCCACAAAACTCTTGCCGAACAAGCGCTGGCTGCGAGCGTCCACGTCGCCGAGACCACTCAGGAATCGGGAGCGGTCGGCTTCGTCGTACCACTCGGTCAAGATCAGATCGATAAACGCCATGGCGCCGACGTCCGTCGCCCCAGGCGTGTCGGTGCGGGGCAGAATCAGTTCGGCGATCGTGGTGACGGTTACTGCCTGATGTGCATTCAGCGTACGTGGCGCAACCTGGCTGGCCAGCGTCCGCACCTCGCGCGCCAATGCCAGCAGCTTTGCGGGAGCCAGTTGCAGGGCAGTTCCGGTCGCCAGAATGCGAAGGACCTCGCGTCTTTGCATGAGAGCCGTCTCCCCTTGGGCAGAATAGTCTATGGTACCGAATTTGCGGACGGCGTGTTGGGTGCCAGGAACAGTCTGCGCCCTGAACCGCGTTTCTCCCGGCAGTCCAAGCCGAATAATGTCTGTGGCCAAGGCACCGTATCAAAGGTGACACGGCATCTAACTCATTTGGTTTCCGCGACCTCTCGGGGATTTACAATGAGCCGTCGGGTCAAATTCCTGAGATTGGGGTAAAAGTACCGGTTCCGCGCTCAGGCGGGGCTTGCTGGCCCGGGGCATTTGAGGGTTTCGCGGCGCCGGATGGCATAATTCTGATCTGACTATGCGTTCAAGGCTCTTGCTGAGGTTAGCCGCGACGGCGACGCTCCTCCTGGTAGCGGGAGCAACGGCGGGCGGACAAACTTCGACATTGATCACGCTCGACCAGGCCATCGATCTGGCCCTGGCTCATAACCATTCCCTTAGGGCGAGTCGTACTCAGATTCTCCAGAACCAGGCCCAGGAGATCACGGCCAATCTGCGCCCCAATCCAACCCTCGGTGCGGACACCCAGTTCGTCCCCTTTTTCAGCCCGCAAGACTTTTCCGGAGATAACTTAAACCAGGTCCAGCAGTTCGATGTCGGCCTCAGCTACCTGTTTGAGCGAGGACACAAGCGCCAACACCGCCTGCAGGCGGCGCGGGACCAAACGGCAGTGACTCGCGCCCAGGTGGCCGACGCCGAACGTACGCTGATCTTCAATGTCGGCCAGCAGTTTGTCAGCGTGTTACTCGCGGAATCTACGCTTCAGTTCGCGTTGCAAGACTTGAAGGGTTTTCAGGAAACGGTTGACATCAGCCAGGAGCAGTTCAAGGCGGGTTATATCGGGGAAGGCGACTTCCTCAAGATCAAGCTCCAGCTTCTGCAGTTTCAGACCGATGTCTCCTCTGCGCGACTGGCAAAGGTGCAGGCCCTTACCGCACTTCGACAATTCCTGGGATACGAAGCCGTCCCGGCCGATTTCGATGTGATTGGTGATCTGGCTTACCAACCGTTAGCCGCCAAACTGGAGGACTTGCAAGCCCAGGCGCTGCGGGAACGTCCTGATTTTCGGGCGGCGGAGTTGGGTATTACTGCCGCTCAAAGTCAAATCCAACTGGCCAAGGCAAATGCCAAAGTGGATGTGAACGGCACTTATGATTTCACCCACGTTTCGGGCGAGAATACGGCATCGATCTTCGCCAATTTCGCGCTCCCCATTTTCGACCGCAACCAGGGTGAGATCGCACGCACTAAGTACGCTCTTACTCAGGCGGAGCAGCAGAAGCAGTCCGCCAGCGATACCGTTCTTTCCGACGTAAGTAATGCGTACGAAGCGGTGAAAAGCAACGATGAAGTGGTGCAGCTCTATACCTCGGGCTACCTTAAGCAGGCCCAGGATTCGCGCGACATCAGCGAGTATGCTTATAAGCGCGGCGCCGCGAGCCTTCTGGACTTTCTGGATGCGGAGCGCAGTTACCGCTCCACACAATTGGCCTATCGCCAGGCCCTGGCCTCATATATGACGGCACTAGAGCAATTGAAAGAAGCGCTGGGAACGAGGAATCTGCCATGACTCAGCGCGCTCGTACTCTAAACCGCTGGCCGCTGTGGTTCTCAGTCGCCGCGCTGTCGGCGATTGCGCTGCTTTTCGTCGGTTGCGAGGGATCAGGGTCGAACGCCTCGGCCAACACGCGGAACGCCAGTAATCCTGAGCTCTTCACCATACCTCAAGAGCAGATGTCGCATGTGCAGGTGCTGAAGGTCGAGCCCACGACTCTCACCCGAACCTTGCGGCTCACCGGCGCAGTGGCCTACAACGGATTCCGTACCATTCCGGTCATCTCGCAAGTGAGTGGCCCCGTGAACCGAATCGTTGTGGTTCCGGGCCAGCATGTGCACCAGGGCGAGCCCATGCTGTTCGTCGCCAGTCCCGATTATTCGCAGTTGCGGACCAATTACCTGAAGGCTAAGGAAGCGTACACGCTAGCCCAAAAAGCGTACGCGCGCGCGAAGGATTTGTACGAGCACAAAGCTATCGCCGAGCAGGTTTTGGAGCAGGCCCAGGCTGCCGAATCGCAGGCCGGCGGCGATCTGGTCGCCGCGCAAGCTGCTCTGAAGGTATTGGGCATTAGTGATCCTGACACGCTAGTCCAGAGCCCGCCGTCTTTCGAAGTTCCCGTGAAGTCGCCGATCAATGGCGAGGTGGTCGAGCAGAATGTGGCCGCCGGCCAACTGATCCAGCCCGGCGTGACGCAGTGCTTCATGATTTCCGACACCAGCACCGTCTGGGTGCTGGTCAATGTGTATCAGAAGGATTTGCCCTACGTGAAAGTCGGAGATCCGGTCACAATTCAGACCGATGCGTACCAGCAACTCTTTCACGGGCGCATCGCCTATGTTGCCGCCTCTCTCGATCCCAATACGCGTACCCTGCAGGCCCGCATCGAAACCGGCAATCCCGGCGAGAAGCTGAAGAAAGACATGTATGTGACCGCGATGGTGAATGCGGGAAAAATTCAGAACGCCATCGCTCTGCCGGATGCTGCGATCCTTCGCGATAACGAGAACCAGCCGTTCGTGTACGCGGCCGCATCCGCGAACCAGTTTGGCCGGCGCTCCGTGACACTGGGAGAGAGCGTCGATGGCATGACTGAGGTGACGAGCGGATTGAAACCAGGCGATCAGGTGATTGGGAACGGCAGTCTGTTCCTGCAGTTTGCCAACTCCCTGCAGCGCTGATGGCGTCGCACCAGATGGGCAACACGTCAATGAGGAAGGCGTTCACGGCATCGGAATGATCCATCGAATCGTCCAAGCGGCGCTGGGCCAACGCTTCCTCGTGCTGATGTTGACCGCTTTTATTACGGTCGGCGGCATCCTTTCCTTTCAGCGAATGCCGGTGGACGCGTACCCCGACCTCTCTCCTCCACAGGTTGAAATCATCACGCAGTGGCCGGACCATGCGGCCGAAGAAGTGGAGCGACTGGTTTCCCTTCCTTTAGAGATCGAGATGAACGGCGTTCCTCACATGCAGGTCATGCGCTCGATCTCTCTGTATGGATTGTCCGATATCCGGCTAACCTTCGAAGAAAATACCGACGATTATTTCGCGAGGCAAATTGTGTTTGAGCGCCTTGGGCAAGCGACGCTTCCCACTGGCGTCACACCGAGCATGGCGCCGTTATTCAGTCCTAGTGGTCTTGTCTATCGGTATGTGCTGCAAAGTCCCGATCGCAGCCCGCAAGAGCTGAAGACCATCGAAGACTGGGTTGTGGAACGAGCCTATCGTTCGGTGCATGGCGTGGCTGACGATTCCGGTTTCGGCGGCACGGTGATGCAATATCAGGTCCTGCTTGATCCGGCACGGATCTATGGCTATCACCTGACTGTGCCGCAAGTGACCACGGCTCTCGCCGCGAACAATGCGAACGCCGGCGGAGGGTTCTATTCGCAGGGCGGGCAGTTCTATTACGTGCGCGGTATTGGCCTGGTGCGCAATACGGACGACATCGGAAACATCGTGGTGGGCGCGAACAAAGGCGTCCCGATTCGCGTGCGCGATATCGGAGAAGTCACCATCGGGCACGCCCCACGCCTGGGAGAGTTCGGCTTTCAGAAAAATGATGATGCCGTCGAGGGCGTCATTTTGATGCTGCGCGGCGAACAGACCCAGAACGTGCTCAAGGGAGTGGAGGCGAAGACCGAGGAGCTGAACCGCCAGATCCTGCCGCCCGACGTCAAAATAGTTCCTTATTACGACCGCAGCCAGCTTGTCGATCTGACCACTGATACGGTGGAGAACAACCTTCTCCGCGGGATGATCCTGGTGCTGATCGTTTTGATTTTTTTCCTGGTCAGCATTCGGGCTGCAATCATCGTGGCGCTCACCATCCCGCTCTCTCTGCTGTTTGCTTTCATCATTCTTCACGCGCACGATGTCGCCGCTAACCTGTTATCCATTGGCGCGATTGATTTTGGCATCGTCATCGACGGCACCGTCGTCATGATGGAGAACATCTACCGCGAATTGGCTCTCCGCGAAGGCCAGGAATACAAGCTAACCGACGTCATCCTCATTGCAGCCAGAGATGTCGACCGGCCCATCTTTTATTCGGTCGCCGTGATTCTCGCCGGGTACCTGCCGATCTATGCTCTCAGCGGGCCGGCCGGGAAATTGTTTCATCCCATGGCCGAAACCATGTCCTTCGCTTTGGTCGGAGCTCTCATTCTCACTCTGACCCTCGTACCGGTGCTGGCCTCGTACTGGTTCAGAAGCGGCGTGCGCGAAAAGCAGAACCGAGCTTACGAGTGGATGAAACGCAAGTACGCGGTCCAACTGGATTGGGCTCTCGACCGGCCGAAGACGACTCTGGCAATTGCGGCGCTCATTTTCGGCGCCACTCTGCTGTTGGTGCCGTTCATCGGCGGAGAGTTCATGCCGCACCTTGACGAAGGCGCGCTCTGGGTACGGGCTACCATGCCCTATACCATTTCTTTTGAAGAGGCCAGCAAGATCGCTCCTCAAATCCGCGACATCCTCATGTCTTATCCTCAGGTCACGGTCGTGGGCTCGGAACTGGGACGTCCCGATGACGGCACCGATCCCACCGGCTTTTTTAATTGCGAGTTTTATGTCGGGCTGAAGCCCTACAAAGACAAAGCATGGCACGGCGATGTCAGCGACAAGAAAGCGCTGATCGAGTCGATCAACA
>Ga0070730_10005843_pt1 | contig 10562 bp, 9 predicted proteins | sample Coa_R1_3_FD_66447 | JGI IMG/M metagenome (GOLD analysis project Ga0070730, IMG submission 66447) | Surface soil microbial communities from Centralia Pennsylvania, which are recovering from an underground coalmine fire - Coalmine... | ecosystem: Environmental > Terrestrial > Soil > Unclassified ... | reverse complement strand
ACCGAGTTACTGGCTGACGGCGATCTGAAGATCTATCTCTCGGGGCTGACGGGCGGGTACTCGGCCAGGAGCGTGCTGGGGCGAGACGAGCTGGTCCAGATGGACCCCCAGCGGGAGATACCCCTGGTGTTCGAATGTTGGGAACTGTGGCTGCGGCAAGCGGGCATCTGCGAGTCGCTGGCCGAGGTCGACTTCCTGGAGGTGCACGCGTTTGGCTGCCAGCCCAAGGGGCCCAGCCCGCTCGTGGACCCGCACGGCTACGCCGCGGAACAGACGCGGCTGCGGACGGCCTACGCGGAGGCGTACAGCAGTTTCTTCGCCGACCGCTTTCCCGACAACGGCGTCCCGGCGCGCTTTACCGTTCACGTGGTCGACGTCCCCGATACGGCGGCCTCGTACGAGTTTTACGCGACTGCCCTGTGGCAGCGTCCGCGCGACCAAAACTGAGGTTGACACCACCATGGATTGCAAGGACCTGGTACTTGACGGACTGGCGCGCGTCGAGGAGTCGATGCAGATGACGCTGGACGGGTTGAATGGCGGCCAGCTGGCGTACCGACCGGCGGAGCACGCCAACTCGATCGCCTGGCTCGCGTGGCATCTGACGCGCGTCGAGGACGATCACGTTTCCGATCTGGCAGGCCAGCCGCAGGCCTGGCTCGTCCTGGGCTGGCACGCGCGCTTCAACCGACCTGCGGACAAAAACGACACCGGCTACGGACACGGACCCGCCGACGTCGCGAGCATTCAACCCGAGAGCCCCCAGGTGCTGCTGGACTACTACGCGGCCGTTCACCAACGCTCGCTCGACTATCTCAATGGACTGAGTTGCCAGGACATGGACCGCGTGGTCGACACCCACTGGGACCCGCCGGTGACCGTTGGCGTGCGATTGGTGAGCGTCATCAACGACTGCACCCAGCACGTGGCCCAGATGGCCTACGTGCGCGGTCTGGTCGAAGACCGCAAATGGTTACCCTGGTGAGCCCTGGGCGGCTTCGATGTGCCCGAGGATGAGCCTGGCTACCTCGTCGGGGCGCTCGATCAGCGGGCCGTGGCCAACCTCGTGCAGCACGACCTCGCGCACCACGCCGCCATGTGCCCGGCGGCGCTCGAAGACGCCGCGTGTCTGCTGCAGCATCGGTTGGGGCGGAAAGACGTCGGCACCGGGCCAGCCCGGGACCGCGCCAAGCTGTCCGAGGGTTCCGAAGTCGAACAGCGACTGGTCGCTGATGACCTGGTCCTCGTCACCTCGAATCCACAGCAGTGGCCGCGGACGATCGAGATCGCCAAAGGCGGTCGTATTGCAGTACGCGGGTGAAAAGGCGTTGTTGACCCCGCGCGGCGCCGGGCCGACACCCGGCCAGTTCGGCGACGCCGCGCTCGCCCCAGGGTAGAAGTCGTCGCCGACGCTGGTGAGCAGGACCTCCTGAATAAGCTCGGCCTCGTCGGGCGCGGTGTAGCGAGGCGACCAGAAGTAGCTGCGCATGACCACCCGCGGGCTCGACAGCGGCTCGTCTTCAGAGGCGTCGTGAGCACCAAGTCGCCGCACGAAGTCCGGCGCGGCGGTGCCGCCGCCGCTGCCGGCGAAATCGCCATAGGCTGGCGTGCCCTGCGCGTCGCGCGTCCCGCCAAAGCCGTATGGCGAAACCGGCGCGATCAACGTCAGGCTGGCCAGGTCCGCGGCGTGATCAATTTCGTACTGCTGCAGGATGCCGCCGCCGAGCGACCACCCCACGGCGTGCACCCGCCCGGCATCGCCCCAGCCCAGGACTTCCACGAGCGCGCGCAGATCGTCACTCCAATCCCGCAGCCCGCGCGACGCGTCGACTGGCAACGCCTGCGTCCGCCCGAACGCGCGCAGGTCGGGCGCGACCAGACGGAAGCGATCGGGCAAACGCTCGGCCACAGCCTGAAAGAAGCGCCCGGTGACCAGGTTGCCGTGCACCAGCAGGAGTGGCTGGCCATCCTCGGGACCCTGCACCCAGCAGTGCGTCTGCAGGCGCGACGTTGAGATCGTGACGGTCTGCATGCTCAGCCCCAGACTTCGCGGCCAGTTTTCACGACCAATTCCAGCTTGCGCCACTGGTCTTCCTCGGTCAGCGCATTGCCCGCCGCGACGGACGCGAAGCCGCACTGCGGGCTCAGCGCAAGTTGGTCGAGCGGGACGATCGCGGCCGCTTCCTGAATGCGGCGGCGCAGGTCGCCGACCGTCTCGAGTGTGGCCTCTTTGGAGGTGACGAGGCCGAGCACGGCGATCTTGCCCTTCGGCAGGAACCTGAGCGGCTCGAAGCCGCCGTCGCGCGACGAGTCGTACTCGAGCAGGAACGTGTCGACGGCCAGCCGGCTGAAGAGGACGTCGGCGATGGGGTCGTACGCGCCCTCGTACAACCAGCGACTACGCGAGTTGCCGCGGCAGATGTGGAGTCCGAATGTCAGCCCCTCGCGGGCCAGGCCCTCGACCACGGCGTTGTCGGCGGCGACCACCTCCTCGAGGGCGCGATCGGGGTCGACGCCAGCGTGTCGCAGGGTGGCGCGGTGCTGTTCGTCAATGAACACGCCATAGAACGGGGCGTCCAGCTGGATGTAGTCGACGCCATCTTCGACCAGGGCTTCGACCTCGGCGCGCACGATCTGCACGACGTGCGCGAGCATGTCGGAGCGTGACGCATAGGCGGCGTTACTGACGCCCTCTTTCCAGCTCACGACCCAGAAATTCGACGGGGCCGGGAGGGTCATCTTGATCGGCCCGCGCGCGTGTCGTTTGAGAAATGACGTTTCGTCGCCGGTCAGCCGGCGGCGTGGTTTCAGGCGGCCACCGACGACGTTCGACGTGCTGGCCTCGGCCTGGTTCGACCCGTCCCGCCCGCGCCACTCGAGGATGCGGCGCTGCGGGACAAAGCCTTCGACGGCGTCTGCCATATCGGTGATCCACGATGCGCGTCTGAATTCGCCGTCGGTGAGGATTTCCAGTCCAATCTGGCGCTGCTTGTCGAGCACCTGCAGGATGGCCGCATCCTCCTGCTCACGCAAGCTCGCGGCGGAAATGTCGCCGCTGGCAGCCATCTGGCGGGCCCGAAGCAGGCTGTCTGGGCGAAGCAAACTACCGACCTGGTCGGCGCGAATGGGCCTGGACATAGGGCGTAGCGTACCGCCGCTCTCTCACTTGAGGAGAGGGGGTTTAGGATTTCGAAAATGGCTGGCTTCAACGGACTGGGGCTCGGACTGGGCAACTTGTCGCGTCTTTCGGATGCGCGGACGCGATCGATCAGCCCCGAGAACTTTTCGGGCGAGCCGGGGCGCGGCGGGATGGCAACGGAGGGCACTGGCGCCAACGCGGCGCGCGAGCTCGGGCGGGGATGGAAGATCTCGCCGTCGGTGCAGATCCTGTCGGGGCAGACGTTCGTCATGGCGGAGATAGAAGGCCAGGGCGTCATTCAGAGCATGTGGTGCACCGGCCGGAACCTGGGACGCGATGCGATCCTGCGGATCTACTGGGACAATCAAGCCCAGCCCTCAGTCGAGTGCCCGCTCCGGGATTTCTTTGCCGCCGGCTGGGGGCCATTCGCCCAGCTCACCTCCGTCGCGGTGGCCAACAATCCCAACAACGGGCTGAACTGCTTCTGGGAGATGCCATTCAGAGCCAGCGCGCGGATCACACTCGAGAACCGCGGGCCAGAAACGAGCGTCTGCTACTACCAGATCAACTACGCCCTGACCGACGTGCCAGCAGACGCGGCGTACTTCCACGCGCAGTTCCGGCGAACGAACCCGGTGCCTTACAGGAGCGTCGTGACCCTGGTCGACGGAGTGCGGGGCATGGGTCACTACGTCGGCACGTACCTGGCGGTGGGCGTCACCAATAGTGGCTGGTGGGGCGAGGGCGAGATCAAGTTCTTCCTCGATGGCGACGCCGAGTTTCCCACGATCTGTGGCACCGGCACCGAGGACTACTTTGGTGGCGCCTACGACTGGGACGTCGACGGCCAGTACGTCACCTACACGACGCCGTTTCTGGGCATGCACCAGGTGATGCGTCCGGATGGTCTGTACCACTCACAGACCCGGTTCAGCATGTACCGCTGGCACATCCCCGATCCCATCCGCTTCCAGCGCGACGTGCGCGTGACGCTGCAGGCGCTCGGCTGGCGCAGCGGGGGTCGCTACTTGCCGCTCCAGTGCGACATCGCTTCGGTGGCGTACTGGTACCAGGCGCTCCCGACCGCTGCGTTCCCCGAGCTAGCCGATCGGGACTCCCTGGAGATCATCTAAAGAGAAGCCGGGATGCGGACGTTGATCCAGGGCGGTTGGGTCGTCGGTTTCGATGGCCGGTCGCATCGGTTGTTCCGCGACGGAACGCTCGTTTACGAGGACGATCGCATCTTGCATGTCGGCGGGCACCGCTTCGAGGGCGAGGTCGATCGCCGCATTGACGCGGGCGGCATGCTCGTGATGCCGGGCCTGATCAACTGCCATCTGCACCTCGGAACGAACGCGCCGCACGCCTACTTCCTCGACGAGACCAAAGCCGACTACTTCGGCGCCAACTTCTACGCGTACGCGGTCCCGCGACGCGGGGCGGCCGAGGCGCGCGGCGCCAACCGAGCCGAGGTCGAGCAGTTGTACGGCCTGTGGTCGGCCATTCGCGGCGGGGCCACCACGGTGCTGGACATTGGCACTCGGAACGCTGCCGACCTGGTGCGAGTGGCCGGCTCGATCGGCGCGCGGGTGTACCTCGGCCCCAGCTTCAAGTCGTTTGCGTACGTGTTCGACGCGGCGGGCCGCATCCAGTGGGATCGGGACCCGGCCTCGGGAATGGCGGGGCTCGAGCGCGCGGTGGCGTTCGCGGTTGAACACGACGGCGAGCACGATGGGCGCGTTCGCTGCATGCTCTATCCGGCGCAGCTCGACACGTGTTCGGTCGAGTTGCTCGAGGCGACCCGCCGCGCGGCGGATGAAAATGGGCTGCGCATTTCGCTGCACGCGGCCATGAACCTGATCGAGTTTCAGCGCATCCTGCGCGAACATGGGCGAACGTCGCTGCAGCTACTCAGCGACATCGGGTTTTTGCGGCACGACGTGCTGCTCGGACACTGCGTGTTCCACGCGCGGCATTCGTGGGCGCACTACCCATATGTCGACGACCTCAAGCTGCTGGCGGATTCTGGGGCGTCGATCGCCCACGCGCCCTATAAATACGCCAAGATGGGGATCATGCTCGAGTCGCTCGAGCGGTACCGCCAGCTCGGGGTGAACGTGGCGCTGGGCACCGACACGTTCCCGCAGGACCTCATTTCGGAGATGCGGCTCGCCGGCTTGATGTGCCGCTTTGCCGAGGGCAGCTTTCGGGTTGGCCGGGCCCAGGACGTGTTCGACGCGGCGACGCTGGGTGGCGCGAAGGCGCTCGGCCGCGACGACCTGGGACGGCTGAGCGCTGGCGCGTTGGCCGACATCGTGCTCGTCGACTTGCGCGGACTGCACTTCGGGGCGGTGCACGACCCGATCAGGTCGCTGGTCGAGTACGGCTCGGCTGGCGACATCGACACCGTCATCGTTAACGGCCGCACACTCGTCTCAGGCCGACAGGCCCTCGTCGTGGATGAGCCCGCGCTACGCGCGGCCGTTCAGGAGTCCGGCGAGCGCGCCTGGGCCGCGACCCCCGAGTGGCACTGGCAGCAAGCCACCGTCGACGCCGTCGCGCCGATGAGCTATCCCGTGGATGCAGAATGACCGGGCTATCCGCATCGCTTCGCTCGCTCCGTTGCGCTTCGCTGGAAAGGGGAGGTTCGGTATCCCGTTGGCGGCAGCGTGTCGCCGAGCGACTTCCGGTGGACGCAGAGTGAACCAGACGCCCGCATCGCTGCGCTCGCTCCCTCCCGATTCGGCAACAGGAGGCTCCCGTCTGGCGACGCTGGTACCGGGGCGTATCGCCCATGTACTTTCCCCGTGTCGACCAAAGGGAGCGAGCGAAGCGATGCGGGCGCGTGAGATGCTCGGGATGACCACGAAGCTCCTTCGGGCGAGCCTCGTGCTGGTGCTGCTCGTGGTCGTCGGGTGCGCGAAGCCGCAGAATCCGGATGAGGACGCCGGCTGGGTCGTCGAGCGGTTTATCGTGGCCCGTCAGGATCGGAACCTCGATGCGACGATGGATTGCTTTGTGGACCGGCCCGAGATGCGCAGCAGCCTGGGGGTTGGCTGGTCTGGGCGCGACGCCGTGCGGGCGATCATGGCGTCTCGGCTGGCGGACACCTACGTCGTTGGCGATATGCGTGCAGTCGGCAATCGCGTCGTCTGGACCGAGCACGTCCTGCGCAGCGTGGCGGGCGCTCAGGTGGCCAACTTCGACGAGGACGTCGAGGCCATCGTGGTCGGCGGGCGGATCGGCAGCATGGTGACGTACGTCGGAGGCGCTCACCCGCAGCCCGCCGAAGCGACGGGCCAGGTTTCGGTGAGCCTCGATCTGCTGGCGCCGCTTGGCACCCTGCTGCTCGTCGCGGCCGCGGTGCTGGTCTGGCCGCATGCGCCGCTGCAGTCACGTCGGACCGCCAGCGGGCAGTTGCTCGAAGGGTTGCGCGCATACGTTGCCCGGCGGGGCTAGACTGCCTGCATGGCAGCAAAGATCAAGAAGACTGACGCCGAGTGGCGGAGCGAGCTCACGCCCGCCCAGTACCAGGTGCTGCGTCAGAAAGGTACCGAGCGCGCATTCAGCGGCGAATACGACCACGCCAAGACACCCGGGCAGTACGTGTGCGCCGGATGCGGCAAGGCCCTGTTCCGGTCAGACGAGAAGTTCGACTCCGGTTCCGGGTGGCCGAGTTTCTGGGCCCCCGTCGAGGACGACGCGGTCGAGGTCGAACAGGACCGGAGCTACGGCATGGTCCGCACCGAGGTGAAGTGCAGCGACTGCGGCGGCCACCTGGGGCACGTGTTCGACGACGGCCCGCAACCCACGGGCTTGCGGTATTGCATCAACTCGGCGGCGCTGAAGCTCGACCCGAGGTAGATGCCCGACGACCTGACCATCCGGGCGCTCCTCGACACGGAGACCAGCGGTGTGCTCGCGACGCTCTCGGCCAGACGGGACGGCTGGCCCTTCGCGTCGGTCGCGCCATACGCGTTGAGCGACGCCGGTGAGCCCCTCCTGCTGCTCAGCCGGCTGGCCGAGCACACTCGAAATCTGCAGGCCGATGCGCGCGCGAGCCTGCTCGTGCAGGACCACGCCAGCCTGAGCGAGCCGCAGGCGGGCGCACGCGTCACCATTCTGGGCCAGATCGAGACCGTGATCGAGCCCGAGTTGCAATCAGCCCGACGGCGCTACCTTGACCGACATCCCCAGGCCGCGGCGTACCTCGAACTGGGTGACTTCCAGTTGTACGTCCTGCGGGTGCGCGAAGCACGCTTCATCGGCGGTTTTGGGGACATGGGCTGGATGGACGCCGAGCGTTTCCACGCGTACCAGACGCATATTTGACAGGTCCAATGGTAGGTCCAGAGAATGGCTTGAGAGTGACCTGTAGCAAACTGCCGCGACACCGACGGGGGTAAGGCGCGGCAGCGCGGGCGACCCACGCCAAACGACCGAGTGCACCGCACAGTACCGGGTGATTACCGGTTCGCCCGTCCGGGAGCGGAGCGAAGGGAGCAAAGATGTCTGAGACCGTCGATCCGGGTCCGCCTGAGGTGACGCCTGATGAGGCGTCCGAACAGTTGCGACCCGTGGTGACACGCCGTGAGTTCATTGCCGGGGCGGGAGCCGGCGTTGCTGTCGGAGCGGTCGTCGCGGGCGCGATCGCCGTCGCCACGCGCCCGGCCGTGCAGACGTCGCCGAGCGCGGTGGTGACCGCGCCAGGTGCACCCGCCGTGGTGGCGCCTGCCGCGCCCGCCGTAGCGCCCGCGGCAGCGGTTACACAGCCCCAGCCGGCCCAACCTGCCCCGGCCGCCACGCTGCCGCTGAACATGCGGCGTGTCGATCTGAACATCGACGGCGTTGCCCGGACGGTCACCGTCGACGTGCGCGAGAGCCTGTGGGAGGCGATGGTCTATCGGCTCAACCTGTCGAGCTCGAACCTGGGATGCGACCGCGCCCAGTGCGGCGCCTGCACGGTGCTGGTGGACGGGCGCGCCATGAACGGCTGCACGATCCTGGCAGCGCGGCTCGGTCGCGGCCAGAAGATCACCACCGTCGATGGGATCCGCACCGGGCCGGGGATCGCCGGACTGCACCCGGTGCAGAAGGCGTTCTGGCAGCTGGGCGGCTACCAGTGCGGGATCTGCACGCGCGGGTTCATTATGTCGACCTACGCGCTGCTGCAGGCCAACCAGAGCCCCACCAACGACGAGATCGCCGAGGCCCTGTCGGGCAATATCTGCCGTTGCTCTGAGTACCCGCAGATTTATGAATCGGTCCGCGCCGCGGCAGCGGAGTTGCGCGGCGAGAAGACGATCTCCATCAGCGGTGGCACTGACAGCTCCGGCGGCGGCACCGAAGACCCGTCGCTGGCCGAGTAGTGGGAGGAGTTGACTATGGCACTGCAGAGGGTTGACGCCTTCCGGGTCGCCTTCGACCTGGACTATGCGTCGAACCTGACTGACGCCGACTGGGCCGCCGTCGTCGCCTCGCCCGAATGGCACATCCTCACGGCGGAAAACGCCGACTTGCTGGCGCCCGTCCTGTCGCGCTTCTCCGACAAGCTGTCGGTCTACACCCAGGCCCAGACCCTGCCACCCCGCGCGATCCCTGAGGGTCCGTTCCAGATCATCGGCAAGCCTTCGCCGCGCATCCACGGCTTCGGCCACGTGACCGGGTTCGGCCAGTACACCGAGCACATGACCCAGCCGGCCATGCTGTTCATGAAGACGCTCGGCAGTCCGCACCCGCACGCGCGCATCAAGCAGATCGACACGAGCAAAGCTGACGCGTTTCCGGGCGTTGTCGCGGTTCTGCATAGCGGCAATTTGCCTGACATGTACAAGGACGTCCGCATTGGCAGTGGGCCACCCGACCGTTTTCTTTTCTCACAGGAGGTCTTCGAGGTCGGCGCGCCAATCGCCGTGGTTGCCGCCGCGTCGGACCACATCGCCGACGAAGCCACGCGGTTGATCGCGGTGGACTACGAGGTGCTGCCGGCGGTCCTCGACCACATCGATGGCATGAAGGCCACGACACCGAAGCAGTGGGACAACAAACTCGACGGCACGATCCTGGACGTGACCCCGCCCAAGGTTCGCGGGAACCCCGACGACGGCTTCGCACAGTCGGACGTGGTGATCGAGAACGTGACGACGCGCTCGGCTGAGCACCACGCGGCGCTGGAGCCGACCACTGTTATTGCCAGATGGGACTACTCCGCGGACGGGCGCGACCACGCGACCATCGTGGGCACGTTCCGTCACGCTCACGGGGCCCGCAATACGTTTTCGCAGGTGCTCAAGCTCAACCAGTCGCAAATTCGGGTGATCACCCCTGGTTTCGTCGGCGCCAGCTATGGCAGCCACCGCGATCCGAACCTGGTCGAGATGCATGCGCTGCTGATGGCCAAGCTCACCGGGCGTCCGGTGCGCACGATGAACACGCGCGCCGAGGATTTCATTACGCGGACGCATCGCACGCCCGTGCGCAACGAGAGCAAGATTGGCGTCAAGCGCGACGGGACGATCGTGGCCTATTCGAGCAAGAACGTCGGCGACGCTGGCGCGCAGCGCGGAACTGGTGGGGCAGCATTCTCCACGGGTCTCGAGTCGATGTACAAGATCGAGAACATCTGGCAGCAAGAGATCACCGTGATGACCAACAGCTACAAATACAGCTCGTTGCGTTGCACGGAACATCCGAACAACACGCTGGCGCGTGAGCCGATCCTCGATCGCGCCGCCTATGCAATCGGGATGAACCCGCTGGACATACGTCTCAAGAACCTGAATCTAGAGGCCAATCCAGACACCAAGCAGCCGTACAACAACTCCGGTTTGCAAGAGGTGATTCAGCAGGCAACTGACCGGGCGGGTTGGAAGGAGAAGTGGCATCCGGCCAAAGCCAATGAAGTGCGCCCCGGCGTCTTCCATGGCATCGGTATGGCCGCGCACTCGTGCGTCCACGGCGCTGGCGGTGCGCCATCCACGGGGATGGTGATCATCAATTCGGATGGCACCATGACCGTCATCTCGGGCGCTGCCGAGGTTGGCCCGGGCGAGCGGACCACCATGGCGATGATGGCCGGCGAGGTCATGGGCCTGCCCCTGAGCCGGGTGCGCATCTCAAACGAAGTCGACAGCGACGTGACCCCCGATACCGGTGTGACCGCCGGCAGCCGTCAGACCATTTCAGGTGGCTGGGGCGTCTACGAAGCCGCCGCGGATGCCAGGGCTCAGCTGCTTGACTGGGCGGTGCGCAAGCTCGTCGACGACGGCAAGAAGAAGACGCCGCCAGAGACGGTCACCACCAAGCCTGAGGACCTGGACGTCTCGCGTGGGGTCATCGTCTACAAGGACGATCCAACGCAGAAAATCCTGATCGCCGACGTCATCGCGTATGCGGGCAACCCCATCATTGGCAAGGGTGCGCA
>Ga0070730_10005841_pt1 | contig 10563 bp, 7 predicted proteins | sample Coa_R1_3_FD_66447 | JGI IMG/M metagenome (GOLD analysis project Ga0070730, IMG submission 66447) | Surface soil microbial communities from Centralia Pennsylvania, which are recovering from an underground coalmine fire - Coalmine... | ecosystem: Environmental > Terrestrial > Soil > Unclassified ... | reverse complement strand
TTCTCGGTGAACCAGAGGTTGCCATCGGGTCCAGCGGTAATTCCCTCTGGGATTCCATTGGTGGGCAGAGGAAACTCGGTAATGGTCCCCGCTGGACGAGGTGGTGGAGTCGTGTTGTTCGCGCACCCGACCAGAATCAGGGTATTCAAGATAATGAGTGCAAGCACAAATACGTGGCGTATGCGATGCCCCTTCTGTTCAGACATATACTCATCCTTTCAAGGGCCGGTCGCTTTTAAACAGACCATGGCCCTCGCCATAAGACGTTCTGCACGCCATATGGTCTTACTAACCGTTGACGATGACTGTGAGGGTCATGGTTGTTGGATGATAGGTACAGGTCACGTGGAAGGTGCCTGCCGTATTCCAGGGCTGTGTCGTCCAGGTTTTGCCTGCGCTAAGGGTCTGGCCCCCTGCTCCAAAGTCAGGTGCGCCAGCCTCGGTGCTGGGCTGACCGTTGCTCCCAACGATAATGTTATGGGCTGCTCCCTGGTCAGATGTGAAGGTGATGGTACTTCCTTTGGAGATCGTGATCGTGTTGGTGTCAAATGTTGTGCCACCCATGGTGACCTTGTAATCCTGGGTTTGGGCTGGCGTTGGGCCTGCGTTCGGAGCGCCACCACAGGCTACCACGATCGTGAATGTCAGAGCGAAAACGACAATAAAGATGATCTTCTTCATTGAATTTCTCCCTTCTTCATTAGAAGCAGGTGCAAATGAGCTCTGCTGGAGTTGGCTCATGTAGCTTGATTTCTTACGACATCCTGATTTCTTACGACACAATGTAGAGTCCAATCATGCCTCCCATTCCCGCTCCCATCACATGCATGGGAACGTGGCAATGATAATACCAGGTGCCTGGGGCATCCTCGACATAATCGAAGGTGAGCGTAGTTCCTGGTCCAAAGACGATGGTATCATCATAGCGTCCATTGAAGAGCCAGGTATGCCCGTGTATGTGGAAGGTGTGAAAGTCGTTGCCTAGCGCGACTACCCTCCAGCGTACGCGCTGCCCCACTTTGGCCCGCATTGTAGGGGTGTTGCCGAGGTAGGCAAAGCCGTCGAAGCAGTGAAATTCCTGGCTCAGACCGGGGATATCGCCTGCATAGAGGGTATGCCAGATCACGGCGAATTCCTTATCAACCTTTGGCGTGTTTTGATCTGTGATCGCTATCATGCCAAACAGGCCCAGCTCGGCCCCGGCCTCCATAACGACGATGCCGCGGCCGGGATCAAAGTGTTTGGAGTGGTCGTGATAAGGCCAGGTTCCTACCGATCTGGGGATAGCCTTCCATTCGTAGGTATAGCTTTCGCCGAAATTTATAGCTGTTCCTGGCCTATCCTTGAACATCCAGGCCCAGCCCCCATCGTTCTCCATCCCATAGTAGAGGGCGTGGACAGAGATGCTGTGTGGCGTTTTATAATGGGTGTTGTTGTTGCGGAAATGGACCCGAATCGTATCTCCAACCTGACCACGAATGATTGGCCCTGGGATACCTGTGTTGGGGCCAATGTTATCGTCTCCCGGCAAAGGCTTGCTCCAGCCAGGCGTAAAGGCTCTGTATCCAATTGCCCAATAGCTGGTCTGGTCTGGCATGAATGTGGCGCCCGTCATGCCATCCACTCCTGCGGGCATCACGTTGTGGAAGAATGAGTCAGCCTGGAACCAGTATTCCTGCAACTGCCCCCCCCTGGGAAATTCGATGTTTATGGGAGCACTGCCAGGCGTTCCCTGGTGGTGGCTGCTCGCTGCCACATTGGAAGATTGCGCCAGGGTGCCACCTAAGGCGCCTAGCGACGCCGCACCAGCCGCTGCCCCTTTCAGGAGTCCGCGGCGGCTGATGCCTGGGATATCAGGTTCTGTTGGAGCTGTCGATAATGCCTGGTCTGCTGCGCCAGGTGACGCAGATGATTGCGGTGTCTGTTCGATCACAAAGCATTCCTTTCATCCCTCTTGGGCAGAAATACGCCAGGGAAGTTGGATCTGGGGGAAGCTCCCCGAGATCTCAGGCTCCTGCGCATATTCATCTTTCAGTTTGTGTGTGCCACAGTACGCGTTCATGTTAAGCCCCTCTTGATTGATTTATTCTTCACCTCCTTTGAAGCCTCTCCTTCTCTTCCTTCCAGGGTCATCCCAGGAAAGCTAAGCTCATAAAAACTTCTTTTTTAGCTCATCCTACAAACCTGTTTATAGCACATCCAGACATAGGATAAACTAGACCAGTATTCTGCTGTACAAGCTCATTTACCCTAGAAAAGTGTGCTAACAAACAAAAGTAAGTAAAAACTCAAGCCTGCCTGGCTGGCATACCTGGTTTCTTAAAAGGAGATAAGAGAGGCACTTTAAAATAAAAAACCCCACAATGAGCAGAATCATAGTAAGCTCATATTGTGGGCGTTCATGGACGGGAACAACTAGGCACTTAATTGGTCCCAATGTAACTATAACCTTGAATCTCAAAATTGTCAAGTTATTACTTATTTTCGCTGCGTTTTTATGGATTTTTGCAATGAGAGATGAAATGAAATGCTAATTTGGACTTTATCTAAATTGCATTGTTTTTATGGATTTTTGCAATGAGAGATGAAATGAAATGCTAATTTGGACTTTATCTAAATATTATAAAGGAGAACATATTTATAGGACAATTAAGAGGGTGAATAAGATGCATAAAACCGCTTAACCTTTTGCTCAAGACTCAATCTGGAAGGCAACACAGCTTAACAACCAAAATGGTATGACCTTTTTAACAGAAAATGGCCGTTGTGTCATTACCGCTTCTGCGCTATGCTTCCCATTGAGATACTGTTTCAATGGTACTCTTTTGCCGCCATCTCTGCATATCATTGACATAACGAAAGGAAGCCCTCTATGGCACACTATGTTGAGTTGCATGGAATTCGTACATGGTACGACGAGCAAGGCGCGGGCGAGCCACTCGTTCTGTTCCATCCAGGTGGGGTTGGGGTTGACTCACGGGCGTTTGGACCAAATTTGTCGGCGCTGGCGTCCCATTTCCACGTCTTCCTGCCGGAACGGCGCGGTCACGGCCACACACCAGATGCGGACGGCCCTTATAGTTTTGAGCTGATGGCTGAGGATATGATCCATTTTCTTGAGCAGGTGGTTGGTGGCCCGGCGCGGATATTCGGGGTCAGCGATGGGTCCATTGTTGCCCTGCTTGTTGCTCACAAACGGCCTGATCTGGTCCAGCGCTTGATCTGTGCTGCCGGACCCTTCCATCGTAGTGGTTGGGTTGCGAGTGCGATTGAGCCCGGCCAGGGAACGCCAGAATTCCTCATCATCAGCTATGGGGAGGTCTCCCCTGATGGCCAGAAGCATTTCAAGGTCGTGGAGCAGAAACTTGACCAGATGCATGCCCTCGGCCCCACTCTGACGATGCACGACCTGAAGAACATCAGTTGCCGCACCCTTGTGATGATTAGTGATGATGATGAAGTTCCCCTTGAGCATGCCATTGACTTCTACCGGGCCATGCCTGACTCAGAGCTGGCAGTCATCCCTGGTACATCGCACGGCCTTCTCGTGGAGAAACCGGACCTCTGCAACAAGATTCTGGTCGACTTCTTGACCCTGGATCCCGTAACAACTTTTGCTCCAATTCGTCGCGCGTAGGCGATGCAAGCCTGTCCTATTACGACAGATCGGAATGTTCGCCCAGCGTAGGGGCGGTCTTCCGACGGGCAACGACCCTAGTGCCCGCGCGAAGACCGCCCCTACGCTGGGCCAGAAACTTGCACTATGATCATCTCTGTGCTAGAAACATTTCCTCCAGATAACGACGCAGCACCTCCACATCAAGCGTCTGGCTATACAGGCCAATATAGCCGTCCGGCCTGATCAGCACGTACCCTTCATCGGCTATCCCATAGCGCCGCTGTAGCGCCCCATCAGGATCATGCAGCAGATTGGCTACCACTTCCTTGCCCTGCTCCGGTGGATGTTGTGTGATCCAGTAATTATCGACAACCTCGCTGTAGTGGCCGATGCAGTCGTCGATAGCCTTGTGACTTTCGCCTGAACTACTTTGCTGGCCTGCGAAGCCCAGCAGAACGTGCTGTGTTCCTCGTAGCAGCTCAAAGATCTGTCTGGGCGAGCCATTAACCACGACCGGACCGTCGGGCGCACGATCACCAGCATGGAGCCGCTGGTGAGATCTGTGAGTCTGCTCTTCCTGCACAATGGGACTTTTGTGATAGGAGATGCCGACTTCTAAAATTCCCTGCGCCAGTTGATGCTGCACGCCGGGAAGGGATGAGAGTACAAGCGGCGCGAGATGGTTACGCACGGTGGTGAGGAGCGGATTGCTCGCCAGGACCATACGGGTGAAGAATTCGGTCCCGCGCAATAACTCCTTCCCTACCTGTTCACGCTCCGCTTCATAACTTGCCAGAAGTTGTCGAGACGCCTGCCCTTTGGCCACGAGGGCTAGCTTCCAGCTCAGATTAAAGGCGTCCTGGATGCCCGTATTCATGCCCTGTGCTCCAATCGGAGAATGAATATGAGCAGCGTCGCCTGCTAGAAAGACATGGCCTTGCGCATAGTGTTCGGCTTTGCGCTGGTTGACATGGAAGCGTCCCAGATCAGCAGGTTCAGATGCGCGCGTTCCCGCCGGGCCACATATATCGATAACCTGCTGAACCTCTTCCAGCGTCACATCTCCCGTCGGAGCTTTGTCCAGCTCATAAGCAATCACCACACGATGACGCCCATTGCGCATGGGGAAATAGGCAATGAAACTGCCCTGATGGATAAAAGCGAAGATTTCGTCATATGGCAGCTCCCAGGTCAGGCGCACATTGCCGACGGCAAAGCTCTGCTCGAATGCCGTCCCTACGAAGTTGAGCCCCAATAGATGACGCACCATACTGTGCGCTCCGTCGCAGCCGACTAACCAGCCGACCTGGATATGCTCTTCCTCTCCGTCGGCATGACGGAGTACCGCCTCCACGCCCTGCTCATCCTGCGTAACAGCGATCAACTCTGCCTGCCATTCGATCGCTCCTCCCTGGCTGTGCAGATGTTCTGTCAGCAATGCCTCCGTCTCGTTCTGTGGCAGCATCAGCACAAACGGGTAGGGGCTATCGAGCAAATGCTCCTGGAAATCGATCGTAGTAGCGCGCTTGCCATCGATAAATGGGCTGAAGCTGGGCGTCTTGAGGCCCGCTGCGATAGCAGTTTCCGCCACGCCCATCTTTTCAAGCAGTTCGAGCGTTCTCGGCATGATGCCCAACGCCTTCGTTTTCTCTGTAGCATGGGGCGCGCTATCAACGATGCGACAGTTTAGACCATGCCGGATCAACTCATTGGCCAGCGTCAGGCCAACCGGGCCCGCGCCTACCACCAGTACGTCTACATTCGTAGGTGTTGACATAGTTCTTCTAGACCTTTCTCTCATGTAATACTGGCGCCGTCGTTTCTCTGCTTCTCTGTTACCGTGCGGCGGTGCTACTTTTTCCCTTAACCTCACGGTAGACTGCCAGAATATTGAGGCGATGTAATTGCTGGTTCAGCGGATTGAGTGCGGCGGCAAAGGGTAACTGCGTGGGTAGTACCAGGTTCTGCGGGCAGGGATAAGAGGCCAGGATAGCCTCCAGGCTCATCCCAGCGTCGATATCTGCTCGGACACGCTGGTCGAGTTCCTCAAGATAGCCGATCAGTGCGTCCAGCGCGGCCGGCCCCTCTCCCATCGGCCCATGCCCCGGCACAATCGTTTTGACATCGAGCGTTGCCTTCATTGCCTGGAGCGTTTTGATGTAAGGAACAGGGCCCCCTTCTAGTAGCATATGACAGATGCCTGCCCGCATCAGAAAGTTGCCTGTCCAGGCGATTTTCGCATCAGGGACATAAACAATGGTGTCTCCTGGTGCATTACCTGGTCCGAAATGCCAGAGTTGCACGATTTTGTTGCCCAGATCGACCTCACAAAAACGCTCAAAGGTCACATCGGGGCGGCGCCAGGTGGTCACGTCAGCAACGGCCGCAACATTCCCACGCAGGTTACCTGAACGCATCTGTTTTTCGTAGGCCAGATCGTGCATACTCTGCTTGTTCTGGCGCGAGGAAATGATCGTGACCTGCTCAGGAAAGGCAGCATTGCCAAAGGTATGGTCGCCGTGATAGGTTGTATTGACAAGATAGCGCAGTGGCTTGTCCGTCAATTCCCGTATATGCTGCTGGATCTGTTGTGAGATTGTGCCATTGACGCCAGCATCAATCACCAACACTCCATGCTCGCCAATAATGACGCCATTGTTATCCTTGGGCATAATATTGGCCATCAGCGCGTAGACGCCCGGCGCCAATTCCTGCGGCTTCAGGATCAGACCCTCTGGGTTGAGATCGGGACCAAGATAGTTTTCAGGTCGCTCGGAAATTTCGCGGGTAGACTGTTGTTCCATGAGTGTATTCCTTCCTCTCTGTTATATTGTTCGCAGCTCTCTTCTGCATTACGTTCTGTTCAAACTATACCCGCAATGCGCCAGGAGAGAAGAGAGCCGAAAGATGTAATAAGAGATGTATTTTTGCTACTGCATCCTGTCGCTACACCTTCACAAAATCCGAGAGCGAAGCTCTGATCTCTATGGTTTTTCTGAGTCGTTCGCGGGGACCTGGCGAATTTCCAGCAGAGGTAGACCCAGATCATAGACTCTGACAATCACCCCCTGCAGAGATGCCTGATCCACCAGCATACCGGTAAGTACGGTTTCTCCCTGCTCGGTGTGAGTAATTGTGAGTCCATCAAACCAATCCTGCCACTCCGGATCAAGATGGCCCAGGACGCGGATCTGATAGTGCATCCGTCTCATCATCGCTTATTTCCCCTCATATTCTATTGCCTGCTGCACCATTACATAGGTCTGTAGGGTCGCTCCTCATACCCGATTCTCTCCCCGACCTTGCTTTTGGGGCGAATCCTCCTTCGGTCAAAAGCGGCATTACCGGGATTATCCTTAGCTCCCCTCGGAGTGTAAGATTGTAAGATGTCAGATTCGGGCTGCGAACCAGCCCCAGAGGCCGATCTAGTCAATCTGACACAATCTTACACTCCCAAAAATGTAAGATTGGCGTAAGATTCTCATCCTGGCTTCTCTCCCTTCTCAAAGGGTTGGGGAGAGAGGATCATCTGGGGGCAATTCTACAAACTGGATAGGGCTTGCATAGAATATATCCGCGAGAAGGTGCTGAAAAGGAGGGCCAAAAGATGTAAGTTCAGGATGTATTTTTCTTGCTCTGTTACAGCCAACCCTTGTTGCCTGTTGGATCGGTTGCAGTTTATCGGTCACCCCTGCTCTCCCTGCTTCTCTCATCTTAATACCTCATCCCTTGCCAGAATCATAGCATGCAACCAGCAGAATCACAATGCTCTTAGCCCTGTGGGGTATTCGCCATTTTTGCAAAGCGACCCTACCAGGATGTCTTGACATGCCCTCACTAGCCGATAGTCCCGTCCCTGTTGACGCTGAGGCCCCATCGTGGTGAACTATAAGAGTCAGCATCATTCAGATAGTGCCATTGCATAGGGCTCGATTCGTTATGCCCGCAGAGAAAAGGAAAAACAGGTAGCAGGGAGGCTGTGAACCAGACACCATATGGTGGAATATACTGGCAATATGTAGGATATTTCCGCGGCAGAGCGCAATCTTCCTATATCCACCTTGACAGCAAGAACGCGAGTTCTTTACTCTTAAATTATCAATACTTTGTGAGATGGAGGGTCTCTTTATGGGGGCAGACTTCGCGCATTTACATGTCCATACCGAATACTCGCTACTGGACGGGTTTAGCCGCATCAAGAAACTGGTGAAACAGGCCAAAGAGCTAGGGATGCAGCACCTGGCCATTACCGATCACGGAGCGATGTATGGCGCCATCGAGTTTTATAAGGCATGTAAGGCGGAGGGCGTTAATCCTATCATTGGGATCGAGGCCTATCTGACCGAAGACATGAAGGACCACTCCAAACGCTACAGCGACGACTATCACCACCTGCTGCTGCTGGCAAAAAATACCACAGGCTACCGCAACCTGATGAAGTTGACGACCATCGCCAATACTGAAGGCTATCACCTCAGGCCCCGCATTGATAAGCAGGTCTTGCAAAAATATTCTGAAGGCCTCTTTGTTACCTCCTCCTGCCTCTCGGGCGAGATCCCGAAAATGTTGCTGAAAGAGCAGGAGCAGGAGGCCTACAAGATGGCGCGCTGGTACCAGGATGTGTTTGGGCCGGAGCACTTCTACCTGGAGCTTCAAGAGCACCATGGCATCTTTGATGATGGAAAACCTTCGCCGCAGGGCCAGTTGAACCAGCTCCTCTATCGCATGCACAGAGACCTGGAGATCCCTATGGTGGTCACCAACGACCTGCACTACGTCGATGCCCACGATGCTGGCTCGCACGATGTGCTGCTCTGCGTCCAGACTGGCAAACAACTCGACACCCCTAAACGCATGCGCTTCGATAGCCACGAGTACTATCTCAAGAGCCCCGAGGAGATGAAACAGCTCTTCCCCGAACTCTCCGCTGCCCTGCTCAACACGGTACGCATCGCCGAGCAGTGCAGCGTCGATCCGCTCTCCTACAAAGCACAACTCCCCAACTTTGACATTCCTCCGCAGTACAACTCGCAGCGCGACTACCTCTATGACCTCTGTATCGAGGGGCTCAAGGAGCGCTTCGGCGAGGTGACGGAGCCAGCCGAGCGACAACTCAGCTACGAATTAAATATGATCAACGATAAGGGCTTTGTCCCCTACTTCCTGATTGAATGGGACTTTGTGAACTATGCCCGCTCCCACGGCATTCGCTGCTCCGCCAGAGGATCGGCTGCCGGGAGTCTGCTGGCCTATTCGTTGGGCATTACTAATGTCGACCCCATTCGCTACCAGCTCCCCTTTGAGCGGTTCTTCAATACCGAGCGCGCCGACATGCCTGATATCGATATGGATTTCCCTGATAACCGTCGTGAAGAGGTGATCGAATACGTGACGCGCAAGTATGGCAGCGACTGCGTGGGGCAGATGGTGACCTTTAATACCATGGCGGCCAAAGCAGCCGTCAAAGATGTGGCTCGCGTCATGGGGGAGCAATCACTCGGCGATAGCATTACACGCCTCATCCGTACTGGCCCGAAGGTGAAGCTGCAAGAAGAACTCGATGAAGTGAGAGAGCTAAATACCCTCTACCATGAGAGCAAGCCCGCCCAGGAATTGCTCGATCAGGCCCTGAAATTAGAGGGTTCGGTGCGTACCACCGGTGTGCACGCGGCCGGTGTGATTGTGGCTAACGAGGCGCTGGAGAACTTTGTGCCGCTGCAACTGCGCGATCCCAAAGATCCGAGCAAGGGCCGCGTCACGCAATATGAGCAGATACACCTCGAAGAACTGGGTCTGATCAAGTTCGACTTCCTGGGCCTCTCCAACCTGACCATCCTGGATAATGCGCTCAAATATATCCAGGCGGCGCGCGGCGAAGAGGTGGTCCTGGAGAAGGTGCCTATGGACCCGGTGGAGGGCGACGACGAGCAGAACCTCAAACTGGAGAAGGCTTTCGACCTGCTGGCCAGCGGCGAGACGACGGGTATCTTCCAGCTAGAAGGCCCCAAGATGCGTGAGTATATCAAGCAGCTCAAGCCCACGCGTGTCGAGGATATCATGGCTATGATCGCCCTCTATCGCCCTGGCCCGATGGATAGTATCCCTGACTTTATCGATGCCAAGCATGGCAAGAAGAAAGTGACCTACCCGGACCCGCGCCTCTCTCAGTGGCTGGAGGAGTCCTACGGCGTCATCGTGTATCAGGACCAGGTGCTCTTCATCAGCGTTGGCCTGGCGAACTTCTCCTGGGGCAAGGCCAACAAGTTCCGTAAAGTGCTCAGCAAGAAGATTGAGCATGAGGTCGAGGCCTATGGGGTCGATTTTGTGAAGGGCTGCGTGCAAAATGGCGTCAAGAAAGAGGTAGCCGAGGAACTCTTTACGCAGATCAAGCCCTTCGGCGGCTACGGCTTTAACAAAGCGCACGCCGCCAGCTATGCTGTGGTGGCCTTCTATACCGCCTATCTCAAAGCCAACTATACCGCCGAATTTATGGCCGCGACCATGACCACCGAGGCCGCCGATGCTAAGAAGATTGCCAATGCCATCGCCGAGTGCAAACGCATGAACGTCGAGATCTTCGGGCCCGACGTGAACAAAAGTGATCGCGGCTTCACGGTTGAGAAAGGCGGGGTGCGCTTCGGCCTGCTCGCCATCAAGGGCATCGGTGAGGGTCCCATCTCCGAGATTGTACGTACACGCGATGAAGGCGGCCCCTTCAAATCTCTGGCCGACTTCTGCACCCGCGTCGACCCCAAGTTTGTGGGCAAAGGTGCCATCGAAACCTTGATTAAGGCGGGCGGCATGGACTCGCTGGCCGACGGCAAACGGCACCAGCTGCTCGATGCGGTCGATCGCGCCATGTCCTTTGGCAAAAACGAGCGCAAGGCCAAAGAAACTGGCATGGTCAGCCTCTTCGGCGATCTGATAGAGATCGAGAATGCTTT
>Ga0070730_10005840_pt1 | contig 10563 bp, 6 predicted proteins | sample Coa_R1_3_FD_66447 | JGI IMG/M metagenome (GOLD analysis project Ga0070730, IMG submission 66447) | Surface soil microbial communities from Centralia Pennsylvania, which are recovering from an underground coalmine fire - Coalmine... | ecosystem: Environmental > Terrestrial > Soil > Unclassified ... | reverse complement strand
CCCCAAGCATGTGGCTGCGGTGGCCGAACACGGAATTGCCCCGATCGACATGGTGGTCGTGAATCTATACGCCTTTGAAAAGACAGCGGCGAAGCCCGGCGTCGCCTTTGAGGAATTGATCGAGAACATTGATATCGGCGGACCGTCGATGATCCGTTCCGCCGCCAAGAATTTTCATGACGTGGCCATTGTGACTTCGCCGGCCGACTATGCTTCGATCGCCAATGAACTCGAGCGCTCGGGAGGCACGCTGTCGCAGGCAACCAAGTGGGGGCTCGCGCAGAAGGCCTTCGCCACCACGGCCGCCTACGATTCCGCGATCGCTTCGACCCTCGAGCGCATCAGTGCCGACTCTCATCGATTGCAGCCGGACGCGGGCGCCTTTCCTGCGACTTTGCGATTTTCATTCCACAAGACTCTCGACTTGCGCTACGGAGAAAACCCTCATCAGAAGGCCGCGATGTATTCCGATGGCTCCGGCGTTGGCGTGGCCAATGCCCGTCAACTGCAAGGCAAGGAGCTTTCCTACAACAACATCGTCGACCTGCAGGCCGCGTGGGACCTCGCGCAGGAATTCGACGAGCCAGTCTGCGCCATCATCAAGCACACGAACCCATGCGGCACGGCCACAGGCAAAACTTTAGCGGAGGCTTATAAGCGGGCTCTCGAATGCGATCCCGTCTCAGCTTTCGGCGGGGTAATCGGAGTCAACCGCCCAATCGATTCGGAAGCCGCCGAGGAAATGCACAAGCTTTTCCTCGAGGTCATCGCCGCTCCGGCGTTTGACGAGGCGGCCAAAGCAAAATTCGCTACCAAAAAGAACCTCCGGTTGGTGGAAGTAACGGCGGTCAATCCGAAGTGGGTGCTGAAGAATGTTTCTGGCGGAATGCTCGTGCAGGATACCGACATGCGCCCGTTGCAGGACGCAGATCTGAAGGTCGTCACCAAACGCGCACCGGCGCCGGAAGAAACTCGCGCCCTGCTCTTCGCCTGGAAGGTCTGCAAGCACGTGAAGTCGAACGCGATTGTCTATGCGCGCGACGGCCAGACCGTTGGCGTCGGCGCCGGACAGATGAGCCGCGTGGATTCGGCAAAGATTGGCGCGATGAAAGCGCAACTTCCTTTGAAAGGAACGGTTGCCGCGTCGGACGCCTTCTTTCCCTTCCCGGACGGCGTCGAAGAAATCGCGAAGGCCGGCGCTACCGCGATCATCCAACCCGGTGGCTCACAGCGCGACCCCGAAGTCATTGAGGCCGCCGACCGTCTCGGCCTCGCAATGCTGTTTACCGGGGTGCGACACTTCCGGCACTAAGAAGCGGGCGTCAGGCGTCGGACCTCCTAGTCGGACCTCCTAATAAAAGAATAGAATAGAGGTCTGGGGTCGATGCTCGACGCATTTACATAACTTCACAACAGTCCCCACCAGTCCCTGTCCTTCCGGTTTCATACACGTCGTTTCCGGTGCAGTGTTTTTTTCCATCCCGGCAGTCCTCGGGGTAGAATAAAAGACACCTTTCCCCCGGCAGCTTTGCATCCAATTGAGCTGAGGTTTCGGAAAACGCGCTTCCAGCGCAGTCAGGTCCAGGATGAACAGAATTTTTCGCTTCTCTTTGATGATTTTGGTGGCCGTATCGGCCGCCGCAGGCCAAACCAGCCCATCCTCTTCGTCAGATTCCAAGCAGGCAGACTCTAAGCCGGCGCAGTCTTCGCCGCGCAAAGTGGATCGTGCCGCCGCCTATTACCACTACACCATGGCGCACATGTATGAGGAGATGGTCACGGCCTACGGCCGCAGCGACCTGGCCAACAAGTCGATTGAGGAGTATCGCCTCGCGATCGAGGCGGATCCGTCATCCGAGTTCTTGACCTCAGGCCTCGCCGAACTCTACGTCAAGACCGGACGAATCCGCGACGCAGTGCTCGAGGCGCAAGACATCATCAAGCGTGATCCGAAGAACCTGGAGGCCCACAAGTTGCTGGGCCGCATCTATCTTCGCTCGCTGGGGGATATGCCCGGCGGCAACGGCTCCGACAACGTTCTTAAGCTCGCGATTGAACAGTACGAGCAGATCGTGAAGATCGAGCCCACCAACGTGGACGATCATTTGTTGCTTGGACGCCTTTACCGGCTGAATAACGATTTGCAAAAGGCAGAATCCGAACTCAAGACTGCCATCAAACTCGACCCTGGCTCGGAAGAAGCGGTCACGACGCTGGCTATGCTTTATACCGACGAAGGCGACACGGCGCATGCTTTGCAGGTGCTGAGCTCCGTGCCGGATTCCGCCCGCTCTGCCAAGCTCTATGCCGCTCTGGGCGCGGCTTACGAACAGCGGAAAGATTACAAGAGCGCCATCGACGCCTTCCGCCACGCCATCGTTCTCGATCGCGATAATCTCGACGCGATTCGCGGCCTGGCCGAGAACCTGTTGAACGATGGGCAACTGGATGCGGCCCTCGAACAGTACAAGGTCATCGTGGACTCGAATCCTGAGGACGCGCAGAGCTACGTGCGCATGGCCGAGATCTACCGCAGGCAGGCGAAATACGATCTCGCTCTCGAGAATCTCAAGAAGGCCGACACTCTGGTTCCGGAGTCGGCCGAAGTTCCCTACAGCATGGCCGCCGTTTACCAGGCGCAGGGGCGGTACGACGATGCCATCAAGCTCTTGCAGGACCTGCTGAAGAAAACGGAGAGTAGCCAGTCGGACCGCAACAACCGTGGCATATTCATCGAGCGTCTGGGCATGATTTATCGCGAGCAGGAGAACTACACTGCCGCGGTCGAAACCTTCCGCAAGATGCTGACTCTGGGCGATGACAACGCTCGCAGCGGCTATCAGGAAATCATCGACACCTACCGCGAGGCGAAGCAGTGGGCGCAAGCGACCGCAGCCGCTAAAGAAGCGGTTCAGAAATTGCCGGATGATCGGGACCTGCGCATCGTGCTCGACGCCCAACTGGCGGATACCGGCGAGACTGATAAGGCCATCTCCGACGTTCGCTCGATGCTGAAAGGTGGCCAGGAGGATCGTGAAGTTTACGTCCGCCTCGGCATCATGTACACCCGAGCCAAGCGGTGGAATGACGCGATGGAAGCTCTGGGCAAGGCTGAGCAGCTATCCACCAAGACCGACGACAAGGCGTACGTCTGGTTCCTGCGCGGCGATGTCTACCAACACCAGAAGATGTTCGATCAAGCGGAGGCCGAATTTAAGAAGGTGTTGAACTCCGTTTCGCCCTCCGATCCGCAGAGCGGCGCCACGCTGAACTATCTCGGCTACATGAATGCTGATCGCGGCGTGAAGCTCGACGAGTCTCTGACTTACATTAAGCAGGCGCTGGTTCTTGAGCCCAATAATCCCGCGTACCTCGATTCGCTGGGCTGGGCCTACTTCAAGCTGGGTAAATACGATCTGGCAGAAGAAAACCTGACGAAGGCCGCCGTTCACATGAGTTCCGACCCGACAGTACAGGAGCACCTCGGGGATCTTTACCAGAAGACTGGTCGCCTGAAGCTGGCCGCTGCTCATTGGGATCGCGCCGTGCAGGAGTGGAATAAAACTGTCCCGGCCGAAGTGGACAATGAAGCTCTGGCCAAGGTTCAGCAAGAGCTCGATGCCGCCAAGGTTAAGCTGGCCAAGGAAGAGTCGGACAAGCGCTAGCCGGTTGCCGGTACTCTGTGCTCACTCAGTGCCGCCCGATTTTGCCGAGGACCGAGTACTGCTTTTGATAAACTCCAACCATGCTGGCTGGCTACGCGGTGCGCGTCGAACAATCCCGCGGACGCCGCTTCACTGAGCCTCAGCATCCCTACCGCAACGACTTTCAGCGGGATCGCGACCGCGTCATTCACGCTCGCGCCTTCCGCCGCCTGGAAGCGAAAACGCAGGTCTTCACGCGTCGCTACTCGGACCACTTCCGTAACCGCCTTACCCACACCCTCGAAGTTTCGCAAGTCTCGCGGACGATTGCTGGAGCCCTCAGCCTCAACACGGACCTGGCAGAAGCGTTAGCTCTGGTGCACGATATCGGGCATCCGCCGTTCGGGCACGCGGGCGAAAAGGCACTCGACGCCGCGATGCGCGAGCACGGACTTTACTTCGATCACAATCTGCACGCCCTCCGCATCGTGGAGGATTTCGAGCAGCGCTACGCCGCATTCCGCGGCTTGAATCTGACGTTTGAGGTCCGTGAAGGAATCATCAAGCACTCGCACGACTATGATCCGCAACAGCATCCCGAACTAGCCGAGTATTTGCTCGATCAGCGCCCGCCGCTCGAGGCGCAACTCATCGACCTGACCGACGAAATCGCCTATAACACGGCCGATTTGGACGACGGGTACGAATCGCATTTGCTGTCGATGGGCGAAATCCGCGAAGGCGTGCCGGTCTTCGATCGCTTCTATCGCCAAGTCGTCCAGATCTATCCCGACGCCCCCGAGAAGCTGCAATTCAACGAAACGGTGAAACGAATTCTCAATCTCTTCGTCGACGACTTGATTACAAATACGCGCACGCGGCTGACTCAGGCCGGAATTCAAACTCTCGACGACGTGCGCAACCATCGCGAACGCTTAGCATCGTTCAGCCCTGCCGTCGAGGCCGAGCGAAGGCAGAGTAAGGACTTCCTCTACGAGAATCTCTACTTCAGCCCAGCGCTGGCCGGAGAGAAAGACGACGCAGAGCGGGTCGTCGGAGAGCTATTTAGTTTCTGGATGAAACATCCCACGACTCTGCCTCATGCTTATCAGGAAAAGGCGAAGGACGAATCGCTGCCCCGCATGATCTGCGACTACATCGCCGGCATGACCGACAACTTCATCTTCGAACAGTATGAAAAGCATTGCGGTCGCTGAGTTCTTAACTACTACTTCCCCGCCACTGCCGCCACGACATCAAACAATACCCTCGGCCCGCGCCTCACTTCCTCTACCCGAATCCGCTCATCATTCCCGTGCTCGGTGTTTCCTTCTTCATCCGTCGCGGTATACGGATTAAAGCCGTAAGAATTAATCCCGAGCGGGCGGTAACGCTGGTTCTCCGTGTATCCACTGGTGATGTGCGGCACCACGGGGGTCCCAGGAAAATATTTCGCGGAGACGGTTCGGATGGCCGCGAACAAGGCGTTATCCGTGCCCGAATAGTTCGCCACGCGGAACTCCGCATTCAGCGGTTCGACTGAAACGTTGGGATCATTCACGACCCGCCGCACTGCCTCGAGCACGGCGTTCGGATCGCCGCCCGGCAGAATCCTGACATCCAGATTCGCCCACGCCTCGGGAGGAATCACGTTGGTCTGCTCCGACCCGCCCATCATGGTCAGGGTGATCGTGTCGCGCAAAAGAAAATTGAGCGACTCGTCCCGCTCCACTTCCTCTTGAAATTTCTTGTCTTCGAGCGCCCTCTTTACGTTTCGATATTGCGCGGCGCGATCTGGAGGCTCGCTGGGCGCCATGTCGCGCAGAAACTCATCCACAACCGGCAACACGCGAAATGGTGTGTGGTACGCAATAATTCGATCGAGCGCCCGCACCAGTCGGTTCGGCGCCGAATCCGGATTCGGCCGCGATCCATGCCCGGGGCGTCCGTGCGCCACCACGTGCAACCAGTACGTCGTCTTTTCGCCGACGTCGACGCCCACATATTTCACCTTGCCGTTTTCGAGCAGATTCTCGCCGCCCTCGTTGATCAGGAACTCGGCATTCTCCAGCAGATCGCGCTGATTCTTGATGAACCAGTCCGTCCCCGTGCCCTCGGCTTCTTCATCTGCGACGGCAAGAAAAATCACGTCGCGATCGAGCGCGATCTTCTCGCGCTTCAGCATGACCATCACGACAAGTTGCGCCAGTCCTTCATCTTTCATGTCCTGGGCGCCGCGCCCCCACAGGTAGCCATCGCGAATCTCTCCACTAAACGGAGGCACCTTCCAGTGGGACGCATCGCTGGTCACCACATCCATGTGGTTGAGCAAAATAATCGGCCGCTTCGCGTCAGCCGAAGTGCCAGAGGAAGTGTGGGAAATCCTCGCCCACAGGTCGCCGCGCCCGGGAGTGTATTCGAAGACACTATTCTCAATCCCTTCTTGATCGAGAATCTTCTTGTAGAAGGTCACCGCCCGCATTTCGTTACCGGGAGGATTCGTGGTGTCGATGCGCAGATATTGCTGCATCCAGGTCACGGCGATATCGGAGTACTGCTGCATATGATCGGCAGGAATGCGCGACGGCGCGGGTTCCTCGGCGCGGATCATTCCGCACATCGCAGAGCACAACGCCAATACGACAAGCCAATGTAGGGCTTCAAACCGACGTACAATTTGCCCGACCAGCCCCACTCCATTCAGCCGATTCGATCCCAAAAGTAACCTCCCCGAAAAGCTTGGATTCCACGCAGTTTTTATATCAGGTTCGCCAAAATTACCCTGCAAAACTCTTCCCAGCTATCTTCCCCGCCCGAACCGGACTACAATGTCTTTAGTAATCAAGCATTTAGCGCGTCAACCTTGAACCCTGCTTTGGCATCCCACATGTAATAGGAAGACCAGGCGCTAACTTAACTCGGCGCCCAGGGTTCATAGGCCGGAAGTCGCGTCAACGCCGGCCGGCATAGCGAAATCGCTAGCTTCTGTACACCGTTCAGGGGACGCAATCAAATTTTACGCACGCCCCAGGCGTGACGGGTCGGGGCCGAAACGCTCCGCCAAACTTGGAGGAAGTTTATTATGAACAGCCGCCTACTTATCGCCCTGCCTCTGGCCGCCGTGCTTGCACTGCCGGCCATGGCGCAAACCACCTCGTCCTCAACGCAGAATCAGCCGGCATCGTCAACCGACAATGCCAACGCTACTGGCAAGGCGCCCCTGGCTCCTCCATCGCGAGAAGGCTTCTGGGGACGCGTCAATCCTTTCGCCCGCAAGAGCTATGTGAAGCGTCAGACTGAGCCCATTCGCGACCGCGTCAACGAACTCGATGAACTGACCGACGCCAACAGCAAGGCGATTAAAGATACCGACTCGCGCGCCCAGGCTGGCATCAAGATGGCTTCTGACAAGGCAGACGCAGCCGACCAGCACGCCCTGGACGCCGGCAACAAGGCAACCATGGCCCAGCAATCGGCCCAACAGGTCACCACTCGCGTCCAGACGGTTGAGACCGTGGTGGGCAACATCGACCAATACAAGGCATCGAACCAGACCGAAATCCGCTTCCGCCCCGGCCAGACCGTTCTGAGCAAGGACGCGAAGGACGCGCTTGACCAGATGGCGACCGCCGTCAAGGGTCAGCACGGCTACATTTTTGAAGTGCAGGGCTTCTCGTCCGGTAAAGGACAGGCCGCCATCGAGAACTCACAGAAAGTGGCTGAGTCCGTCGTGCGCTACCTCGTTCTCACGCACGAGATTCCCGTCTACCGCATCTACCTCGTCGGCATGGGCAACGCCCCCATCGCCACGGATGAGACTGCGAAGACGAAGCGCATCAGCGGAGGCCGCGTAGAAATCAGCCTCCTGAAGAACGACCTGGAACAGCTCTCCAGCAACAGCGGAGCGCCGGCCACCAGCCCCGATCAACAACAGCAACCGAAGTAAAGAACTCAAGCGCGGGACGTCCGGTCAAGTCCCTCCCCCCAGAAAGGCCCCTTGCACAAGCGAGGGGCTTTTTTCTTGCTTTTTTCGAATGTGAGCAACCTGTGGGGGCCGTTTCGTCAACGGACTTGTGGCGATTGGAGGCGTTGCAGTTGGCACACAGGAGATTGACAGCACGCTCGCTCGGTGAGAAACTTCACCTACTCGGCCGCGAAACTGCTTCGGACCGCTCGTCCGCCGACGCCCACCCAGCAGTCCAGCCGCATTCACAGTGTTCCTTGGGATGAATTATGAGTACCCCTTCCAGTTCCAGTCACGACCCATTTCAGCAGTTTCTGGCCAGCGCCTATGCCGTCCTCCAGAGTGGCATGGACACGCAGTCGCTTTCGGTTCTTCTCGAACTCCAGCAATCGCTTGCCGCGTGCCCGCTCGATGCGAGCCAGGCCATGCCCCTTATCGCCGACCGCGCACAACATGTCGCCAATGCTTCTGGAGTCGCCATCGCCCTGCTGACTGGCGACCAGTTGGTCTATCGCGCGGGAAGCGGATGCGCCGCCAGCTTTGTCGGGCACCGCATGACGGCAGTGCTGAGTGTCTCCGGTTCCGATCAGCCCAGAAGTGAGATCTTGCGAGTCGAGGATGCCCGAATCGACGGGCGGATTGTGGCGGACGTTTGCCGGCAGTTCGAGGCGCAAGCCCTTCTGATCTTGCCCATCTATCAAGGGCACGTCATGGCCGGGGTGTTGCAAGTCCTGTTTCGAGAGGCTCACGTTTTCGAGGAAAGCGAACTGCGCGCTTATCGAATGATGGCGGCAATGATCGAAGATCGGGTATATGGCAAGCCTCGCCTGCAGCCGCAACCGTCTACGGTGCTCCACGCCATTGAGCGGATTACGTCTCAAGTCGAGGACGATGCGCCGGCGCCGGCACCAGTCATCAGTTATCCCGTGATCGCGGAGCGCTCCCTGCCCCTGCCGAGGCTCTATTTGAACAGGGCCGTGACCGGAGTGATCGCCGCGCTTGTGGTCGCTGCTTGCTTGATCATCTACCAACACCGCCCCTTTTCGCCCGCGGGCGCCTCGGCACGGCAGGAATCGTCATTATCGACACCGAGCACCGCCCAAGGACCGCAGACGGTGGCTATGCCTCCCAAGCCAGAGCCTCCGAATAAGCCCTCCAGAGGACGGACGATTGCGAACCGAACGGCACAGGCAGATGCTCCGAACTCGGCATTCAAGCGAATCTGGGTCGGGCCCAATGAAGTCGATTATGTTTCCGATGACGTCACCATACGGCGTTTTACGACCACCAGGCCCGCACGGCCTCAACTGGCGGATGCCTATCGAGAAGTTCAGTTTGGCAAGGACGTGACGGTGCGTTATTTCGCAGCCCGACCGACAGTTGCGCCGCAGCCACACCCGGTGTCAAACGCAGTGCAGTCGGTTGAGCGGGCCGCGCCCATCGCGAAATAACGGCAGACGTATTTTGGAACGCGCTCGCGGAGCTATCGCGCGTTTAGTGAGCGACCAACTTGACGAGCAGAAGCAGCGCCCCTGCGATGGTGGCGATGCTATGGGCTCGGATCGTGCGATTACTCGCTGCCCAGGGGAAAAGCAACACCTCGAATAGCGGCAGAAATTTATCCGGCCAAAAAAGTCCAGCGAGTCCCAGTGCAAGTGAGAGCTCTACGAGAAGGCTCACGGCTAAATGATTCATCAGTAAGATCCCGACGCGAGAACGCCACTCCATTAGAACGTGACGGACGGCGGAAAGAAAATTACTAAGGTACACACTCACGAAAAACGGGGCCGCCGAGCGGCCCCGGGTTGGATCGGATCGAGCAACTTAGTCGCCAAGGGCCTTCTGGGCATTCACCCGCCCTTTGCCGCTGTAGGGATCAACTCCAGGCTTGTAAAGATCGTCGGCCGACGTTTGCAAAATGGCCTTGATCGCTGCTGGCCCAATGTGGCCGTACTTGCCGACAACAAGCGCCGCCACTCCGGAAACATGCGGAGCTGCCATCGAAGTCCCGGCTGCGAAAAAGTAGCCGCCCTTGCTGTCGCTAAGAACGAAATCAAAATAGTAGGTTGGCAGCAGACAATCAGCGCCACCGCCCGGAGCAGCCAGGCTAATTACTGACTGGCCATAATTGCTGTAGGAGGCAAAGCGATCGAAATCTGTCAGGCAATAAGGGCCGGTCGCCGAGATGGCCAGGCCGTTTCCTGACTGTGCGGGAACGGTCATGATGCTGCTGTTGAGGTTTAATCCACTGTTGCCCGCGGAACTCACGACCAGCACTCCGGCCGCGGTGGCATGATTGACAGCGCGGTTCAGGGCGGAGAGTAACGTCCCGAGCCCCTGGTTATTTTTCCCCGCGTGGGCAACATCGAAAGTCGAACCCAGGCTCATGTTGATGACGTCCGCGTGGATGCTGGCGGCGTACTCCATGCCCGCGATGATCCAGCTAAAAGAGCCGCTTCCGGACTCTGCGAGAACCTTCACCGGGACAAGTTCGGCTTGGGGCGCGACGCCCTGCACGCCCACATCGTTGATCGCTGCTGCAATGATTCCACCCACGTGGGTTCCATGGTTGAAGCATGGCGCCGTGCATTGTGGCTGCACAACTTCACCGGGGACGAAGGAAATCGCGAGGCCCTGGTTGATGTTGGGCACCAGATCCGGGTTGACTAGGTCCATACCAGAATCCAGAATCGCCACACGCGCACCGGCTCCCATGTCGCCTTTGGCAGCGGTTACGTCCGCATGGATCGCATAGAGGTTCCAAAGGTAGCCGCTGAAGGGTTCGGTATTGACATCATTCGTCACAACACCTTTTTCGGAGAATTGCACCGCAGGTTCGTTGGGCAACCATTGGATCTGGGGATCTTCAGCGACCGCCTGGACGCCCGGCTGCACTGCCGCCCAAGTCGCAAAATTCGGGTCAGACGAAGTCGCAACGACAACTCCGATGCTTTC
>Ga0070730_10005839_pt1 | contig 10565 bp, 6 predicted proteins | sample Coa_R1_3_FD_66447 | JGI IMG/M metagenome (GOLD analysis project Ga0070730, IMG submission 66447) | Surface soil microbial communities from Centralia Pennsylvania, which are recovering from an underground coalmine fire - Coalmine... | ecosystem: Environmental > Terrestrial > Soil > Unclassified ... | reverse complement strand
CACTCCATCGCGACGATTCCATTCACCTGCTGAAAGGTTGAGGGCTGGTCGGAAAAGCTGTACAGCCTGAGAATTTCGCGCAGAGGCTCCAGGCTCTGCTTGCCCGCGCCCAACGAGAGATAATTGAGCGACAGGTTGGAGATCAAGGCCCACAAGGTTGTCCCTTGCAGCGGTGGATACGCGGGAGGCGTGGGCTTGTGGACACAGTGGATGTGCGCCACTGGGGCGGCCTCCTCGATCTGCAGCCTCGCTCCGGCGGGCACTTCCAGCGCCAACTCACGATTGGTACACAGCGCGTGGGCGAATACAGTCTGCGCGGGCGGAAGCTGCGGATTGAAGTCCAGATCAAGAAAGGACAGCAGGATATCGGTGCCGGGCAGATCGTCGCGACCGGTGGGCAGGCGCCGAGAGTGCCAGAAGGCGCGTGGATCGCGTCCATTCATCTGGTGTTGAAACGAATAAAACGGTTGCAGCCTGGCTGTCTCTTCTGCCGGGTTGGACGAGGAGGAGACAGAAACAATGGAATGAATCTCGGTAGTGCGTTCGCGTCGTATATCGGGCACCAACCGGTACTCGCTCTGGCGATGGTCCAGGCGGATCGGCTCAGTGGTCTTGGAAAAGAGATTGATGATGGGCGTACATCCGAGCATGAAGGTGTGCTGGTCCACCACCAGGCCACGCGGGGCCGACTTGTTGACCAGGAAGAGGATGTCCAGCTCTTCCCTGCACTGATGCCGGGCCAGATTAGCGAGGTCGAAGAAAAAGAACTTCTGCGGCAACGCGAAATATTCCTGGATGAGCCGATATCCAGGATGCGAATGAGGCGGATACGGAATTACGTCTTCCTCCAACCCAAAGCCTACCGGTTGGATGGAGTCTTGCGGCAGAAACACCGGGCCACCTTCTCCCAAAACGGCAACGCCACGCACGTTGCAGAAGAGCATCTCGTAAAGGGTGCTGACCAGGGTGGAGCTTCCGTGCAGATAAAAGCGCAGACTCTTGATCGGGAGCTCTTCCAGCTTTGCGCCCGGGGCCGTGATGCGCAGGCGCAGCACGCTGGCGACATCGGTATAGGAGTCAAGAAAATCAAACTGCGCCTTGGACTCAAAGCCCGCCGACACAACTTCGAGCGGCCACAGGGTAACCGGATAACTGGTGCGGAAGCGGCAGTTGAGTCCTTCCTCGGTTTGGGCAAAGAGCCGGGTGTGCCGGGGAATTTCAAAGCCGGTGGTGAGCTTGCCCTGCCGACTGTCCGCGGCGAAATGAGCGATGGACATGGATGGAATCGGATTGACCAGATGCGGATACAGGACCCCAAGAAGCGCCGAGGTGATTTCCGGAAATTCGGCGTCCATGCGGCGCTGGATACGCGCAGTAAGGAAGGCAAACGATTCCAACATGCGCTCGATCAGGATCGGCGCAGTCGTTGGGAGAAAGTTCCAGGCGTCCCGCCAGCTTGGGGTAGCGCTCGGCGAAAATGGCCCCCATGCGGCGGAGATAGGTCAGTTCGCCGTGGTAGTAGCGTAGGAAATCTTCTTGGTCAGTTAGCATGATAGCTGCTGGCTCCTGGCTTCTAGCTGCTAGTTTGAGCAAATGGCAATTAGCAATTGGCAATTAGCCAAATTGGATTTTCTTGATTCATCATTTGCCGAGAATGCAGAAGAAAACTTATGTCGCCCTTCTGGGGCTCCGCGCTTGGCTGATATCTTTACCCACAGCTTGCGCTGTGGGCTACTGATATGTTCGCCAGCTTCGCTGGCTCTGGCCAATGCCTATTGCTTCTTTTGCGCCCTGCCTAAATGTATAAACTCCTCTCCTACTCCGTCAGGATTACTTCTCCACTCTTGATGGATAGAACCAAGGGAAAACTTACTGGTTCGTTCACCATCCCTGCTACCAGCGATCCTTCGATTGAGCCTACTACCGAGTTTTTGCTTTTGGTGGAGGGCTCGATTGTGACCTTTACCTGGCGCAGGCGTGGTTCGTAGACAGAGATGGTCCGTTCCAGCATTCTGGCTAGCTGGCGGGTGTCGGTGTCGCTGCCGGCGGACAGGTGGGAAAAGTCAGGGATGCCATAGTCTAGAATCGTGCGGTCGGCTTCGTCCTTGGGGCCTCCAAGGCGCGGACAGCGCGTATTCAGCAGACGCATCAATTCCCTTCCCACGGAGGCGCGCAGGGCGGCCATACCATAGATGCGGAAGGGCTGCGCTTCTCCGGGCGTGTGGGGATCTTCATCCACCAGCCGTTCGAAGAGCAGCGCCTTCGCACCCTTGATGGGCTTAGGCTCGCGCACGTTATTCAGCCTTATTAGTTTCGAGGCTCCACTTGGCCGAGTTAGTTCCCGAATCGGAAACCGCGCTGGCCTGTTGCTTATAGTCCCACTGGATCTTCGTGTAGTTGAAGGTCACAGTCTCTTGAGGCTTACCGCCACCGCCACCACCGACAGAAATCGAAGACACCAGGGCATTGGTCAGGGTGTAGACAAAGATCGGGTTGACCTTGCCGTTTTCATTCTGTCCGACGGTGATTTTGATGGAGGCCAGCGGTTTGGCCTGGTTGCAGTAATCAACCAAGTTGGCGGTGGCCAGGTCTACGTACTTGGTCACGGTAAAGTCCTGGTGATTGGGCTTGCCAGAGGTACGCTTCTGGTTGCTCTGGTCACCGGTGATTTGCTGCGCGACTCCGTGGCTGAAAGAAAGGATCTCAATCTTGTCCTTATAGCCGTCAAGAGTTGACTCCCCTTTCACGGTATCGCCGCAGTCGAGAATTAATACATCCATTGTCAAATCTCCTTTCGCACCTTTGGGTGCTGATGCTGAAAACGTTTATAAATCGGCGACGGTCTTATTTCGCCGGCGGCGGCAGTTCTGCCACCAGGCGGATGGAAACCGTGAGTTCGTCTAACTGGAAGTGTGGCTTCAGGAAGACGACGGCGCGGTAACATCCAGGTTTTCCGGCGATGTCGAAGACATCCACGCGGGCTTCGCGCAACGGGTAGCTCGCCTTAACCGACTGCGGGGCGTCGTCGTTGAGCAGGACGTAATCGGCAATCCAGGTGTTCAGGTATTTCTGGACGTTCTCCCTGGTCATGAAGCTGCCGATCTTGTCGCGCATGATGACCTTGATGTAATGGGCAAAGCGCGAGGCGGCCAGCATATAGGGCAACATGCCGGAGATCCGCGAATTGGCGTTGGCTTCGTTGGTGTTGTACATCTTGGGCTTATTCGTCGTCTGCCCACCGAAGAAGGCTGCCTGGTCCGAGCCTTTGCGGTGCAAAATGGAGATGAACCCAAGGTTGTTAAGCTCGTTTTCACGGCGATCGGTGATGGCGATTTCCGTTGGGCACTTCAGGGCGATATCGCCTTCATCGGTCTTGAAGGTATGAGCGGGCAGACCTTCGACCAGTCCGCCACCTTCAACGCCGCGGATAGCAGCGCACCACTTGTACAGCGCAAAGGCGTTGTTGATGCGTTGCGCCAGAGCATAGGCGGAGTTCCCCCACAGATATTTTCTGTGGTCTCTGCCATCCACGTCTTCCACGAAATTGAAGCCTTCCACGGGAACCGTGTCAGGACCATAAGGCAAACGCAGGAGAACATGGGGTAGGGTCAGTACGACATAGCGCGAATCTTCCGACTCGCGGAAGGAGCGCCACTTGACCAACTCGGTGGATTCAAAGCCTTTGGCCAGGTCCCTGGGAATGCCCAGTTCGGTGAAGCTATCCATATCGAACAGCTTGGGGCTGGCAGCGGCGATGAAGGGAGCGTGGGCGGCGGCGGCCACGTTGGAGAGTTTTTCCAGCGTAGCGATGTCCTGGGGATGGCGGCCGAACTCGTATTCGCCTACCAGAACGGTGAACGGATTGCCGCCAAAGGTGCCGTATTCCTCTTCATAAACTTTCTTGAAGAGTGCGCTCTGGTCGAATTCCGTGGCTTTCTCGATGTCGCTCAACAGCTCCTCTTTGGTCACGTTCATGAGGCGCAGCTTGAGCATGATTCCGGTCTCGGTGTTCATGACCAGGTAATGAAGACCACGCCACGAGGCTTCCAACTTCTGAAACTCGGGCGAGTGCATGATCTCGTTGAGCTGGGCGCTGATCTGCTCGTCAATTCTCGCGATCTGCGCTTTGATGCCGCCGACCACGGAGTCTTTGCCGACGGTCATGCCCTGGTCGAGCACCTGGATGGCGTACTCGTTGAGCAGGCCCTGGGCAAAGGGGCGTTGCGAATCATCGCGGATAATCTTGCTTTCCTGCATGAAGCGGTCGATGACCGGGAGTGGGGCAGGGGCGGTCCCTGCGGCTTGTGGTGTTGGGTCTGCCATGTTATTTTCCTCCGTCCTGTGCGGCGCCGTTGGGGGCGGCTTCCTTGAGTTGCTTCATCTCGTCGGCGTTGCCGGTCACGGTCTGCAGCATGTTGTCGAGCTTGTCGTTGCCATCGAGCTTGGCCAGCAGATCGTTGAGCTTCTGGCGCGACTCAAACAGTTTGCGCAGGGCTTCGTTCTGCATCACGATGTTCAGCGGCGAAAAATCGTCCATGTGCCGGAACTTGAGCTCGATGTTGGTTTTGCCGCCATCTTTGGACAGCTTGTTGTCGACCTGGGCGGTCATGCGAGGGGTGATGGACTTCAGGATATCGTTGAAGTTGTCGCGATCAATCTCAACGAACTTACGGTCCTTGAGTTTGGGCAGCGCTTCTTCCGGTTTTCCCGAGAGATCGGCCAGAATACCCATCACCAGAGGCAGTTCTTTCTTCTGGATGGCGCCGCCAATCTCAACGTCATAGGTGATCTGTACCCGGGGTGGCCGGATACGATCCAATTTATGTTGAGTGCTTTCAGGCATAAGTCACCTCTTTGTCTCCTTTTGTCATGCTTCTTCTCATTTCTTTGTAGCTGGATTGTTCTTTACAACTGTGTCTATCTTCAAAAGTCGTTCCAAATCTTTCAGCGCAACGTCGCTGGCCACCAGTTCCGGCAGCAGTTGTTCCAGGGTCATCCCTCCCCAGGAGATGGCGCGCCGGATCAGATACGGCGCAGGGCTGTGAGGCTCCGTGCGTATGAGGTAATCAGCGATTTCAGCCAGCCGGCGATAGGCTTCTGCACGGCTGCGGATCGGGGGCAGCAAGGGGGTAGCAAGGTTTTCTTGACTCATCACCGGCTCCAGCGCATATTCTTGTGTCGCACCATCTTCAGGTTCGGCCTGCTCCTGCAATTCCCGGCTGCCTGCCAGGCTGGGCATAAGGGAGAGTATGGATTCCAGCACACTGCGAAACTGGCCCAGACTGCAGCTTTCTTTGCCGAAGGCCTTGTCGAATATCGATTCCAACTCGTTGCAGGAGGCGTAAGCGTCGCCCACGTCTTCCATCACTCCATTAAAAAAGGTGGTAGGCGTGAGATAGGCGCTCTGCTGCACCATTTCCAGGGTCACGGTCTTGCCGTTTTTCTTGAAGTCGGCCTGTACCTTGGCCTGCTCCCGATAAAAGGCCGTTTCCCAATCGGCCAGCGTGCAGGTCGGGCAGGTATCGGCGCTTTCGGGGCTGGTAATGGGAATAAATTTAAGCTGAGTAAAAAGTTTCTCGTTGATCCAGTGAAGCGGAGCAAGCCGGTATTCCGGATCTTCGAGCGAGGGATACATGGAATCCCAGAAGGTACGGCAAAGCTCCAGGATCACCTCGCAGCCGGCCCTCATGCCGGGAAAGCCTCGCAGGTGAATCCACGATTCGAGCAGCCATGCGGCGATCTGCAAGTCCTTGGAGCGCTTCTGAAGAGCTTCGAGGCAAAGCTGGTTCACCAGGTTCCAATCGGCCTTCTTCAGCTCCCGCTTCCATACACCCTGCTCCAGGGTAGGATCATCTTCGCGACGCGCCTCCATGATGCGGTCGTAGGTTCCCTCGTAGCGCAGGGGCTCACCCGCAGGAGACTTCCCCGGGATGGGAGAAAGTAAAGTTGAAACGTTGAAGTTGAAACGGCTCATCATGAGAGCATTCATTCGTTATCACCTCCTGCGCCGCATGCCTGGACATCGGCTGCAGCCTGGCCGAGCGAAGGCGCTTCGGTCGGAAAAACGCGCACCCGCAGGTTGTCCGGCTTGCCCGGCGGACGCAGCTTGATGCGCACAAAGACTTTGGCCTGCGGACTTGCACTGGCCTTAGGCGCCGTTGGATCGGAACTCTTGCTGTCTTCCACCACGAAGGCCAGCGTCTGCGGATCGGGATCTGTCATCCGGTCGAAATCATCGGCGCCCCCCTGATGCCGGACGAGCATGGTGAGGAGCGCCCAGCTATCGTGGAACTCGAACACCACCTGGCGTCCATTGGGGCGGGCGTTCGCAGCAGAAGAAGAAGGCGAGACGATGGGCTGCTGGGGAGAATCTTTGGCCCAACGCAAGGTCAATTTCACCGGTTCGCCATAGCTCCAGCGTCCGGTGCGCTGAGGATCGCGGTAATGGAAGGTGTCGGCGCCCACCTGTAGCGTCCAGTCAATGATCTGGTTGCCGTTGATTTCGCGGCCCTGATTCACGCGAAAGAGCGGAACAAAATCAAATACGGGAACGGGATCAGACTCAGCAGCAAGAAGCGGGCTGAATAGCGGACGCAGCCCTTCCAACTGATTTAGGAAGGTCGTGACCTGGGAATAAGAGCTGCCGAAGCTGCCATTCTGAAGACCAGTATGGATGGATTTTCCATAAGTATCGACGAACCGGAACAGCTCGGCCACATCCTGGGGATCGGCTTCACTCGGTATCTGGTCCGGCCCCGGAGGAGACGAGAATGGGAATTTGTCGGCCAGTTTCTGATTGAAGAGCTTGGCAATCCTGCTATAGGCCCGCACGGCATTCTGCTCCGACAGCACACGGCAGCGACTGAGCAGCGAGCGGCGAAGCGATTCGCGGACCTGGACGAAATAATCGCCGGCCTGCGAAGCCGCAGTGATGAGAAAGCCTGCCTGGCAGTTTTCAGGAGTAGCTTTATCGATCTGGCCGCCGATAAAGTCTTCGAGCGCAGCGATTGAGGTTCCGGGGACCTTGGTTTGATATTTTTGCAGATCGGCGATAATGCGCTGCCACTTCAACAGCGCGCGGCCGGGCTCTTTTCCTCCGGCGGGCACGCGACTTTCAAGAAAACTCACGACCGGCGCGGCCTGGGCTGCATATTGCTGGACCTGCTGGCGTTGATAGACCAGATACTGGGTCATCTCATCGGGATTATGAACATCGAAGCCGCCTTTGCTGGGAGTGTTCTCGCCATCCCAGCGGTCAAAACGGATGTCGTAGGCGTAGGGCTTTTGGGCCTCAAATAAATCGTCGATCCTCAGCAGCAGATGAGTGGCTTGCTTAACCGTCAGAGATTGCAGGGCGCGCTGAGGCTCATTGAAATTCAGTTCGTCGAAAGAAGCGAGGATGGCATTCAACGGCGCGGCAGCATCCTGAAAATTCTGGACCTCGGGGGCTACGCTTTGATCGAGCGTGGCAGAAGCGGGAAGCGACTGCAGATGCTCCGCATGGTCTACCAGGTCCACCATGTTTTGCTCCAGCAGGTTGAGTGCAACCCCTTCAAATGCTTCCTGAATGTTGGTGTTGGCAGCCTCGAATTCACCTTTCAGAAAGGTTTCAAAAGAATCTTTGTACTGCGTTGCCACCTGCAGCTCATCTTTTTGCCATAGAAGCTGCTGGTGCTTGTCCAGATTCGTTGAGATTTTTCCGGCCCCTTCGCGCTCCACGAAAGGAAGCTTCAGCAGGGTATTCAAGAGTGAAACAACCATTTGCGCGTTGGGCGAAAGCTGGAGAGTGGAGCTTCGCGAATCCAGCAACTCCCCGGTAACGGTGCTCTTGGTGGAGAGCAGGGCTTTCTTGAAGGCTTCCATGTTCTGCTGCCCGGTCTTGTTGATGAAATCTTTCAGTTTGTCCAGATCCGGGCAAACTGCTTCCTGGGACGAACTGGAGTTACAGAGAAAAAGCTGTTGATCAATCGGCCTGCGAATGACCTGATCCATCGTGTCCTGCAGCGGGGCAATGGGATCAGCCTTGCTTTGATTGATCCAGGCGAATTCCGGACTGCTCAAGAGCTGTTGCGCTTCGGCCAGGGACATCTTGAGGTTATTGAGTTGGGCGTAGGTGTGCAGTTCCTGGCGGCCAAAGGCATCAAGCTGCTGGGTCAATTCATCCATGCGCTTGAGTCCGCCGGAGGGCAGCCACTCGTCAAAAACTTCGCGCACGTAGTCTTCCATCTTGTGCCGCGCATTGTGCGAGCTGATCACGTGGCTTGCGTCGATAGGCTCGCCGCTGGCCAGCTTTACAAGTTCACTGAGGTAGGAATCGTGCTGCTTCAACGAGGCATCGAACTCGCCTCGCATCTGCGCGCCCTTCACATACCTGGCCAAGGCGAGCAGAGACTCTGCGTCTCCGCCGCCGCGCTCGGAAACTTTGTTGTAACGGGCGATGTTCTCTTCCAAGTGCAACAGGCGGTCGGTGAAGCTGTGCAGCGCCTTATACGTTGGAGCGCTGGTGATGGACACCGACGCCCCAACCGGGCCGCTATCGATAGAGGGCTCGCGGACGATACGCTCATGGAAGAGATCTTCAGCGTTGGCTATGAGGTGGTTTCTGAAGTCCCGGTACAGAATTTCGCTGAATGCCGGGCGCATGGCCGCAGTGACTCTTTCATCCACTGGGAACGCTATGGACGACGGGATAAAGATGGATTTGAAGTGGAAGTGCCCAGTCAGATTTTCCATCACATTGAGAGGGGCCAAAGTGGTTTCCAGGTCAGGCGCCGGCTGTGTTGAAGAAGAGTGTTTCAGCCTGTCTGAAATCAGCTTGAGCCTGGGAATACTTGCGCTTTGCGCTTTGGCCAATCGGTGATAGCCGAAACCGACACCAAGAAGGAGGATGATTACGGTCAACAGGCATCCTGCTTGTGTTCCCAGAACCCAGCGGTTGTTCGACAGCCGCACGCGAGGAACAGGATGGGCGAGAGCGCGCTCGGGAAAGATTTTTGCCTCGAAGAGGTCGGTAACAAAAATCGGAGCGCGCTGTGCTTCAGCCCTTGGAGCCGGCGTGAGGCTGAGAACGTCGCCGGTCATCTCCAGATACGAACCCGAAGAATTCGAATACGAGGCTGCGGCGGCCATGGCGCGTGCCGGCTCCGGCTCTGCATCGGCCATGTCGGCTACGTCACCGACAAAATAGAACCCACGGAAATGAAGCGATTCACGGTAAGCGGAGTTCTTGAAAATCTGCGCGAGATAAAGGCGCAGGGGTTTTCTAAGCTCCTGCAACCTGCCGGAAAAGAGGAAAAGCTCGTCTGCATCGGCTATGTCGTGCCGCTCCACCAGCACCTCGCTTTGGAGGCGATGAACGTCGCGGGCCAGTTCTTCAAAGCCCTGATCAACCCAGGTGGAATGAAATACAGTCTCCAGATTGTAAGGAGTCGACCATCCGAACATCTCGCGCCGGTAACGCGTGGGCAGTTGCCGGGCCAGGCTCGTGAAGCCAGGTATCTGGTCGCATTTGGTGACGACTACGTAAACAGGAAAGCTGAAGCCCAACCACTTTTGGATTTGCCACAGCTTATCGGAAATATGATCGGCCCTCTGGCCGATCAGCGCGGGAGAAAGCGCCTCATCGCCCGTCAATTCCGTGCAAGGAATGATAAGCACGACGCCGTCAACGGCACGCTGAGGACGATGGCTTTGCAGGTTGCGCAGCAACTCCTTCCAGCTCTGTTCATCGGAGCCGGTTTTATCGGGACGCAGGAAGAAATCTCCGGGAACATCGAGAATCACTCCGGCGTCAAAGAAGCTCCACTTGATGCCTTGCGATACGCCAAAATCGGCTGCGCCTTCGCGCAACGACAGGCTGATGCCGGAATGCTCCAGCAGCGTAGACTTGCCCGAACCCGAAGCCCCCACCACCAGGAACCAGGGGGTGCCATAGCCGGAGCCGCGCCCGGATGAGTTCTGGTTGAGGAAGCGCACGGCTGATGTGATCGCTGGCTGGGTAGCGGCAGGAGCAAGCTGTTGCTCCTGCGCTTCGGCCGGCGCAGCTTCTGCGCCTCCGGTTTCATTCTCATGGGCCTGCGCTTCCTGTTTCTTCTTGGTCCGCCACAGGAAAAACAGCAGCAGGCCGATAATCAGGAGGATCAGAACGGCGATTCCCAACAGCAACCACGCAGGCGAGAGACCGGCAAAGAGGGCTGTGTTTTTCATTTGGAAATGCCCTCGCAAGCGTGAGTAGAGCAGATACTGTTGATCTGAGCGTCAATGGGCCCGTTGAGATGCAGCCACATCAGGTGCGTCACCGACAGCCAGACCAGAATGATGGCGGCGAAAAGCAGCAGCCACCGTTTGGGGTTCGGCAATTTCGTCACGTTGCCTTCGGCCAGCGTATGCGCATAATTCTGGGAAAAGATGTGGCCGCCTCTTTCCAGCAATTCAGGATTCTGGCGGAAGATCATGGCAAAGAGCTGCCGTTTGTAATGATCAAGCTGGTTGTGGGGATCGCTACCGCGGTACTTCCCCTGAAAGCCCAAAGACAAGGCAAAGAAATATACGGTGGCCAGATCCAG
>Ga0070730_10005838_pt1 | contig 10565 bp, 8 predicted proteins | sample Coa_R1_3_FD_66447 | JGI IMG/M metagenome (GOLD analysis project Ga0070730, IMG submission 66447) | Surface soil microbial communities from Centralia Pennsylvania, which are recovering from an underground coalmine fire - Coalmine... | ecosystem: Environmental > Terrestrial > Soil > Unclassified ... | reverse complement strand
GTATCGTTGACGTCCTTGAAGCGGTCGAGATCCATGATCAACAGGGCGACGCCGGATGTGTCGCGGTCGGCGACGAAGATCGCCTGTTGGAGGCGGTCGAGCAACAGCGTCCGGTTGGGCAAGCCGGTCAGACCATCGTGCAACGCCTGACGCTGCGCTTCATCGCGGGCCTGCCTGAGCTCACGGTTTGCCTCGGCCAGCTCGAGCGTGCGCTCCAGGTTCGCCAGGACTGCCGACGCGAGCCCAGCCAGCAGCTCGAGCACTTCCGCGTCGTCGCTATTGAATTTTCGCTCGGGATCGTTCGTATTGACCGACAGGACACCCAGCAGTTTGCCTTCGTGTAGCAGTGGTACGGCCACCGCGGCGCGAACGCCGGTCTTGCCCGCGGGCGTCTCGGTCCCGCTTTCGGCCTGGTAATCGTTCAGCAGCACCGTCCGCCGCTGTTCGACGGCTCGCCCGCTGACTCCGACGCCGACGTTGATCACGGTGTACTCGTCGGCGGTAGGCACCGTATTACGGACGGGCACCAGGACGCTCCTGAGCGCATCCCAGCGGGACAATGTGCCGTTGTGGCCGCCGAGCACCGCGACAGCTTCGTCGAGCAGATCAGTCAGCACCTTTTCAGGATCGGATTCTGACGCGAACCGGCGCGCCAACCGCAGCAAGGACTCACGCCGCATGAGCTGGGCCTGCGCAGCGAGGCGCTGCTTGCGCGGACTCATGTCCCGAAAGACCAGGACCGCTCCGGACAGCTGACCTTGCGCCGCGAGAGGCGCCAGGACATACGACACCGGCAGCATGGAGCCGTCCTTGCAGCGGAAGGAATCATCGTGGTTGCGGTAGGTCTGGCCGGCGCCGATCAGCGCCGGCAGCGAAAGCGCCGTCCCGCCTGAGCCGTCCGTCGGACTGGACGCGGCAACCATGGCCAGTAGATCGCAGCCGACGACCTCGGCTTCGGTCCAGCCGAGCAAGAGCTCGCCTTGCGGGTTGATGAACAGCACCCGCCCGTCGGGACCGAGCGCACACAACCCGTCTCCGAGCGAGTTCAGGATGGCCGTGAGTCGATCGCGTTCGGCGCGCAGGCTGCCCGACAACTCCTGCATTTCGCGCGAGGAAATGTTCAGCGAGCGCTCGAGCAGATAGCGTTCCTGGTCAGCCTCGGTATATGACTGGCTCACCCGAGCGAGCAAACTCAGCCATGCCTCAGCCTGAGGGCCGGCGACCAGGTCGCTCAGGCCCGTCTTTTTGAGTTGGCGCGTGAGCAAGGAGTGCATCAAGGGGCGAACGGACGGGTGTGGTTGCTCGGTTCAGGCGGCCGCGGCAGACTCGCTGATCGTCGTCAGAGTCATGGTCTGGTTGTGGAGATCACATCGACCCTGGGCGTACGGGGAGATCTCGCCGTATGAGTAGAAACCGATCTGCCGAGTGCCGTCCGGCAGAACGTCGAGGGTAGCCTCGATCTCTTCTTCGGCGCGCTGGCCGAGGACGAGCCGGCGCCCGACGCAGCTGATGGCAATCGCCAGTGTGTCTTCAGTCTGGCCAACGTGTGGCAGGCCGGCCATGGTGCCGGCTTCACACGCGCCGTCGATCAATCGATCGAAATTGGCGCGCATGAGTCGGACAAGCGCACCCTCGGGCACGTCGCCGGCGAAGGTCAGCGTCTGGTGCGCCTCATCGACTGCGAGAATCGTCCGGACCAGGCTCTTCTCGTCGGTGGCGTTGGCGCGCAGGGCCAGGGGAAAGAGCAGCCCGGTGGCGGGCAGACCGCTCGCGAGGTCGCCCAAATACTCCTTATACAGCTCGAGAGCCGGGCGGCCGTCGAGCTCAAACAAGACATTGGCTTTCGAACGGGTCACCAGGCGCTCGGGTCCGAAGTTGTCCCAGCCGCCCTTGGAGCCGTGGCCGATTGTGACGTTATCGCCGTACAGGCCCGCCGCGCAGACCACGTGCGAGCGCGCGGAGTCGGCGTGCATTACCCAGGTCTGCTGAAATCGAGATCCGTCGCCAGCCAGGCCGCCGGTAACCACGACGTCCTTGGATAGAACGAGATTGAGGCCGCGTACCAGTTCACTGCCATTGACATTCAAACCGTCAGACAACAACAGCACCCCGCGCAGCGCTTGGTCTTGCAGTTGGCGGGCGATGGATTCGCCAGCCGCGAACGATTCGGCCTGTGAGCTCACGCTCGCCGTGGCCGTGGCCACCCGGGTGCCGTGTTCGAACTGCATGACCGCGACCGAGAGCGAATGATCGGTCAGCGCGGTGCCGTAGATCTCGCCAGCGGTCGAGCAGCCGATGACGTGCGATCGGCGGTACGTCAGGCCTAGCTGACACAAGGGTTCCTGAATTTCGTCCAGCTCGGGGGCGCCAAAGACCACGACGAGCGTATTGTCGGAATCGAGGTCAGGCAGCGGCGCTACGGACCAGCCGGAGGTCGCTGAATAAGAGAATGTTTCAAGTTTCATCGGCTTTACCCCACTTATTGCTCGCCATCCAACTATCGGCTCTCAGCAGGCGACCTGAAGGCGTACGATGGCCGGGCCTTGAAGATTGTCGAATTCGAAGTCATTCGCCTCCACGGACCCGAGTTCACGATGCCTGTTCGGCCCGCATGGAGCCCCGGCAGCACGTGGAGCCGACGCGACGCGGTCCTCGTCAAGCTCACTACCGACGATGGTCTGGTCGGCTGGGGCGCGCCCGGCTACGCGGCAACGCCGCTCCTCGAAAACTGGGTCAAACCGCAGCTGTTGGGTACCGACCCGTTTGCTCTCGAGCAGCACGCGCGCATTTTCCGCAATGCCGACGGCTGCTGGGGCGTCGAAATTGCGCTGTGGGACATCATCGGCAAAGCGACCCGACAGCCGCTGTACAAGCTGTGGGGCGGATACCGCGACCGGGTGCCTGGCTACGCCAGTTGTGTCGAGCTGCGCTCTGGCGAGCAGCGCGCCGAGGACGCCGCGGCGCGTTTGGCCGAGGGCTGGCAGGCGATCAAGCTGCGTCTCCACGACTGGACGCTGAGCCAGGACATTGCTCAGGTTGAGGGCGTCCGCCGGGCTATGGGCGACGAGTTCACGGTGCTGGTCGATGCCAACCAGGCCCAGCAGCCGGGCACGCCTCAGCCAGAGCCAGGTCCGATCTGGACGTACGAACGCGCGCTGCAGACGGCGCGCGAGCTGCAGCAGTTGGGCGTCTTCTGGTTGGAGGAGCCGCTGGATCGCTACGACTTCGACGGGCTGCGGCGCCTGTGCGCGGCCGTAGAGATCCTGATCGCTGGCGGCGAAAACAACAAAGGCCTGCATGAGCTGCGCTGGCTCATCGAGCAGGATGTGTACGACGTGATCCAGCCGGAAGCGATGGTCGGCGAAACGCTCTCAGGCATCCGTAAGATCGCCGCGCTCGGGGAGCTCCATCGAAAACTCGTCGCGCCACACCACGGCGGCGGCGGGCTGGGCCTGGCGGCGCATCTGCACCTGGCGTGTGCGATCCCGAACTCGACGTACTTCGAGATGCTCCACGAGCCGCCTGGCATGTCGTCGAACGACTTCCAGTGGTACATGCAGGAGCCGCTCCAGGTAAACACCGCCGGTGACATTGTCGCGCCGTCTGGACCCGGCCTGGGTGTCGAGCCTGACCCCGACAAGCTGGCCCGCTACAGAGTTTCCGCTTGATGCGCCCGCGCGTCGTCTTCGTCGCCAATCGATTCGGGCGTTGAAACTGAGAGGTCCGCAGTGAAGAACATCGAACGCGTCGAGTCGCTGCCGATCGGTGGTGGTTACTACGTCCGCATCATGACCGAGGATGGCCTGGTCGGAGTTGGGCAGAGCGGCGCGTGGGGGTATCCCGCAGCCGTAGACCAGGTGATGCACAGCTTCGCCCAGTACCTGGTCGGCCGGGACCCGATGCGGATCGAGCACCACTGGCAGTACCTGTATCGTATGGCGCCGTTTCGCGGAAACGTCGTGAGCGGTGCGGTCAGCGCGGTCGACATCGCGCTGTGGGACATCAAAGGCCAGCGCCTGCAAGCGCCGATCTGGGAGCTGCTGGGAGGTCGGTGCCGCGACAAAGTGCGGCTGCACCTGCTCATGGAGGGCGGCACGCCCGAGGAGGTCTACGCGCGGGCCCAGGCCGCCGCGGCCGAGGGCTTCACGACCATCAAGTTCGATCCACTGCCGACGGGCTTTCAGGACATGACGCTGCCTGGGCTCGTTGGCGCCGCAGCCGACCGGGTGGCAGCTGCGCGCGAGGCCGTCGGCCGCGACGTCGACATCATCGTCGAGCTGCACCGCAAGCTGACTCCGCTCCAGGCGCTGCCGGTGTGCGTGGCCCTGGCCCAATTCCAGCCGCTGTTCGTCGAGGACCCGATCCAGATCGACTCGATCCAGTCGCAGGCGGACATCGCCCGCCGACTCACCTCGCCGATCGCCAACGGCGAACGCTTGTCCTCGATCTGGGAGTTCCGCGAGCTGCTGGTCGCCGGCGGCAGCCAGTACGTTCGGCCGGACGTCGGTCTGGCGGGTGGGCTGACTCAGGTCAAGAAGATCGCCGGGCTGGCCGAGTCGTTCCATGCCGCGGTCGTTACCCACAACTTCCTTGGCCCAGTCCTGACCGCGGCCTCGGTCCACCTGGATGTGTCGATCCCGAATTTTTTGGTCCAGGAGTACTCGAAGGTCGACGAGGAGCGCGCAGCGGCCTTCCCTGGCACGCTCCAGCGCCAGGGCGGCTACTTGCCGGTACCCGATTCGCCGGGGCTCGGGGTGAAAATCGACGATGCCCGGTTGGCGAAGCTCGGGCGGCCCATGCTCGACCCCGCCGCCCTGCCATTACGCGCCGACGGCTCAGTCGCCTTCGCCGTATGAAGGTCCTGTTGCTGGGCGGCGCAGGCCACGTCGGCTCGTTCATCACGCCCTACCTGGCCGAGCGCCATGAGCTCCGTGTGCTCGACGTGCGGCCGCCAGTGCATCCGGGCGTGGAGTACATCGCAGGTTCGGTTACCGACCCTGAGGCACTCAAAGTGGCCCTGGAAGGAATGGACGCGTTCATCTGGCTGGTGATGCGCAAGGCCCAGGGCGGCTCGTTCCGCGACCAGGACCTCGACACGATCGCCGAGAATTACGACGTCAACTGCAAAGGTGTGCACCTGTGCCTGTTCGTCGCCCAGGAGCTGGGCGTGCTGCGTGGCGTCTACACCAGCTCGATGAGCGTGCATTACCGAGCCCGCCCCTATTACCCCCAGGAGGAGCTGGTGCCGCTCGACACGCCGAGCGTCTATGGCCTGTCAAAGGGTTTCGGCGAGCTGATCTGCCAGTACTTCGCTCGTTGGTGGGACATGAACCTGATCGCCCTGCGCATCACCGGCCCGCGCACACGACCGCAATTCCTGGAGGAACGGCGCAATCCGCCTGAACCGCCGCCGGGCACGTCGCCGCTGTACGTCACCGACGAGCAAGATCTGGCCAATGCCTACCTGGCCGCGCTCGAAGCTGTCCAGCACGGCCATGGCCGCTTCGACGCCTTCTTCATCGCCGGCGACGAAGCCGAGCAGGAGCACAACCTGTCGAAAGCCAAGCGCCAGCTAGGCTGGTCGCCGCGCGCACACGAGCTCATCGCGCTGGAGCGATTGGATTGACCAGCACGTGCCCGCACATCGGCATTTACATCCCGGCCTGGCGCGCGACCTCGGCGGTGCGCTGCAACGCTGGCAGGACCTCGTCGGCACCCGCCGCAGGCAGGCGGAACACGCAGCGCGAGACCCCGGCGGCCCGGTAGTCCTCCACCAGTTGACGGTCGGCTCGGGAGCCGAACACCGTGACCGGCAGCCGGCCGCGTCCGGCGGCTTCACTCAGCTGCCAGAAGTCGGCGATGCGCTCCTTGAGCGGCCGGTCGCCGCGGTCCGGGTGCGGCATCCACTCGTCGGCGTATTCGATCACGCGCGCCATCGCCTGCGCTACGTCGCCACCGAGCAGAACGGGCGGACGCGGCCGCTGGATTGGCTTGGGCCACGATGAGATCGGATCGAAGTTGATATAGCGCCCGTGAAACGCGGGCTCGTCCTCAGTCCAGATCGCGTGCATCGCGCGCATCCGCTCGCCGAACAGACTCCAGCGGGTGCGTGGGTCAGTACCGTGATTGGCGATCTCCTCGCGCAGCCAGCCAATCCCCACGCCGAACAGAAACCGGCCGCCGGAAACCACGTCCAGGCTGGCGACTTCTTTGGCCAGCACAATCGGATCGCGTTGGATGACCAGGCAGATCCCCGTCCCGAGCTTGATGCGACTGGTCACCGACGACGCGGCGCCAAGCGCGACGAAGGGATCGAGCGTGTGTGAGTACTCGCGCGGCAAATCACCGCCGCCAGCCCAGGGCGTCTCACGCTTGACCGGGATGTGGGTGTGTTCGGGCAGGAACAACGATTCGAAGCCAAGATCCTCAGCCGCGCGGGCGAGGTCGACCACACTGATCGCGTACTCGGCCGGGAACATCGTGACGCCAAACTGCATGCTCAGCCCATCAGCTCCTGCGTGGCCAGGCGCGCGCCATCAGCCAGCGCGCGTAACTTAGCCCACATGATGCTCGGCGCAACGCGGCTGAGCCCCTGGCTCTGCGCGAATCCACAGTCGGAACCACCAATGACATTCTCGTAGCCCACCAGCGTGGCGTAGCGTACGATCCGCTCCGCCACCAGCTCCGGATGTTCGACCACCGGTGTGCTGTGGCTGATCACCCCCGGAATAAGCGTCTTACCCTCGGGCAGCCGCGCTTCCTGCCACACTTTCCATTCGTGCGCGTGCCGCGCGTTACCCGCTTCGAGCGAGTACGCACCCGCGTTTACCCGTAGGACGAGATCGACGATGTGCTGCAGCGGAATGTCGGTCACGTGCGGGCCGGGCCAGCTTCCCCAGCACAGGTGGTAGCGAATCCGATCCGGCGGGATACCTTGGAGCGCGTAATTCAGCGCCTCGATCCGCAGCTCCGCCCAGCGGCGGTACGGCTCCAGACCCTGCGCCTCCATGACCACCCACATGGTGGCGAGCACCGCGTCGTCAACCTGCAGCAACAGCCCGGCATCGACGATGGTCTGGTATTCCTGCCTCAGCGCATCGGCGATGGCGTAGACGTAGGCTTCCTCGGTCGGGTAGTACTCGTTGTGGGCTTCGCGGACGAAGCTGGCCGGCGCCACCACGGGCATAAATGCTTCGAGGACATTCACGTCCTGGAGGGCGTTTTTGAAGTTGTCGATGTCGCGCAGGACCTGGGTCTTGTCGTAGCCGATCGGGCCGGTGCACACGATCATTCGTGGACTCCACTCGCCGACGGTGTGCTCCGAGTAGAAGTCGGCAAACTCTTCGCGCTCGCGTCCAAAGCGGTTGTAGACCTGCATCCCGGGCGGCGCGGGCCGCAGCTCGAAGCCACTGACCCGGTCCAGGATGTAGCTCGCCCAATTGGATTTGCCGAATTCACCATCGCTGACGATGTCCAGGCCAGCATCGGCCTGCTGGCGAACGGCCTCGGCGACTGATGCGCGCAGCGTCTGGCTGAATTTCTGCCGGTCGGGCGGCTCTGTGGCTGACAACAGCTCGCGCAGCTCAAGCGGCCGAATCAAGCTGCCCACAAAAGTGGTCAGGATGCGCTCGCTGCTGCGCTTCACAGCGCGGTCGTCTCGTGCGGGCGGCGACCCACTCCTACAGGAACCGCGTGGGCCACATCATCGTGCGCCACATGTGGGCCACCGGACTGTTGTCGAAACCAAGGCCTTCCTCAGGCTGGCGGAAGTTGCGGCCGAGAATATCGACGAAATCTTCCAGATGGACTTCGACATTCGGGTCAAACGAATACAGGTCGTTGACCGTGATCAGCCGGCTGGTCATGTACCACTTGTGCTTGAGGGCTTCCTTGTAGGCAGCCTCGATGTACGGCTCCGGCTTGTAGTCGGCGCCGAAGTTGCGGATGTATTGCTCGGGGTAGGTGTAGCCGACCGACTCGTCGGGGTAGAAGCGCAGCGCCTGGTGGGCGCGGATGGCCCAGGTGATCTCCTCATCGACGTACGGCTCGACGAGCTGCGCGCCCCAGTAGCCGTGGTCGGCCCGAATAAAGCCGACCACGCCGATGTCGTGCAGCAAGCAGGCGGTAATGATCTTTTCATTGTGACCATTTTTGAGCGCCAGATTGGCGCTCTGGAGCAGATGCTGGATGCCGCCCTGACGGAACCTCAGGTTGAAGAAATCGAGCAGCGCCGGCTTATCGGGCATTTTCGGCAGACGTGGGTCTGGGCCCTGGAGAAAGAACTGGCCAGGCTGCAGCGGCTGCGCCACGGTGCCAACCCGCGGATCGACATCGCCCATCGTGTACAGCGGCGACTTCGAGGGCACCCGGTCGAGCTGTTTGAGCATCTGTTCTTCGAGCTCGTCGGCGCGCTCGGACAAGGTCTTGGGTCGCCCCGTCGCCTCATTCGTAGCCCCGCCTCCAGTTGTCACCTGCGCCGCCGTGGTCATCGCCGATCCCCCTTGGTCGTTGGTTCGTAACTTTATCACCGCGCTACCCTGCGAGCGCTGAACGCGATCGCCGAGGACATCCTGTCGGCCTTGCTCGAGCCGTAATCGCCCACGGGGTTCCACCGGCAGCTGAGGGGTCGAGTGCCCTATCGTTGATGTCTATGGCTGAGCGATTACTAGCAATTACCGGTGGTGGTGGGCGCATCGCGACCGCCATTCGTCCGCTACTGCGCGAGCAATACCGCATTCGTCTGCTCGATCTGCGCGAGCCACCTGACGCGCTCGCCGGCGACGAGTTCGTCAAAGCGGATGTCGTCAGTCTGGCGGCCATGGAGACTGCGCTCGCCGGCTGCGCGGCAGTCGTCCATCTGGCCGGCAATCCGAGCACGGCGGGCAATTGGGAGTCGATGCGCACCACCAACATTGAGGGCACCAACAGTGTGTACGAGGCAGCCCGGCGGCAGGGCATCAAGAAGGTGGTCTTTGCCTCCACCAATCATGTGATGGGCTTCTACAACCTCGAGGGCGCCTGGCCGATCGACACGGTCTCGGCCATTCGACCGGACAGTCTGTACGGGGTGAGCAAGGCTTTTGGCGAGGCGCTGGCACGCTACTACTCCGACGCGTTCGACATGTCGATGATCTGCCTGCGCATCGGTTGGTTTACGCCCAACGATCCGACCAGCGCCCCGCTCAGTCCGCTGTGGATCAGCGCGCGCGACCTGGCTCAGATCATCTCGCTGTGTCTGAGCACACCGCGGCGCTTTGGCATCTACAACGGCACGTCCAACAACCCGCAGCGCCATTGGGACTTGCAGACGGCACGCGATGAGCTCGGCTACGCGCCCCAGGACGACGTGACCGTCTTCCCCACCAAACCCGGCGGCAACCCCTACGTCGATCCCCAGGCCGGCGTCCTCGCCAGCGCCTGACCCTGGCGCTCCGAGATAGCGCGTCACGCCGACCCTGACGTTGACCCCCGGGACACGGCTCGCGTGTACGCGGCCATTCTCGGGCCGTACGTGGCGCGGCGATCCGGAACTGGTAATCGTTTCCCACGCTCTGAGCTACCCCTCACCCCGACCCTCTCCCCGGCGCGGGGCGAGTGAGTGACGCCGGCGAGAAGTGCTGGGCATTCCGCCTCTCCCGGCGCGGGGCCAGGGAGTCCCCCTGACGCCCCGCCTGTCCCTGCGCGGGGGAGGGGGCCCGCTGACGCCCCGCCAGCCTGCTCGCATTCCGCCTCGCCCCTGGAGGGAAGAGGCCGGCCGCGAGGGGTCGGGTGAGGGGTGAGTCAATGGCAGGGTGGTTAGCGGTTGTCGCCGGCGATCGGGCGGTGGTCCCAGGTGAAGAAGGGCTCGCCACCAGTGGGCGTCACGAGGAAGATCTCTTCGAGCCAGCCGCGGTGATGGTCATCGCCGGGGACCTGCAGGTGGGCCGAGACGACCATCCCGTCTTCCAGGGCCCAGTCCTGGTGACTGTCGGTCACCTCCATGTCGATGTGCTCGAGGCCCAGGCCATGGAAGAAGACGAACGCCTCATCAGCGTTGCCCAGGCCAGCGCCGCGGAACGCCTGGCGGGCGGTTGCCTGGAGCTGGCTCAGCCGCGCACCTGGGCGCATCGCTCCCTGGAGCGCCTCCATAGCAACTGCAGTGGCCTCGCCGACCAGGCGTGCCGCACCGCGGGGTTCATCGTCGACTACCCACGTTTTGCCGCCATCCCAACAGTAGTGCTGCCAGGTGCCATGGCAATCCCACATCAGGTGCATGCCTGGCTCGACTACGAAGTCCTCGGTCCCGGCGGTCATGTACAGCGCCGGGTCCGGGCCAGGCGGATTGGCCAGGACCACGGCGCCCGGGTCGCGGACGAAGCCGCCGAGGATCGTGGCCGTGACGTTGTAGGTGTGCACCAGCTGCTGCCAGGTCACGCCGCGTGACCAGCTCTTGATTGTCCGATCGATGGCCTGCTGGTTCAGCTGCGTGGCGGTTCGCAGCAGGTGGAGCTCTGCGTCGGTCTTGACCTGGCGCACGAATTTCAGCGCGCCGTAGGCATCGACCACCTCGATTGACGGCGTAGCCA
>Ga0070730_10005837_pt1 | contig 10566 bp, 9 predicted proteins | sample Coa_R1_3_FD_66447 | JGI IMG/M metagenome (GOLD analysis project Ga0070730, IMG submission 66447) | Surface soil microbial communities from Centralia Pennsylvania, which are recovering from an underground coalmine fire - Coalmine... | ecosystem: Environmental > Terrestrial > Soil > Unclassified ... | reverse complement strand
GGCCTGGCTGCTGCGTGTGCGGCGCTCACTGGCCGAGATGTGGGGCTGATGCTCGCTCCCTCTTGAGCCGAATGGCCATCGCCTCCCTGAAATGCTGGCGAGCCAGTCGTTCGGCTGTATTACCATCTTGATTGATGATTGCGGCAAGCACCGCCTTATGTTGATCTAATGCCTCGCGTTGCCTCTGTGGCTCGCTCAGCGTGGTTTTTTGCAGACGCTCGATGTTTCTGCGCAAGGTAATCAGTTCTCGAAAGAGATAGCGATTGCGGGCCGCCTGCCAGATAGTCTCGTGGAAAGCATGATTGAGGGTAACGAGCTGTTGCACATCCTGCTGCTCCGTGGCCTGTTGATAGTCATGCAGAATACTCTGCAGATTGAGGATATCGATCTCTGATCTGGCGGTCGCAGCCAGACGGCTTGCCATGCCTTCCAATACCTCTCTCACCGCGCACAGTTCCGCGAGTTCATCGGGAGAGATAGAACCAATCACCAGACCCTGGCCAGTATCTTGCACCAGACTATCGACCTCCAGCCTGCGAATGGCCTCACGCACCGGGGTACGACTCACCGATGCCATAGCGGCGATAGTTTCTTCTACGATACGTTCGTTTGGTTCAAGTATGCCATCAAGTATAGCATTATGAAGGAACTCATACAGCTCCTCCGCCTTTGATCGTCTCCCAGGCAGTACAATTTTTGTTAGCGGCATGGCCCCACCTATTTGCTATTTGCACGACAATATGATCCACCACGGGCCCGCTTAAGGGGGCGAACCCTACGAGATGAGGATATTTTAGCACAAAACATCCCTTGCGCTTTTTCGTCCCTCGGAAGGGGAAAAGGGAGCGACCCTACGAGATTGGATCGGCTTCGCAAAACCTTGATACCCTCTTTTCCAGAGCACTTGACACGAAAGAAATATCAGTGTATATAGATTGCATACTATTGTATACAGTTGTATACACCACGTCAAGACCTCTTTGAGCATTCACAATTGCATAGGTATTTCTCATTTCCCATAGGGTATTGTTGCTGGTTGCTACACCGCTTTGTACTAAACAAAGAGAAAGGAGTGCGGGTTTTTAGAACGGCACCATCCAAAGAAGGATCCTTTCAATCTAGCGTATGACAAGATGTTTGCTAGAGCCATCAAGGAGGAAGAAGGATATGTCTGCAACCGGGTATAGAGCCATACAACACCGAATTTCAGGTGGGATGTTTGCCCTCCTGCTGATGCTTGCTACCACACTGAGCGCGTGTGGTGGGGCAGGCGCAACCTCCAATGCGGGGCCAGCGAGCGGTCCTATCCGCATTGGATTTTCAATGACCGAGACAGGGGCCAATGCAGCACCCGCACTATTTGAGCTGCAAGGCTATCAACTTGGGGCTGAAGCCATCAACGCGCAGGGCGGTTTGCTGGGGCGCCAGGTGCAACTGGTCTACTACGATGATCAGGGAAGTACAGCAACAACAGTACAACTCTACCAGAAGCTGATTACCACTGATAAGGTTGATCTGCTGGTAGGGCCATACCAGTCCGATCTAAACGCCGCCATTGCTCCACTGGTATCACGCAACAAAATGGCAATGGCTTCTATGGATGCCAATCTGACAGTCTATGGTGGGCAATATCCATATCTGGTCCAGTCCATCACGCAAACACCGCGCTATATGTCTCCTCTGATCGACCTGGCCGCGTCGAAAGGATACAAGACGCTGGCCCTGCTTGTGCAGGATACCGCTTTCCCCCAGGCCCTGGCGGCAGGCGTCAAAGCGGCGGCTCAGGCGAAAGGGATCTCAGTTGTCTTTGAGGGGACCTACCCTGCCACCACAACCGATTTTTCCTCCCTCGTCCTCAAAGCGGGCGCCTCTCATCCCGATATGATCATCGGAGCCACCTTCCTCCCAGATTCTGAAGGTATTGTGCGGGCCGCCAAAGCCGCTAATATCAATGCGAAGCTCTTTGCCTTCAGCGTTGGACCAACGGAACCGGACTTCAATACCGCTCTTGGCAGTGCGGCTAACACCATACTCGGCAATACTCTCTGGTTTCCTACGCTATCTACCGCTGGTAACGCTGATTTTGTCAACGCATTCCATGGCAAGTTTGGGCGTGATCCTGACTATCACGCGGCCATGGCCTATGGAACGATGCAGGCTCTGGCGGCAGCCGTCAAAGGCGCTGGAAGCCTGGATCAAACGAAGATCCGAGATGCTTATCTCAAGCTGGACATTCAGACAGTGGCAGGCAACTTCAAACTGAATGAGACTGGTCGGCAACTGGGATATCAGGCATACGTGCTGCAGTGGCAAGGTGGTAAACAAGTGCTCGTCTGGCCCAGCGATGTAGCGAACGCCACGCCTCAATTGCCTCACCCGGCGTGGTAACGACGAAGTAGTCCCAATGGAGAAGAGGTACAGACAGATGCAAATCTATCTTATTCTTGCGCTCACCGGTCTCTTGTGGGGTGGTGTCTACCTGCTGATGGCTACCGGCTTGAACCTGATCTATGGAGTGATGAAAGTTGTGAACCTGGCTCATGGCGATTTTATTATCGTGGGAGGTCTTTTAGCCTTCTCCCTGTTCACGACTTTTCAGATCAGCCCATGGATTGCCCTACCCATTGCGGCTGCACTGCTCTTTGGTGTTGGGATGCTCGTGCATCGCCTGGTTCTGGCACAAATCGATATGGCAGGGTCGCAAGGGGAATTGCGCACCCTGCTTGCCACCTTCGGCCTGTCCTATATTGTCTCGAATACGGCGCTGTTGATCTGGGGTGGGCAGTATGAATCGATCCCATTTCTGCAGGACGCGCTCAAGATAGGGCCGCTGTCATTTCCAAAATCGTTAGTGGTGTGTTCCGGGGCCGCCTTCGTGCTGGCGCTGGCCGTCCAACTCTGGCTCACACGCACAGCTAGCGGCAGATTAGTGCGCGCCACTGCGCAATCGGAGCTGGGGGCCGCAAGTTGTGGGCTCAATATTCAGCGCGTGCGCCTGTTCACCTTTGCCTTAGGATCGGCGATGGCCGGGGGGGCGGGTGTGCTGGTGGTACTTCTGATACCGATGCAGGCCACCACTGGCAGTTTATTTGGGGTGCAGGCCTTTATCCTCATCGTTCTGGGTGGCCTGGGAAACTTTGTGGGCGCGATCCTGGCCGCAGTGATTCTTGGCCTGGTGGAAGTAAGCACCGGCTACTTTTTCGGGGCCAACGCAGCCTCCGGCGTCATTTACCTTATCTTTATTCTCATTCTGATGTTCAGGCCGCAGGGATTGCTGGGTCAGAGGGGGCGTATATGATTTCCTTCAAAGAGTCTATGAAGCGCTATCAGACGAATCTCAAGCCCTCCTGGCAATGGATAATAGGGGGCATTGCTCTCGTCGTTGCGATCGTCATCGCTTTTACCGGCAGTGGCGACCAGACCCAGACCTTATTCTCTATCTGCCTCTTTGCCGTGCTTGCCTATGCCTGGAACATTATTAGCGGCATGACGGGCTACATTTCATTTGGTCAGATCGGCTTCTTTGGCATAGGAGCCTATGTTGCCGCGATCTGCCAGCTTCAGCTCAATAGCGATTGGTATGTGGCCGCTCTGGCAGGGGGGCTGGTTGCTCTTCTCATAGCCATTCCATTAGGGGTGATCATGTTGAGGCTTCAGGGCATCTACTTTGCCCTGGGCATGCTGGGGCTTGCGCGGATTGGTCAACTCATCGCCTCATCGAGTGCGCTGGTGGGTGGGAGCCAGGGAGAGAGCGTTCCTGTGGTTGGTACACCACAAGCAACGTCACTGGTGATGATCTTCGTAGTGGTAGCCGCACTGGCTCTGACATGGTGGTTATTGCACGCGCGTCTGGGGCTGTGTCTGATGGCAATTCGTGACGATGAAATGGCAACCCAGGCCTCGGGCATCAATACCACATTTTACAAGGTGACCGCCTTTTGTATAAGTTCCTTCCTCGCAGGGCTGGCAGGGGGGCTCTATACCTGGAATATTGGCTTCATCGATCCAGGCAGCGCGTTCAACAGCACATTTGAGTTACAGACGATATTAATGGTGCTAATCGGAGGTATCGGCACATTATGGGGACCGCTGCTGGGAGCGATCATCGTCTCCATTATTGGGCAGGCATTATGGGCGCAGTTTCCCCAGCAACAGCAGATCATCCTGGGCGCGCTCACACTTATCGCTGTCGTCTGGATGCCTGGTGGCATTGTTTCTCTCCTGAACAAACGAGGCTGGCTACGCCGCACTCCAGTCTGGGCCACATCCAGAAGGGAGGATATTCCAGATATGCCTGATCTATCCCGCCCCACTGATATCCCAGAGGTGCCTGGTGTATCCCGTCCCGCCGAATCCAGAGGGGCTAATATCCTAGAGGTGCCCGATTTATCGTGGCACCTCGCCGATTTATCGGCCCCTGGCTCAGCAAAGAGCGAGGCCCCTGGCTCAGCGACAAGCGAGGCTCAGCAGACCCGCGCCACAGTGCTCAAGTGCAACGGCCTGACCAGGCGCTTTGGAGGCCTGAGCGCATTAAGCAATTGTGCCATACAGGTTGAGGCAGGGCAGATCGTCGCCGTCATCGGACCCAATGGAGCAGGCAAAACGACCCTCTTCAACCTCATTACGGGCTTTGATCGTCCCAGCGAGGGCGATATCAGCTTCCTGGAACACTCCATTACCGGGCACGCACCCTATCGTATTGCACGCGAGGGAGTGGCGCGCACGTTCCAGACAAGCCGCCCCTTCCCCTCTCTGACAGCCTGGGAGACACTCTTGCTCGCGGCCATCGCCAAAAATCCCTCCCGAAGCAAGGCTACCGCCCAGGCTTCATCCATGCTTAATAAGCTGCATTTAAGTGAACAGTGGAATAACTCTCCTGAGCATTTACCACCAGGCCAGCGCAGATTGCTGGAGATCGGGCGCGCACTTATGTTGCAGCCACGGGTGCTGCTCCTCGACGAGGCTATGGCTGGTATGGCGCCGGATGAGATAGCGCTTGTGCATGCACTGCTCAAAGAAGTGGTCAGTCGTGGCTGTTCCGTTGTGGCAATTGAACATGTGCTGCCAGCTATTACGCCGATCGCTCAACACATCTATGTGCTTGACTTTGGCGTAACCATTGCTGAAGGAGCCGCGCAGGAAGTGCTCGGCAACCCTATCGTTGTCGATGCCTACCTGGGAACGGGAGAGAAGGAGAGTATCAATGCCTGACCTACTCAACTTGCGGGCGGTATCGGGTGGGTATCATGGGCAAACGGTTGTGCGTGAGGTCAGCCTGTGCATTCATGAGAACGAAGCTGTCGCGGTGGTGGGGGCCAATGGAGCCGGGAAGACGACGCTGCTCAGGATCATTATGGGCCAACTGCCTGCTACTGCTGGACAGATTCTCTTTCGCGACAGCGATCTCACAGCACTGCCGATGCATAAGCGAGCGAGATTGGGAATCGGTTATGCGCCTGAAGGCAGGGCGCTCTTCTCCGAGATGAGCGTGGAGGAGAACCTGGAGGTTGGCGCTTATCTGGTCAAACGTGATGAACGTCGGGCGAGATTGCGCCATATCTTCAGCGTCTTTCCCAAACTTGAGCGCCTGCGACATACACGGTGCCGACTTCTTTCAGGGGGAGAGCAGCAGATGGTAACCATCGGAAGAGCGCTGATGAGTGCTCCCCGGCTCCTGCTGCTTGACGAGCCTTCTACCGGGCTGGCGCCAAAGGTGGTGGGCGAACTGTATGCAGCCCTCAAGCAACTTCATGTGGAAGGATTGTCGGTCTTTGTTGTCGAGCAAAACGCCTACGCCGCTCTCCGCTTTGCTGAAAGGGGTTATGTCTTTGAAGATGGCCGTGTCACGAGAGAGGAAGCCGCGCAAAATCTTTTGCAAGACCCTCACCTCGTCGAAGCATATGTTGGACAGCGAGAAAAGACCACAAATAGCTAACATAGCCCACGTCGGAGGTCCCATTGTGGGCTTTCTACGCGAGAGAGAAGGAGAATGGAGATTATGCCAGAGATCAAGGGAGCAGAACTGATCGTAGATTTTCTGATTAAGAAGCAGGTGCCATATGTCTTCGGGCTCTGCGGTCATGGTATCCTTGGCTTCCTGGATGCGGTCTATGATCGGCAAAGCGAACTCAAGCCTATTTCAGTCCATCACGAGGCTGCCGCGGCTTTTATGGCGGATGCATACTATAGGGTCTCACAGAAGCCAGTCGCAACCTTTACATCCTGCGGCCCAGGTTCCGCCAACCTCATCATCGCCATTGCATCCGCGTTCATGGACTCATCCGCGCTGCTGGCGATTACGGGCAACGTCCCCACCTCACAGTGGAACCGCGGACCATTCCAGGAAACGGGCAAGTATTTCCAGGGAGATTTTGTTAATGTTATGCGGCCCTATGTGAAGCGTAGTTATCAACCAACCCGGCCAGATATGCTCCCATTGGCGCTCAGGCAGGCCTACGATATGATGATTACTGGTCGACCGGGACCAGTGCATCTGGATGTGCCTCTCAACGTCTTTGTGGAGACCATGCCAGAGGAGGTTGCGACCCAGGCTGCGTGGTCCTCTGACACGAGTTTTCGCGGTGGTGCGGACCCGGCTTCCATCAGGGAGGCGCTCCATCTCTTGCTAGAGGCCGAGCGACCCGTTATCGTCGCAGGGCACGGCGCCGAACTGAGCCAGGCCGAAGTGGAGTTGTTACAATTGGCGCAGCGCTTAGCGATACCGATCGTGACCTCCCCTCTCGGCAAAGGTGTCATCGATGAGCGCCATCCGCTCAGCCTGGGAGCGACCGGTCGCAATGGGACGTACATGGCAAACGCCGCGACGAGAAACGCGGATGTCATACTTGCGCTTGGCACGGGCTTCGATGATCGTTCGACGAGTGCCTGGTTGCCCGGATTTACCTACAGCATTCCGCCAACAAAGCTCATTCACGTTGATATAGACCCGACGGAAATTGGCAAAAACTTTCCAGCGACCATCGGGCTATCAGGCGATGTGAAGGTTGTCCTCACGCAGATGTTGGAAGCTCTTGCTACACGGGAAGATCACCCTTCTGCGGCGAGGCAAAACTGGCTGACAAAAATTGCCACATGGCGCGAGAAGTGGGAGAAGCATGTAAGTGGTCCTCGTCAATCGGACGCGATGCCTATTCGTCCTGAGCGCGTCGTCAGCGAGTTGCGTGCGGCGCTACCAGAGAATGGTATTGTGCTGGCCGATGTGGGTGTTCATCATAACTGGCTGGTCTCGGAGTTTACCGCCTATCAATCTCGCACGCTTCTCCAGAGTTTTGGCTATGCCGCAATGGGCTTCGGGATCGCGGGCGCCCTTGGTGCTAAACTGGCCGCCCCCGATCGACCAGTGGTCAGCGTCTGTGGGGATGGCGGATTTTTAATGCTGCCCAGTCCGATTGCGACCGCGGTCGAGTACGATATACCCGTTGTGTGGATTGTATGGAACAACTATGGCTATTGCTCCATTCGCGACCAGCAACTTGGCTACTTTGGCAGGACGCGTGAGGTCGCGACCAGCTTCCGCAAAGAGAAGACCGGAGAGTTCATCTCGACCGATTATGCCGCAATGGCCCGTTCAATGGGAGCGGAAGGCATCAGAGTTGAGAGGCCACAGGATCTTGGCGAGCAACTGAGGCTGGCGCTGCAATCCGGGCGACCAACCGTACTCGATGTGCGTGTTGATCGTGAAATCACGCCAACTGCAACGGCAAGCTGGGAGCTACCACCATTGCCATATCCATTGCCGAACTTTGGCTGGCAGGAGGACGAATTATGAACACGACGACGAATGAGGGAGAAGGTGTTGTGCGCCCGTTGCGCGTTGAAGAAATCGAGTGGATCGAACCTCCACAGCATCATAGCGCCTACTCCAAACTGCTGGTCAACCCCGAGAACAGCGCGACCAGCTACTTCGATTTTCGCATCTCCTTATACCAGCCTAAGGGCTATGTTGAGGATCACGTGCATGAGCGGGCCGAGCATGTCTACTACATTCTTCAGGGGCGAGGCCTGATGAAACTGGATGGCAGGCCATATGTCGTCGAACCGCATACAGCCATTTTCATCCCGCCCGGCGTTGTGCATTCGCTTGCCAATACCGGGTTGGAGAATCTCCTGTTTATTGTCGCGACCGTACCAGCGGGCGAGTTGCTTATGACGGATAACTGGGCCAACAGGTCAGAGGACAATCAATCTGATGATCAAAACCCACAGGAGGAGCAGGCATGACGGATCGACTCAAGGATCGAGTTGCTGTAGTAACTGGGGCTGCTCAAGGGAATGGGAAAGCCATTGCGGAAGCCTTTGCAAGAGAAGGGGCGCGAGTCGTCATTGGGGATATCTCCGAAGAACTGGCCGGGGAAACAGCGCGAGCAATCCGCGACGCCGGGTTACAGGCAAAGAGTATGCGTGTGAATGTCACAAAATCTGCTGAGATCAACAGCCTGCTGCAATGGACCGTACAGGAGTTCGGGCGCGTAGATATTCTTGTCAATAACGCCGGCGTGATTGGCAGATACGAATTTTTGGAGATAACAGAGGAGGAGTGGGATCGGGTCATGGACATTAACCTGAAAGGAACCTTCCTCTGTGGACAGGCCTTCGCTCGCCAGATGGTCAAGCAGGGCAGTGGCGTCATCTTGAATATCGCTTCAGTGAATGCGGACAGCCTGAATCCAACAACCATCCACTATTGTACCAGCAAAGGGGGAGTGCGTACCCTCACGAAAGGTATGGCGCTCGCTCTGGCGAAAGCGGGTGTACGCGTCAACGCGATTGGGCCGGGTCCGGTCTATACCAACCTGAGCAAAGATCGTCTCGATGATCCACAGGCCCTGGCAGCTACTCTGGCACATATCCCAATGGGACGAGTCGCGCAACCAGCGGACTTGACGGGTGCGGCAGTATTTCTCGCCTCCGATGAGGCCGCGTACGTGACGGGAATAACCCTGTTCGTTGATGGTGGCTGGTTGACTATGTAGCATATCAACGTATAAGCAAGGAGCAATGAAATGATTCGGCACATCTTTGTAGGTACGGCGAACGAAGGAATAAGCAGGGAGCAGCTAGAAGCATTGGTGAGCATCTGGCGTGCCTGCCGGAGAAGATCCCTGAAATTCGTCATATGACGGCGGGATGCAATATCAGTCCACGAGATCAGCGCTACAGCGTAGCCCTCGTGGCCGATTTTGACACGATGCGGGACTGGGAAGTCTATATGGATCATCCAACTCACACAGCAGTTAGGGAGCGCCTGACCTCAAAATTGATCAGAAACGATTCGCGCGCGGCCGTGCAAATCGTTGTGGAGGATGCATGACACACTATTATGATGTTGTGATTGTCGGGAGCGGTAACGCAGGCTTTAGCGCTGCTCACGCGGCGCGCGAACAGACTGAGAGCATCCTGTTACTAGAAAAGGCCAGCCCTGCCTGGGTTGGTGGCAACAGCTACTTTACAGCGGGAGCATTTCGCACCACCTTCAATAGTCTGGAAGAATTGCTGCCCATCCTCGATGAAGTGGACGAAGAGGATCTCAAGCGCACCAAACTTCCCCCCTATCCGGTGGAGCACTTCAGGCGAGACATGCAGCGTATTACAAAGGGCAGGTGTGATCCAGAACTGACGACAGTCCTTGTAGAGCAGGCCCATGCGACGATCCGCTGGCTGCATGAACGAGGTCTGCGCTTCCGTTTAATGTATGACCGCCAATCATTTGACGTGGACGGTGAATTCCACTTCTGGGGAGGCCTGGCTCTTGGCACGATTGGTGGCGGCAAGGGATTGATGGAGCATCACCTCAAAGCGGCAGCAGCGACTAATATCGAGATACGCTATGAGAGTCCCATGATTGATTTTTTGCGAGATGAGAATGGCGCCATCAGGGGTGTCACCTGCAAAACCAGCGAGGGTATTGCTCACATCGAAGCGGGGGCAGTCGTGCTGGCGGCTGGTGGCTTTGAAGCTAATGCCAGGCTACGTACGACCTACCTTGGTCCTGGCTGGGATCTGGCCAAAGTCCGGGGCACGCCCTACAACACTGGTGAGGTCCTGCATGCTGCCATTGCTGCAGGGGCGCAATCTTATGGTCATTGGAGCGGCTGTCACGCTACCGCCTGGGATGCTGCTGCCTCGGCCTGGGGAAATCGTGATCTCACCAATCTTTTAACGAAGCAATCCTATCCGTTGGGTGTGGTCATCAACGCAGATGCCAAACGTTTCATTGATGAAGGGGAGGACTTCCGCAATTATACGTACGCCAAATATGGGGGCGAAATTATCAAGCAGCGGGATGCCATTGCCTACCAGTTGTTTGATGCCAGGACGGAGCCTCTATTGCGCCAGGACGAATACACTGCGCCCGGCGTCTCGCGCTACGAAGCGACAACGATCCACGAACTGGCCACAAAAATTGGCGTTGCCCCGGAAGCCCTCCAGGAGACGATCAGGGAGTTCAATGCCTCCCTCAAAAAGGAAGGCGCATTTAACCCTGCGATCAAAGATGGCAAAAGCACCGCAGGGATTACGCCGCGCAAATCCAACTGGGCGCAGGCC
>Ga0070730_10005835_pt1 | contig 10570 bp, 9 predicted proteins | sample Coa_R1_3_FD_66447 | JGI IMG/M metagenome (GOLD analysis project Ga0070730, IMG submission 66447) | Surface soil microbial communities from Centralia Pennsylvania, which are recovering from an underground coalmine fire - Coalmine... | ecosystem: Environmental > Terrestrial > Soil > Unclassified ... | reverse complement strand
CGGGCCCGGCCACGCCCCGGCCCGGCGGCGCGCTGCTCCGCCCGCGCGCCGGCCATGGCAGCCAAGGTGCCCACATAAGCTGGGCGGATGCTCCGGGGGATACGGTCACCGCGGCAGCTGGACCCGCCGCGGCAGGCGCACGGCCGGGGCCCGCTGCTCTCCCCCGCGCTGCACCGCCCGGCCGCCGTGGTGGTGGCCGCGTGCGCGGCGGTGACGGCGCTGCTCGGCGTGGCGTTCGCCCACGACGGGCGCCCCGACCGGCTCGATGCGGCCGTGGACACCTGGGTGCGGGATCACCTCGGCAGGTTCCACCAGCCGGTGCACCTGCTGGCCGGACTGGGGGGCCTGATCCCGGTCGCCGTGCTGACCGCGGCGCTGGTGCTGGCGTGCGCCGCGGCGCGCTGGTGGCGCGGCGCCGCGCTGGCGGCGCTCGGCATGCTCGCCGCGGTCACGCTGACCGAGGCCGTGCTCAAGCCCCTCGCCGGCCGTACCATCGACGGCTACCCCAGCTTCCCCAGCGGGCATGCCACCGCCCTGTTCGGGCTCGTGGCCATCTGCGCGGTGCTGCTGGCCGGCCCGTCCCGTCCGCGCCTGCCCGGCGCCGTGCGGCTGGCGCTGATCCTCGCCGCAGTGCTCGTCGCGGCCGCCGTCGCGACGGCCGTGATCGTGCTGGGCTACCACTACTTCACAGACACCGTGGCCGGAACGGCCGTCGGCACGGGGACCGTGCTGCTCACCGCACTGCTGCTGGACCGGGTCCGCCCGGCCGCGGTGCCGCGGTCCGGCCAGCGCCCCGAGGACGCTCGCCCATGCCGTGATCACGAGTGCGCCACCGGCCACCGCAGCCAGTACCAGAGGCCGCCCAGCGGGCCGGGGCTTCGCCGTGGTCGAGGGGGTCTTCCGATGGCAGGCTGACCCGCTGGGCCATGGCCCTGGTCAGCCCGAGGTGATCTCCGGTGGCGCCGCCGGGCCCTCGATCTGCGCCTTGAGCGCGGCAAGCTCGGCGTCCACCTGGGCGGTCGTCCCGGCCTCGTCAAGTTCCTTCTGGATCTCGTCGCTGTCCGAGCCGCCCACGTCCTCAAGCACGCCAGACTGCAGCAGTTCGTCCACGGCCTCGGCATGTGCCTGCATGGTGGCGATCTTGTCCTGGGCACGCGCGATGTCCGCGCCGGTGTCGCCGAAGCTCTTGGAGATGCCCGCGGCGCTCTCGCCGATCGAGCTTTCCGCCCTTGCCGCGGTGTACTGGGCCTTCAGCACTTCCTTCTGGGTGCGGAAGTTGTTCACCCGCTGCTGTAGCGCCGCCAGCGTCTGCTCCAGCTTCTCCTGCTCCTCGCCGAGTTGCTGGCGCTGCGGCTCCAGCGCGCCGATCTGGGACTGGGCGGCGGCCTTACGCGACAGCGCCTCCCGCGCCAGGTCTTCCTTGCCCTGGCCGAGGGCAGCCTTCGCCTGGCCGGTGAGGTGGTCCACGGTGTTCTTGAGCTGCTGCTCCTGCAACTCGATCTGCTTGCGGGACCCGGTGATGGCCACCAGCCCCCGCTTGACCTGGGTGATCTGATCGAGCATCTGCTCGTAGGACAGGTCGAGAATCTCGTCAGGCCGCTCGGCGTCGTCGAGCGCCTTGTTGGCCTTGGCCTGAAGTATGTCGTGCGCCCGCTTGAAGAGACTCATGCCGATGTGCTCCTCGTCATGAAAGGCGGAGCCACCCGGTTCCGCCGCCGCCCGGCCCCTGGCCGGTGCCCGGCCGCCATGGCCGGCCCGGATACCCGAAGGCTACCGCCGCGAACCCCCGGAGCAGGCGGGTGACATCTTCGCCGGCCACTTCGCCGGCCAGGCGCGGCGCTCCGGCGCCTCCTGGACCGGCATCGGCCGCGGCATGGGTGTCACCAAGGGCGGAGACGCTGCACGCCGCGCTGTTCCGCCTGACCCGCCGCGTCAGGCTAGTGCGGCAGCGGGCCGCCAGCCAGGGCGATAAGGGTGCCGATAGCGCCGCCGGACACCAGGGCTAGCACGACGCCTCGGCGCAAGGCCAGCAGCAGGATCAGGGCGACCGCGAGGATCGCGTATTGCCAGGGTTGGGTGAGGGCGCGGGTGAGGGGGATGGCCGAGCCGAGGATGGCACCGATCGCGGCAGGCCCGGCGCCGGCCAGGAATCCCTGGGCCAGCTGGTTGTCGCGGATCCGGTCGAAGCGGGAAGCGCCGAGCAGGATGAATGCGAAGGACGGGCTGAACGCGACCACCGAGGCGAGCAGGGCGCCGGTAAGCCCCGCGGCGGCATAGCCGACGACGGCGACGGTCTGCACCACCGGGCCGGGGGTCACCTGGCCCAGGGCGACGGCGTTGAGGAACTGGGCGCCGGTCATCCAGTGATAGTGGTTCACGGCATCGGATTGCATGAGCGGGATGATCACGAAGCCGCCACCGTAGGACAGCGCGCCGACCTTGACTGCGACCCACGCCACTGACAGCAGGACGCCGCTGGTGAGCGCGCCGGCGACCAGCAGCGGAGCCGCAGCGATCCCGTGTGCCCTGGTGCCTGGGCCGGTGGCGTGCTGGGCGGCCAGTTCAAGGACCCCGCAGCCGAGCAGGACCAGAACCAGCCAAGGGCCGACAGTTGCCGCTGCGGCGGCGCCGGCGGCCAGGTATATCAGCCAGCGGATGGTCTGCTCGCGCCGCTGCCAGCTCGCGCCGAGCAGGGAGGTGCCAGCCTGGACGGCGACCGCCGGGACGGCGGCCCCCGCCCCCGCCCCGGCGCCCAGCACCCACGTCGGCGGGGAACCGCTAAGGAAGAGCGCGGCGAGGGCGAGGATCACAATCAGCCCGGGCACGATGAACGCCGCCCCCCCTGCGAGGGCGCCGGCCCGGCCACGGACTCGCCAGGCGCAGAAGATCGCCAGCTGGGTCGAAGCCGGGCCGGGCAGCAGGTTGCAGGCGGCGATCGCGTCTTCGAACTCGCGTGCGTCCAGCCAGCCGCGGCGCTGCACACACAAGTCGCGGAGCAGTTTGATGTGGGCCGGCGGGCCGCCGAACCCGATACACCCGATGCGGCCCCACTCCCGCACCACGGTGCCCAGCGAGGGAGGCCGGGAGGCCGGAAGCCCCTTGCAGGCGGGGACCTCTGGTGTCACCGGCCTGGGCCGGAGGTGGTGCCCGGCTCGAACAGCCCGGCCAGGTAACGGAGGTTGACCGTTTCTTCCGGGCTGCTCATCTACACCTCCTGGATCGGTGCCTGCGCCGGTGCGGCGCCGTTGGCGGCGAGCAGGAACCCGATGCGGGTGTCTAGTTCGGCCGCCAGTTGCTCAAAGGCCGGATAGGTGTCTTCGTCCGGGCCGCCAGCAGCGGCGGGATCGGGGATGCTCCAATGGATGTAACCGGGATGGCCGGGGAACTCCGGGCAGACCTCCCGGACCCGATCACACAATGTGATCACACAGTCGAACCGCTCCGCGGCGAGCACGCTGAGATGAGTGGGCTCGTGCCCGGCCAGGTCGATGCCGCGCTCGGCCATCACCCGTACCGCGTTCGGGTGCACCGGCTTGGGATGGCTGCCCGCGCTGGAAGCCCGTACCCGCCCGGCCGAACGCGCCCGGGCCAGCGCCGCGGCCATCGGGGAGCGCGCGCTGTTACCGGTACACAAGAACAGCACACTGCACCGGGCCGCCGCGGCGCCTTGCATCGCAGTGCCCGCAGCAGCCGGATCCAGCCGCAGGCCAGGATGCAACGCCGCCACCGCCGCGGCGAGCGACCCCGCGCACCGCGCAAGGTCAAGATGGTAATAGGCGTCACGGCCGTCGAAGCTGCTGCGCCGCGCTGCCACCAGACCACTGGCCCGCAGCACGCCCAAGTGGTAGGACACCAAATTCTGCGGCTGTCCAGCCAGCACCACCAGTTCCCGCACCCGCAGGTCGCTGCCCGCCAGCTCGCGCAACAGCCGCCAGCGCAGCGGATGAGCCAGCAGCCGCACGAGCGGCAGCCCTGGGTACATGCCGGACGCCATTAAGAGACAATACATCAATCTAATTTGATGGATCGTCTAAGCTGGCCCGGCCGGACCCGGAAGCCGGCCGCACGGAAGCCGCGATCCCGGGCGCCAAGATCCAGAGCGGCGAAGCCGGTTCCGGGGCGGGCACGGGGGCAAGGAAGTAGCGGGAGCGGCCACGCGCCTGGGCCAGGGGCGGTGGGTGCGGCGGCAGACAGTGGAGGGATGGCGTGTCCATCGGTGAGACCCTCGCGGAAGCGAGGCATGAGGCCGGCCTGACCGTGGCCCAGGTCAGCGGGCGGACACGCATTCGGGAAACGATCATCAGGAACATCGAGCACGACGACTTTTCCGAGTGCGGCGGCGACTTCTACGCGCGCGGGCACATCCGCGCCATCGCCAAGGCCGTAATGGCCGACCCCGAGCCGTTGATCGAGGATTACGACGCGGTGCACCGGGCGCCGGGCGCGATGGCGACGGTGAGCCTGGACGAGCTGCTGGCCACCTCGGACCATGGCCCGCAGCGGCACCTGCCGGACCTGCCGGCGGTCTGGGCCCGGGTGACCGCGGCGGGCGCGCCGGCCGCTCGAGCCGGCCTGGGTGCGCTGGGCGGCCGGGTGGCAGCCGGACACCAGACGCGGCGGCACACGGCGCGCTGGGCCGTATTCGTGGGCCTGGCGCTCGCGGTCGTGGTGCTCGGCTTCGTGGCGCTCCATCTCCTGGCGGGCTCACCGGGCCCGGCCGGCCTGTCCGCGGCGGGGAGGCACCAGGTGACCAGTCACAACGCGGGGCATGGCCGGCCGGGCAGTACGGCGGCGAAGCGCCACCGGCGCGCGGCGGCGCCGTCCCCCGCGCCGGGGACCAGTCATTCCGCGGCGGCGTCCGGGCCGCCGCAGGCGCTGGCACCGGTCCAGGCGACCGCGTTCGGCCCGAACGGCGGTGACAACCCCCAGCTCGCGCGCCTGGTCCTCGGCGGCCAGCACAGCGGCGGGTGGCACACCGACTGGTATTCCACGGCGCGCTTCGGCAACCTGTACCCGGGCACCGGCCTGCTGCTGAACATGGGCCAGACGGTCGCCATCACCAGCGCGCAGATCGACCTGGGCAACACTACCGGTGCCGGTTTCCAGCTGCGCGTCGGCACCAAGCCCTCGATGTCCGACCTCTCCCCCGTCGCGCGCGCGTCCGGGGCCGGCGGGGTGGTCACGCTCCACCTGGACAGCCCGGCGCGCGGCCGGTACGTGCTTATCTGGTTCACCAAACTGCCCGCAGACGCGTCCGGCAGTTTCCAGGCCCACGTCGACAGCGTCAGCCTCCAGGGCCACCGGTAACCGGGTCTGCCCCACGCTAACTCAGCCGAGCAAGGGCAGGTCGGTCCCGGGCGGCAGGTCGAGTTCCAGCTCAAGGCGGTACGCTCCGCCCGCCCAGTGTTCGATGGGGACCGGTCGGGTGCCGCACACCGGGCAGGCGGGCGGGTCGCCCCAGCCATCGGACAGCCGCCACAGTTCGCAGCGACCGCAGAATCCCCACCTCGCCTGCCCGGCGGTAGTGGCAGCTACATCGGGGTGCCCGGGCACCGGGTGGCCTGTCATGCCACGTCCGCCGCCCGGCGGGCGCGCTGGCTGCTGACCTGCGCCAAGCCGGCCGACCCCTCGGCAGCTTCCAGGTCGTCCAGGATCCGCCGGGCCATGACGACGGCGCCATCGGTCCTGATGTGCACCTCGCGGTAGCCCTCGTCGGGGTAGGCGAACATCTGCTGCTGCTTCTCGATCGCCCACCTGTCCTGCTCGATCACCGTGGGCGCGCCGGCCACGATCGCCTCCACCAGGCTCTTATCCGGGGACGCTGCCCAGCGCGAGCCGGCCCGGCAGGACGTGGACCGGCGCCACACGTGGTGGGACTCATCACGCGGCGTGATCGACTGATAGAGCACGAACCCCTGGTCCTCGCCGGTGCCCAGCCGGCCGGGCGGGGCGACGGTGACCACCACGTGGAACAGGCCCGGCCCCACCATGGTGTGCTCCTGCACCTGGTCGGCCACCTCCAAGCCGAACCGGTCCCTGGTCATCGGGGGAAGGGTGAAGCAGGAACGGCGCCGGATCGTCTTGAGATACGGCAGGCCGTCGCGTTCCCCACGCTCGATCTCGACCGGCACCATGGCGTCCGCCAGTGACCCGATGTTGCCCGCGTGCAGCGGGTAGAAGTGGGTCAGGTCGAACAGGTTTTCGATCAGCAGCCGGGCGCTGGCAGCCACCTCCATCGGCGCGGTGCTGGAGGTCTCCCAATCGGGCGACGCGACCTCTGGTGTGCGCGGCGGCTGGCCGACCGGCTCGGCGCCGCCCGGCCACAGCCACACGATGCCGTCCTGCTCGGTCACCACGAACTTGCGCTGCCGCGCGGTCCGGGGGATCTCGTCGCTCCGGTCGTGCAGGGCCGGGATGGCCACGCACCTGCCGTCGGTGGCGTACGCGAATCCGTGGTACGCGCACTCCAGCACGTCGCCGTCAAGGAGCCGGCCCTCCCACAGCGGGAACCGCTTGTGCGCGCACCGGGCGTCCAGGGCGACAACTTCACCGGCCGCGGACCGCCAAAGCACCATCGGGCGCCCGGCGATCACCTGGCCGGCCAGCTTCCCCGTCTGGAACTCGGCAGAGAAGCCAGCGACGTACCAGGCGTTCCGGATCACTACGGGCTCCCTTCGGCAGCGGTGCCGCACCGGCCTGGCGTCTGCCGACAGCGGCCTGGGATCAGGCTAATGAGCGACAGCCGCGGAACAATCGCCTGGCTGCGAGGAAAATCGGACAGGGGTAAGGGTCAAAGGTCCGCTGGTAGTGTTCCGGCACCGCCCCCGTGGGATGTCATGGCAACGCGGTTCGTCGCCTCCACGCTGCATTTCCGGCCGACCGAGGTCACAGTGAACCGCCAGGCCATTCAGCATCTGGGCGTCGGTGAGGCTGACCGTTTCGAGGTTACGCGCGGGGCAGCGCCCTGAGCACCAGCCGTAGCCTGCTTCTTCTACGCTGAAGGTGAGCTACGCGGTGATCAACTGCTACAGCTGCGGTGTGTCACGGCGAGCCGGGGGCGGGGCCGGTCATAAGGTGCTGCTCAGTGCCTCGCCGATGGCGGCTGCGGCCTCAGCGGCCAGGGCGGACGGGGTCAGGGCGGTAGGCCAGGTGGAGAGCTTCACGACCACGGTCTGCGATGGCGCGTGGATGAAGACGTGCTGCCCGTTGATGCCGGAGGCGTGCCAGAACGGCAGCCGGGGGTCGCGGATCCACCAGCAGTTGCGGTAGTGCGCGCCGGGCGGGTAGCCGGGATGGGTTTCGGCGGCAGTGAATGCCTGCGGGCCATCGGCGGCACCGCGGATGGTGTCGTCAACCCAGGTGCGGGGGACCACGGCCCGGCCATCCGGGGTTTGCCCCCATTGCAGGAACAGCTGGCCGAACCGGGCCAGGTCGCGAAGCGTGGCACAGATGCCGCCGTCGGCCATGGGGTTGCCGTGGGCGTCGAGCGTGATCTCCGCGTCGAATTCGGCGCCCATTGGCTGCCACAGTTCGGTGGCGATGAGATGGTGCAGCCGCGCCCCGGCGGCTCGCTCGATTACCCAGGCCAGCAGGTCGGTGAGGATCGAGCGGTAGCGGAACGGGCCGCCGTGCGGGCCGTCGTTGGACAGGGTGGTGAAGTAGTTGAGGGCGCCGGCTGGCGTGGGGCGCCCGTCGCCGGGCCGCCAGAGATACACCCGCTCGTAGGTGCGCACGTCGGCTTCGGGGTTGTCGTAGGTCTCGTCGAAGCGGGTGCCTGCCCGCATGTCCAGCAGGTGCTGCACGGTCGCGCCCGCGAACGAGGTCCCGCCCAGCTCGGGCACGATCTGCTCGACCGGGGCCGAAAGATCCAGGACACCCCTGCCCGCCAGCACCCCCGCCACCGTCGAGGTCAGCGACTTCGAGACCGACATGAGCAGGTGCGGGACATCCGGCGTCATGCCGTTGCCGTAGGACTCGGCCACAATCTGGCCCTGGTGGAGCACCAGGAAACCGTCGGTGTAGGTGTCCGCGAGGAACTCCGCGATACTCAGCTGCCGCCCCTCGGCGGTGAACCGGATGCTCAGGACATCACGTTCGGCCCGCGGGAGCTGCCATACGGGCCCTTCTCCCCGGCTGATTCTCGCGGTCGGGATCAGCTCCCGGACGTGCTGGAACGCCCAGCGGTTGAACGGCGGATCCTGCCAGTTCGCTAGCGTCACCTTCGCGCCGGGCGGGAACGGCGGCGCCCCGCTCATCATCGCCGGGCTGCCGCCGGGGGCGCTTGCCCCGGCGGACGGCGGCCTGGGGTGTTCAGCCACCGGCACCTCCATTCATATGGGGACTGGCTTCTCATGGATACACGCGGCTGCCGCGCTGGCGCGCGGCGGAGGTTACGCCAGCAGATAGCGGCGTGACAGCGGGACCCTGCTGACCGGCGGCGCTGCCAGCGCCCGGCCGCGCAGCCTTACGGTCGCATCGCTAAGATCCACCTCGATCTGCGGGCAGGCCCGGCCGGCGGCGAGGCTTGCGCGCCGCACGTCCCGGGTGCCCGAGACCGCGGCGAAACGGCGGCGGCTGCCGAGCCGGCTGGCGATCCGGGCGTCCAGGGCGGCCTGGGACACGAACGTGACCGACAGCGCCGCCGGCGCGGTTCCGTGCCCGGCCCAGTGGGGCATGTAACGCCGCGGTTCGGCGCCTTCGACGCTGGCGTTGCCCTCCCCCAGTGGCCCCCAGGCGGGATGGCCGGCCTTGAGGATCAGCTCCGGCCGGACGCCGAAGTAGCCGGGGCGCCACAGCACGATGTCGGCCAGGTGGCCTGGGGCGAGCGTGCCTACCTCGGCGGCGATCCCGTGCGTGATCGCCGGGTCGATCGTGTATTTGGCCAGGTAGGACAGGATCCGCTCGTTGTCGTCGGGGCCGAGCCCGTCGTCGGTGAGCGAGGTGGCCGGGCGCGGCAGGACGCGGGCGACCGCCGGGGCATCGGGCCAGTCCTGGCCGGCTGGCCCGGCCCGCCATGTCTTCATCGCATCCGCGAGCTGCCAGGTGCGGCGGATGGTCTCGGCGATCCTGCCCATGCCCTGCGAGTCGCTGTTGATGATGCTGATCGCCCCCAGGTCGTGCAGCGGCCCTTCGGCGGCCATCGTCGCGGGGTGCACACGCTCGGCCGCCAGTTCCAGGTCGGCCGGGTCGGTCCCGGACCCGCCGTGCACCGCCAGGATCATTTCGGGGTGCTCGGCGGCCGTGTGCGTCCCGTAAGGCAGCGTAGGGGTGGTGGATGAGCAGATGATGTTCGGCTCGCGAACCAGGGCGATCAGATCTGGGATATGGCCGCCGCCGGCGCCCTCGACGTGGTAGGCATGGACCGCCCGGCCGCCGATCGCCGCCACGGTGCCGGCCAGCTCGCATGACTCGTTGAGCCCGTCGGTATGCAGCGCCACCGCGATGTCATAATCTGCGGCCACCCTGAGCGTGGCGTCGATGATCTCGGGATATGCTCCCCAGTCTTCGTGGATCTTCAGCCCGGCGGCGCCCGCGTCGATGACCCGCTCAACGGCTGGCCGGGCGTCGGTCCGCGCGCTGGCCTGAAGCGCGAGGTTGACCGGCAGCTGCTCGAAGGCCCGCAGCGTCGCGGCCATGGCGGCGGGAGGTTCTTCAAACCCGGCTGTGATCAGCGTCGTCACCCCCGACGACAGGGCGGCAGGAACCAGCCGCGGCGTGATCAGGTGCACGTGTGAGTCGACCCCGCCCGGCGTCGCGATCAGCCCGTATCCCATCACGGGCATGGTGTTGGGCCCAATGGTCAAGTCCGTGCCGGCGGTGATGTCGGGATTCCCCGCCCTGCCGATACCAGCGACCCTGCCGTCCTTGATTCCGATATTGGTCTTGACGATGCCGAGCAGCGGGTCGACCAGCACCACCCCGGCGATCAGGATGTCCAGCTCGCTGTCGGCCGCGGCCCGGTCATGCTGGGTCATCCGGGAGCGGATGTTGCGGCCATAGCCCCACAGGGGCTCATCGCCGTAGCCGACGTGATCGTCTTCGATGCGAAGCCAGAGGCCCGTGTCCGCCAGCCGCACCCGGTCGCCAGCCGTGGGCCCGTACCGGCGGCCATACTCGTCGGAGCGCACTACTGCCCCGCCCCGCCCGGGTCGCCAGCTGGGTGCCCGCCGCCTGCCGGGGCGTGGACGCGGGCCTCCACCAGGTCGACGTCGCGGGCCTCGCCGGGCGCCCACCGCAGTGATGCTCCCGCGGGGAGGTCCAGCCGGAAGCCCACAGCCGACGGCCGGTCGAACTCAAGGTGGGGGTTCACCAGCCAGAACGGGTAGTGCGACGACACCCTGATGGGCCGGGCTGACCGGTTCGTCACCAGGAGCCGTTGCCGGCGCCTGCCCGGGCTGGCCGCCACATCGCTGCCCGCGCTGCGGATACCGCCGGGGACTGTGGCGCCGGTGTCGGCGGCTCCCCATGGGTTCCGCAGCACCACCAGCCGCATTCCGTCATCCAGGAGGACTTCCAGCCGGATTTCCGGCACCAGCGCGGGGATTCCGTCCATCAGCTCTTCCCGGCTGAC
>Ga0070730_10005834_pt1 | contig 10573 bp, 10 predicted proteins | sample Coa_R1_3_FD_66447 | JGI IMG/M metagenome (GOLD analysis project Ga0070730, IMG submission 66447) | Surface soil microbial communities from Centralia Pennsylvania, which are recovering from an underground coalmine fire - Coalmine... | ecosystem: Environmental > Terrestrial > Soil > Unclassified ... | reverse complement strand
TTAGTCGGCCCAGCTACCCGTGCTATAATAAATGGCGATTATGCTTGATAGGTTTAAGAACTCTCTGCGGGGTATGGCCAGCAAGGTTGCGAGCAAGGCGGCCGAGGTCAACGACAAAGTTGCCCAAAACGCCAAGAAGGACGAGGGCGAGCAGTATTTGGTTGGGCTGGATATCGGCACTGAGTACGTGAAGGCGCTCATCGGCCGCGTACTGCCGGACGGCATCGAAATTATCGGGGTGGGGCGGGCTCACCAAGACCTGAGCGACATGCAGGCGGGCGCTATCGCGGATATCGCCAGCGTGGTCGAAAATTGCGACAAAGCCCTGGCTATTGCCGAACAGCAGTCCGGCGTGAGCGCCCGTACGGCGGTCATCGGCATTGCCGGCGAATTGGTGAAAGGCACGACTACCACCGTGCGCGTGACCCGCAAAACGCCGGATAAGCCGCTCGATCTTACTGAAGTGGAACGCATTATTAAACTGGTGCAGGCCCGCGCCGAAACTAAGGCCAAGCAGCAGCTCGCCTGGGAGCTTGGCGGTAAAGAAGTAGAAGTGCGGCTGGTAAACAGCGCGCTCGTGGGCATCGAGATAGACGGCTACAAAGTAACCAGCCCCATTGGTTTCCAGGGACGCGACGTAGTGGTGCAGTTGTACACCGCCTTTGCGCCGATGATCCATATCGGCGCGCTGGAGCGCACCGCGCAGCAGCTCGATCTCGACCTGCTGGCCGTGGCGGCCGAGCCGTTTGCCGTGGCCCGCTCGGTTATCGGCGACGACACCAGTGCCAGTATGAACGCCATTTTAATGGATGTGGGCGGCGGCACCACCGACATCGCCGTAATTACCGATGGCGGCGTACAAGGCACTAAAATGTTCGGCATTGGCGGCCGGGCCTACACCCGTGCGGTGGAGCGCGAGCTGAACGTCGAATTTTCCCAGGCCGAACAAATGAAAGTTGGCCTCAGCCAAGGCAAAGTGCCAGGCAACAAAGTGACGGCCGTGGAGGGCGCACTCAAAAAGACACTGGACGTATGGATGAGCGGCGTCGAACTCGCCCTGGCCGAATTCCCCAAGCTTGACCATTTGCCCCACAAGCTGCTACTCTGCGGCGGCGGCTCAAGCCTCGACCTTTTAATGGACAAACTGGAGAGCAGCAATTGGTACACCGAACTGCCCTTTACCAAAAAGCCCACGGTGCATCACATTGAGCCCGAACAGGTTATAGGCATCACCGACAGCACCGGCCATATTACCGACCACACGTTTATTACAGCGATGGGGTTGCTGCGGGTAGGGCTGGACACGCTCCAATTTTCGGTAACACCCGATAAAGGCGGCAGCGTCCGCGACAAAATTGATAGGATATTACGCGTATGAGTACGAAGGCAAGTTCCGGCACCGGCAAAGAAGTCATCTATATCGATGTAGATGACGAAATTACCGGCATCATCGATAAAGTGCGCGGCTCCGGACAAAAAATTGTCGCCTTGGTGTTGCCCAAGCGCGCCACCGTGCTGCAAAGCATCGTAAATATGAAACTTCTGAAGCGCACCGCCGACGAAGCCAAGAAAAATATCGTGCTTATTACGGCTGAGGCGGGCTTACTGCCACTCGCCGGCAGCGTGGGCGTGCACGTTGCTAAAACGTTGCAAACTAAGCCCGAGATCCCCGATGGCCCCGGCGCAGTAGACGACGACCAACCGGAATCGATCGACGACCAAGCTGATGAGCCCGAACCCGGCGACGCCGATGACGTGGCGGTTGATAAAACCAGGACCGTCGGTGAACTGGCTACCTCGCGTGCAGCCGCAGCGCCCGCCCAAGACGAGCTGGACGATACAATTGAGCTTGACGACGAAGAAGAGGCCGCAGCCGGCGAAGGCGCTGCCGCCGAAGCTGCCGCCAAACCGGCGAAGGGTAAAAACAAGAAGTTAAAAGTGCCTAACTTTAACCGGTTCCGCCTGTTCGCGTTGTTGGCCGTACCGGTGGTAATTGCGTTCATTGTCGGATTGTATGCCTGCCTGGCGGTATTGCCAGAAGCCCACATAGACATCAAGACCGACAGCCAGACGGTAGACAGCAACCTGACGCTTAACCTTAAAACCGCCAGCGACACAGCCCTTGATCCGGCTGCCGGCACCGTACCGGCCACCGCACAGACCACTCAGAAAACGCTCAGCCAACAGGTCGACGCCACCGGACAAAAGAATAACGGCCAAAAGGCTACCGGCAGCATTACGATGAGCGCGGGCGCCTGTAGCGGTACGGTACCGGCAGATGTGCCTGCAGGCTCGGCGGTTAGTGCGAGCAGCCTTACTTTTATCACCCAGGTAGATACCAGTTTTACGCCCACCGTTTCGCACGGAAAATGTACGTTTCAAGGGGTGTCAAGCACCAGTGTGGTCGCCCAGACAGGCGGCTCCAACTACAACCTCGGCCCCAGCACGTTTACCGTTGCCGGTAGGTCAGATGTGTCGGCGAGCTCGAGTGCGGCCATGTCCGGCGGTACCGACAATATAACCAAGGTCATTACTCAGGGTGATATCGACAACGCCACGAATAAAATCGGTGCGCAGGACACTGCCGCTGTCAAACAGGAGTTGCAAAATGGTCTGAGCGCGAAGGGGCTCATGCCGCTCGCCGCAACCTTTAATGCCGGCGCACCACAAACCAAAACCAGTGCAAACGTCGGCGACGCGGCCGACAACGTGACCGTTACGCAAACCATCCAGTACACGATGCTCGGCGTAAAAGCGTCCGACCTGCAGAAGGTGGTTGCCACCGACGTCAATAAAAAGATCGACCCTGCCAAACAGAGCATTCTAGACTATGGCCTCGATAACGCCACCTTTGCCGCGCAAAGCCAGAATGGCGACGGTGCGACCGTCACGCTCCAAACCACGGTGGTCGCCGGCTCACATCTGGACGTAAACCAAATTAAGCAACAGGTCGCCGGTAAAAAGGCTGCCGACGCCGAGTCGCTTATCAAGCAAAATCCGGGTGTCACCGAAGTAAATGTTACCTACAGCCCATTCTGGGTCAATTCTATTCCCAAGAAGACCAGCAAAATTACCGTGGTCGTTGAAAAACCCAAGACAACGGTCAAAGCGAATGCAAACAACCCGTAATACGACTGGTACTATGTTGGCGCTCGATGTGGGTGAGCGGCGCATTGGGGTGGCGCGCTGCAGTCTGCTGGCGCGGTTGCCTGAACCGCTTACTACCCTAGAACATACAGCGGACGTCATACAGGATGTGCAGCGGCTTGTTGCCCAGGAGCAAGCAGTGCAGTTGGTCGTGGGGCTGCCGCGGGGCCTGAGCGGGCAGCATACGCCCCAGACGGCATATGTCGAGGCGTTTATGACAGCGCTGGAGCCGGCGCTGCATATTCCCTGCGCGTGGCAAGATGAGGCGCTCACCTCGCAAAAGGCCGAAGCCGAGCTCAAACGCCGCGGCAAACCATACGCCAAAGGCGATATCGACGCCCTGAGTGCAACCTACATTTTGGAAGATTTTTTACGTGACCATCCGGAGGCCGCATGAGATACACTACTCGTCCGCCCAAGCGGCGTTGGCCAAAACGGCTCATTATAACCCTCGCCACGATAGTTGTGCTGCTGGTAGCGGCTACGGTGCTCGTGCGGCACGCCTACTTCCAGAGCTTACGGCCCGTAAGCAAAAATAATACCTCCGCGCAGTTCGTCACCGTGAATCCGGGCAGCACGGTAGACCAAATAGCCAAGCAGTTGGCCGGGGCGCACCTGATCCGCAGCGCGTGGGCGTTTAAGCTGTATGTGAGCAGCAAAAACGTGCGCGACGAGCTCGAAGCGGGCACGTATTCGTTTAACCCCAGCGAAACCATACCGCAGATTGTGTCGCAGCTCACGCATGGGAAAGTGGCGACCGACCTGGTAACCATTTTGCCCGCGCAGCGGCTGGACCAAATCCGCGCCGCACTGCAAAACTATGGGTTTACGGCAGCCGATATAAACGCCGCGCTCGAACCGGCCAACTACGCGAACGCCCCTGCGCTTGTCGATAAACCGCAAGGGGCTAGTCTCGAAGGGTATATTTACCCTGATTCGTACCAAAAAACTTCCGCAACCACGCCCAAAGAAATCATCTCCGAGGCGCTCAACGAAATGGATAGCAAGCTCACTCCCGATCTGCGTACTGCGTTTGCTCAGCAGGGGCTCAGCACATACCAGGCAATTATCTTGGCTTCGATTGTCGAGCAAGAGGTAAACACACAGAGCGACCGCGAGCAAGCGGCGCAAGTATTTATCAAGCGTTTGCATCTGGGAATGACGCTCGGCTCGGACGTGACTGCGTATTATGGCTCGCAGGTGGCGGGCAAGGGCAAATCGCTGACGTACGATTCGCCGTACAACACGCTCATCCACACCGGGCTGCCGCCCACGCCTATCAGTAACGTGAACGCCAGCGCGCTCGAGGCGGTCGCCCATCCGGCAGCCACGGACTGGCTGTATTTTGTGACCGGCGACGACGGCGTTACTCATTTTTCCCAAACGCTCGAAGAGCATCAGGCCGCTACGGCGCAATATTGTCACAAACTCTGTAGCCAGTAGCCCGTAACTGGTTGTCAGAGGCTAAAAATGCTATACTTTAGGAACGCCGGAGGGTGTGTATTAACGCACGTCCGGTGTTATCGTAGGAGAATCGTTATTAGTACCAATTCTCAGGGTGTTGTTGCAAAGTTGCACGTCGTCCCGCACGAATATCGCGGGCGATGGCTGAAAAAGCGGCTGGCGCGTATTGCCGGCAACCGTCGTTTCGTACGTTATTCGTTGGTAACGGTCAATGTGTTGCTGCTGGCGGCCATCGGCCTTTTTGTGTTGCACGACACCAAGCCGAATCAGATTTTAAATCACCGCGCAGCTACCGCTCCGGCAAGTAACGATGTAGTCGGCTCGCCGCTCGACCAACTTTCGTCGGCCGATATTGCCGCCAATGCCGCCATCGTTGCCAAACTCCCCGAGACAACCGCAGTCGCGAACCAGGCACAAAGCGTAGCGGCTCAGCTTGCGGTCGCTCCCGCCGATACCACCGTGATCGCCAAACCGCAAGCGGTCGCAACCAAGTTCGCCAGCAACAAAGACATTAAAAATTACGTCGTTCAAGCTGGCGACACCGTGGCCACCATCGCGGCAAAATTCAACATAACGTCCGATAGCGTCCGATGGTCGAATAATTTGTCCAGCAGCACGGTCAACGCCGGGACCAAACTCGTTATTCCGCCGATCAACGGTATCGTATACACCGTAAAGGCGGGCGATACCGCCGACACCCTTGCGCAAAAATACAAGGCCAACAAAGATCAATTAGTCGCTTTTAATGATGCCGAAATTAACGGCCTGCAGGCGGGCGAGCAAATTTTGATTCCCAATGGTCAGCAGCCCGTTGCTGCCGCGAGCAGCTTCCTGGCCAGCGCTTTTACGGCGCTGTACGGCGGCAACGGCTATGATTACGGTTTTTGTACCTGGTATGTTGCCACCCAGATCCCGGTGCCGTCTAACTGGGGTAATGCGAGCACGTGGGCGTACTACGCCGCGCTTAGCGGGTGGACGGTGAGTTCTACGCCGATCGTTGGGGCGATTGCCCAGACACCGTACGCGGCGGGCGGCGAAGGCCACGTAGCAATCGTGGACGACGTATCGGCCGACGGCACGCAAATTAAAATCCGCGACATGAACGGGATCGCCGGCTTTGCCCGCGTTGGCTATAGTGATTGGATTTCTACCTCCACCTATCCTCACTATATCTACCACTAGGGTATACTGTAGATAATGAGTTTTGTAGATAAGGCAACAGTGCGGGTGAAAGCGGGCGATGGCGGCAATGGTATCGTCAGTTTCCGGCACGAAAAATTTATCGACAAAGGCGGACCGGACGGTGGCGATGGCGGGGATGGCGGCAGTGTTATCCTGGTGGCGAGCCGCAACCAAAACACGTTGGCTAACTTCCGTTACCAAAAAGAACTGGTGGCCGAAAGCGGCCAGCCCGGCGGCAAAACGCGCAAACACGGCCGCAGCGCCAAAGACCTGCTGGTACATGTGCCGGTGGGCACGGTGGCAACCGACGAGCATGGTGTTATTTTGGCCGATGTAGCAGAAGACGGCGCCCAGGCCGTGATCGCCAAGGGCGGGAAGGGCGGTTTTGGCAACGCGCATTTCATCAGCAGCACGCGCCAGGCGCCGCGCGTCGCCGAAAAGGGCGAACCTGGCGACGAATTAACCGTGCAGCTGGAGCTGAAGATAATTGCTGATGTCGGCCTTGTGGGCCTGCCCAACGCCGGCAAGTCTACCCTGCTGAGCGTAATCAGCAATGCGCGCCCCGAAATTGCCGACTATCCGTTTACCACGCTTACTCCTAATCTCGGCGTGGTGGATCTCGACAAAAAAACGAGCTTGTTGTTTGCCGACATCCCCGGATTGATCGAAGGCGCCGCCGCCGGCAAGGGGTTGGGCGACGAATTTCTGCGGCACGTCGAGCGTACCGCGGTACTCGTGCACCTCATCGATGCCTACCAAGATGACGTGGCAACGGCGTACCGCACGATTCAAGACGAACTCAAGGCATATAAGGTAGATCTTACGGCCCGCCCGCAGGTGGTGGTGCTCACAAAAATCGAAGGACTGGACAGCGATATCGTAAAGGACCAACTGAGTAAATTGAAGAAAAATGTGCCGGCGGGCACGCCGCTTACGGCCATCTCGGCCCTTACCAAGCAAGGTCTGCCCGAGCTGCTGCGCGCGGTTGCCCAGTTGGTGGAGACGGAGCGCGCCAAAGAGTGGGTGGCCGAAGCCGCTACGCAACCCAGTGTGCCGGTGTTTACCCTAGACGACGATGTATCCGTGTGGGAAGTGATAAAAGAAGAAGACGCCTACGTGGTGCGCGGCCCCAAAATTGAGCGTTTCGCCCGGCGCACCGATTTCAACAGCCCTGCCGGTGTAGAACGCCTGCGCGATATCATGAAGCGTGAGGGCATTCTGCACGAACTCGTCCGTCAGGGAATCACCCCGGGCGATTCCATCCGCATCGGTGCCGCCGGCGAGCTGACATACTGAGATATAGATCACATTGACGTAAATGCTATAAGATGTTACTATATATAGTATGAGTATTGAACAAACTCCCCATTTTGAGAGTCTGGCTGACCCGCGTGCCATTGCGGATTTGGGAGCAATCGTCTGTAAAGTATATGACGACACCGCCGAGGGTTTGCCTATGGATGCATGGCGAACCACCTGTGATCCAGACGGTCTGTGGGCAGAACTCCGGTTTGCCAAGCACGCCATTACTGTGTGTGGTTTGCCTGCGGGAGAAGATCCGGGATCGTGGCAAATTGAGTACAAGCACCGCGCACCTGAAGGATGTGTAGAAGTAGATGCGGTAGGCGGCAAGCACGCTGAAAATGTAGTTCGGGTAACTATTGACCCATTGCGAGACAGCGCACGAGTGGAGACTTTTTTGCAGGCACTCACAGGCCGTGGGGAAGTAATCCCTAATTCAACTTTTAAATACTCTCGCCGACCCCTGGATGAGGAGAATTGCCAAGGCCTCACGTCGGTATTCACTGGTTTACACGAGAACCGACACGTAAATGGCCGCCCGCGGATTTTGCGTCCTCTGGCTTGGCTTGGCCTTCTGAACTGATTCATGTTCATAACGAAATAATGCTAGACTGGTAGCTATGGCTGCCAGTTTTTTCTTTTACGACCTGGAGACGAGCGAGTTCAGTCCGCGCGAAGCGCGGGTTATGCAGTTTGCCGGGCAGCGCACCAGCCTCCAGCTTGACCCCATCGGTGAGCCGGTAAATGTGCTGATAAAACTCACTGACGATATTTTGCCCGACCCCGACGCGGTGCTCATTACCGGTATTACGCCGCAGCAAACGATCATGGACGGGATTACCGAAGCCGAATTTTTGCGCCAGTTTGAAAACGACATTGCTACGCCGGGCACGATGATGCTCGGCTATAATAGCGTGCGCTTCGACGACGAATTTATGCGCTGCATGCACTACCGCAACTTTTATGATCCGTACGAGTGGCAGTGGCAGGATGGCCGCTCACGCTGGGATTTATTAGATACCGTGCGCATGACCCGTGCACTGCGGCCGGATGGCATCGAATGGCCGTTTGACGTCCATGGCAAGCCCACCAACCGGCTGGAGTTGCTGACAGCACTCAATAAACTGGAGCACGAGCACGCCCACGACGCGCTCAGCGACGTGGAAGCAACTATCAACGTCGCGCGGCTCATCCGGAACAAGCAAACCAAGTTGTTCGATTACCTGTTTGCCATGCGCGACAAAAAGAAAGTGGCCGAGCTGGTCGAAAAGGGCGAACCGTTCGTGTACACCAGCGGCAAATATGCGAGCGAGTTCGAAAAAACTACCGTGGTGGCCATGTTGTCCCCGCACCCCAAGCGCCAGGGCGGCGCTTTTGTGTACGACTTGCGCCACGACCCGGCCGATTGGCTCGGCAAAACCGCCGAGCAGCTGGCTGATGCCTGGAAGTGGAAAGAGAACCGCGACGATCCGCGCCTGCCGGTAAAACTGTTGCAATACAATCATTGCCCGGCCGTCGCGCCGCTGGGAGTGCTGGACGACGCCAGCCGGCAGCGTCTGCACATCGACCTTGGGCGCATGAAGCGGCACGAGACGGCGCTCAAAAAAGACCCGGACTTTGTCGAGAAACTATGCAAAGCCGCCGAAATTTTAGACAAACAGCAGCAGGCACGCCTGTTTAGCGACGAAAAAGATGTAGACGGCTGCATATACGACGGTTTTTTTGGCGCCGAAGACAAGCAGGCTATGCGGGTAGTACGCGCCGCCGACCCGGCGGAGCTGGACAATCTCGGCCTGCATTTTCAAGATGACCGGCTGGAGAAGCTTTTGCCGCTGTACAAGGCACGTAACTACCCTAAGCAGCTCACGCCGGAAGAACGCGAGGCGTGGGAGCAATTCCGTACCAAAAAATTACTCAGTGGCTGGCAGCGCAGCCGATTGGCGAAATATGTTGCCCGCCTGCAAGACATCGCCCAAAAGGGCGGCCTTACCGGCCACCAAGAATATCTCATAGAAGAGCTAAAACTGTACGCCGAGAGCATTATGCCGGAGCAGGAAGGTTAGGCGGTGCATATCACGCTTGCCAGTGTCGTATCGCTGAATGGCAAAATTACGCGCGGCGATGAAAGCAACATACACGCCTGGACGTCGGCTGAAGACTGGCAGCATTTTTTGCAGCTTCGCGACCGGCACGAGGTAGTAGTGCTTGACCGGCCAACCTACGAACAGACTCAGCCCAAACCGAAACCGGCAACTTTACGAGTGGTACTGACCCGTTCTCCAGAGCGATACCAACGCCAGGAGGTGCCAGGGCAACTGGAATTTATGGCGGCCGAAACGCCCCAAAAGTTGGTCGACCACATCGCCAGCCGAGGGTATACCACCGTACTGCTAGCCGGCGGCGCTACGCTCACCAGTGATTTTTTGGCTGCCGGTTTGGTCGACGAACTATACTTAACCCTTGAGCCGTACTTATTCGGACTAGGAAAACCTTTGCTCGCCGCGCGGCAGCTCGATGTCTCGCTGCGATTGCTGTCCTGTACGCCGCTCAACGAGCGGGGTACACTCCTGGCGCACTATGCCGTGCATAAGAGCGCTTGACCGGCAGCGTACAACCGTGTAGGATACGACCGAATGAGGATACTGCCATGCTACTCAATAAGCGCGTGACCACGTGGTCTGGTTTTGTCCAACTCTTTGCCTAAACGGGCGAGGGCTGGCGTGATTGTATCGCCTGCCCTGTAGACAATGCATAAAATGACCGGAAGAGTCTACCGATGAGTATATATAGAGAGTGGGTGGGCAAATTCAACTATGACGTCGCAGGCGCTCCCGCCGCCGTGCTGGTTGAGGGTACACCTCAGACGTCTGCGCTTAATTGCGAAGCGTTGGCGCATTTGGCGACGGCGCAGGTATTGGGGATAGTATTACCGCCGGATTTACGCTGTTACGAGTCATGGAAAGATACGGATTATTTTGAGACAGTACCACGCCCCGACGACATGTCGCCCGGCGACTGGTTATGGTTTGGCCCGCAAGACGAAAACACTCGCGCGTTTGTGCCGATTTACGACGATGAGGGGTCGATCGTAAACTGGAAAGCCTGCCCCGTGCAGCACGTTGGCGTGCACACCGGAGAACGTGCTACAGATGGCGACCCTCTTATTTTGCACGCCACGCCCGGCGAAGGCTCGACAATCTGGCCGCTCCGCCAGTTTGCAACGCAAGCTGCATATGCCGCGCTGCACCGCATCGGCCGCCTCCGCGCGCTGGAACTTGCCGCCGTGTAGCCTAGGAAGCGTTTTTGCGGTATAATAGTACACTGCTTATGAGTGAGCAAATTGTCGTTAAAGGCGCGCGCGAACACAATCTCAAGAATATTGATGTGAACTTGCCGCGCAATAAAATGGTGGTAGTGACCGGCCTTTCGGGGTCGGGCAAATCTTCGCTCGCCTTCGACACCATATACGCCGAAGGGC
>Ga0070730_10005833_pt1 | contig 10576 bp, 5 predicted proteins | sample Coa_R1_3_FD_66447 | JGI IMG/M metagenome (GOLD analysis project Ga0070730, IMG submission 66447) | Surface soil microbial communities from Centralia Pennsylvania, which are recovering from an underground coalmine fire - Coalmine... | ecosystem: Environmental > Terrestrial > Soil > Unclassified ... | reverse complement strand
GGCGAAAAGCTTTTGCCTTTCTCTGCCCTCAGTGTCTTTATGATGGAAGGGTCGTCAATGATTCAATGGTCCGATGACCCAATGACTCAATTCTTCTCTGTGCCTCTGTGTCTCTGTGGTAAATGACTCGCCACCACCGTAAACCCCTGATGCAAATCTCCAACCGCTACCTCGAACTCACCCGGCTCCAAAACAGGCTTATTCTCTGGACCAATGAATGTAAGGTCATCGCGGTCGAGTGTGAATTTGAGTTCTTTGCTTTCGCCGGGCGCGAGCGAGATTTTAGCGAAGCGTTTTAGCCGCTTCACCGGTGGAGTAATGATGGCGAACTTTTGCGTCAGGTAGAGTTGCACAACTTCTTTTCCGCCGCGGTCTCCTGTATTTTTGACCGTGATTGATACCTGCAGGGGCTGGTTCGCGGTCACCTGTTTTGCGTTCAGGCGCAAATCCGAATATTGGAAGGTGGTGTAGCTCAGCCCGTCTCCAAACTGAAATTCCGGCTGAAATGCTGTCGGTCCGGAATCGCCGTTGGGGTCTTCCGAGAAGCGGTGATCATAGGTGAGCAGGGCATTGGGGTGGCTGGGATAGGTGTAGGGAAGCTTGCCATCGGGGTTGTAGTCACCGAACATGACATCGGCAACTGCCTGTCCGCCTTCATTGCCCGGATTTGGGGCCAGCACAATCCCCTTGGCCATGCCGGCAATGCGATGAATGATGCGCGGGCGTCCCTCGGTCAGGACCAGCACAATCGGCTTGCCTGTAGCCGCGACCTGCTCGGCCAGCCGCAACTGTGGCTCGGGCAATGTGAGGTCGTCAATGTTGCCCGGTATTTCTGCGTACGACATCTCTCCCAGGCAAAGAATGACCACGTCGGCGTTTTTGGCGGCTTCAACGGCGGCAGCAATATCCAGTTCCTTGTCTAACGAGGTCCCGGGCACGTAGACAACATTCTCGCTTCCAGCTTTTGCTTTCAGCGCTCCGAGGATGGTCGGCTTGTCCTTCGGGTAAAGCGCAGTCTCGCCTCCTTGCCAGGTGTAGGTCCATCCATTGTTCATGGGAACCAGGGAGTCGGCGCCTGGCCCGGTCACAAGAATTTTTCCGGAAGGCGCAAGCGGGAGGATATTATCCGAATTCTTGAGCAGGACAATAGACTCGCGCGCAGCCTGCAACGCTGTTTTCTGCGCCTCCGGCGAGCCCAACTGCACGTCCGATTTCACTCCCAGCAAGGGATCGCGAAACAGCCCCAGCTCCATCTTCATGGTAAGGATGCGACGCACCGCCTCGTCAATGCGGCTCATGGGCACAGCGCCTTCCTTCACCAGTTCCACTAAAAGATCACTGAAGCTGTAATCGCGCGGAACCATGCTCATGTCAACCCCGGCCATGATAGTTATGCGGGTGGCTTGCTTTTCCGTGGCGGCATAGCGGTGAAGCGTGACCAACCTCTTGATGTCTTCCCAATCTGAAACCACCACTCCCTTAAAGCCCAACTCCTTGCGCAGCACATCGGTCAACAGGTAATGATTGGCGTGGCCGGGAATTCCGTTCACCTCGCCGGAATCCACCATCACCGAGTGTACGCCGGCCTTTACGGCTTCGGCGAACGTGGGCAGAAAATACTCCCGCAGTGTGATCTCTGGAATCAGCGCCGGGGTGCGATCGTGCCCGCTGCGCGGGAAGCTATAGCCAACATAGTGCTTGAGACAGGCGGAAACCTGTGTTGGCGAATCAGGATCGTCACCCTCATATCCGCGCACCGCAGCCACGCCCATCACTTTGGCAAGATAAACATCTTCGCCGAAGGTCTCGTAGAAGCGCGACCACAGGGGCTGCCTCCCGATATCGAGGATGGGCGAGAACGTCCACGGGATACCGCTTGCCCGCGTCTCAGCGGCGGCAATGTGCTCGGTCCGGAGCATGAGCTCAGGGTCCCACGTCGCAGCCATGCCAATAGGCTGCGGGAACAGCGTGGCCTCGCGGATGTAGTTTGCGCCATGGATGGTATCAATGCCGTAGAGGATTGGAATCTTGAGCCGCGATTTGGCCGCTTCCGCCTGGATCTGGGTTTGAATCTCATGCCATCTTTCCAGGGGAAGCGCTTGGTCGTAAACGTTGAGAAACGATCCGACCCCGTAGTCGGCGATGGCCTTCTTCAGTTTTTCCGGATTGATCTTCAGCTCCTGGTCTTTGCCATCGGAGATCATCAGGATATCGAGCTGCGTCATCTGCCCAACTTTTTCTTTCAAGGTCATCTGCGATAGCAGCTTCTCGACCGCGGCGGAATAATCTTTCGCCGGCCCGCGGGGGACGATGTGGTTCAGCAGAAACTGCTGGCTATCGAGCACCTCGGTTTGTGCCGCGGCTTCTTGGTTCGGCGAAGCCTGGGAAGCCGGGGTTTTCTGTTGGGCCGCGAGCGGAATCGAGAGCGCAAGGGCAAGGCAGGCCAGAACTCGTTGCACAGTGGTCATATTTGGCAGCTCGTTGGAAAGGCCACATTCTACAACGCTTTTCGTTGCATGTATGTATTTGTGACAAAAAGGTAGTGGGCTAATTCTGTGTTGTTGCATCTTCTCCTAACTGCGAATCCGCCGAAACGGATACTTCACTCAGCCCTCCGCGCACGCACACCTGTTGGATTTCGTAAAATAAATGTTAGGGACATTCCCTGAGAAAGTAGTTAATTCTGATGTCGAGTAATCAAACAAGACCTTGCCCATATCCAAACTGCCCAGGCACGCAGCATCTAACCCCAATCAATCGCGGTTCTCACTCCGCGAGTGTGTCCGACAAAACGCAGACTATCGTAGGTTGGTCTGACAATTGGGGGCACGAATGGGTGTGCGACTTCAACGCAAAACACCAGGGCGATTTAGTGCCGATCCCAGCAACACCAAATTAGCCCACTACCGACAAAAAGCCCTGGTTGCTTCCCGCCTGACCCGTATGTTAGTTTGTTATTCATGCAATTTGCCCGGAAGACTACAGAATCTTGTTGTGGCTGTAGGTGTTGCGCGTACGTGTCTTCTGGCGCGATGAGATTGCTGAGTTAGCAAGCAGGGTTTTAAGCAAGCGCTCATACCCACCGTCAGAAGATAATCTGGCAGGTGGGTTTTGTGTTTTTGGGCACGGGTGGCGAAGTGGAAACGCGGCGGCCTGCAAAGCCGTTATACATGGGTTCGATCCCCATCCCGTGCTCCATTTCGGCTGCTGTATTGAGGGAACAGGTTATCCCCTGAAATACTCCGCTTGTGTTTTGTTCTTGGGATTAAGGTGCTCTGATGGTATATTGAATTAGCGCTATTGCCCACGGTTCGCTAGTGGTGCGGTGGTCCGATCCAACAAAGATCTGACATTGATTTCCGCCTTTCCTGCTCTCCGTTTGTTCTCAGCGTTGAAATTCAACTTACGAGCGGCGTTTATCTACATAGGTAAATATCAAGCCTAAAAATATGCATACTCGCGAATTGCAATTTGCATACGCAGGCAAAGTTCTGCTCATGAAAAAGAAAGTAAAATTCGAATGACACGATTTACAGAAATGCCCCTCTCTGCTGGTTTGCAGCAGAGGCTGGCATCAGCTCAATTTATAACCCCTACACCTGTGCAGGCAGCGGCCATTCCGCATGCCCTTGAAGGCAAAGACGTTCTTGCCACGGCACAGACCGGAACCGGCAAGACGCTTGCCTTCCTGATACCGGCAATTGAAAAACTGCAGGCCAACACTTCACGAAACGTGGAAGTGCTGGTGCTGGTCCCAACGCGGGAACTGGCCTTGCAGATACTGGCGCAATACGAAAAGTTGCGCGGCAAAGCACTCGGCCCCGCGGCGCTGGTGATGGGCGGAGTATCAGAAAAATCCCAGATTCAGGCGCTGCGCTCCGGAGCGCGCCTTGTGGTCGCAACTCCTGGCCGCCTCGAGGACCTTCTCAGCCGCAAGCTGGCAGACCTGCGCCACGTCAAGATCCTGGTGCTTGACGAAGCCGACCGCATGCTCGACATGGGTTTCCTGCCTGCTATCCGCCGCATTGCGGCGCAGTTGCCGGTACAACGCCAGACCTTGTGCTTCTCAGCAACGCTCGAAGCATCAGTGGCCGGGCTGGTACATCAATATATGCGGAACCCGGTGCGCGTCGCGCTGGGCTCAATCCTGAAGCCCGCGGAAAATGTGGAGCTGCAGGCTTTTGAAGTAGCCCTGGCCGAAAAGCGCAACGTTCTTCGCCACCTGCTCTACCAGGAAAAAGGACGCAGCCTGGTATTTGCCCGCACCAAGCGCGGCACCGAGCGCCTGGCCAAAGACCTGGCGCGCGACGGCTTTGCTGCCGCCATGATTCATGGCGACCGCTCGCAGTCACAGCGTAACGGCGCCCTCAGTGGTTTTGAGGAAGGCCGTTTCAAGGTGCTGGTCGCGACCGATGTTGCTTCCCGTGGAATACACGTGCAAGACGTAGCCCATGTAATCAACTACGACCTTCCCACCTTGCCGGAAGATTTTATTCATCGCGTTGGCCGCACCGGCCGGGCGGGAGCCAGAGGATTGGCCTCGACCTTGGTTTCGGGCGCTGAAGTCTCTGAGCTTCGCCAGATCGAGCGCGCACTGAAGCTGCGCATCGAACGCAAGCAAATCGACTCGCGAGAGACTGAAGCGCAGATGCCGGCGCGACGGGATACCCTGGCTGGCCGCACCCTGCGGGCGATGCCCGGCGAGGTCTTTGCCTAGAAAGATTTCTCCCGAAAGACAGCTTAAAGCTCATTAGAAGAAAAAAGCCTCGCGCTGCCTTCAGTCGCGAGGCTTTCAACTTTTTCAAACGCCGAATATGGAAAGTCAATTTTTGACGAGATGGTCCTGAGGCGACCTACTCTGCTTCGGAAGCGTCGCTCCCACAGACACATGGGCAACGCAATAGCCGGATTTTCAGGAGGTAAGCGGATGGCGCGCCTTTGCGCGCGCCACCCGCTCACTTCCTAGTGAATGGTTGCGATCTCGATTCCGCTGGATTTGGCATGGTTTGCCGATCCGTGCGAATACGTGATCGTGATGTTTCCATTGCCGTCTGCCGTGGCGATGAACTCCTGAACATTGGCGGTGTTCGGCGCTCCCGCTGTTGCGACGATGTCGAAGTTCGTCAGCACCTGGGTGGTGTTGATGGTCACGTTGAACAGCCTGCGGTTCGCTGATGTGAATGTAATCTCGGCGAAGTGCAGCCGCACCAGGTATTGGAATCCTGGTATCAGGTTCGGGAAGGTGTAGGTGAACGGCGCATCGTTGCCTGAAGCATCGGCTCCAAAACGCTCGCTCCGGTACACCGCCATAGGCGCCGGGTTGGGCGCTCCATCGAGGCCAATTGTCGCCGTGGTTGTCTTCGTCGCGCCGCCGCTGAAGAACTGATCAGCGGTGAACGGAGCTGCAGCCGCGTCGCCCGAGTTCACGCGGTAGACCGGAGTGGTCAGGAGAACATGGTCGAACGTGGCCGTGCTCAGGTCGTCGTTGTCGTGCGCAGTGACGGCCATTCCTACGTTCACATTCGGGGCCATGGTGACATTGACTGTGCCCAGCCGGGTCCAATGCCGGTTATCGGCCGAGGCAAAGCCGGTGAAGGTATTCCCTGTACGCACCAGCAGCACCCAATAGGGAGCATCCACCCCGGAAATGCGCCCGATTTGCGTTGTCCCGCCGCCGGTCACCGAACGCGCCTGCATCTTCACGCCATCGCCGGGGGTGACGACAACATCGACGAACGTCGAAGCCGGGTCCGTGGTCTCGCGAATCATGATGCCCGCCTTTGCCAGGGGGTCGGTCTCGGTCTGGGTTTCGACGTGGGCCTTGATGCTCATATCGCCGGTCAAGCCGTTTTGATAGAGATAGTGGAACTGATCAGGCACATCGAAGATATCGGCGCCGCCTCCGGTGACGGAGAACGTTCCCGTATTGAAACTGGCGCTTCCGGCCACGCCGGGGTTGCCGATATCCTGATCGATCCATCCGTTGGGCAGACCAGGAGAGGTAATGAATACGTTCTGGGTTGCTGAGATTGGCAGGAACACGCTATCGCCGGTAAAGGAAGCGGTAACGGTTGCCGGTCCCAGGGGCAGGGTCACCGGGCTGACCGTGCAGTTGGCGAAGCCAGAAGCGTCTGTGACCGGAGAGGGAGTGCAGCTCTGGGAGGCCCCGTTGCTGCCGGTGAGAGTGAAGTTGATCGTACGGCCCGGCACTGGAGTCGCGGTGGGCAGGTCGTCCTGCAGCCGAGCGGAGAATTGCTCCGCTCCGCCCCTGGATATCAGGCTTTGACTCAGCGGAGTCATTAAGGTTTCCTCGCGTGTCACGACAAACGTGCCGCCGCTCGCACTGGTGGCTTTGAAGTTGCCGGAGCCGGCAAAGCTGACGGTGATCGGTTGGGATCCGGGAAGTTGCGTGAGCAGGATCGGGCACGACGCGATGCCGTTTCCATCGGTTGAGCCCCCGCAGGTGTCCGTTCCCACCTTGAATACAACGAACTGGCCGGGGACTCCCGACGATGTTCCGCTCAGCGTGAGCGTCCCGGAAACGGTTACGATGTCGTCAAAGTCGCCTGTGGTCGGGCCGCTGTAAGTGAGTGTGGTGGGCGTGGGAGTGACCACGAAGGAGTTGAAGAGGTTGGTAGTACGGCCCGATGGGGTCACGCCAGACGCGAACACGGTCTGCAGGCGCCCGAGGCCGCAGGCGTTGCCGGCGTAATCGCCATACTTGGGCCCGCCCCCCCCAATAGATTGGCATACTTCCTGCTGTGTGATTGCAGGTGTAATAGGGCAGGCAGTCGGGTCGGGCTGGGAATAATTGCAAGCTCTGTTCGACGAGGTATCCGGATTCGGTACCGGGTTGAGCTTGCAGGTACCTACAAGAGTACCAGCGCCGATACCCGGGACCACAGGCTTGCAGTTGAGGACATCGTATCTGCTACGGGGCGTGAACGGCCACTGGGCGCACTCTGGGTCGGAGGCGGTTGAAATCTGGAAGTCGTCGTTGCTGGGGACGAGGGTGTTCGTAGCGTCAAGGCCGGCGCTGGCTGCGCGGTAATCGGTCAAGTCGTTGTTGGCAGCAGTCGCAGCCCGCCTGTCGTACCAGGTGACAAAAGCCTTGCCGCCGGTGGCGCAAACCCAGGGCATAAAGCGCTTGCCCGTGACGGCCGAATTGACGGTGACAGGGGGTCTGCCCGTGTTCGGCCAGTCCGTGCCGCCCTGGAGGGAATCGATCACCTCGATGTTCTCACTGGTTCCCGTCATGTTACTTTGCGCCCAGGCCACGTAGACATGATTTGGTTTGGTGTCATCCACCGCGATCGTTGGGCTGGAAAGGATGTTCCCGTTGTTGCAGCGGTCCAGTCCGCCGAAGCCGTTCGCTTGTTGGCAGCCACCGAACGTCGTGAATGGGGTTACGGTCGTCGTAACGGTGGCCCTGGTCATCGCGGGCACCGTCGGGGGCGCCGTAGTCGTATTCAAGGCGGGACAAGAATTGAACTTGTCGATTCTGATGTTCCCACTGCCCGCTCCGTTGTTTGAGAAGACCACGTAGAAGAACCCGTCCGATCCCACGGTTACCCTGGGATAGTCGGAGTTACCCTCCAGGGGGAACAGAGGCGACCAGTGCGCCCCGCTGTCGGGGGAGCAAGCGACATTGGCCAAGGAAGCGCCGGGTCCGAAACCGTTGCCGGCACTGACTCTGACGGCCACGTAGACGTTATCCAGGTTGTTCGCGGCCGCCTTGACCCGGTCCGCGGCAATGTGTTCCTGGTCGACGAAGCAAGCTGGCACGCCTCCCACAGCCGTGTTCGGACACACCACGGCATTGTTCAGCGTGCCGACAGTCTGGACGGCAGTCCCGGCGTTATTGGTGACGGTGAGGGCTGCAATTTCAACGCAGTTGTTGTTGGCCGGGCAGCTTCCCCCAAACAATGCTGCGTGATAAAAATTTCCGCTCTGTCCGATGGCGACCGAGCTATCACCGGACGCAGTGCCAAGGGCTTGCGGTCCGCTGAACGTCTTGCCGCCGTCGACAGACGCGAAGGACTGCCCTTGCATGGCCACTAGGATGTTCGTGGCATTGCTGGAGACGGCGACCTCCGGCTCGCTGTTCGCGAAGGTGAAAAAAGGGGGAAGCTGCGTCGGAGGGAAAATAGGAGCGGCCTGGAGCAGGTTCGGCAACAGCAGGGCACTTGCCGGAGGTGCGGCCGCGCTTGGCAGTACTGCAGGGCGTTGCGGCAAGCTCTTGAGGTAGTTCAGTTCCTGCTGAACCTGGGCCGGGTCGCCGGTCGAGCTGAACACGAGGCTCCGGCCAATGGCGAGAACCAGGTCCTTGAGCGCCTGATCAGCATCGGAGGGGAGGCCGGCGTCGAGGCGAAACAGCAGGTTGCCCGCCGCGACCGCCGTCGTGATGTGGACCATCTGTTGGTCTGGGTTCAGCGGCCATTCGCCCGGCTGAGGTCTGTCGATGAGCTGGACGCGCTGCAAGGCCGGCCAACCGCCGATGGCCAGGAACGTTGAGGGGACACGAGATTCGTTCGCGTACTCAGCAAGCTGGCTTACGGCGTCGGCGTGATCGGTCCTCTCAAGGTACCCGATCAGCATTTGAACAGACGGCGTGACAGTCTCCCGCTGGCCGGCAGGCACATTAACAATCGCCCATGTGTTCGCCATCGCCTGAGTGACCGACCAGCCGGCCGGGTAACTGATTGAGACACTCGTGTCGTAAATGCTTGCGGTATTAGGCAGGAGCGCACTGGGTGCGGGAGCTGAATTCGCCGCTTCCGTGTTTTGAGCGCCAGCGGCGCCGGCGGCGCCGGCAAATGTTGATAGCACAACTGTGAATATGCCTGAGACTACAGCCAGCAAAAATAATCTTTTCGTTCTTTTCATCGCGGTTCCTTTCTTGCAAAAGAATCTCTCTCGTCCAACAGCCTTGCTTACGTTGACCTAAGGATGCGGCACTCTCGATGGATTGTTTGTAAAAAGCAGCGATTCACCAGATTTTCATGCACAAATAGCTGAATCTCAGCGGCTCATTTTGAAACTTTCCCTTATTGGGAATGTCTCTAGGCTGTGAACACGTCCTCTGGCATGGGTCTGATGTTGGGCCAAAGATGCATTTTCTTCACGGTTTGTTTGTGTAATGGCGATGATGTGTGAAATATTTGTGAAAAATGTGCCTGTTGCATCTGGTGGGACTTGCCGAAGGGGCGGGAGTTCGATAAACTTTCCGCAATTTGTGGGGTACAACTTCTCCTAAGATTCTGCAGTAGCAGGCAATCGCCCGTATTACCACCCGGAGGGTGGAAATTCACGCCCATATCACAAGTGGGCCAGGGTAAATGTGTAGAAGCCATCGGAATGGCAACCTTCGAGGCGCCTTATAGGCGCATTTCGGGTTGGCCGGCTTTGCCTCTACTGCAACAATCCCACAAATTGAAGGTCTGGTGCTACGAAAGCCGTATGAAACCAGGGATAGCTGCGGATTCTCAGGACGAGCCGAATGAAAAAGAAGCTGTTGAGGCTTTTCTTTTGACTCGCAGCGATGCGGCGTTCGGCAGTATGGCATCGGCGCTGTTCACCCGGCTTGTCCGCTACTTTTCTATACGGGGGCTGGATATACAAACCGCGGAAGAACTCGCCCAGGATGTTTTGATGATCATCTATCGTAAGGCTGAGATGTTGCGGAACAAAGAGAGTTTTTATGGTTGGCTCTACAAAATTGCCCGCAACCAGCACCTGCAACATGTTCGCCGGCACAAGCGTGAGGCAGAATTGGTTGATCTGGATTGGTTGCCGCCCTCGTCTTCCGAGCAAGTAGTGGCCGGCGAGACTTCGCAAGAAGATGAGTTCCTCCATTGGATCCGCCCGCTGGAGCCGGAGGAACAACAGATCATGATCCTGCGCTATATCGAAGACCTGAGCTATCAGGAGATCGCCACCGCGCTTGGTATTCCGCTCGGAACCGTGAAATGGAAGATTTTTGATGCTAAGATGAGGCTGGCTGGCATCTTGAACCAGTCGCGGTGAAGATCACTGTGAACCATAAATACTCATGGCACCATTGGGTTGACTACCTGGAGGGCGCTCTGGCAGAAGAGCAGAGGGCCGAAATGGAGAAACATCTCCAGGTTTGTGAAGAGTGCAGCCGGCTGCGCCGCAATGTAATAACCATGGAAAACAGGCTCCAGCTTGCGGGAAAGCGGCTGAGAGGTTCCTTCGCAGTGGATCAAAACCGTGCCCGCCAGGCTGTGGACACGTGTTGGGAGAGTATCCGTAAAGCGGATGCAGCCGCCCAAAATTCTGCCTCTGTGCTGGACCGGCTCACTACTCTCCGCGCCTTCATGACGCCCATGTGCGGCTCTGAAACTGTGACTCGTGCCTTGCACGCTGCCGCACAGCGGATTGCGGTTCAATCGCCTGAAGCACTCACCGAAGTATTGTGGCCCGATTTTCTGGAAAACTTAAGTTCAATAACCAGCGTGCTGTGTGGCGACCCTGCCGCGATACTCGTGGCCGAACTGGGAAGGCTAGCTTCTTAACACCGGCTTTTCAATTAGAGACACCGATAGAGATAACG